>CXWL01000575.1_pt1 | contig 116865 bp, 93 predicted proteins | sample 590931 | NCBI WGS metagenome assembly CXWL01 (sample SAMEA3498368, study PRJEB10139) | groundwater metagenome | biome: water well; material: biofilm material | place: Germany | collected 2015-04-27 | reverse complement strand
GATGCCGCCCCTGATATTCGAGATAAAGCGCCTTACACGCCTCGACACGCTGCTGAAACTCAAATGGTTTTAGCGAGAGATCGTCCATACGACCTCAACGCTACCCCAAACCGATCCAAAAAATATACAACGATCCGCCGATAACGTCGCATTCCGCCGATAATGCAGCGATCCGCCGATAATGCAGCAATCCGCCATTAGCGGGGAAAGTTGGCCAGAGCTCAAAGGCTCTCCTCCTTACGAAGGAGGGGTACGGCGTTAGCCGGGGGGTGGTTCTCTGCTCGATCGAGGTACGGACACGTCAGGTGGCGAGAGAACCACCCCGTCACGCAAACAACGCGTGCCACCCCTCCTTCGTAAGGAGGGGAGCATAGGTTGTGAGCCTTGGCGAATTTCCGGGTGATTTTCTGCTTGACTTTGCTGGTTATCCACCTAGATCAAAACTATATTCACTTACCTGAGATATAAATATCTCTGTTTATTATTATTAGAAAAAATCATTTCGATAGTTGACAGAAGGTAATTTTGCGCGTACAAATGCGAAATACCTATTTTCAGGGCGATTATAGGTTCCATCACCGGTTGTTTGCCGTATAAAAAGCTATCCTTCTGTTGACCGCTCCTGCGAAAACTTCCGCGAGAGCAGAAAGGAGAAAAAATGAAAAAAAACAGATATCTATTGGTACTGTTGTTAACAGTCCTAGGATTGGCCCCCGTTTTCTTAGGTTCAAGAGCCTATTTTCGGGGCTTAACCCAGGTCGTTGATATAAGAGATAAAGAAATAGTTCGGGCGGACGAACCTAACGAGCCGCTTGAAGTCGTTGGTTTGCAAACCAATCAAAAAAGCATTGAGTTCGGCCGAATCTTTCGAGACGAAGGAGATTGGTTGAAAAATTTTTCGATCACTTACCGAAACAAATCTCAACAAGTGATAGTATCCGCAACATTTTACCTTGAATTTCCAGAGACGACATCGACAGGAAGCGAGATGCACTATCCGCTTTCGTTCGGCCCAGACAGACTCAAAGCAATCGAAGGAGCGAGGTCTATTCTTGTTCATCCGAACGAAGATTTTACTGTAAACCTTAACGACGCAAAGTTGACGCACATGAAGAAATTCCTTAGCTCCAGGCACTTGCTTGAGTCATTGCGCAAAGTCAAGATCAGCGTCGGATTCCTTTTGTTTGATGACGGCACCGGCTGGGGAGCGGGATCGTACCGAATACAGGACCCGAATCGTCCGGGAATCTGGATAGATGCTCCAAAGAAGAGTGAGGTGAAACCATGAAGCGGCGGCTTATACTAGTCGCCGCTGTTTCGATCACATACATAACGACTGTTTTACTTGCTTGGACGAGTGTCCGATTTGAGTCGAAGCAAGTAGTCCACGCTCAAGGAACTCAAGAGTGTGTCAGTGTAGAAACAACCACGTCCTCTTGTGGCTTTCCATGTGGTTTTTATGAGTATTGTGACGTATTTTGGGCCGATGTATTCGGGAAATAAGAGGTTCAAACAACGGACGGCACCATGTTCCGATGCCGCGAATGACCCCGAGTCTTGCCCAGGTATCTCAGCTCAAGCTTGGTATGAAAACAACTCCTCCAACTGTAGCACGCCTACGCCGACTGCAACGCCTACAAATACACCTACGGCTACGCCGACCGCAACGCCGTGTGAGAGGCCGTCAGAAGATTCGGGTGCTTTAGGTGCTCCAAGGTGTGCTGAAGACTACTGCGAACAAACGTACGGTCCCGGGTGGTTTTATTGGCAGGGAACAAGTCTGTGTGTTCCACCCGAATGTGCTAGCTGCATAGCGAACGGCGGAACCCAATGCAATCAGCAAGGTGATTGTTGGACACCGGTGTTGATTGATATTGAGGGGGACGGCTTTGCTCTAACCAGTAAGGATGACGGCATTTTGTTTAGGCCCTCACCCGGTGCGAACCACATTGAAACCGCATGGACTGCCTATGGTACCGATGATGCATGGTTAGTGTTGGATAGAAATGAGAACGGCACTATCGATGATGGTTCCGAACTTTTTAGTTGTGCTGCACCACAACCTGATCCGCCACCTGGCGATACGGGAAATGGTTTTATCGCTTTAGCCGAATTCGACAAGATCGCTAATGGTGGAAACGACGATGGTTTGATAAGCAAAAGAGATACCGTCTTCAATGAATTGCGTCTGTGGCAGGATGTCAATCACAATGGTATCTCGGAATCTTCCGAACTATTTACGTTGCCCGCACTTGGATTGCGGAAGATCGACCTCGATTACAAGACATCGAACAAGACCGACCAATACGGTAATAAGTTCAAATACCGTGCGAAGGTCAAGGATGCTCAGGACGCACAGCTTGGGCGTTGGGCGTGGGACGTCTTCTTGGTAGCAAGCGAACATTGACCTCGCTATAAGCCTTTAAATTTGAGCCGCCTTTAAGGGCGGCTTTTTCTCTTATCGTTGGTCGATGAATCAGCCCGCGTTTTGTTATTCTCTAATGCGATGATCGTTGAACCGGTTGTATTGGAAGGAAAGCATGTGCGGCTTGAGCCGATGTCGCTAGGGCATCTTGACGGGCTTTGGGCGGCTGGGGATGATGAGTCGATCTGGCGGTTGGCGCCGGCGAATATTGGTTCGCGTGATGATATGCGGGCTTATGTTGAATCGGCGTTGGGTGACCGGGAGCGAGGCGTGGCGTTGCCGTTTGTTACGGTCGAGCGTGCCTCCGGAGAAGTGATCGGTTCGACGCGATTTGGCAGTATTGATACGGCAAATCTCAGGGCTGAGATCGGCTGGACGTGGATCACGCCGCGATTCCAGCGTACGGCTGTAAATACTGAGGCTAAATTGCTGATGCTCACGCACGCATTTGAGACGTGGAAGTGTATACGGGTGGAGCTGAAGACCGATGTTTTGAACGAAAAGTCGCGAAATGCCATCTTGCGGCTTGGGGCGACGCAGGAGGGAATTTTTCGTAAACACTTTATCTGCGATACGGGACGGCTTCGCGATTCGGTCTATTTCTCGATCATCGACACCGAATGGGAGTCTGTGAAGGCAAATCTGACGTCAAAACTCCGGAGCTAAGGAATTTTCACCGCAGAGACGCAGAGACGCAGAGAGAGGGCGAAGAAGGCAAAATTAACTGCAATGAACAGGATCTTTTTCTTAATCGTATTGGCTGGAATTTCGATGGCTACAGCGTGTTCGTCGCCGCCGGAGCCGGTGAATGGTCCGTCTCCGACGCCTTCGTCGAATACCGTTTCGGCCGGTCCGGGCAGCACTGTTGCTCCGATGCCGACGATCGATCTGCCGCCGGCGACCGCGAACAAAATATCACCGGACAGCAGCATCGCAAACCGGGCAAACCGCCCCCAACGGGCGGACGCGAATCCGAATGCAACGCCTGCTCCGCTTCAGTTTAAGCCGGCGCCTGAGAATTCGCGTTTTGCGGTTGCTATGCAGGCTGACGGATCGGTCCGCGAGGTTCGAATATTCGATAGACACCCGACACTCATGAGCGTCGAGGCGATCTCGACAGGACGGCCACAAAAAGATGTGACGATCAAGTTGCGGAGCGGCGAAGTTGTCAGGAAAAGGACTGACCGACTGACTGATCTTGCGGGAGCGTCGTCACGGTTGATCGCTGAACTGGTGGGTAAGTAGATGATTGAATCACTTCATTTGCAATTTCCTTGCTTCAAAAGCCAAGTAAACGCGAAGGCCGCAGAGAACGCAAAGGGTCGCAAAAATCCTCAGCACGACAGAAAGGGCTTCAAATGGAGTGCGAACAGGGTCATAACAGGAAATCGCGGGCCGGATATTGTATAATTTCCGTAGGTTATGGAAAGATATGCGATCACATGCCCTTGCTGCGAAGCGACGTTGACGGTGGACGCAAACACCGGTGCTTTGCTCGCACATGAGGAAAAAAAGAAGATCCTTGGCTCATTCGAGGACCTGAAAGGCGAATTGAGCAAGCAAAAAGAGCACCGGGAACAGATCTTTGCCCAGGAAATGTCGTCGATGAAGGACCGCGAACGACTCTTGGAAGAGAAATTCAAAGAAGCTCTAAAACGTGCCGATACCACATCGGATACACCATACCGAAACCCGCTCGATCTCGACTAACAACCGTATGAAAATCTCGTACCTTGTGGTTGTCGCAATATTGATTTGCCCGGCTACTTCTGCGTTTGCCCAAATCGAAAAAATGCCTGAATCAGTGCAAGTAGTGATAAGAAAGAACTTTCGAAGTTGGCAGGTTTCTGATGTGGACAATGTGATTGTGGAGTACTTCAAAAAAGATCGCCCTCACGAGCATCCGAACGCTATCAAAGGCGACTGGAATGGCGACGGAAAGACTGACTACGCATTTCAATTGCAAAACCGGAATAACAAAGAAGCGAAAATACTAGTTGCCTTGATACGATCCGGTGCGGGTTTTAAGAGTTATGTTCTCGGCAAGGCGGATGATTGCCTCATGTCTGAAAAAAAAGGCAGAAAGGGTTTCGACTTTGAACGACAAAGATCATTTCGTTATCAAAATGACGCGATCTTTTCTTATATTTGGGAAAAAGCGGGCACGTCCTACTTTTGGCGAAATGGCTGTTTTCGCGGGATTCTGACGAGCGACTAGTTATGTCGAATATAAGCGCAAGGGTAATTGTCGCTTTGGACTTTGATAGTCCGGACGAGGCAATCTCGGTGGTTCACGAGTTGATGGGTTTTGCTGGAGCTTTTAAGGTGGGGTTACAGCTTTTCACTGCGGCTGGTCCGGATTTTGTTCGCGAACTCACGGCGTCCGGGGCGAAGATATTTCTGGATCTCAAGTTCCACGATATTCCAAACACAGTGGCAAAGGCCTCGGTCGAGGCGGCTCGGTTGGGCGTTTGGATGTTCAATGTTCACGCATCCGGAGGCAGCGAAATGATGCGTACCGCCGTCAAAGAGGTCGACGCTGTGTGTGGGAGCGAGGGACTGAACCGGCCGCTCGTAATCGGGGTGACGGTTCTGACGTCTTCTAATTCGGATACTATGACCGAGATCGGAGTAGACAGCGATATTGAGACACAGGTCGCCAGATTGGCCCGACTCGCGGCCGAATCCGGCCTTGATGGTATAGTCGCCTCGCCGCTCGAGGTCGCTGCGGTGAGAAATGCGGTTGCCGATCCAAAGTTTTTGACAGTTACGCCTGGAATTCGCTCGGTTAGTGCAACCGCAGACGATCAAAAGCGTGTAACAACAGTTGGCCGTGCTCTCGCGGGTGGGTCGGACTATGTCGTCATTGGCCGCCCCGTCACACAGGCGGCGGATCGCGTGGGTGCCTTAGAGGCCATCGTTAACGAGGCGAACAACGAGATCTAATGAGTTCAATGAGCAAATCATCGTATTTTGTTGACTGGCAACGGGAGCTTTTGCTCGCCGCTGCCGTCATACTGCCATTGATCGCGATCGCTTGTTTTGGCTTTGTTACGGATCGCAGTTCTGCTCAGACCGTCGTGGCGACTGCTCAGTCGACATCATTTCGAATTGGTGAGAAACTGAGCTATTCGATCACCTTTGGCCGTTTTCCAAACGCCGGGTACGCCGAAACTCACGTTGTTTCGAGAGGCAAGATCAGCGGCAAGGATGCGGTGGAGATCAGATCTAAGGTCAAGACGCTCGATCTCGTGAGTGCGGCGTTCTTTATGTTTGACGAGAGCCGCACGGTTTACGCGGCGCCGGAAACCGGCCTGCCGTTATACATCAGCACCAACAGCAACGATAGCGCTCTGCCAAAAGAAACGATAAGTAATTTTCTCAACCAGCCAACCACGAATTTTGACCTTGTAACCCTTATGTTTAAGGTCCGAGAGACTGGCGGCGTCGGATCCTTCCCGATCTTTGAAGGCGAAAATAACTACACGGCTGCGTTTCTGTCGACCGCCGGCGAAAAGGTAAGGACCGAGGCGGGCGAGTTTGATACGACGATCTCGACCGTTCAGAGCGATTTTCTGACCGCAAATGGCATCAAGGACCTGAGGATCAATTTTTCGACCGACGATTTTCGCGTGCCCGTTTTGGTCAGGTTCAAGATGGCGAAAGGTGAATTTCGAGCAGTGCTTTCCGGTATTTCGGTGCCCGAGCCCGAAACCCCGACGCCGACCGCCACGCCGACGCCGGTTCGAACCGCGCCGCCGACACCAAAGCCGACCGCAACGCCGGCGACCTACATTGACAACATGCCGCTAAATGCGGAGCTTGGTTTTCAGGTTGGTGAATCGCTCGACTATCGCATTACCATGGGCGGCAAGCCGGTCGCGATCCTCAATCTGAGTGCTCGGGAACGAAAACGGGTTAATGGTGCCGACAGCCTTTTGCTCGCGGCGACGATCACCGGTGTCGAGCAGGGAAGCACTGACTTTAGGCTCGGCGATTCGATCACCGCCCAGGTCGATCCGGAAACTTTGGCCCCGACGTTATTCGAGGCAAAGCTTGGGGAGCCGTATCCGGGCCTCACACCGTCCGTCACCTTTGATAAACGCACAGGCAGTATCAAAGCCGGCTCTTTGCCGGAGTTCGATGCTCCGATCGGTACTCATAGTATCGTTTCGCTCATTTATGCGATGCGCTCCTTTAATCTTAAGCCGAGCAAGGACCGTACAAATCCGGTCAACGATACGCGCGTCGCTGTTTTTTGGGATGCGAAGGCGTATGTATTTACTCTGCGGCCATCGGAATCTCAGGAGATCACGCTAAACGGCGAAAAGACATCTGCGCAATTGATCACGATCAATACGCTCAATCCACAGCTCGATAGGCTTGCCCTAAAGGTATGGCTGAGCAGCGAACAGCGTGTGCCGGTTCGATTCTCGGTCGGGGCATATCAGGCTGACCTCATTACAGCTAACGCAACTCTTTTTCGGTAATATTCGTAAAAAATAAGCAATAGAGAAATTATCTGTTTCGCTATTCTTAAATTGAAAATGATTTTCAATTACGTTAGTATATTTTTGGAAAGGAGTTTCTGATGAAAATCAAATTGTTTGTTGGTTTCTTATTTCTGATCGCAATGTCGATCTCGGTCTTTGGACAAACTGACGCCGACCGCGAGGCGATCAAGCGAACCGCGTTGAACTATGCCGAGGGTTGGTACGAGGGCAACGCTGAGAAGATGGAAAGTGCTTTGAGCCCGGACCTGGCAAAGCGGATCGCTCGGACAAATCAGCAGGGACAGAGCAGTCTCGGCCACATGACCGCAATGACATTGGTGCAAGCAACGCGGAGTGGTTCTGGTAAATCGGTACCAAAAGAAGAGCAGCAAAAGGATGTTTCGATCCTGGATGTGCTTGGTGGAGCAGCGACCGTTAAGCTTGAGATGCGTGATTGGGTCGATTATATGCACATCGCCAAGATGAACGGCAAGTGGGTCATCATCAACGTTCTCTGGGAGATGAAGCCCAAAAAAGATGAAAAGAAAAACTAACGAAGCTAAAAGTCTGACTTTGACCAACCTGCCGATCGGCCGCGACGCACGAGTCACGGCCGTCAATGGCACCGGCAGGGTTACGCGGCGTCTGCTCGAAATGGGTGTGATCCCGGGCGTTGCGGTTGAGGTTATCAAGACGGCTCCATTCGGCGACCCGATCGAGATACGAGTTCGCGGCTACAGCCTGGCGATGCGTCGCAGCGAAGCAGACGCGATCGAGGTCAGCTATTAGCCGCCAATGAATGGAGACGAACGGGCATAAACCTCACCTGACTATCGCTCTTGCCGGCAACCCAAATGCCGGCAAGACAACTCTCTTTAACGCTCTCACCGGCCTAAAACAAAAGATCGCAAATTACCCCGGCGTGACCGTCGAACGCAAGGAAGGCCCATGGAATATCGGTGAAACGCCGGCGACATTGATAGACCTACCCGGCCTGTACAGCCTCGATGCGACCTCGCTCGACGAACAGATCGCAAGAGATGTCATTACCGGAAAGCAGGTTGGCGTATCCAGGCCCGATGTGATCGTCGCGGTTGTTGACGCCACCAATCTTGAACGCAATCTCTATCTCGTAACTCAACTTTTCGAATTTGGCATTCCTGTGGTCATCGCCCTGACGATGATGGATGTTTTTGAAAAGCAGAGGCATGAGATCGATGTCGAGATGCTCTCTGTGCTGCTGAAGACACCGGTAATCGCGATCAACGCAAAGAGCGGTCGCGGTAAAGATCAATTGGAGGCAAAGGTTTCAGAGGTCATGCACGCAACCCCAGCGATTCCTTACGTTTACGACGAAGCGGAAGACGAAGCCGGGCCGCATGGCAAGATCTTTGCTCGGTACAATTTCATATCCAGCGTGGTGCAGGAATCGGTCTGGCACAGCGATCAAAAGAGCCACCGTTTGTCGGACAAGATCGACCGGGTGTTGACGCATAAATTTTTTGGCCTGGTCATCCTCGTTGCAATTCTATTGGTCGTGTTTCAGACGATCTTTTCCTGGGCCAGCCTGCCAATGGATATGCTGGAGAAGGGATTTGGCTCGGCGGCCGACATTGTCAGAACGCAGATGCCGCCGGGAATCCTTACCGATCTGATCGCGGACGGAATAATTGCAGGCGTCGGCGGTGTGGTCGTGTTTTTGCCGCAGATATTGCTGCTGTTTCTATTTATTTCCCTTTTGGAAGATTCCGGCTACATGTCGCGTGCGGCCTTTTTGCTCGACAAACTTATGAGCCGTGTCGGCCTGCACGGCAAGGCATTCTTACCGCTGATTAGTAGTTTTGCATGCGCTATCCCCGGCATTATGGCGACCCGCACGATCGAGAGCCGCCGCGATCGCTTTGCGACGATCATGATCGCTCCGTTTATGAGTTGCTCGGCCCGTCTGCCGGTCTACACGCTGATGATCGGTGCGTTTTTTGGCGGGCAGTACGTTTTCGGATTTGTTTCGATCGGTGCGTTGTTAATGTTGATAATGTACACGATCGGCATCATTGCGGCCATTGTCGTGGCGTTTGTATTGAAACGCACCGTTTTGAAAGCTCCGCCGCCGCCATTCCTGATGGAATTGCCGCCATATCGTTTGCCGAATCTGCGTACGGTGTTTCAAAACATGCTGACGCGTGCGTGGCTGTTTCTAAAACGCGCCGGAACGGTCATTTTGGCGATCTCGATTATTTTGTGGGCGCTGATGTACTTCCCAAGGAGTTCTGAGTCTGAAGTCTTAAAGGCGGAAGCGGATCTAGACTCAAGACTCACGACTCAAGACTCACGACCTGCGACGCCGGAGTCTGAACAGCTCAAACACTCCTTCGCGGGCAAGCTCGGCCACGCGATCGAGCCGGTGATCGAGCCGCTGGGCTTTGACTGGAAGATCGGCGTTGCTTTGATCGCGAGCTTTGCTGCACGCGAGGTGCTGGTCTCGACGCTGAGCATTATTTACAATGTGGGCAAGGACGAGAACGAAGAATCCGAAACCCTTATCGCGGCCGTGCGCGATGCGAAAAGAGACGATGGCCGTCTAGCGTGGACGCCGTTGACCGCTCTTACGCTGATGGTGTTTTTTGTGCTCGCGATGCAGTGTATGTCCACCGTCGCGGTAGTTCGCCGTGAGACGAATTCCTGGAGATGGCCGATCTTTATGACGGTCTATATGACGATCCTGGCTTACATTGCGGCTTTTATTACGTATCAGGGCGGGAAGCTGCTGGGCCTCGGCTAATTGCCGTTGGCTTTAGCAACCGGATCGGATGTCCTGACTCGTTCGGCTTTAGCCGAAGTGTTGGGCTAAAGCCCGGATCACTTTCTGATCAATTCCCGGCAGCTGAAGCGGACGGCAAAAGAAGCGAAAATATATCCCGAAAATGATTACTCAATACGTTATCGTCACCATAATTATCGCTGCTGCCTTACTCTACGCCGGAGGGGTGCTGATCCGCAAGCGGCGTTCTTTCTCGATAAAACCCGGCTGCGATACTGATTGCGGTTGCAATGCTTCTTCGAAAAAATTAACCTCGTAACTTGGACGAGAAACCTCAATTCTTCACGGCCGGCGTGCGTTCGATGCTGCTTTCGACGCTCGCGTTTTTTTTGGCCAATATTTGCGTTAAACAGGTCGCTCATATCCCGGCGATGGAGACTGTTTTCTTTCGGTGCGCGGCTGCGACTGCTTTCTGCCTGATCGGATTGCGGCGGGCCAAGGCAGATCCTATCGGTACGAACCATTTGGCATTGCTGCTTCGAGGCGTGTTTGGAACGACGGCGTTGTTTTGTTTCTTTTTGACCCTGCAGAATATGCCGCTGGCGTCGGCGCAGACGATACAGTATTTGTCGCCTATATTTACGGCGACGATCGCGATATTTGTGCTAAAGGAAAGGGTTCTGCCCGTGCAATGGATATTTTACGCTGTCGCGTTTGCAGGCGTCTTACTGATCGAACAGGTCGACGAACGCATCTCGCTGTTCTATCTCGCGCTAGGTATAATCTCGGCATTTTGCTCGGGAATGGCGTACAATTTGGTTCGCAGCCTGCGTGGAAAGGAGCATCCGCTGACGGTCGTGCTGCATTTCCAATTGGTAGGAGCGGTCGTCGGGTTTATCTCGCTGTTCTTTGACTGGAAAACGCCGCAGGGCTGGGATTGGCTATATCTCTTCCTCATCGGCGTATTCTCGCAGCTCGGCCAGATATTCCTGACAAACGCCCTCCAACGCGAACGCATCGCGGGCGTCGCTATCATCAACTACACCGGCCTCGTGTACGCACTCTCGATCGGCTGGATAGTCTTCGGTGAAACGCAGGGCTGGATGGCTCTCGGCGGAATGCTGTTGGTCGTCGCAGGCGTCCTAATGAGCGTACTCTACGGACGGCGAAGGCAGCAGATCGAGCAAATTGAATCAACGGCGGGTTGAAGAGGTTTTAACGCAGAGATCGCAGGGTACGCAGAGAAGAATTCTGGTTTTGCTCGTGCCTTTCTCTGCGTTCTTTGCGGTCTCTACGTTATATTTCTTTTATGTCGAAGATCAATGCAGCGGTTATCACAGTAAGCGACACTCGCACATCAAAGGACGATCTCTCCGGCGATAGGCTTGTGGAATTGCTCAAGAGCGTCAATGCCACGATCGTCGAGCGTCTGATCATGACCGACGAACTTTTGCATTTAAGAGAAACGCTTTTTTCCCTAGCGGAAAGGGAAGATATCGATCTAATCGTCACAACAGGTGGAACGGGCTTCTCACCGAGAGACAACACGCCCGAAGCTACGCGGTCGGTTATCGAGCGCGAGGCTTCGGGAATGGCTGAGGCGATGCGGCGGGAAAGTGCGGACAAACATCCAATGTCGATGCTTTCTCGGGGCGTTTGTGGGATTCGCGGGACGACGTTGATAATTAACTTGCCCGGGTCGCCAAAAGGCGTCGAGGAATGTTTTGAAGTGATCCGTCCGGTCCTGCCACATGCGATCGAATTGATCCGTGGAAATCGATTGCATTAAGAAAGAATTTGCCCGCTAAATACGCGAAAGGAACTAAAAAGGTGACTCTTTTTTAGTATCTTTCGCGTATTTCGCGGGCGAATCCTATTTCCTCATCGCCCCGGCCATAAATGCTGCGACGTCGGCTTTTAATTTTGCGAGCGACTTTGTCTCGATATACATCATGTGGCCCGATTCGTAGTATTCGAACGAGATATTCCTGCGCAGCGTCGGGTCGAGATTCAGGGCTGAGATCGTGTATTCGGCGGCGTAGAAAGGTGTTGCCATGTCGTAGTAGCCTTGGGCGACGAGGATCTTCATGAACGGATTCTTCGCCATCGCGTCTTTCATTTGGAAGCTCGTGTCGGCATATTGATTGGTAACATTGTAGTTCCACGGCCCGGTAATTCCACCGCCTAGGATGTAATATTCGGCATCCGATCTGTAGCCGAGTTCGCGGCGAACGTAGTCATTGAACGCAGCCGTGTATGGCGGGCGGATCGCGTTCATAGACGGATCACCGCCAGTGTTCGAGCCGCCTGCGTCACGGTCGATGCCTTTGAATCGGCTGTCGAGACGGCCCGTGGTGCGGCGTTGGCTGCGGAGCAGCTCCTTGTTGAATTCGCCTAGCTCCACACGAAAGTTGTTTTCCTCAATAAAATCGGTAGGCAATCCGGTAAATGCTGCATAGCTGGCTGCCAATGCCTGACGCTCGGCAGCCGTGAGCTGGTCGATGCGCATCAGTGCCCGCATATACTCGTTCGAAGCCCAGCGACGGGCTTCGTCGGTAACTTGGGCGATCGTTTTTGATTGCATCTGTGGCGGCAAACGTTTGTGGTACCACGCCGTCGCAGTGTAGCTCGGCAAGATCAGCACGAGCGGCAGATCATTATTATCGGCAAAGCTGATAGTTTGAAAATTCAACACTGCCGATACAAGGGCGATGCCATTTAGGGCGATGCCGTGGTTAAAGAGCCAATTTGAAAGGCCAGCTGCGCGCGTGGTGCCGTAGCTTTCGCCGACGAGAAAGAGCGGCGACATCCAGCGTTCGTTTCGGCCGAGGTACATTCGGATCATCTCGCCGACGGATTCGATATCGCCGCTAACACCGAAGAATTTTGCCGCGAGCTCCGGCCGAGTCGCGCGTGAGTATCCCGTACCAACGGGATCGATAAAGACCATGTCGGTCTCGGTCAGCCAAGTGCTCTGATTCACCTCCATTTCGTAAGGTGGCGGCGGCATCATTCCGTCATCGAGCATTTTGATACGCTTTGGGCCGAGCGCTCCGAGATGCAGCCAAACGCTCGCCGAGCCGGGGCCGCCGTTGAACGAGAACATAAGCGGGCGGCCCTTCGGAGCGTTATCGAGCGTGTACGCCATAAAGAATATACGAGCCTCAGTCTCACCCGATACCGCGTTCTTGATCGGCATAAAGCCGGTCGTCGTCGTGTAATTTAGCTGCCGGCCGCCGACGGTGATCGATTGTTTTGTAACCACCGGCGGTTCCTCGCGTTCGGGCGAAGGGCTTGGCCGGGCAGCCGGTGTTTGCTGTGTCTGCGGTTGGCCATCGGGGCGGTTTGGCGGCTGAGCAATGACAAGGACAGGAGAGACGAGTAACAGAAACAAAAGTACCGTTGCTTTCATAGTATTGAGATCGACAATTGAAATGGAATTGAGCGAGAAAAGATTAGCATAAGCTCTACGGAAATGCGACGGCAATTGAAAACCGCAAGCTTCCCAAATATAATCTTGCTACTCGAAAAAGAAAATACTATGCAAAATAAATCTAACCGCTTTTCGGCGATACTTCTTGCGGGCCTTCTCATTGTTTCGCAGGCCACAATTGCTTCCGCACAAGCTTTACCGCGGGCGATCCCCGAGACGGTGGGGATGTCATCGCAGAGCTTGAAACGCCTTAGCTCAACGCTTGATGGATATGTGAAGAACGGCCAGTTGGCCGGCGGTGTCGCGATGGTGCTTCGGCGGGGAAAGGTTGTGTATCTCCATACATTTGGCAGCCGTGACAGGGAGGCGAATTCGCCGATGAAGGCGGACGCGATCTTTCGGATCGCATCGCAGAGCAAGGCTCTGACGAGCGTTGGCATTATGATGCTGCAAGAGGAGGGAAAGCTCCTGATCTCAGATCCAGTGAGCAAATTCATTCCTGAGTTCGCAAGTTCGACCGTTGCAGTGCCGAAGAACGGCGGCGGTTACGATGTTGTTAAAGCAAAGAGGCAGATCACGATACGCGATCTGTTGACGCACACGGCCGGTATTAGCTACGGCGGCGGCCCGGCTAAAGATAAATGGGATGCCGCAAAGATCAGCGGATTTTATTTCTCGGACCGCGACGAACCGATCGGCGAGACGATAAAACGCATGGCGGCCCTGCCGATGGATGCCCACCCCGGTGAGAAATACATCTACGGATATTCCATAGATATTCTCGGCTACGTGATCGAACGTGCGAGCGGAATGGCGTTCGATCAATTTCTGCAGCAGCGGATCCTCGGCCCGCTCGGTATGAAGGACACAAGTTTCTACCTGCCGATGAATAAAGTCGATCGCCTCGCGGTCGTCTATTCGGCCAAGGACGGGAAAGCGGAACGGGCTCCGGTCGAAGGTACGATCGCTTCGCAAGGCCACTACGTCAACGGGCCGCGGAAAAGCTTTTCGGGCGGAGCCGGACTTTTGTCAACAGCGAATGATTACGCCCGGTTTCTTCAAATGCTGCTCAACGGTGGCCAACTCGATGGCAAACGGCTTCTCAGCCGCAAATCGGTCGAGCTGATGACCACCGATCATTTGAACGGAATACCGTTTCGCACGGGCCAGGGATTCGGACTCGGATTCTCGATCGTCAAGGATGTCGGCACATACGGGGCTCAGACGTCCGTCGGGGAATACGGTTGGGGCGGAGCGTATCACTCGGTTTATGGGGTCGATCCAAAAGAGCAGCTTGTTGTCGTTTACATGACGCAGTTGCTCCCGGCCGGAAACATTGACGTTTACGGGAAGCTGAGAGCCGGAATTTACTCGGCGATCATAGATTAATCCTTAACAGCCTCGACGATGCTTACTGGTGATCGCGTTGGGATGATCCGGGTCATTCGTAATCCCGAATTGGTCAGCAGTGCGTTGAACTGAGCCTCAGTTCGCTCAACGCCGCCGGGCGTGATCAGCATTTCGAGGTCGAGTATCTTTCCGGGATGTGGATCATTGCCGGGCGGAATTACAGCGTCAATTATCAGCACGCGGGCGTTCGGTGGCATGTTTTCACGAATATTACGGAGTATCTTTTCGCATTTATCGTCGTACCAGTCGTGGATGATGTGCTTGAGCATATAAATGTCGGCCTCGATCGGTATTGATTCGACGAAATCGCCCGCTACGAGTTCGACACGGTCGCTCACGCCATAAGAATCGAGCATTGCCGGTGCGCCCTCGAGGACCGGCGGGATCTCAAACAAAATTCCGCGTCCGGCGGTATGTTTTTGCAATACCGCTCCCAACAAATGGCCTACGCCGCCGGCAATGTCGGCCACGCGGCCGGCTCCACTAAAATCGTACGCCGCCAGAATTGCGAATATCGTCATGCGCGAAAAGCTGGTCATCGCCCGGTTGAAAAGCTCGCCGGCCGGTTTATTCATCTCGTAGAAATATTCAAACACCGGCACACCGTGAATGTGTTCCCACGCCGGCTCGCCGGTATGAACACTGTAGAGCATGTCGTTGATCACGCGGCCGTGTTCCGGCTCGCAGATCATCAAGACCATGTCACGTTGGCTGACGGCCGAATCAATTCGCAGTGTTTCGCTTACAGGCGTATTGACAAATTGTCCGTCAGGCGTCTCTGCAAACACGCCGACGCTCGCAAGCGCCCTGAGCAGGCGATAAAGAGCATTTGGATGGCTCTGCGTATCGGCGGCAAGGTCCTCCGCACTCTTGGCGCCGCTCGATAAGATATCGGCGATACCCAGAGTTGCTGCGCAAAATACGGCCTGTGATACGAATTTTCCCGTCGCAAACTGCATTATGACGGCTTCGGGCGGCATTTGATGCATCGCCTGGGCTTCTGAATTTGACATATTTCCCTCCTACTTAACGATCTCGCTAACTAGTTTGCCGTTGATAACTACGCCTGTGCAGTGGCTCGTCCATTCGAATGGATCGCCGTCGTACATTGCAATGTCCGCGTCCTTGCCGACAGCGATCGATCCAACGCGGTTGTCGATGCCAAGGATCCTCGCTGCGTCGATCGTGATCGAGGCGAGGGCGTTTCTCATGCCGAGGCCGTTGGCGGCGGCCATGCCGGCTTCGAAGAGAACGATGCGTGTCTTTGGAACGTAGCCCTCAAAACCGCTTTGCAAGGCGATCGGAATGCCGGCGGAACGTAATTTTGAGGCATTTTCAAGTGAAAGATTCGCTCTCTCGCCTCCCGGGCGAGCCATTGTTGGATGGACGATAACCGGGAAGCCGGATGCTTTGATCTCGTTTGCGATCAGATGCCCGTCGGCGGCGCCGTCGAGGACGATCTTGATGTTGAATTCCTTTGCGATGCGAAGCGCGGTCATTATGTCCTGAGCGGCTTCGGCGGTGATGAGGAGCGGTATTTCGCGTTTGATGACGCGGGCCATGATCTGCGATTTGAGATCTCTTGGCTTTTCAGTCTTTGCTTCGTTCTCCTGAGCTTTGATCAGTTCGGCACGCAGCATCGAGGCCTGCTTCGCACGCGTACCGGGCGAGCGGCCGGTGGCATTCGCATTAGGTCCGAGCGAGACAGCGATCATCGCCGTAGCAACCATGGTAGCCTCGTCAACATTCTTGCCGACCGTCTTAGCGATCATCGTCTGCCCCGAGGCCAACGCTCCCGGCTGATGTCCGGTGTGTATTGTCGTCACACCGTATCGGCGGACAACCTCGATCAGTTTCTCCTCGGCGTTGTAGGAATCTGTCGCGCGTAATTCCGGTTGGAACGACGCTCCGCCATCGAGAGCCATCTGATCGTGCGGTTGATTGAGGTAGCCGTTCAGGCCGATGACCGTATGTGCGTCGATGAGGCCTGGCGTGACAACCTTGGCCGAGATCACGCGATAATCTGCCGGTATCGAGATCGAAGCCGCCGGTCCGACCGCCGTTATCTTACCGTCGTTGAGCAGCACAACGCCGTTCGCGATCGGCTCACCAGCCATCGTGTAGACAGTCTCGCCTTTGACAGCAATCTGGGCGGAAATATTTACCGCAGAGATGCCGAAGTACAGAGCAAAACAAAAAAGACAAAGCGATGATTTCAACTTCAGAAAGAGATCTCTTCGTCTTAGCGTCTCTGCGGTGTAGATATTGGTTTTCATTAGTTTCCACCTCCGATATCGCCGTCGAAGCAGTGAATGTCGTGGGCCGAGTCGCCGTCATCGCTGGCACCTTTACCGCCGACCGCGAAGATGTAGTCAGCCGCATTCGAGCGATCAAAGACTTTCTTACCGTCAACCCATGTCTGCAAAACGTTCGTGTAAATGCTCAGCGGATCGCCAGAGAGTACTATAAAATCCGCATCCTTTCCTTGTTCCAATGAGCCAATCCGATCCTGCATATCGAGCATGATCGCACCGGCCATCGTCATGCCATAGAGAGCTTTGTCGCGGCTCATTCCGGCACGAACGGCAACACCTGCGGATCGCAAAAACCAACGCGAATCGGTAATCCCGTCGTCAGTGTGAAAGCCAACCAATGCTCCAGCCTTTTCGAGAGCGATGCCGTTCTTGTAGTCAACATCGACCGTTTCGAGCTTGCCGCCTGGGGCGTCGATCATGATTATAGACGACGGCACTTTTGCTTTGGCGATCTCGTCAGCGACCTTCCATGCTTCGCTCACGTGCTGAAGCACGATGCGGAATCCGAATTCTTTCTGCAAACGCAGCGCCGTCATGATGTCGTCGTGACGATGCGTGTGAAAATGCACGACACGTTTCTGGTCGAGCACCTCGACGAGAGCTTCCATCGCGAGGTCGCGTGGGGGAAGTTTGGTCTTATCGCTTCCTGCTTTAGCGATCTTATCGCGATATTCCTGAGCTTTGATAAATTGCTCACGAACAAGTGCGGCCGATTTTGCGCGAGTTCCTGGGAACGCACCACCTCCCGCACGGATCGGGTTCGTGCCATTGGCGAACTTGATCCCGCCCATGTACTTGCCGTCTTTTCCAAATATCAAAAGGTCGTCGATCTTTACCGCGTCGTCGCGGAGTTTCAAGTATAGTGTCTGCCCGCTATCGAGATGGCCGGAGCCGGGCATGACGTTTACGGTCGTGATGCCGCCTGCCTGAGCACGCTGAATACTGGATGCCTGCGGGTTTACGCTGTCGAGAATTCGCACATCGGGTTGGATCGGAGCGGTCGAGTCAGCACCAGCGGGCCCGCCGATATGGCTGTGCGTATCGACGATTCCCGGCATGATCGTCTTGCCGGCAAGATCGACTATCGTCACATCCGACGAAAGCCGAACTGTGCGAGCATCACCCACGGCCGTGATCTTCCCGTTCTGTACAAGCAAGATCCCTTGCTCGATCGGCTGTCCGGCGATGGGGAGTATCCTTGCGTTAATAAACGCGACAGGCTTCGTCTGGGCCAAGCCCGGCACAGCCGTAACCAAACAGACCAGAAGCAACAACAAAAGTCTCTTCATTAAGCAAACCTCTCTTTTTATACGTGAAATTCAGATACTGATACGTTGCAATGTAAATCGAACGGTGTCAATCCGGGAGCGGTCGGTTTCGTGTCGACTAGAGGGTTGAGCGCGTAATTCGGCGGTCTGGTGCTGAGAGACAAAAGTTTGATCGTCGATTCGGCTAGAAAAGGGACGAACGCCATGTTTCCTAGCAAACTCATAACGCGGAGGGCGTTGGCGAATACGGCTCGGGCGGAGTGTGCCACTCGGTCTATTGGGTCGACCCGAAAGAGCAACTCGTTGTCGTTAATATTACGCAGCTTCTCCCGGAAGAACCATTGATGATTCTGGCAAAGTTCGGGCAGGGATCTACTCGTCGCTAATCGACTGAAGTCAGGGCTCAAGTGAAAACGATTTTGGAACAAATTCGAGTGCGATCAGCTCGCCAGCCGTCTTACTTTTCTTATCCGGCTTGTCTGCGAATGTGAAAACGACCGGGAACTCTATCGGCTTGGTGCCGCATCCGAACTGAACGCCCGTGAGGTCAGGTGTGTAAACGGTTATTCTCGGCTGTGAATTCTGCACCGGCCGAAGCTTGATCGTCTGAGATGTTGTTCGGATGTGGAAGAAAAAGTTCTTATCGTTACATTCTATCTTGTCCAGAAAGCCTAACTCCTGTTTCTCCCCAGTACCAGGTTTGGTCAGGCCAGCCCTGATCGATTGCATTATCATTTCACGACGTCTCGCCTCAAAATCCTGTGTCGAAGCGGTCGTCGTGGGCCGAGGCGGTGACGACGGCATTCCTACCACTTGTGTGGCCCCTTCGTCGATGTTGTAGCTGGCAGGCACGGCGGCCTGCATCTCGGCCTCGGACATTAACCTGAAATTTGACGGAACAAATTCGACGGCGATCAACTCACCTCTGATAGGGCTTTTCGGGGCAGTCGCGACCTTATATGTTAACAAGACAGTAAAGGCCTTTAGATCCGCATCGCACCCCATCTCGGCATTAACGGCTTCGGAATCCAACGAAACTAACGTTAATGCGGCAAAATCAAGACTTGACACCGAGAACGATTCTGTCGCGGTTTTTACTGAGTAAACGATCGGACGTTTTTTACAATCGATCTTTTCGATCCGTCCCAGCACGCGGGTCTCGCCAGTGTCTGGAACTCTTAACGCCTCATTCAATGCCCGCATCCGCTGAGCTTCCTCGATTCGAGAGATCTCGGCCGGCGACGGATCAGTCTTATCGGTTCGCCTAACCAGGCGTGCTGTGCCGCCGGATTGGGCGACTGCTGCCTCATAACGCTTTTTCTCAGCGTCCTGGGCTTTTGCGAATTCCCTATGTCGCTGTATCTCGGAACGAATAGACCCTGCCCGAGATCTGGTCTCGTCATCCTCGGCGTTTGCTTCCACCTTGTCAGCCAGCGTCTTTGCTTCGTCGAATTTGAGCTGCCGAATAAGGAGTTCTGCGAGTCGTAATATGTATCGTTGGTTGCCCGGCTGATATTTCAACGCCGTTTGCAGATGCTTTCCAGCCTCTTCAAGCTGATCGTTGTTTACCAGGGCGACAAACGCCAGCATCTCGTAGCTTTCCGTGTACGAGGGATTGATGGCAATTGCTTTCTTTAGCGAGTCACGCATCCGTTCTGCGGTGGACGGCTCAAATTTCTGCACGAATCCAAATTCGTCCCGGCCCTCGCGACTGAGAAGGTATGCGTATCGATAATATGCAAGGTGGTTTTTGGGATCGCCGGCAATTGCCCGTTCGAGCAATACTCGAGCTTCGTCAAATTTTCGCTGTTTGATCTTGACCATTCCCAACGATGTGCTTGCCATGCCGAGGTCAGGTTTTAGCTTCAGAGCAGCTACAAGATAGGGTTCGGCGTCATCAGCCCGGTTGCTGTGCGAAAGGAGGTCGCCGAGGTAGGCATTCGAGTGAGCTTCGTCAAGAGGCAGTACCTGCATCCCAGACTCGAAATCGAGCTTGAGCTTGAATTTGATCCTTCTCCATCTTTGTGTAAGTGGTCTGAAAAGCCTCTTCAAACGCCGATTTTGCGTCAGCTCCCCTGATCACTCCAGTTAGGTATTTATTTAGAGCTTCGGATTTGCCACCTTGAGTCAGGTAGTGGACCAGAGCCCAGGATTGAGCGTAGAAGATACTCCGCGAGTGGCCGCCCGTTTGATGAAGTTGATAATTGGTAACATTAAGCAATTGTTCAAGCGGCATCAACTGACTTTGCTGTAGCAGGTTCAGGTGACCGCTCTGCGGTAGTCCAAGCTTGATCTTGATATCGTCAGCGATCTCGAATGTCTGGTAGTACTCGGCCAGGCCCTCGTTAAACCATTGCGGAACGTCGGAGCGACCGAAATTAGTGTTAATGATGAAGTGAACATACTCGTGAAAGATCGTTCCGTAAGTCTCACGGTCGTCACCGCCGGCTGAGAGTGTGATGTAATTCACATCCTCGCCGGGCTGAAAGTACCCCGCGATCCACTCGTCGACCTTTCCGTCAGCTCGCTTGGGCTTGAATGCCTTATACGAGGAGTTGTTCTTGAAGACAATGACGTTTGTCGGTATCGGGGAAACGAGATTTGCAGACGTGAACAAGAGCCGAAACGATTCGCGAAACTGTTCCAGTTTTGTTCCGACCCTTCGAATTTCTTTTTCGGACGCGTCGCCGATCAGAAAGAAATTCTTAGACCGCACTTGTACCCAGTCATCTTTGGCGGATGCCTGGGCCGGCCCAATAACGAAAATGAAGGCGCAAATAACAATACTGATCTTGAGGTAGTTCATAGTTGTGGGTTATTCGAACAGATCGAGATTAGCACAAAAAGTTTAGCGACTGGCAAGAATATTGTTCGGTGGGCCGGCCAAAATGATCGCCTCGGAGCGATGTCTCTATCGATCACCCGACGGTTGTCGGAAGGAAGACGGTAAATCGTGTGCCTTCGGGGTTGTTTTGTCCGACCTCGATGCGTCCGCCGTGAGCGGTGATGATGCCGTAGCAAACGGCGAGGCCGAGGCCGGTGCCTTTGCCGGCCGGTTTTGTTGTGTAGAACGGGTCGAATATTTGTCCGGCCATCTCGGTATCAATACCGATACCAGTGTCAGCTATATCGATTCTTATCTCATCCGCTTTTGCCCCTGAAGTGATCGAGAGAGTACCTCCATTTGTCATCGCGTCGCGGGCGTTTAGGAAGAGATTGAGGAAAACCTGTTGTAACTGATCTTCGTCAGCAAAAACCTCCGGCAGATCAGTGCCGAGTTCGGTGACGACCTCCAGATCCTGAAATGCCTTGTCAAAGGTCGCCAGTCGCAGAGCCGTTCGCAGAGTCGCGTTGATGTCAATGTCAGTCTTGGCAGCCGGCCGCGAGCGCGCGAAATTAGTCATGTCCTGCGTGACCTGTTTGATGCGGTCGATCTGAGTCGAGATGAGGTTAAGGCGTTCGCGGGTCTCGGCAGTGTGGCCCTCTTCTGTTCGCATCATTTGAACGAGCGATGATATCGATGCCAGCGGATTATTTACCTCGTGTGCCACGCCGGCGGCGAGCGTGCCCATTGCTGCTAGCTTTTCGGCACGGATCAGTTGTTCGTTGAGGCTTTGGAGTTGGTCGATGTCGGACGCCATCTTCCGGCTCATCTCATTGAACGAATCCGCCAGTAATCCGATTTCGTCATTGCTCTTTCGAAGGTCAACCTCAGTTCCGTATGCACCTTTTGTTACCTCGACCGCAGCGAGGGTGATGCGCTGCAGCGGACGCGAGATCGTTCTAAGAACGAGGAGAAGCAGGAGCAGGTTCGGCACAAGAGCGGAGATCACGCTAAAGACGAGGTATCGCCGCCACGCTTCGTAATCCATGCCGTTTCGAAATGCCCACCATGCGATCGGGATCTGGAAGACCGCAAAACTGACTACGGCTACGGTTGCGATGCTAAGAGCCACTTTGTAGGTCAGCGGGAATAATCGAAACTGATTGAGCGCCGTTTGAAATGAAAACAGCTTGAAATTTAGAACGGCGTAGGCATAGATCAACACGCCGGGCAGCACGAAAATCGCACTAAGCGGCAGCAGGTCGTAATAGCCAAAGTACGGGAGGGCGATATTCGCCAGCGTCTTGAGAACGCCGGTCAGAGCGAGGCCAAGGATGATAGCGCCGACCTGCTGGCCTTCCTGCGTACCGGCAAACTTGCGGTACTTGCCAAACAGAACGAATGCCCCATAGAAGAATAGGAAATAGACGTACGCTACAAATGCATATGCGAGCGGATTGAGTTCGACGACAAAACGGCCGTCTTCGAACCCGGCCTTTCGCCAAAGAAAACCTAGTATTGTGGCCGGCATTAGAACGAGGCCCGGTGCAAACAAAATTGCAGCACGGCGACGAGGCGTGCGGGCATTTTCCGGAAAGACCCAAGCGAATACGACCATCGAGTACTGCATCAGCAATGCAGTGATAAAACTCGCCGCCGCCCACCATCCTGCCGCAGAATCTCGTGGGTAGAAATTCCAAAAGATGAGATCCTTAATTGTCCAGATACCGAGAAAGGCGATGAACGCGGCGAATGTTTGGTGGGCACGCCGTCGCGGATCGGCGACGAAAACATAAAAACCGAGTCCGACCAGCAGGAAAAGGGCAAAGAGATGTAGGATCACCAGCACCCGTAAATATTAAGTCGAATGGAGATCAGAACAAAGCTGGACTATGAAACTACTTCGAACGCAGCGGGTGTTCTTTCGATTCCGGGGAGGTTTAGATCGGGGATCGGTTTGGCAGATGCTCTAAACTCGACCGGTGAAATAGGATCGCCGAGGTGATCCGTGAGCTCAACCGCAAGAGCTATCAAAGCGGTGTTGTCCGTAGATAAGACGGCGATCAGGCCGACGAATTCTTCACGAGCCTGCATATAATGGCGGGCTATCCGGTTGCGGTTACGGCGATCGAGGCAGCGTGTTTGTAAATCCTGATCCGACGAGCCTATGGCCGGGAGCTGCTTGGCAGCGTTCACGTGCTCGGCGAGGCCGGTGAAGCGATCGAATACTTCTCGAAAGTCAAAAAGCGCCTGAATATCGGTATTGGGGAATGCGGCTTTTTCCATCTCGATGCGGAGAGCGTCCAACCGGTTTTCGATCACGGAAGGTCGTCTTGCGAGGCGTACCCGCAGAAGCCTTGCCGCGAAAATCGGCCAGAGCAGAAACGCCATTAGCGATTCGAGCCGGGCGTTTTGTTTCGACGTCGCCTGATATACGCCAAAGGGAGCTCCGCAGGCGAGATAGATAACAATTAATTCGATCAGATCCATAACTATCCCTAAACATAAGCAATGCCCGTGCCGTGGGCGGTTAAGCGGTACACGGCCAGACGAGATCCGCGAAAAGCGTTGAATTTATTAACTCAGAATAAAAATAATGGAACAACCAATACCAATGAGTCGTAATCAAACTGTTTGCAAAACGCAAAATTCGTGATCTCTCTTTGCAAAATGCAAACCCTCGCACGAGGGTATTAATAATATTTACTAACAAGGCGGATACTGAAATGATTGATAAGAAGAAAATAAAGGTGGTAAAAAGGACCGACGCGGCTGCTTTGAAGACGCGAAAGCGTAAGACCGTCAGCCCGCGACAGACCGCTAGACAGATCGTTACGACGGTAAGCGAATGGGTTGGCGATCTTAAAACCAGGAAGAGTGAAGAAACAAAGGCGGCTATCGAATTGCTCTTTAGCCCGACACGGCGTCCGACGGAATCCTAAGGCAATGATCTCGAATATTTGACCAGATGCGGTTGCTACCAGCGGCCGCATTTTTGTTTTTAGGAAACGCGCTTTTGGGTTGCCAGACTTTGACTTTGATTGCTATCCTTAACACCAATTTAAGACAAACAATCGATAACTTATGCAAGGAAAGGTAGCGATCATTACGGGCGCAAGCAGCGGTATCGGGCGAGCTGCGGCTCTGTTATTCGCAAACAAGGGATTTACTGTGGTTGCGGTCGGCCGGAACGAAAAGGAATTGACCGCCCTTAGTAAGGCTGTCGAGTCAAAAAAAGGTTTGATCAAACCGCACCTGGCAGACGTAACAGAGATGTCACAACTTGAGCGAATCGCTTCCGAGACCATCCACAATCACGGCCAGATCGACGTTCTTGTAAATTCGGCCGGTATTATCAAGAACGGAACGATCGAGGACACGACCCTTGATGATTGGGATAAGATGCTCAACATCAATCTGCGCTCCGTTTTTGTGCTTTCACAGAAATGTGTGCCATATTTGGCTGAGACCAAGGGGAACATCGTTAATGTCTCAAGTGTTGCGGGCACGCGTTCGTTCCCGAATGTGCTTGCATATTGCGTGTCAAAAGCGGCGATCGATCAGCTTACCCGGTGCTCGGCACTCGAACTCGCATCGCAAAAGGTTCGAGTGAATGCGGTCAATCCGGGCGTGGTGATAACCAACCTTCACAAGCGTAGTGGAATGGAAGAAATAGCATACGATGCCTTCCTTGAACATTCAAAAGAAACGCATCCGATCGGCCGCGTTGGTACGCCTCAGGAGGTTGCCGAGCTGATCTACTTTTTGGCGTCCGACAAAGCGGGATGGATCACGGGAGGCACGTATCAGATCGATGGCGGACGTGCCCAAACATGTGCTCGCTAGGTGAGGCCGTTGTACTTTACGTATGAAGGTTCAATTGCTACCAAGTTCGATCGACGAAAACGGCCACGCTTCGCAGCGGCAGCACCTTTTGACCGTTATTATCGACGACCGCGTGGCGATAGATGCCGGATCTCTTGCGTTGTCGTGTACCGACCTTCAACGAAAGCAGGTTCGCGATATTGTTCTCACCCATCCGCATCTTGACCACATCGCATCTCTTCCGATTTTTATCGACGACCTGTTTGCCTCGCTCGACGAGCCGATCCGGATCCATGCCACGGGTGAGATCATCGAGATCCTCGAACGCGATGTTTTTAACTGGGCGATCTATCCAAGATTCTCCAAGCTCACGAATGAGCGATGCTGCGTTGCAGAGTATTGCGAATTCGAGCGCGGATCGACATTTGATGTGGCTCATTTAACGGTCAGGTGCGTGGCTGTGAATCACAAAGTTTCGGCCAACGGCTATATCGTTTCCGACGGTAAGGCCTCGATCGCGATCACAGGCGATACGGGTTCTACGGAAGAGATATGGATTGCTTGTGATGAGACGGTCGGGCTCGATGCACTGTTTGTGGAATGTGCCTTTCCCGACGAGATGGCCGGTCTGGCCGAGATATCTCACCATTTGACGCCCAACGGGCTACGGAATGAACTATCGAAGATGCAGAGGCGTGACTTGCCAGTCTATGTAATAAATATTAAGCCGATGTATCGCGGACGGGTGATCTCGCAGTTGACCGAAATGGCCATTCCAAATCTCTCCATCCTGGAGGTCGGAAAGGTCTATGAATTCTAGCCTTCTTACACCTTTTGCCGTAAGAAATTGATCTTTTCGAATGCAGTTTCACGGTATTCGCCCGAGATCCCGTGGAGGGTTACGCGGCCGTTCGCCAGAACGGTCTGAATACGATAGGTTCGTTCCTCACGCTCGACGCCGGGCATGATCTCGGCTCGAAAAGTCACATTCATTTCGGGCCTCGCCCAGACGCTTATTACAGGATTGTCGTCTTGATCGTCTCGCATATTTATTCCTCGGTTTCGGTTTTCTTTTTGTGTTTTGTCTTTCTCAGGGATGGGTACAGTTTTTCCTCGGGCGCGTTGGTGCCAAATTTTCGGCTCGGCGGTGCCGTTGGCTTGCGGATAGAGTCAAACACCGGCCGTTCGTCACGTTTGATTTTCTTTTTAGCAGCCACTACCCGCGATTATATCAGAAGGCTCGGCGATGCCCGCCCTAATTCAAAAGCGTTGACATTCGACCTAAAACATCTCAGTATTAACGCTCATAAGGCCGGGATCCGCCTTTAGCAACCAAGATCAGCTATGAATTCGAAGAGACGGCCATTGTGGGTTTCGGCGTCAAACTTTTATGTGTTGGCGATCGGTATCTCGACGGGCTTTTTCTTTATTGTCTGGGGAGTTTTGAATGATACAGGCGAAGAAGCTCCGTGGATAACTGCGGGTACAAGCGCCAGCATTCTGTTGTGTGGGGCAGTGATCTTCCGTGAGATCGTGCTGCGGCGCGCCCGCAAGCGTTTTCAGGCCGAGCAGCGGCGAATGGAAGTCCGCTTTTCCCATTCCGGAAACGTAGCCGATAACCGAAACCCTTCAAAACTTACTCTCGAACGAAACGCTGCGGTCCTCGATCTGATCAGACAGAAGTCGGAAGCGGCAAGGATATTGAACAAAGTATCCGAAGGCCATCGTGAAGTTTTTGAGCTTTGCAGCGAATATATAGCCCAAAATGAAGGTGAGCTTAGGACGGTAAGTGCCAGCTCGCCAAGGCTGAGTGCCCTATTGAAGGGGCGAACGGCCGCCGTTGAAATGCACCGGTTTCATATGCTCAGATGGGCCGAGATCGAGGTCACATCGCTGACAAACGATGCCCGTACGCGTTCTGGCTCGGATGAGAAGATCGATGCCGCTGCGGGAGCTCTCGATATTATTGAGAGATCGCTCGTCTTTTATCCCGCAGAGCAAAGCTTACTACAGTCGAGAGATCTGCTGCAGGATCTGATGGTTTCGATCAAGGTCTCAGGTTGGATCGAGCAAGCCGAGAGGGCAGAGTTCAAAGGTGAATACGCTCTTGCCAAGAGCCTTTATCGCGATGCACTATTCGATCTTGGCCGCGATAATGCTAATAGCCAAAGCCGCGAGGCAGCGGCTGAAAGGATCAATGCCGAGATTGAACGACTGCGTACGTTGGAAACTGCTGATGACGGTTGAGCGTTTATCATCATACTTGCTACTCTAAGAGCCTGGTATTTACGATGATTTCCCAACGATGCCCAAGATGTCGAAGTAAAAGGATCCGGCGAGGTTACAGGCCGACATCCATCTTTTCTAAACTTGTTTTCAGATATAACCTTCTCTGCGATTCGTGTAACTGGGAGTTTACGGGCTTTGCCGTTCCCGGAACCGTAGACCACAAGCCGCGTGGTAAGAAGAAAACCTCTGGTGCTTCAGATAGAGCCGGCGGTTGACCGCTTGGAACGCCTTAAGTAAGTGAAGAAGTACCAAACAATCTATCGATCCCTCCTCATTTTCTGCGTTGCCTTCCCAGCCGTTCTGCCGGCGAATGCCCAAGATGCTAAGCCAGCCGAAGCACCAACTATCGCCGTTGCCACTAACGATCTAGTGCATTTCGGTGATTTGATAGATGTAGATATCGTTGGCGGGTTTGAATTTGACTGGCGCGGCAAGCTTACGCCTGAAGGTTTTCTCGACGGCTTGGAGAGCTTCAGCGAACCGGTGTATGGGTTGTGCAAAAGTGAGGCTCAGATCGCGGCCGAGGTTGCCCGCATTTACAGTCGAATTCTTAAAGAGCCAAAGGTTGTTGTACGGATCATCGATCGTTCAAATCGGGCGGTCGCTACACTTAATGGAGCCGTAAAAGCTCCAGCGAGATTTCGGCTGAGCCGAAAGGCAACGCTTCGTGAGCTGATCGTGATGACTGGTGGATTGCTCGACAGTTCGAGCGGCGAGGTTGCGATATTCAGGCCAAAGAATGCAAGCTGCATGGCATCGCCTGAGCCTTCCGCCACGTCGGACAACACATCTCAAACCTTTCTCATCAAAATATCTGACTTATTAAAAGGTGGCCCGGGCTCCGATCCCTGGATCGTTGGAGGAGATATTGTAACGATCTTAACGGCAGATCCGATCTACGTTATGGGAGCGGTCGGTAATCCAAGGCCGATCTTTTCGAGAGAAAAGCTCAGCCTGAGCCGCGTTATCGCGATGGCCGGCGGCCTGGCGAAAAATGCCGATGGCGGAAAGGTCACGATCTTTCGACGCGATAACGCCGCAACCAAGGTCGTCGAGGCAGATCTCATGAAAATAGAGAAAGGAGAATCTGTTGACGAACTTCTCAAACCTTTTGATATAATCGATGTGGCGGCCCGAGGCCGTCAAAAACAGAAATTTCCCCCCGTCATCGTAAGGGATGATCCGCGTGATAAAAGGCCGGAGCTTCCCCTTCGGATAGTGGAGTAGTTTCTAAGGTATATTAAGTTAATGCAAAATCAACCAAAAGGTATGAGCCGCCGTGTGCAGGCTTTGTTGTGGATGTTGGCGGTCGCGGTCATGATCGGTGTTTTGATCGCTTACGAACAAATATCGCTGTTGTACGTAATAGCAACGTTCGGAATTGTCACGCTGCTGCTGATCGTCGGCTTTGCCGATCTCGAGGGAGTCAGCCGCACTGATAACAACGAAGGTTCGGAGGCGTAATTGATGGCAGCTTTTCCGCGGATATTGGTCGTATGTGTTTGCATGGCGGGTTTGGTAACAAACGCCATTGCAAGCTACACGGCCGCGCCTGCAAAGGCCGATCCGCAGAGGCTGCGTTGGAAAGATTCGCCAATACGCATCGCCGTTTCAAGTTCTCTTAGCGAACAAAATACCGGTATTAAGGCGGGCTCGGATCTCGATGGGGCGATCGCCCGCAGCCTGGCTCGTTGGCAGGACGCAGTTGGCATCAGGTTTATTCTCGAGCCGACCGAGGTCCGCAATGCTAGTCCGTCCGGCGAGTCCGGCGATGGCGTCAGCCTGATCACGATCGCAGCGTCGCCCGAAAATGTGTTGTTGTTTGCGAGGGATCCCTTGTCGGAATCTGCGATCGCCCGCGTATTCTACAATCGGCAAGGCAAGAATAAGGGATTTATTACAGAGGTCGATATCGTGCTAAATCCGTACCAGCAATTCTCGACCGATGGTACGCCTGGCACCTTTGATCTTGAAGCTACCCTGACACATGAGATAGGGCATCTCCTTGGATTACGGCATTCGAGTGTACTTGGCTCGGTGATGTCAGAAGGTCTCGCCCGTAATTCAGCGGACGGCCCTGAGGCTCGATCGATAGCCCTTGCCGATTCCGACATCGCTGCGATTCGCGAGCTTTATGGTTTTGCCGGCGAGGGTGAGCGATGTTGCTCTGTTGTATCGGGCAGACTTGCCCATGGATTGGCCAGGCCTGCAAAAACTTTAAGAGTCTGGGCTGAGGATAATGTTACCGGCCGCGTCGCCGCGCAAACCGAAACGGCGCTCGACGGAACCTATCGCCTTGGCGGCCTGCCTGCCGGTTTATATTCGATCTTCTGGCAACGCAGCGAAAGCGGCGAGGCCTCGCCGATCGGTCAGTTAGGAACGGTTCGATTATCGGCTGACGAAAGTAAGTTCCTAAGTGCAAAGGTCGATGTGCAGCGATCGGATGTCGGCTTGAGCTTTATTGGCCTCAATAATCAGCTCGCCGATTCTGCGATCACGATCGGCGGTGAACGTGAATACACCGTTTTTCTCGGCGGCAAAGATCTCGAACGCCAAACTGTTAGGATCGAATTCAACTCACCATACTTTCGCGCGGTACCAGGCTCGATGAAGCGATACGATATCGGCACTGAGCTGTCGGCTGTCAGCTTTATCCTGGCGATCGACCCAAACGCTCCTGCGGGGCTTTACAGTTTATTCCTGACCAGCGAGGACGGAATTATGGCAGCACTTGTCGGCGGGCTCAAGATCGCCGGAGGGAGCCGCCAGTAAAATTCACGCCAAGTTAACCAATTGGTTACAGACAGTTGCGTTTTTTTTTGCGGTGTGGATAATCATATTGTTCACCTCCCGGTGAACATTTGATCGGTCCGAAAGGATACGGTCCGAGGGCGACGGTGTGGGAGACGTCGCCCTTGTTTTTTTTGACCACCCAGCGGCTTGACCTTATCAATAATCGGCGTAAAATTTACTCTGTTTGACCGGATCGTGATCTGGTTTGTGAGTTTGTCAGCACTAGAGAGTTTTTTAAGATCCTGTACCGCGAGCATCGTTTTGGCCCAGCGGTATTTTTGCTTTTAGGCGAAATATGAAGGCAGGCGAATCGAGTTGGTTCAAAAGTTGGCTCTACCGCGGAGTAGCCGAAATGGAAGGGCCCGGCGAACCCGAAGGCCGGCATAGGCAGCACGCATGGTGGAAGGTAATGTGCCTCACCGGCGTTGATTATTTTTCGACGCTCGGTTATCAGCCGGGAATCGCATTTCTGGCCGCAGGAGCTTTGTCGCCTTTTGCGACGCTCGTGCTAGTGCTCCTGACGCTCTTTGGCGCGTTACCGATGTACAAGCGCGTGGCGGAGGACAGCCCGCACGGTGACGGCTCGATCTCGATGCTCGAGAATCTTTTGTCGCGTTGGAAGGGCAAGATGTTTGTTCTTGTCCTGCTCGGGTTTGTCGCCACAAGTTTCATTATTACCATAACGCTCTCGGCAGCGGACGCTACAGCCCACATCGTCGAAAATCCTTTCGTCCGCCATTCGATGCCATTTCTTGAGCATCCGGTTATCGTCACCATTGTACTGATCGGCCTTCTCGGTGCCGTCTTTTTAAAAGGCTTTAACGAGGCGATCGGGCTGGCGGTTTGGATCGTAGTGATCTTCCTTGCGATGACATCGGCGACCATCGGCCGCGGGCTGTACGAGATCATCGTTGTGCATCCTGAAGCTTTCGGGAACTGGAAAACCGCACTGTGGAGCCACCCTGATGTCGGCGGCAGCCTTATCTGGCTGGCAATAGCTTCGCTTTGGGTTTTCCCAAAACTGGCCCTCGGACTTTCAGGGTTTGAAACGGGCGTAGTGGTGATGCCGCTTGTTAAGAGCGATATCGATCTAAAGAACGGTAATGGTAAAAAGCTGGCCGTACAGCTTTTTGACACTGAACCATCAGATCGGGAGCGCGAGTATATCCAGAGCCGTATACGCAACGGTAAAAAGCTGCTAAGTGGTGCTGCCATCATAATGAGTTTTATGCTCGTTGGATCAAGCATCATTACGACGATGCTGATCCCGCCGGCGGAGTTCCAGATCGGTGGCGAGGCGAGTGGACGTGCCGTGTCTTATCTTGCACATGAATTGCTCGGCGACGTATTTGGAACCTTCTACGATGTATCGACGATCATGATCCTCTGGTTCGCCGGCGCGTCGGCCATGGCCGGGTTGCTGAATATCGTGCCCAGATATTTGCCGCGATACGGCATGGCCCCCGATTGGGCACGTGCTGTGCGGCCGCTCGTTCTCGTTTTTACGCTTATCTGTTTTGTGGTCACCATCATCTTCGGTGCGGATGTCGTGGCCCAGGGCGGGGCGTACGCCACCGGCGTGCTAGCGTTGATGACATCGGCCGCAGTCGCGGTCGGGATCGCTGCATGGCGACGTAAGGAGCGGCGATGGATACTCTACGCGGCCATAGCGCTCGTCTTTATCTACACCACTGCGGTAAATGTGATCGAGCAGCCGAGCGGCATCCAGATAGCATCGGCGTTCATACTCGCGATCATCCTCACATCATTTGTTTCGCGGGTCATGCGATCGACCGAGATCAGGATCGACCAGATCGTGTTGGACGACGCTGCGCGGGCATTTTTGGAGGATGTCGAAACGGAGAGCGATATACGAATCGTCACCAACCGTCGCGAAACCGGCGACATGACTGAATATCGTTTCAAAGAACACGAAAAACGCGTCGACAACCATATCCCATCGTCGGATCCGATAATTTTCTACGAGGTCGAAACGGGCGATGCGTCGGAGTTCACCGGCAAGCTGTTGATCCGCGGCATCGATGTCGATGGGTACAAGATCCTGCGAACGCAGGCACCGGCCGTGCCAAACGCAATCGCCGCACTTTTGCTTCATTTGCGTGATACGACGGGCAAGATTCCGCACGTCTATTTTGGCTGGAGCGAGGGAAACCCGATCATGTACCTGGCCCGTTATATCCTGTTTGGAGAAGGGGATACGGCGCCTGTTACCCGCGAGATACTGCGTCAGGCTGAGGCCGATCCTGAACTGCGTCCCAATGTTCACGTCGGCGGTTGATCAGCCATTGGCGCCGGCCGCGATCTCGGATTTGATCTCAATAAAGCACGCCCGACAGTAGACGGGGCGGCCCTGCGACGGGTAGAAAGGTACCGTGGTCGTTTGCTCACATCGTGCGCAATCCGCACTTACCTCGATCAAGTGGCGTTTGCCGGAAAGACGTGCTGTTTCAATGGCGTCGAGGCGGCGATTCTTTGCTTTTTTGCACGGCTTGCAGCGCTTGGGAGGATTTTGGAGGTCCTTTTCACGAAAGAACACCTGTTCGCCTACTGTCCAGATAAATTCCTGAGCACAGTCAGTACATTGGATCGCAACGTCATCTAAACTTTCCAGATCCGTTTCGGGTTTAGGATCGATCAATGTTTCCTCAATGTGGCTGTCGGGCATAACCAAGCTCGCTACTTACTGAAAATACTCATTTCGGCAAATGAGAAACTGTATAGTAGATTTTACAGTTGAGGCTTGCCGTAAAATCACGCGATCTGTTTTTGTGGGGCAACGCAAATCACATTACAACTATCGATTGTAGCTGTCAAGATGCGGTTTTGACCAATCCGGCCTCGTAGTCAATATATGAAAGTACTCGTAATCGGTTCCGGCGGACGCGAGCACGCGATCTGCCGATCATTTCGAAATTCCCCTCGTGTTTCAAAGCTCTATTGCGCTAACGGAAATGCGGGAATCGCGGAAATAGCTGAGTGCGTCCCAATAAAGCCGACCGACATTTCGGGACTCGTCGAGTTTGCGTTCCAAAACGCGATCGATCTGACCTTTGTAGGCGGGGAGACATCCCTTGCCCTCGGCGTCGTTGACGAATTTGAGACTCGCGGCCTTAAGATAATCGGCCCCACCAAACTGGCTTCCCAACTCGAATCAAGCAAAGCCTTTGCAAAAGATTTCATGGCCCGGCATGGAGTCCCAACTGCAAAATACGTAACGGCACATTCGCCTGGATTTGCGATCCTCGAGCTAGAGAGCGGCGATTTTGGCGATGAGAATTCGCCGGTCGTAGTAAAGGCCGACGGGCTCGCCGCCGGAAAAGGCGTCGTCGTGGCGAAAGATCGGGCCGAAGCAGTAGCCGCGATAAATGAGATGGCCGATCTTGTAGGAGCGGATGCCGCAGAGAAGATCGTTCTCGAAGAATGCCTGTTTGGCAAGGAAGTATCGCTGCTGATGTTCGCCAATGGCGAAGATTTTGCTCTGATGCCAGCGACTCGCGATCACAAACGCATCGGCGAGGGCGACACCGGCCCGAACACGGGCGGCATGGGCACGATCACCGACGCTTCGCTGCTTGAGTCCCTGGAATTAGAAGAGATCATCGAGACCATCGTGCGTCCCACTCTTCGCGGCTGCGTCCGTGAAGGATTTCCGTTTCGCGGGATACTCTTTCTCGGGATCATGATGACCGAAGGATCGGTAGGCAATAGGCAGTTGGCGGTAGGCAGTTCACCGTCCGCGACCTCGGAAACGCGCCGACGGCCTAAGTTGCTGGAGTACAACGTCCGCTTTGGCGACCCTGAGACTCAGGCGATACTCGTCCGTCTGGAAACCGATCTCATCGACATCTGCGAAGCAATGCTCGGCGGTGAGTCCCAAGCTTTTCCCACGATCAAATGGAAACCCGGAAGCTCGGCTTGCGTTGTCCTTGCGTCCCAAGGCTATCCCGTCAAACCAAAGACCGGCGACATGATCAGCGGCCTCGACGAAGCCGCATGTGTCCCTGGAATTTCGATCTTTCACGCCGGCACTTCGATGCTCGTTCCAGGCGAGTACTTCACCGCCGGTGGCCGCGTCTTCGGCGTGACCGCCACCGGTGACGACCTTGCCAGTGCCTTGACCACCGCGTACGAAGCCGTGGGAAAGATATCGTTCGACAGGATACAGTTCCGTCGGGATATCGGGAAGTAGTTCGCCCAAAACTATCCGTCCCAAGGACTTTTCTGCGGCTTGCCGCAATGCAGTGCGGTCAGGCTCGCCTGACCGTGCGTCCCAATCAAATGATCTTGGAGGCTATAACTCCGCCTTGGCGGCATAGCCGCCGGGATCTTTTCGATGCTGCCGGCGAGGCAAGCCTCGCCGCACTGCGATGCGGCAAAGCCGCGGATAAACACGTCGCGATCTGCTCTCCTTTCAGACCTTTGCATTCTCCGCGATCGACCTAAATTTTCAAATATCCACAGCTTTCGCTAACACGCGAAACTATTTGTATGGAAACCCTCTCGGCAAGGGTAACCACTCCTTGCCAATTCCACGCTAACTCGATAAGTAAAAAAATGAAATAACGATCCGCCGATATCGTCGCGTTCCGCCGATAATGTAGCGATCCGCCGATATTGTTGCGATCCGCCGATAATGCCGCTCTTTGGAAAGGAGATGCCCACATTGTGCGGGCTTCCGCAACAGCAGCAGCCTCGCGATCAAATTCGGCAGCTTCTTTGGCGGTACTCATCTATCGCGTCGCCTAATAAAATTCGATCGAGTTTTGATAGGCGTTATGGTTCCTCGTCATCTCGTCCATCGAGTCACCGCCAAATTTCTCTCGCATTGAGTTTGCCAGGACGATCGCGAGCATTGCTTCGCCGATGACACCGGCCGCGGGGACGGCGGTGATGTCGGAGCGTTCGAAGGCGGCGAGGTCTTCTTCCTTGGTGTCGATATCGACGCTGTGGAGCGGTTTGCGAAGGGTCGAGATCGGCTTCATGTAGCCGCGAACGCGGAGCTCTTCGCCATTTGTAATGCCGCCCTCGAGGCCGCCGGCACGGTTTGAAGACCGGCGGAAGCCGCCGCTAAGGGACGAGGGGCGAGGGATAAGGGGCGAGGACGACGAACTAGCCGGGATCTCGTCCCTCGCCACTTGTCCCTCGCCACTGTCTCCAAAGAATATCTCATCATGCACCTGCGATCCCGGCCTTCCCGCATTTGCGACGCCTTCGCCTATTTCGACCGCTTTAATGGCGTGGATGGACATTATTGCTCGGGCGATGCGGCCGTCGAGCTTGTCTTCCCAACTCGTGTGCGAGCCGAGGCCGACGGGCAGGTTTTTGGCTACGACCTCAAAAATGCCGCCGAGCGTGTCGCCGGCGGTCTTGGTCTCATCGATGAGCTTGATCATCTCTCTTTGCGCGGTATCGTCAGCACAGTTCAGCGGGGAATCCGGGGCGATGGATGTGATCTCTTCCCATGAGCGATGAAGCGGCACGGCCTGAACGTGGCCGAGTTTGATGACATGACTGCGGACCTCGATGCCAAACGCTGCGAGAAGCTGTTTTGCCAGGGCCCCACAGGCAACACGAGCGGCTGTCTCGCGAGCCGAGGCTCGCTCCAGTATGTCTCGTAGATCGCGGGTCTGATATTTTTGTCCACCGGCGAGATCGGCGTGGCCGGGACGCGGGCGTTTTACGAGACGCGGATTTTTTGGCTGGGTCGCGATCTCCTCGGCCGACATAACCTCCTGCCAGTGGACAAAATCATCATTCTTGATCATCAACGCGATCGGCGAGCCGAGCGTTTTGCCGTGCCGAACGCCCGCCAATATCTCGACCGTATCGGTCTCGATCTTCATCCGCCCCCCACGGCCATAGCCCTGCTGACGCCGCCAAAGTTCGTGGTCGATCGCGGCGATGTCGATGGGCAGACCGGCGGGAAGGCCTTCGACAATGGCAACGAGAGCCTTACCGTGCGATTCGCCTGCTGTTGTGAATTTGAAGTGCATAAGGAATTTTACCGCAGAGACGCTGAGACGCAGAGAAGAAAAATCAAAATACGAGGCGGCCACCGATCAGCCGGTCGCATGGATATCCATCTCGGCGTCTACGCCGCTCGGCGGTTCAGCTCTTTTTCGGCGAAATACGATCAGGCCGATACTGCCGATGATAAGCAGGCCGCCGACAAACGTCTGTGGCGGCAATGTCTCACCCAGTACGATGGCTCCGATCACGACTGCGAGTAGCGGCGTGACTAGCGAGATCATCATTGCCTTCGTCGATTCGATACGACTTAACAGCCAGTAATACAGCCAAAATGCAGCCACCGAGCCGAGGATGGCGAGATAGAGAACACAGGCGATCGCTCGCCATGACCAGTTGAACGTTAGCGGATTACCCTCGGACGCGAGGCTGCAAATAATGATAGCCGGTAGTCCGCACAGCATCTGGCAAAAGACCATCGACGCAGGATGAATGCCCGATCCCCGGGCCTTGACCAATATCGATGCCTGTGCGGCGGCATAGGCACCGACAACGATCGCGACGCAGCCGGCAAAGGCCATCCAATTTTCGACGCGCCATTGATCTATAAAGATAACGGCGACGCCGAGAATGCCGATAGTGACGGCGATAATTTTTTGCGGCGTGATCCGCTCGTTTGGTAAGAATATCCATGCGAGCATTAGTCCAAAGACGGATATCGACGCCTGCAAAACGGCCGCGAGCCCCGACGAGATATACTGCTCGCTCCAAAACACCATCGAGTAATTGATCGAGAATTGGAGAACGCCAGTCAGGGCGAGCAGCTTCCACTCGGCCGATGTTTTGGGCATCGGTACACGTTGGATAAGGATAACGACGGCCAGTATCAACACCGAAAGTGTAAACCGCGCGCCCGAAAATGCGATGGGCGGCAGGTCTTCGAGCCCGATCTTGATGAAGATCCAGGTCGTACTCCAGATGAGAGCTAATGTGAGCCAAACAATTACTTTCATATTTGGGAACGCAGCCGCCCTCGGCTGCAATGGCTGGGGCTTCCTCAGCCAGACTTGGTCTAAACACCACAAAGCCGTGAATTTCCAACGCGGTCATGCCGGAGGAACCGGCGTTTGCAGCCGAGGGCGGCTGCGTTCCCGGCGATATGATCTATGAATTCTCATAAAAGCTGAGGCTCGTTTCGCCTTGTTTTAGTACGCGCCAGCGGCGTAATGTGCCGACCAATTCCGGCATATGTTTTTTTGTATGATGTTCGGCGATCAGCACGCCGCCTTCGCTAAGCAGGTCAGATTTTGTGCCAAAATCGTGCAGCACAAGCGAATAATCTTCGTCATATGGCGGGTCGAAATATGCGATGTCCCATGCCGTCGCGTGTTCGCGGCCGGAAAAGTTTTCGGCGGCGAGATTAAGAACATCGGTTTGAGCCTCGGGCACGTTGAGTTTGTCCAGATTTTCTTCGATAAGCGCACACGATTTTTTCGATCTATCTACAAACGTCACGAATCCCGCTCCCCGTGACAGTGCCTCGATCCCGATCGCACCTGTGCCGGCACAGAGATCTAAGAAACGCGTTTGCTCTGTAATTTGCGGAGCTAGCACGCTAAAAAGAGTTTCCCGAAGCCGGTCGGAGGTGGGCCGTGTCTTGTTGTCAGGCGGGCTCTTAAGCACGCGGCCGCGATAGAGGCCGGAAATGACTCGCATAGTTCAGAGTGCAAGCTTCAGCTTGTATCTTTCCATCATACCTAAAGACAAGCTAAAGCTTGCACTCTGAACTTAGCCAATGCTTGCCAGAGCGACATTTTTGTCGGAGCGGACACGTTTTACCATCGCCGATGTTTCGGGCGAGAGGCGGCGGGTGGTGAGGTATTCTTCAGCCTCTTTGCGGGCTGCGACTAGCAGATCGAGGTCGCGGACAATGTTGGCGAGGCGGAAGGATTGTATGCCGGACTGGCGCGTGCCGAGAATTTCGCCCTGGCCGCGAATTTCGAGGTCTTTTTCGGCGATCTTAAAGCCGTCGGAAGTTTGTTCCATGATTCCAAGGCGCTCTTTCGCAACAGCGGTGCGTTTGTAGTCGGCGAGCAGGACGCAGTAGCTCTGCTCGGCGCCGCGGCCGACGCGGCCTCTTAATTGATGAAGCTGCGAGAGGCCGAAGCGCTCGGCGTGCTCGATGACCATCAGCGAAGCGTTTGGCACATCGACCCCAACCTCGATCACGGTCGTCGAAACAAGAATATCGAGACGGCCTGTGACAAATTCACGCATGATCTCTTCTTTCTCGGCAGGTTTCATGCGGCCGTGAAGCAGGCCGACGGTGTATTGCGGGAAGATCCGAAGGCGGAGGTCGTCGTACATCACAGTTGCGGCTTTGAGGTCGGATTTGGCGGATTCTTCGATCAGGGGATAGACGACGTATGCCTGGCGGCCGAGCCTTATCTCACGCTCGATACCGCGATACACGCCCGAGCGCTTGTCTTCGCCGCAGACGACGGTCTTGACCGGCGTGCGGCCGGGGGGCAGTTCGTCAATGATCGAAACGTCGAGATCACCGTAAACCGTCATCGCGAGGCTGCGTGGTATTGGCGTCGCTGTCATCACCAGAATATCAGGATTCTTACCGGCCGCCTTGATCTGAGCACGCTGCATGACGCCGAAGCGGTGCTGTTCGTCTATCACGGCCAGGCCAAGCCGTTCGAATTCGACCTTGTCCTGAATGATCGCGTGCGTGCCGATGATCATGTGGACTTCGCCGCCGGCCAGGGCGGCGTGGATGCGGCGCTTTTCGGCCGCCCTTGTACTGCCGATCAGCAATTCGACTTGATAGCCGCTGTCTGCAAAAATCTTCTGTGCGTTTCGAAAATGCTGCTCAGCGAGAATCTCGGTCGGAGCCATCAGCGCGGTCTGATAGCTATTCTCCATCGCAGCAAACATCGCCAGGAATGCCACGATCGTCTTACCGCTGCCGACATCGCCCTGGATGAGGCGGTTCATCGGTGCGTCCGATTTGAGGTCGGCGAAGATCTCGCCGATCACTTTTTTCTGTGCACCGGTTAGGGTGAAGGGCAGAATTTTCTTGAGCCGCTCTTTTGTAATGTCACCGATCTCAATGACCGTGCCTTTCGGCTCTTTTTGCCGTTCACCGCGAAGCAATTGCATCGCGAAGGAAAGCCAGAAAAACTCGTCGAAGATCAGCCTTTTTTGTGCGGGGCTACGAAACATCTCGTAATCGGCGACTGACGTGCCTTCGGGCGGGAAATGCAGTTCGGCGAGAGCTTGCGAACGCGGGATCAGTTTATGACGTTCCAACAGGTCCGCCGGCATTTGGTCGGCGATCGATGACATGTCGAGTTCCGCGATGACACTGTGGACGATCTCGCGGAAGCGTTTGGTTTGGAACGGACCGAGTTTGCGATAGATCGGGACGCGGCCGGTGTGGATGGTGGCGAGCGCGGGGTCAAGATCGTCTTCGTCCGAGGCGGAACCACCTGCGGTAGCGGGTGGTTGAACTCGCGGTTCCACTGCCTTACCGGTCAACAGAGGCTCAGTTATCTCTGACGCGAGTGTAAGTTGTGTTAAACCACCCGCTATCGCAGGTGGTTCCGACGGCAATATCTCGATCTCTTCCGGTTTGGCGATCTTGAGGAACATTTGCCCACGGTTGTCCTCGTCCCACAGGCCGTAGGCGACGAGGCGTGTGCCGCGGGGGAAGCGGTCGCGGTACCAATTGACGATGTCACTCGCACCTTTGCCGGATACGAACCATTTGACGACTACAGGTTTCTGCTGGCGTTGAAGATCGCCGCCAGTGATCTCGAAAATGAAGAGCGGTGGTTTGCCGCGGGCACGGTTTTTCCCCACCTGAACGCCGCTTGCGTTGCGGACATAGAGTTCGACGGCGGCTTCCATGCCGGGTTCGATCTGGTCGATCGAGAGGAAATTTGAGCGGTCTTCGTATCGGGCAGGGAAGTAATTGAGCAGATCCTCAACCGTCACCGCATCGACGTTTGTTTTCGCCGCCGGCGTGGCAAGCGCGACCGCGAGCTTTCGCGACATCGCTGAGGTGAGCTTCGCGATGTTATGGCGATAAAGTTCGATGATCGGCGTGTCGAGGGTGATCTTCATCGAATGCTAAGTCTTGAGCGAAAACGGATTAAAGTTCGTTTCGCTATCGAAATAATCCTCATGTTCGACGCGTTTCAGATAGCCGACGATCTTGTACGTGAATGGCGTTGCGAGGACTTCCCAGAGAACTTTGATGAAATAATTTCCGATCATCACTGCGATGACCTGCTCGGTCGACCATGTGCCGAGGAAGGCGAGCGGGTAAAAGATGAGGCTGTCGACTGCTTCGCCTGCGAAGGTCGAGCCGATGGTTCGCGTCCAGAGGTATTTGCCTGCGGTTAGCAGCTTCATCTTGGCGAGGACGAATGAATTTACAAATTCGCCCGCCCAAAATGCGAGTAGAGAAGCGGCGACGATTCGCCACGTCTGGCCAAAGATCAGATTTACTGCCGCTTGCTGTTCGGCGGACATGGTCTTCGCCGCCGGAAGGCTCGTTACCGCATACGCCATCAACGAAGCAAATATCAACGCTCCAAATCCGGCCCAGATCACCTTTCGCGAACGGGCATAGCCGTAAACTTCGGTCAAAATGTCGCCGAAAAGATAGCTGAGCGGGAAGAACAGAACGCCGGTTCCGAAAATGTATTCGCCGTAGAGTGGCAGATTTACGGATGAGACCTTGTGCACCCCGATTAGATTCGAGCACAACAAAACAGCCACGAACGCGGCCATTATGAGGTCGAAGTAGCGGTATTGGCGTGTCTCGGGCATTGGTGAGAAGTTTAGCAAAAAAGGGCCGATAGGACATCTGTTGCGGAAGCCCGCACGAGGTAAGGGCATGGTTTTTCAACCGCGACCAGGCCCTTACTTCGTGCGGGCTTCTGCAACAGAACACAAAAAATGGCGGGCCGAAATATCGGCCCGCCTAATTGTATTTAGAGCGTTATATTAAAAGCGAGAAACTTATGCGAGATCGTTTACGTGTTTGGTGAGGCGCGATTTGTATCTCGCGGCTGTGTTCTTGTGGATAATGCCTTTGTTGACCGCTTTATCGATCAACGAGATTGTTGGATTGAGAAGCTCAATGCTTCCATTTTTGTCGTGACTAGCGACAGAGGTGCGCAGCTTCTTGATAGAAGTGCGCAGTTTGGAGCGATTACTGCGGTTGATCTCATTACGCCTGGCATTTTGCCTTACGCGTTTCTCTGCTGATTTATGATTAGCCATAAAAAATTACTCAATATCAATACAATACAAACAAACCCTAGATTCTAGTAACGAATGGTGGATTTGTCAAGGCACGAAGAGTGTCACATTTCGGAATGCAAAATAAGGCCATGAACAAGGTCGACGACGAGAACAAATATCGGCGGATAGAGCAGTATATCGACCTGCGGTGATCGTGAAAACAAAAACGGCATCGAGACCGAACTCAGTTCAAAGCCATAGCCGACAGCAAAACCGAGCCCGAATGCCGCAGCGACACCGCCTATTATAAGAGCCGACAGTGTATATCGAGACCAATGCCGGGTTGGCAGGGCCGTGTCGTCAAGAACCGAGTCATGGATCTCATTGTCGTCAAATGCAAAGCGGTCAAATGCCTCGCGTACCCGCCCGATCAAATGAATTATGCCGATCACGAACAGCGTCACGATGGCAATGCGGGTCAGCATTCCCAGTATCTCAAGCCGATAATCCGCATTGGGCAAGAACAGGTCGGGGCGTACAATGCTGAAGAAAAAGATCGAGATGATCAGAGCGCCAACCGGAAAAAGAAATTTTTGCAAGGCGACGGCTTCACGGCGTTTCTCGGCGATCATCCGGTCGATGATGTCGCTGTATCGTTTCTCAACGACCATCTGCCGCCAACGTTTTGCATGCGGATTTGACGACTCGATAAACGAATCTAAAAAGCCATTTGAGCCCGTCTGAACCTCTAAAAGCCGCTCGTCGTATCGGACACGGTCATTTGGATTGCCGATGACGGCGTATGCCTCAGCGATCTCGGCAAATTTGAGCGCAGTTTCCTCCGAGCCCTGACTGCTGTCCGGGTGGAGCTTGCGCGCCAGACGGCGATAGGCCGATTTTATCTCGGCACTAGACGCCTTTGGTGACACTTTGAGAATGTCGTAGTAATTCACCATCGAAAGCGGTTAATTTTTTGAAAACGAACATCCGGAGCCCGAGAGGCGAGCACCTTCGGACACCGGAAGTATAACACAAGATTGGAGTTGGGGGAATGGCTGTCGGATCGCAGGCTGCTAGCCTGCGTGTGTTCACTCGCAGGCTGGCAGCCTGCGTTCCGACTAGTCGAGGCGATCGATCTGCAGGCTGATCGGATACGCACCGGAGAGTTTAACCGCATCGACGACACGAGCGACGCTGCCGTAATCGAGATCTTTCGGAGCTTTGATGAACACAGTCCGCTCGATACGGTCGGAGAATGGCAGCTCGGGGTCGTCTGCCAATGTCTTCGACACTGCTCCATTCGCGATCCGCTCAGCAAAGACGGTCTTTAGGCGTGCGATCAACATGTCCGCGTTGGCTGACGTACCAAGTCCGGTCTCACTATTTAGGGCCAAGGCGGAGTCTCTGCCAATGGTGACTGCGAGGGTATCAGGATGGTTTTGTACGAATTCAGGTGATTCTCTCGGTTCCGCCGGAACACGCGTCTTGAACGCGCTTGGCTTAAGCGGCGTGACCACCATAAAGATGATCAGCAGAACGAGAAGAACGTCTATCAGCGGTGTGACATTGATGATGGGTTTTGACATCGATTTCCTCCCTGGCCTTTGCTATTGGATTAGAAACCGTACGTTAGGATTTGTTCCCGAGTGCCGTCAAAAGAGCTTTAGCTTTAAGTAACGATTCGTCATATTCCTTCTCCGGCTCGCTGTCGATCACGATGCCGCCGCCGACGTTGAAGGTAGCGATTTTGTCGCGGATGACCATTGTTCGGATAGCTACGCTTAAGTCCAATGTCGCAGGTCCAATGTCCCAGGCTAAAGAACTTTGGACATTGGACTTGAGACCTGGGACATAGTATCCGATCGCTCCCATCGACAGGCCACGGTCCACCGTTTCGATCTCGTCAATTATCCGCATTGTGCTTATCTTTGGGGCACCGGTGATGGAGCCGCACGGGAATAAAGCATTGAGAATATCCGAGAATTTTACATCGCTGCGGAGTTCGCCGCTGACGGTCGAGACTAGATGAAAGAGCGTCGGGTGTTCCTCGAGGTCACAGAGTTTCTCGACACGAACGCTGCCATATTCGCAAACGCGGCCTAGGTCGTTGCGGAGAAGATCGACGATCATTGTGTTTTCGGCACAGTCTTTTGGGCTGGTGAGGAGTTCGTTGCGTAGCGCCGTGTCCTCTTCACTTGTATTACCTCTTGGCCGAGTTCCTTTGATCGGGGAAGTGGTAATTTGGCGGCGTTCTGTTGCAAAAGCCCGCGCGTGAGCAAGGGCGATACTCGCAGCGTCAGGCGTTTCGCCCTTGCTCACACGCGGGCTTTCGCTTTCCTCGATTCGGAAAAAGCGTTCGGGTGAGGCCGAAATTACGGCTGAGTCGAGTCGCGTTATCAATGACGCGAATGGAGCCGGATGTTGTTGTCTGAGGCGATTAAAGACCATCTGTGGCGTCAGATCGTCAGCGAGCGCCACCTGAAGTTGTTGGGTTAGATTGGTTTGGTACGTATCGCCGCAGCGGATGCGTTCTTTTATCGTTTCGATGGCGGCTAGGTATTCGGGCTTTGTGAAATTGGAGATAACCCGATTCTCGATATTTGAAATTTCATATCTGAAATTACAGATCGAACCTATGAGTTTCGTCTCGATCGCGGAGAATTTGTCAGCATTTCCTGTCAGTTTGGTCTTGCCGGTGGCGTAATCGTGGACGACCAGAACGTCGAAACTGGCTATGAAAGCGTCGGGTTCGAGCGAGGGTGAGAATTCTTCGGTCGGACGATGAATGCCAATGAGTTTTTCACCAAAATTGTAGGAAACTGTAAATATGGACGCCAGATCGCTGTTAAGCTCTTCATCGAGGAGTTCGAGGATCACCGTCGGATCGTCGTTCGAAATTTCCAGCACCTCGACCGGATCGATCCCGGCGATCAAAAGGTGCGAGTCGAGATGTCCGACCCCGGAGCTGTCGAGGATGCAGACGGTTTCGCTCTCCGAGATGGAGAGCAGTGCCGAAATTAGCTGGTCGGCAGATATATGGAGATGCGGCACGAGCCGATTTTATCACGGAATAAAATTTCACTTGGAACGCCGTTTAGCGTAATATGTTGCCAATCGTCTCCTCGATAAGAATATGAATCTAGACACAAGCGAACGACAAACGCTGATCCGCGGCCTCGGCCTGATCGCGGCGATCTCAGTCATAATCGGAAACGTCATCGGCACGGGCGTGTTTCTCAAGGCGCGTGTGATGACCTGCAACGTCGGCGAACCGACCTGGGTGATCATGGCGTGGATAGCGGCAGGATTATTGTCCCTGGCCGGTGCTCTGACATATGCCGAGTTGACGGCGATGAAGCCGGAGGCGGCCGGGCCATATGCGTTCCTGCGGGATTCCTACGGGCGTTTGTCGAGCTTTTTGTTTGGCTGGATGCAATTGTTTGTCGCGAGAACAGGTTCGCAGGCGTCGGTCGCTGTGGTATTTGCCATCGCCTTGAATGACTATCTCGACGGCGGGTTGAAGCAGACTCTGTACAAGACCATGCTTTTCGGTTCGGAGTTTGAGATCACGACGCTGCAGGTGATCGCGATCGTCGTCATCGCCATATTTACTACGCTAAACTGCCTCTCCGTTACCCTTAGCGGCCAGATCGCTACCTCGCTGACGATGATCAAGGTCGGGCTTGTGCTGTTTGTCGGGTTCGGCGCATTTTTGTTCGCTACCGGCGGTTCGTTTTCAAATTTCTCGCTGATGAACACGGGCGGTACTTGTGAGGGCGTTTCGGCGGCGGTCAATTTTGGTTCGGCTGAATATACGGTCCTTAGCGGGTTTGCGGCGGCGATGCTCGCGGCGCTGTGGGGCTATGACGGCTGGGACAATCTGTCGTTCGTTGCGGGCGAAGTAAAGAACCCTAGTCGAAACATCCCTATCGCTATCATCGGCAGCGTTTTGCTTGTGATCGTGCTTTATGTCGCGGTCCACGTCGCCTATTTTTATATTCTCGATCCGACGGCGATCGCATCCGTTTCGAAGGATTCGTCGGTAGCTAAAGTTGTCGTGAGCAAATTCTTTGGCGGCGATATTTTAAGTCTGGCCACTGGCGTCGCGGTCGCGATCTTTACTATCGGCCTTATGTTATCGTCGCTCGGCACGCTCCACACATCTATCCTCAGTGCTTCACGCATTCCGTATGCTATGGCAAAGGACGGGATGATGTTCCAGACATTTGGCAGGCTTTCGATCCAGTCGGTGCCGGTCAATGCGGTGCTCTTTCAGGGCGTATGGGCCAGCCTGCTGGCCCTTTCGGGCTCGTTCGATACGCTGACCGATTACGTGATATTCGGGTCTTGGATCTTTTATGCTCTTATCGGATCCTCGATATTTGTCTTTAGACGAAAACATCCGGACGCCGAAAGGCCCTACCGAGCCTGGGGCTATCCGGTCGTGCCGGCGGTCTTTTTGCTCGTTTCAGGATGGCTGCTTTATCGCACCGTGGTCGATAGCCCAAAGCAGTCACTTATCGGCATCGGCTTGATCCTCCTTGGATTACCGGTCTATTACTACCTAAATAATAGTGGGGACAGGCACGCAGCCAAGAACCAGGATTGATCTCATGCAGGATAGACGCAGCGGCAGTGAACGCCGTTCAACAAATCGATATCCGATCGCACTCGACGTGGAATGGCAGGCCTCGGGCGAACGTTTGACCGGAAGTGTGAGCGACATCAGCCTTGACGGGTGTTTTGTGCTCAGCTCAGGTGACGTCGAGGACGGTGAACGGATCCGGATGTTCATTCCCCTTGCCGATGGGATGAAAGTTGAGTTTGGCGGCGTGGTCGCAAACCATGTATTTGAGATCGGGTTTGGAATCAGATTTGACCCGCTTTCGGCGGCTCAAAGGGAATTGCTGATACGGGTCGTGAGGGAATCGGAGCAGACATAGGCGTCAATGTCAGCCATTGGAGTTTTTCGCCTTAGGTTACGCTCGGGCTTCGGCATTTCTAGCCAGAGCCTCTATCGAGACCTCGCGGTCGTCGAAGTGGAATTTGTCGGCGCCGATGATCTGATAATTTTCGTGCCCTTTGCCGGCGATGATGACTACATCAGTCGAATTCGCTAGCGCCACGGCCTTGTGGATCGCATCACGCCGGTCTGAGATGACCTCATAGATTTCGGTCTTTGCTTTCACTCCAACTTCGATTTCAGAAATTATCTTTAGCGGGTCTTCATTGCGCGGATTGTCGGACGTGATGATTACGTGGTCGCTAAATTCGCCCGCGACCTCGCCCATGGGGACGCGTTTTGTCCGATCGCGGTCGCCGCCGCAGCCGAAGACAGTAATTATTTTGCCATCAGTAAGTTCGCGCGCCGTCTTGAGAGTATTTAATAGCGCATCGTCGGTGTGTGCATAATCGACAATGACGGCGAAATCGCCATCGTGCGGCACGCGTTCGAAACGCCCGGGAGCGCCGACACAAGTCGAAAGGCCTTTCACGATCGCATCGAGATCGTAGCCCAGCTCTAGTGCAGTCGCGGTCGCTGCTAACATATTGTAAACATGTGGCTTGCCGACTAGCGGAGAAGTGACGTGTCGCATGCCTGCCGGTGTCGATAGGTCGAATGATGTGCCGCGGATCAGCGAGACTTCTATATTTCGTGAGTTCAGATCAGCATCGCTGGTTTGTGAGAATGTCACAACGCGTTGGTCGTTCTGTCGTAATTCCTCCGCCAGCTTCGCTCCCCATTCATCATCGATATTTATCACGGACGAAGCCGGTTTCTCGCCCAGGCGTCCGTCGAAGAGCTTTTTCTTGGCGTCAAAATAATTTTCCATTGTCAGATGGTAATCGAGGTGGTCACGGGTGAGATTCGTAAACACCGCCACTTTGAACCTCAGCCAATCGCAACGATGCAGATCGATCGCCTGGGATGACGTCTCCATCGCGGCCACTGTGCAATTGACATCGACCGCCTCGCGCAAAAATCTGTTGGTATCCGACGCTTCGGGCGTCGTGCGGACTGCTCCCTCGCTTTTTTCGCCGATGCGGTATTCGACAGTTGTGAGCATCGCGGCCTTTTGGCCGGCCGCTTCGGCGAGGGCAAAGCAAAGATATGTCGTTGTCGTCTTGCCGTTTGTTCCTGTGATGCCGACGAGATCGAGTTTATGTGATGGCTCGCCGTTTACGATCGCGGCGGCTTTTGCGAGAGCTTCGCGGGCGTTCGCGACCTTGAGCCACGCTCCGGAAAATTCGCCGGGCGGATCCAACTCCGATATGATCCCAGCCGCCCCGCGTCGTATCACATCATCTATAAACCGGTGTCCGTCAACGGTCGAGCCTTTGATGGCGACAAACAAGGTGCCTTCGCCTGCAGCCCGCGAATCGTGCGTCACATCGGCGGCGAGTGTTGACGTTTCGCCATAGAACGTAGCATCGAGTGCTTCACCAACGGCCTTGACTGTAATATTTAGAGAATTCAAAGTATTTTTGCGGTAGCCCGAAACGTGAATTATACGATACGAGCACGAAATTCCACGAACATCGCCGCCGCGATTTCGTAGTATGATGAGACAGAGAGGTTTGCCATTATGAATATTATCAAGCTAGTTCTCGCGGTGATCGGTGTATTTTTTGCCGGGATGGTGGTTTTGTGGCTGTTTGGCTTTCTCACGTCGATCCTCTGGTACGTATTCTGGATCGGCCTGTTGGGCGGCCTCGCGTATGGCGGTTATAGGCTGTTTAAGAAAGTCGAATCGAAAGCCCTCGGTGGCGACCCGTACTCAGGCATCGGTACCGGCGACATCAATATGTCGTGGGATGAGTACGATAAGAAGTATCTGCATAAGTAAGGTCGTGGTGGATTTAGGTTTATTAACCGCAGATGACTGAGATAAAGCAGATCTAAAAGATCAAATTTGATCCGCTTTTTCTGGTTCATATGCGGTTAAATTGCTTTTGAAAGGAAATCCAACGTTTCACCAGCGGACCGGATTTGTCAGTCGGTGTTTTCGGATGTTATTCTTCAGAGCGTTGCCTTTATGCCGAGGTGGCGAAATTGGTATACGCACTAGTCTTAGGAACTAGCGTCGAAAGACATGCGAGTTCGAGTCTCGCCCTCGGCACCAGATCAGTTGTCAGTGGTCGGTGGTCAGTTGTCAGTAAGACAAAGACTCCGGCCATTTCGACTTTACCTCGAACAACTGATAACGGGCAACTGACAACTGACAACTGACTCTGCTATCCTTTCCCTGTAAATGAAGAGCGAATTAAAAGAAGTTTCACCAACTCAAAAAGAACTAAAGATCGAGATCGATGGGGCCGCGCTCAGGGATGCGTATGGCCGCGTCAGTAATAAATATGCGAAACGAGCGAATGTGCCCGGGTTTCGTAAAGGCTATGCGCCGGTTGATGTTGTCCGAATCAGGTTTAGGGAAGAGATCAAGAGCGAGGTTTTGCAGGAAGTCATTCCCGCGCAGGTCTCCGAGGCAATCCGCCAGCATGACCTGCACCCGCTGACCGAGCCGCAACTGCATCTTGATGATCACGAAAATGTTGTGATCAATGGGTCGAAGCCGTTATCGCTGCACGTTCACGTCGAGGTAATGCCGGAAATCCCGGTGCCGAAATATAAAGGGATCGAGGTTGTTCGACGCGTCAAACCGATCGCTGACGGCGAGGTCGAGGACCTTATCGCCGAACGTTTGCAACGCGAGGCGGCTTTGATACCTGTCGAGGGACGAGCGTCGACGGTCGGTGATACCGTGATTGCGGATCTCGAAGGCCGGTTTGACGATGCTCCTGATGCGGAGCCCATTAAAGCTGATGATCTCGAGATAGTTCTCGGCGACGAGGTTATCGAAAAGTCGTTTACAGACAATCTCGTCGGCGTCAAACAGGACGACGAAAAGGAATTTACGGTTGTTTATCCGGCGGAATTTTCGTCCGAGGCGTTAGCCGGTAAAACACTTCACTACAGGGCAAAGATCAAATCGGTCGGCAGGTCTGAAGTCCCGGAACTAAACGATGAATGGGCAAAGAGCCTTGACGAAGGCTACAAATCGCTAGCCGACCTACGTAATAGGCTGACGGATGACCTGAAAAAGGTAGGCGAGGCAGATGCCGACGCGCGTCTGCGGAACAACGCGATAGCGAAGCTGATCGAGAACAATTTATTCGAAGTTCCGGGCACGCTGATCGAGAATCAGGCTCGCAATCTGCTCAATAATTTTGCTCAGGATATGCAGCAACGTGGCGTCGATCTAAATCAGGTCGAATCTCAATTTATCGAGATGGCGTACGGGAATATGCGGCAGCAGGCCGTGCGGGACGTGCAGGGTGCGATGCTGCTTGATCGAGTCGCTGAGGCTGAAAAGATCGTTGTTCCCGATTCAGAGATCGACGAAGAGATCGCTAAATTGGCAGATTATTACAAGGCTTCGTCGGATGAAATTCGCCAGTCGCTGGAAAAACAAGGCGGCGGCATTGAAAACATTCGCAACAACCTCCAAACCCGAAAGGCGATCGAAGCTGTTATTTCGCACGCCAAGGTGACCGAAGGTGAGTGGATCGACGAAACAGTCGGCCAGCCCGCAACGGAAGAAAAGCCGAAAAAAGCGGCGAAGAAGAAAGAGCCGGCGAAGAAGGCTGCAAAGAAGGCCTAGTTTTGTAATTAACAAACTGCTTGATTTTTGAGTAGAAAGATGTAAAATCGATTCCCAAGTTTAGCAATCGCTATACAGGTCAATCATTTACCAACGTCCAGTTCAAGCAATTTCTGAAGTAATTCTATTTTTTTAATAGCGAGAGCAAATTTATGTTAGTACCAATGGTTGTCGAGCAAACGTCGAGGGGGGAACGTGCCTTTGATATTTACTCCCGGCTGCTCAAAGACAGCATTATCTTTATCGGCACGCCGATCGACGATCAGGTTGCCAATCTCATTGTCGCTCAGCTCCTGTTTCTCGAAGCCGAGGATCCGGAACGCGACATTAATCTCTACATCAATTCGCCCGGCGGTTCGATCACGGCCGGAATGGCGATCTATGACACGATGCAGTTCATAAAAAATGATGTAACGACGATCTGTGTCGGCCAATGCGCCTCGATGGGAGCATTGCTCTTGTGTTCAGGGGCGGCGGGCAAGCGTTTTTCGCTGCCGAATGCACGAGTTCTGATCCATCAGCCGTCAGGCGGTGCTTCGGGACAGGCAACGGACGTTCGACTGATGGCCGAAGAGATCATTCGAATGCGTACATTGACCTCGACGATCATCTCGCGTCACACCGGCCAGAAGTTCGACCAGGTCGAACTCGACGTCGAACGCGACCGCATCTTAACGCCGATACAGGCGAAAGAATATGGATTGATCGATGAAGTAATTGAACATCGGGAAAAATAGTTGTCGGTTGTCAGTTGTCGGTTGTCAGTATGGCTGGAAGGACTTATCGAGACCTCTTAGTTTGGCAAAAGGCGATGCAGCTGGTAACGGACGTTTACAAGGTGACCGAGAATTTTCCTAAAACGGAAACATTCGGTCTGAGGATTCAGGTTCGGCGGGCTATCGTTTCCGTTCCGTCTAATATTGTCGAGGGTCAGGGAAGGGATTCGCAAAAGGAGTTTGTTCATCATCTGTCGATCGCCTATGGTTCATTGGTAGAAGCCGAGACCCAGATACAAATTGCTTCGAATCTTGCGTATATTGAGAATAGTGAATCGGCCCGCTTGCTGACCCAATGTGATGAAGTCGGACGTTTGTTAAACGGTTTGCTTCGGTCCCTCCGAAAACCCACTGACAACTGACAACCGACAACTGACAACTCTTATGAGTCAATTTAGAAGACCTGAAGAATTACTCACCTGTTCTTTCTGTGGTAAATCACAGAACGATGTGCGCAAATTGATCGCCGGGCCCGGCGTTTATGTTTGCAATGAGTGCATTGATATCTGTAATGAGATCATCAATGACGACGCGGACGCGGCAACGAGTGCGGTGCGGACAAATCTGCCAAAGCCGCACGAGATCAAGGGCTTTCTTGACGAGTATGTGATCGGCCAGGAAGAATCGAAAAAGCGTTTGTCCGTCGCGGTCTATCAGCATTACAAGCGTCTGGAGATGTCCAAACGGCGCCCGGACGTTGAGATTCAAAAATCCAACATTCTGCTCATCGGCCCGACCGGGACCGGGAAAACGTTACTTGCTCAGACGTTAGCCCGGCAGTTGAGTGTCCCATTCTGCATCGTCGACGCTACAAGTCTGACCGAGGCCGGATATGTAGGTGAGGATGTAGAGAATATTTTACTCAGGCTGGTTCAGGCGGCCGGCGGTGATCTCGAAAAAGCACAGCAGGGAATCATCTATATTGACGAGATCGACAAGATCTGCCGCAAAGACGACAATCCGTCGATCACGCGTGATGTCTCGGGCGAAGGCGTCCAACAAGCTCTGTTAAAAATTCTTGAAGGTACGGTAGCAAATATCCCCGCCGGTGGCGGACGTAAGCATCCGCAGCAGGATTTTCAGCAGCTTGATACGACGAATATCCTTTTCATCTGCGGCGGTGCATTTATTGGCCTCGAAAAGGTGGTCGAAAAGCGTTTTCGCAACAAATCGCTTGGTTTTCAGGCCGAGGTCAAGACGAACAAGCAGCGGCACATCGATTCGATCAATAAGCTCGAACCCGAAGATCTGATCCATTACGGCCTGATCCCGGAATTTGTGGGACGACTTCCGGTACTCGCAACGCTAAGCGAATTGGATGAGGCCGCATTGATCTCGATCCTCACCGAACCGAAGAACGCACTGATCAAGCAGTATCAGAAGAAGTTTGAATTCGACAACATTAGCCTCAAATTCACAGATGGCGCACTGCAAGCCATCGCCTTTCAGGCCCACAAACGCAAGGTCGGTGCCCGCGGTTTGATGATGATCCTCGAGGAAGTCCTGCTCGACTCGATGTATCACCTGCCGTCCGAAAAGCAGATCAGCGAGATCGTCGTCACCAAAGAAATGATCGAACGAAAAGCTCCGGTTTTTGAGATCGCGACTCGTACGGAAGAAGCGGCTTAAGAGTTAGGAATTAGCCACGAATTGTACGAATGGCACGAATAGGAGGGTGATTCTCCTATTCGTGCCATTCGTCTAATTCGTGGCTAAAATTCTTTTTCCGCCATTTGTAAAATGCACGGCTTAATAGCCCTTTACTAGGAACATAAATTGATAGTCAATATCGTTCCCGATTGGTGAGATTAACTATTGCTTTTGACGCCGCGTTTTGCGTAAATATAGTTAATCCAATAATTCGAAAACAGACCGGATTTCCGCGACGAGATTTTCCCTTTAAGTATGCAAGAATTTACAGACCAGATGCCGTCGGACATTGAGCGTTTCCCGATGGTTCCCATTCGCGACGTAGTAATCTTTCCGTACACGAAAGTTGCGTTCAAGATCGGCCGCCCGAGCAGCGTGATGGCGCTCGAACAGGCTATGACGGGCGAGCGGCAGATTTTTCTGGCGACACAGCACGACGCGACGATCGACGAACCAAAGGCCGATCAGATCTACCAACTCGGAACACTTGGAAGAATTCTGCAGGCACAGCGGCTTGATAACGGCCAGATAAAGGTTGTCGTCGAGGGACGCGAACGTGGGCGTATGGTCCGCGTCGAGCAGGACGCGGACGGGATGTTTTTCGCACACGTGCGGCGGGTCGCATCGACCGATGAGTCGGGCTATCGCACCGATGGTTTGCTGCAAAAGATACATACGCTCGTTGAGCAGTTCTTGCGTGTCTCGCCGGATGCTTACACCGATGCTCTACATGCATCGCTTCGAGGAGTTTCGGCGGCGCAGATCGCGGATTCGATGTCTTCGCATTTGCGGATCGGCGTCGAGGAAAAGCAGGACCTGCTTGAGACCGTTTCGGTGCAGGAGCGTCTCCAAAAGCTCGTCGATGTTCTCGAAGCCGAGATCGAAAAACGGCAGCTTGACCGCAATATCCATTCGCGAACCAAAAAGCAGATGGACAAGCATCAGCGCGAGTACTACCTCAACGAACAGATCAAGGCCATTCACAAAGAACTCGGCCGTAAAGATGAAAAGGCCGAGCTTGAGGATCTAAAGAAAAAAATTGCCGATGCCGGAATGACAGAAGAGGCAACAGACAAGGCGCTGCAGGAATTTGCGCGGCTTGAGGCAATGCCGCCAATGTCCGCCGAGAGTACGGTCGCCCGCACGTACCTTGATTGGCTAATCAACGTGCCGTGGAAGGATCGATCAGATGAGATCGAGGACCTGGATGTCGCTGAGCAGACGTTGAATGACGATCATTACGGACTTGAAAAGATAAAGGAACGCATCCTGGAATTTCTCGCCGTCCGACAGTTGGTAAAAAATCCAAAGGGCACGATCCTGTGCTTTGTCGGTGCTCCAGGCGTTGGCAAGACTTCGCTTGGTAAATCGATCGCAAATGCGACGGGCCGCAAGTTTGTGCGTCTGGCGCTTGGCGGTGTTCATGACGAAGCTGAAATACGCGGCCACCGACGAACGTACATCGGCTCGATGCCCGGCCAGATCGTTCAATTGATGAAGCGTGCCGGGACGGTGAACCCCGTAATTCTTCTCGATGAGGTCGATAAACTCGGCCGCGACTATCGTGGCGACCCGAGTGCGGCGTTGCTCGAGGTGCTTGATCCGGAGCAGAACAGCACATTCCGCGATCATTATCTTGACGTCGATTATGACCTGTCGCACGTATTCTTTATTGCCACGGCGAATGTGCTTCATACGATTCCGCCGGCGCTGCAGGATCGGCTTGAGATACTCCATCTCTCGGGCTATACCGAACGGGAGAAAATCGAGATCGCTAAGCAGCATCTCATCACTAAGCAATGCGAGAACAGCGGCATTGATCCTGAAACCGTGGTGTTTACAGACGATGGAATTCTCGAAACGATCCGGCACTATACGCGTGAAGCGGGCGTTCGTAATCTCGAACGCGAGATCGGCTCATGCTTGAGAAAGATCGCTCGGAAATACGTCGCTACCGCGGCTAAAGAAGGTTTCCGCGTGATCGTGGACGCTGAGAAGGTACAGGAACTACTGGGAACGATCCGTTTCCGCAAGCAGGACATCGCCCGCAAGAGCGAGATCGGCCTGGTCAACGGACTGGCCTGGACCGAGGTAGGCGGCGATGTGTTGCAGGTCGAGGCGACGCTCGTTAGCGGGAAGGGCGAAGTAACCTTGACCGGAAAACTCGGTGAGGTGATGCAGGAATCGGCCAAGGCGGCATTGACCTGTGTTCGCACACGTGCCGAGGAACTTGGCATCGACCCTGCGATCTTCCGAGAGAAAGATCTTCACATCCACGTTCCCGAGGGTGCAATTCCAAAGGACGGCCCGAGTGCCGGTATCACTATAGCGACCGCAATGGTATCGGCAATGACCGGGAAACCTGCTCGCCACGATGTTGCTATGACGGGCGAGATCACGCTTCGCGGCAAGGTGCTGCCCATTGGCGGCGTCAAAGAAAAATTGCTCGCGGCACACCGATTTGGGCTAAGAACGATCATTCTTTCAAAGGAGAATGAGAAGGATCTTGCAGATATTCCTGAGGAAGTCCGTGATGATCTGACCATTCGCGTCGTGGATATGATAGACGAAGTGCTCAGGTATGCGATTGACGACAGCATTGTCGAGGCACCGATCACAACGCCGCAGATCTGGGGCACCGATGTCGCGTCACCCGATATCTCCGCGGTCGTTGAGTAGGCGTGGGTAATGAAACTCACCTCGACAGAATTTGTAAAGAGCGCCTTCGAACGGGCACACTGGGTGACCGATGGCCGGCCGGAGATCGCGTTTCTCGGCCGCTCGAACGTCGGCAAATCTTCACTTATCAATTCGCTGCTGCTCAGAAAGGGCCTTGCACGTACCTCAAACACGCCGGGACGCACTCAGAGCATCAATTTTTTTCTGATAAACGATGCGTTCTACTTTGCCGATCTGCCGGGGTATGGTTACGCACGGGTTTCGAAAATGATGCGTGCAGACTGGGGACAGATGGCGAGGGAATATCTCGAACAGCGAGACGAGCTTGCATTGTGTGTGCAACTTGTCGACTCACGGCACAAGCCGACGCCGCTGGATATTCAATTAAATGAATGGCTTGAGTACAATCAAAAGCCGCGGATCATAGTCGCCACCAAGGCGGATAAGATCTCGAACAACGAGCTTAAGAGGTCACTTGCGTTGATTAACGAAACTCTCGCGGGGGCAAAAGTGATAGCGTATTCTGCAACAAGCGGCCGGGGCCGGGATGAGGTTTGGGGAGAAATTCTCGCTGCCGCACACAAATCTTGATTTTTTATTTGATTTTCTTATCGGAAAGTTGTAATAATTAAGCTTCCTTGGCAGTTCACGTTTTCTCGAAAGAGCTGTTTGGCTTATTTCTAAGGCTGTACTACATACAATCCATACGATTTCTCCGCCATTTATTTCTATCCAAGGTTAATACGCGTTCAGGCGCGAGAACATCGTCGAAAAACCACTAGGTCATTTTAGAACTACTTATTCACAATTTTAATTTAGATACGCATGGCTACTAAAACCACACCATCCCGCAGACCCAAAGCGTCCAAGAACGGCGCCGACGCAGTGATGCCGGATGTCGAAGAAACTGAAATTCTTGACGTCGAAGAGACCGTCACCAAGAAATCCTCCGAACCGACAAGCGACGCTCCGTTGCTGGATATCGCTGGCCTCAAGGAAATGTCGATCAGCGAGTTGACCCATATCGCAAAAGAAATGGGCATCGAAAACGCTACGGGACTTCGCAAGCAAGAGCTGATCTTTAAGCTGCTAGCGGCACAGACCGAGAAGAGCGGACTGATCTTTTCCGAAGGCGTGCTTGAGACGCTGCCCGATGGATTCGGCTTTCTTCGTGCGCCGGAATACAACTATTTACCCGGCCCGGACGACATTTACGTAAGCCCCTCGCAGATACGCAAATTCGACCTTCGCACGGGTGATACCGTTTCTGGGCAGATCCGTCCGCCAAAGGAAGGCGAGCGCTACTTTGCTCTGATCAAGGTCGAGGCCATCAATTTTGAAGCGCCAGAGCAGTCACGCGAGAAGATCTTCTTTGACAACCTGACGCCGCTCTATCCGGACGAGCAGCTCAACATGGAGATCGAGACGCAGCCCGACAAGATCGCGGCACGCGTCATCGATCTCGTGACGCCGATCGGTAAAGGCCAGCGTGCCTTGATCGTTGCTCCGCCGCGTACCGGTAAGACGATGCTGCTCCAGACGATCGCAAATTCGATCACGGAAAATCATCCAGAGGTCGTGTTGATCGTACTGCTTATCGATGAGCGTCCTGAGGAAGTTACTGATATGCAGCGCAGCGTTCGCGGCGAGGTCATTTCATCGACCTTTGACGAACCGCCTACACGCCACGTGCAGGTCGCCGACATGGTCATCGAAAAGGCAAAACGCCTCGTCGAGCATCAACGCGATGTCGTCATCCTGCTCGATTCGATCACGCGTCTGGCGCGTGCACACAATGCCGTCGTTCCGCCGTCGGGCAAGATCCTGTCAGGTGGTATCGATTCGAATGCGTTGCAAAGGCCGAAGAGATTCTTTGGTGCCGCTCGTAATATCGAGGAAGGCGGCAGCTTGACCATTATTGCGACGGCCCTGATAGATACGGGTTCGCGTATGGATGACGTTATCTTTGAGGAATTCAAAGGAACCGGTAACTCGGAAATTCATCTTGACCGCAAGCTGTCCGACAAACGCCTCTTCCCAGCGATCGATCTGCAAAGATCGGGTACGCGTAAAGAAGAATTACTCATCGACAAAGAAAACCTCAACCGCATCTGGGTCATGCGCCGCGTGCTCAACCCGCTGTCGCCCGTTGAGCAGATGGAAGTCGTGCTTGAGCGATTGGGCAAGACCAAGACGAACGCTGAGTTCCTGGCGTCCATGCAAACTTAGGGAGCAATCGTCTCTCGTTAGGCAGGCGGTCTCTGACCGCCTTTCTTATTTCAAGACGGTCAAAAACCGTCGGCTGAACCGCACAATGCGCGTTGCTGTCATATCTTCCGAAGCTGTTCCGTACTCCAAGACCGGTGGTCTCGGTGACGTTGCCGGAGCTTTACCGAAAGCTTTGAAGCAGATCGGCATTGACAGCTTTCTGATAACGCCATGCTATTGGCAAACAAAGGGTGAATATCTGTGGCACACGGCGGTCGACGACCTATGGGTGACCTGGCGAGGACAGGCTGTTCGCGCCAAGGCATTTTATAGCGAGGCAAACGGTTCGCCAACGTTCCTGATCGACTATCCGCCGCTTTTTCACCGCGATTCCATATATGGATACTCCGAGGATTACGAGAGATTCGCGTTTTTCAATCATGCTGCCCTGGCGTTGATCCCGCGTTTGGGTGATGCCCCGGATATCGTCCATCTCAACGACTGGCATACAGGCTTCGCCGCAGTCGAACTTGCGTCACGACGCCACCGCGAGTTGTATTGGCAGCGCACTCGCACCGTATTTTCGATCCATAACATGGCTTACCAGGGTGGCTTTGGAATGGGAGAATTGCCGGGTTTAGGGTTTACTTCACGCTTTGCTCGTAATGCGTTTAGTTTCAATAGATACGGATCAGCAATGAAGGCAGGGCTTGAAGTGTCAGACACGCTATCAACGGTCTCTAAACGATATGCGTACGAGATTCAGACGGCTGAATTCGGCCACGATCTCGACTGGTTGACGCGGCAGCGTTCCAGTCGTCTGATCGGTATCACGAACGGCGTTGATTACGACGAATGGAACCCCGAATCGGACGATGAACTTCCGGCACACTTCTCTGTGAACGATCTGTCAGGCAAGGCAGAATGCAAGCGAGCGTTGCTGGACCAATTTAGTCTACCGCAGGAACTCGACCGTCCTATTTTTGCCAGCGTGACGCGGTTGACCGCTCAAAAAGGGGTCGAGCTTATCCGTCAGGGAGCGGGTGATATTCTCGCCGGGGGCGGCTTTTTTATTGCTCTCGGGTCGGGTGAAAAGGACTCAGAGGCATTCCTCCAGGCACTTCGTGATTACGCACCCTCGCGGGTGGGCGTTTACATTGGTTATAATGAGAGCCTGGCACATTTGATCGAGGCTGGGGCAGATATGTTCCTGATGCCGTCGAAGTTTGAGCCTTGCGGGCTAAACCAAATGTACTCACTGCGTTACGGAACGGTGCCGATCGTGCGTGCGGTCGGTGGACTCGATGATACGGTGCAGAACTGGGACGCTGTTAGCCAGACGGGAAACGGATTCAAATTCGGACCGTTCAGCTCGGACAAACTCCTCGAAAAGATCTACGAGGCTCGTTTTGCCTACGAAGACAAGAAAACCTGGGCCAAGATCCAGCAAAACGGTATGGCGGTCGATAATTCGTGGGAAAATGCGGCGAGGAATTATTTCGAGCTATATAAGTGGACGTTAGGATAAATTGTTAATTGGTAATTGCTGGATTGTAAATTGGGACGATATCGGCTCTTTATTACCAATTTACAATCATCCAATTGCCAATTCCCAATTTAGGAAAGATTTATGATCATCGTTATTATTGGTGCCCAGTGGGGCGACGAAGGAAAGGGAAAGGTTGTTGATCTGCTTGCGGACCGGTTTGAGATCGTTTCGCGGTATCAGGGCGGGCACAATGCCGGGCATAGTGTTTATGTCGGCGATAAAGCCTTTGTTTTGAGGCTGTTGCCGTCTGGCATTATCCACGAAGACAAAACGTGCGTGCTCGGAAACGGCATGGTCATCGACCCGAAGGCGTTTTTTGAGGAGGTCGACCAGATCGCTGAAAAGGGAATTTCAGTCTCGCCGGGGAGACTCAAAGTCTCGTCGCGCGCTCATCTCATAATGCCATATCACAGGGCGCTCGATCATACTTCGGAAGAGCGTTTGGGGAATGAAAAGATTGGCACGACGCTCCGCGGAATTGGGCCGGCGTATGAGGATAAGGCGGGCCGACGTGGTATCCGCGTTGCGGATGCGATGGATCCTGCGTTGCTAAAGTTGCGGATCGAACGCAATCTCGAGGAAGCGAACCGTATCATTGTTTTGTTCGGCCAGCAGCCTCTAAGGGCGGATGAGATCTTGGCGGAAATTTCGCCGCTTGTCGAACGCCTTCGACCGTTCGTCTGCGAGACATCGCATTTTCTTGCCGAGGCACGAAAAGCTAACAAAAAGATCCTGCTCGAAGGGGCACAGGCGACGTTGCTCGACGTCGATCACGGAACTTATCCGTATGTGACCTCGTCGAATCCGACTGCTGGTGGAGCGTCGGTCGGGGCGGGAATTCCGCCGCATCACATCACCGGTGTTCTTGGCATCGTCCGTACTTACGCAACCCGTGTTGGGGAAGGCCCATTTCCGACGGAAATGGTTGATGCGGAAGAAGATATGGCCAATCTGATCCGTCAACGCGGCAACGAATACGGCTCTGTCACCAAGCGACCCCGACGCTGCGGATGGTTTGACGCGGTTGCGACTCGTTATGCTGCGGAACTGAATGGGTTTGATTCAGTGGCTCTGACCAAGCTTGACGTTCTCGATGCTCTTGACGAGATCAGGGTTTGCACAGGGTACGAGATCGACGGGCGTCGTTTTAATACGTTTCCCGCGGTTTCGAGCGAATTGTTAAAGATCAAACCGATCTATGAAACGCTGCCGGGGTGGATGAGTGATACGGTTGGCACGACCGAGTTCGACAAGCTGCCGGAAAAAGCACAGACGTATGTTCGCTTTTTGTCCGATCAGATCGGAGTCGAGATCGGCCTCATTTCCACCGGTCCCGAACGCGACCAAACTATTATTCTAAAAGAATCAGTCATGGAGGGCTGGTTCGCTTGATCGGTCATGGCAAATGTTGAGATCGTAGAATTTAGCGATGAGTGGGCTGAGGATTTTTCCTCGCTGAATTATGAGTGGATCGAAAAATACTTCGCGGTCGAAAAACACGATCGTGAGATACTCGACGATCCGCAACACTTTGTGATCGATCCAGGCGGGCAGATATTCATGGCGATCGTTTCTGGCTTGGCTGCTGGAACAGTCGCGATGATCCCATCGGGCGAAGGGGTGATGGAGCTAACAAAAATGGCGGTTGCACCCGAATTCCAGGGCATGGGCATCGCCAATCAACTAATGACTGCGTGCATCAAATACGCCAAAGCAAATGGCTCAAAGCTCATATTCCTCGAATCGCACCGATCGCTCGAGCCTGCGATCGCCTTGTACAGAAAGTTCGACTTTATCGAAGTGCCGAACGATCCAAATTCCGAATACGCCAGGGCCGATATTAGAATGGAACTTGCCATCACCGATAGCAATATGTAAAATCATCAATTCGGCCAGACCGAGCCCTTACTCACGTGCGGGCTACTGGCAAGGCCGTGTGGTCCGATAGCTCAGTCGGTAGAGCAAATGGCTTTTAACCATTGGGTCCCAGGTTCGAGTCCTGGTCGGATCACCACTTATTGAAAGGCACTCTCCATTGGGTGCCTTTTTCTTTGTTCTGTTATATTAATTTGCGTATCAACATCAACCCTGAGGTAAAAAGAATGAGATCAATGATTCTTGTGGCTGTGGTATTAGGTCTGTCATGCGTTGCATCCGGTCAGTACAAAAAGGGAAGTATCGAGGACAAACTGATCCAACTCGACAGGGCGTGGACGTTTGCAGAGTTGAAAGGCGATAAGAAAGGTGCGGGGGCGATGGTCGCGGACGATTATCTCGGGACGACCCAACGCGGCGAGGTGCAGAACAAGACACAATATCTCGCTTCGCTCGCCCCGAATGCCGATATGGTCCGCTCTGACGATTACAAGGTGCGGATCTTTGGCAACACCGCGATAATGACCCACCGGGCCAAGGTCGAGGGCGTCAGAAACATTGAGTTCCGGAGCACACATATCTGGATGAAACGCGGCGGTAAGTGGCTCGTCGTTGCACACCACGGTGGTCAGATCATGCCGCCGATCGAGTAAATCATACTGACAAAAATAGCTACTAAATTACAAGAAGGAATTTCTACTATGACAGATGCGTTTCGAGTCTCGGCGTGGTGGACGGTGGTTATTTGTATGCTTTTGCAGTTAGCTCCGGCTTTCGGCCAGGGAGCCGCTCCTATCTATAAAGATCCCAAACAGCCGCTCGAAAAGCGTGTTAACGATCTCGTCTCACGAATGACGCTCGAGGAAAAGGCGTCTCAGATGGTGAATAACGCACCGGCGATCGAACGACTTGGCATCCCGGCATACGAATGGTGGAATGAAGCCCTGCACGGAGTTGCTCGTGCGGGGATCGCGACCGTTTTTCCGCAGGCGATCGGCTTGGCCGCGACTTGGGACGAGAAGCTTATCCACGAGGTTGCGGATGTCGTTTCGACTGAGGCCCGGGCGAAGCATCACGAGGCTGTGCGAAATAACGATTTTGGCCGATATAAAGGCCTTACTTTCTGGAGCCCTAATATCAACATTTTCCGCGATCCACGCTGGGGCCGAGGGCAGGAAACATTTGGCGAAGACCCTTATCTCACTGGCAAACTCGGCATGGCTTTCGTCAAAGGTTTGCAGGGCAATGATCTGAATTATTACAAGGTTATAGCGACGGCAAAGCACTACGCGGTTCACAGCGGGCCCGAGCCGGAACGACACACGTTTGATGCAGTATCGAGTGAACGTGATCTTCGGGAGACCTATTTGCCGGCATTTCGCGATCTTGTTACCGAGGGCAAAGTTGCAGGCGTGATGTGCGCCTACAACCGTTTTAACGGCCAGCCCGCGTGCGCGAGCAACAAGCTGCGAGACATCCTGCTCAAAGAATGGAAATTCAAGGGGCACGTCGTCTCTGATTGTGGAGCGATCGACGACATCTACATTCGTCACAAATACGTGCCGACCGTCGAGCAGGCATCGGCTCTGGGCATAAAAGGTGCGACGGATCTCTCGTGCGGCAATGAGTATAAATCACTCGTGCAGGCTGTTAGATCAGGGCTGATAACTGAGGGAGAGATCGACGTTTCCGTTAAAAACTTGATGAGAATGCGGTTTCAGCTCGGGATGTTTGACCCACCCGAGATGGTGAGATATGCGCGGATACCATTCTCGGAAAATGACAAACCGGCGCATCACGCTCTGTCGCTAAAGGCGGCGCAGAAATCGATCGTTCTTCTCAAAAACGACAACAATACGCTGCCTCTAAAGAAAGATCTGAAAACAATCGCGGTGATCGGGCCTAATGCGAACGACAAGGACGTTCTGCTCGGAAATTACAACGGCCAGCCATCGGTCTCGTTTACGGCGCTTGATGGAATTATGAAGAAGGTGTCGCCGCAGACTAAGGTTTTGTATTCGCAAGGGATGTTTCCGACCGGCGTTATCTTTGAACCGGTCGAAGCGTCAGCCCTATCAAACGGCACAGCCGCTGGGCTGAAAGGCGAATATTTTAACAATCGTGAGTTCAATGGCGAACCCGTTGTCGTCAGGACCGATCCGCAGATCGATTTCAATTGGGGGGCGATGAGTCCGGCAAATGGCGTTAACGAGGATAATTTCACGGTTCGATGGACCGGCAAGCTCAAGGCAGCCGAATCTGGCAGATACGCTCTGGGTTGGCGAAGTAACGGTCCTATAAGGATCTATCTTGACGGAGTTCTTCATCTTGAAGAAACGACTAACGCACGAACGCGAAACGTACTCAAGGATTTTGATTTTGTCGCGGGCCGCAGCTATGACATCCGCATCGAGTGCCAGGAAAACACGAACCATTTCGCTTCTGCCAAGCTCGTGTGGACAGCTCCGGCAAAACAAGCACGACTGCGATCTGATGCGATCGAGAAAGCTAAACAGTCTGAAGCAGTCGTTATGGTAATGGGCCTTACGCCGTCGATCGAGGGTGAGGAGATGGATGTAAATATTCCAGGTTTTAGGGGCGGTGACCGGACCGATATTGTTCTGCCAACGCCGCAAGAGCAGCTCATCAAGGATATTCAGGCACTTGGCAAGCCGGTCGTTCTCGTCCTAATGGGCGGCAGTGCTCTGGCGGTGAATTGGTCGAGCGAAAATACACCTGCGATACTCCAGGCGTGGTATCCCGGCCAGTTTGGCGGTTCGGCGATCGCGGATGTTCTATTCGGCGACTACAATCCCGCAGGGCGGCTGCCCGTCACATTTTACAAGTTTGTCGATCAGCTTCCGCCGTTTGACGATTACAAGATGGAAGGCAGGACGTATCGATACTTTCGCGGTGAGCCGCTATATCCATTTGGCTACGGTTTGAGCTATTCAAACTTTGCTTATGGCGATCTTAAGGTTGCAAAATCCGTCGACGCGGGAAGACACGTCGACGTCAGCGCGGTAGTTCGTAATACAGGTTCGGTTGTAGGCGACGAGGTCGTTCAGCTTTACATTACCGACTCGACTGCGTCGGTTCCGGTCGCCATACGATCTCTCGCGGGTATAGCCCGAATAAATCTCAAGCCCGGCGAAAGACGTACTGTGTCGTTTAGGTTGACGCCGAGGCAAATGTCGGTTATCGATAAAAACGGCAAGCGGGTGATCGAGCCGGGCGAGTTCAACGTCAGCGTTGGCGGCAAACAGCCTGGTTTTTCCGGCAACACCGACGCAAAAACAACCGGAACCGTCTCGGGGAAGTTTACGGTTACAGGAAAAGCGATCGAGGTGCCGGAAAAATGATAAAATGCCGCCTGGGCCTAAGACGTACAGCCGGCCTTTCCATTTAATCTTTCCAGATCGCTCCGAATCCGACATCCCAGAGCTGTTTATTGAGGGCAAGGATGTCCTTGCGCAGCATCTCGTCGCACCTCGCTCTCAGTGCGGCCCATTTGGCGGTGTACTGTTTCAGCAGGTCAAGCGACGGTTGATTAACCCGCGGGATATCGCTTTCGGTCGCGTTGATCAGGAACATATAATCCGCCGTAAATTTGTTCGGGAAATTTTCAACATCGTCGTATGCCTTGGATTTACGCTGGACCATATCTTCGTCCCACGCCTTCATCTTTTTGAGCAGTGTCTCGCCATCGCGTTTGACGTTGGCGTATTTATCACCGGCGGGTAATCCGCCGAGGATCGCCTCGAGTTGTTTTTGTTTTTCGAAGAGGCTATTGACGGTATTGTGCATGGTCGTCAGATCGGTTTCCATGGCGGTCATCGTCGTGTGGTATTCCTTATAGATTGCAGCGGTCGTCGGGTAAAGCGGATTTGCAAGGATATCGGCGTCGGTTGTAACAGATTGGCTGCCCTGCCGCAAAATAAAGCGGTATTTGCCCGGGGAAGCTTTGTGCCCTGCGTAGCTCGCCTCAATATAGACGTTACCGACGCCGGGCATCGTCGGGTAACGCATATTCCAGACGAATTTATTTAGCCCTTTGGTCTTGGGCAAGGTCGGATCCGAGCCGGGGCCACCGTCCCACCGCCTGTATTTTGGGTCGACTTTTGAGGAGAACGTGCGAATAACTTTGCCGTCCGCATCGGTTACGTCCAGCGTTATGGCGTCCTCTTTTTTGAGTTCGGGCAGATTGTAATAGAGGACGATACCGTTTGCCGGATTTACGCCGCGGAACGTGTTAGTCCCAGTAAATTCAACGTCTGAGCCATTCAGTTCGCTACTGCCATTAACAAGATATGCGTCGGCAGGTTTGAATAGCGAGAAAGCGGGCGCGTCTTTTCTGTATTGGCGAACCAGCGAAAGGTCATCGAGTATCCAGAACGACCGCCCCGAAGTCGCCGCGATCAAATTGCCTTTGTGGATCCGAAGATCGGTGACCGGCGTGATCGGCAGATTTAGCTGAAAAGGCGACCAGTCACGACCGCCATTCCACGAGATGAATACACCGAGTTCGGTCCCGGCGAAGAGCAGGTCACGTCTGACATCATCCTCTCGTACAACTCGTGTAAACGCATTACCCGGAATGCCATTGTCTATCTTGGCCCACGTCGCTCCGTAATCGGTCGTCTTGTAGAGTCCGGGAGCATGGTCGTTGAATTTGTAACGAGTCGTCGCTATATAGGCGGTCGCTTTGTCGTGTGGCGAAACCTCGATGGCGTTAATCAGACATTCGGCGAGTCCCGGAGGCGTGACGTTTTTCCAAGTCGCACCGCCGTCTCTCGTTACCTGAACATAACCATCGTCGCTGCCCGTCCAGATGACGCCCTTCTCGTGCTGCGAAACGGTGATGTAGGCGAGGGTGCCGTAGTTCTCAGCACCCACTGCCTCGTTAGTGTACGGGCCGCCGCCTTTGCCTTGCTTGTCTTTTTCGTTGCGGGTCAGATCGGGTGAGATCTCCTTCCAGGTCCGGCCCAAATCACTGGTCTTAAGGACATGCTGTGAGCCGTGATAAAAAGAATTGTCATGCTTGTCCCACACGATCGGGGCGTTCCAGTTGTAGCGGTACTTCATGTCCTTGGCGTCCATGCCAAGGTATTGGATCGGTGCCGCCATGATGCCGGTTCCGGCACTGGCCTTGTCGTCGATGACTTCGATCGTACCTTGGTAGCTGCCGCCGAGGACGTATCTGGGGTCGTCTGGATTGAAAGCCAGGAAGGCACTTTCGCCGCCCGCTGACGAAGTCCAACTCGATGTTGTTATTCCGCTGCCGCCGAGTTCGCGGCTTGCTATCGAAACCGAAGTGTTGTCCTGCTGGCCGCCGTAAATGCGGTAGGGAAATTGGTTGTCGACATTGATGCGGTAAAACTGGGCCGTTGGCATATTGCTCTGCGTGCTCCAGCTTCGCCCTTTGTTGAATGTGATCGCAGCTCCACCGTCGTTTGAAATAACAAAATTATTCGAGTTGTCAGGATTGATCCAGAGGTCATGATAATCGCCGTGGGTTCCCGACAATGTTTCCCACGTTCTGCCGCCATCATTCGACCTTAGAGCAGGTGCGCTCAATACATAGATCGTGTTCTCATTCTTTGGATCGATGAAAAGTTCGATGTAATACCACGCTCGTTGGACGAGCCGCGGTTCGTTTGTCACCTGGCTCCAGCTCTTACCGGCGTTGTTTGAAACGTACAGGCCGCGGCCTTCCTTATTCGAATCGCTCTCGATCAATGCGTAGACCTTTTCGGAATTGGATCGGGCGACCGCGATCGACATTTTACCCATCTCCTCGGGTAAGCCCTCTTTCATTCGCGTCCACGTTTCGCCGCTGTCGGTCGATTTGTAGAGGCCGCTCCCGGGGCCGCCACTGATGACCTTCCACGGCAGTCGGCCGTGTTCCCACATCGCGACATACATTATTCGCGGATTGTTAGCGTCCATCGAAAGCTCGACGGCTCCGGTCTTGTCATCAACGAAGAGAGTGTTTTTCCAGGTTGCACCGCCATCGGTCGATTTGAAAAGCCCACGTTGCTGCGACGCGCTGTACAACGCGCCTTGGGCTGCCACATAGACCAAATCTGGATTTTTCGGGTGGATTATGATGCGGGAAATGTGCTGCGTCAGGTCGAGACCGATCTTTTTCCACGTCTTGCCTGCGTCGGTAGATTTGTAAACGCCGTCGCCATGGTGCGTCTTAACGCCGCGAGGTGCGTGTTCGCCCATGCCCACATAAACAACGTTTGGATCGCTTTCGGCCACAGCGATTGCACCAACCGAACCTGTCTTGAAAAAGCCGTCCGAAATATTTCGCCAGCTAATCCCCATGTCTTCGGTTTTCCAGAGCCCGCCGCCGGTCGTACCCATGTAATAGGTCTTCGGATCGCCGATGACTCCGGTACTCGCAACTGAGCGGCCCCCACGGAATGGCCCGATCGAACGCCATTTGACCGGCTTGAAGATTTTGTTGTAGTCGTCTGCAGACGTAGAAGTCTGGGATGAGGACGTGGAAACGAAAAGAAAGAGAACGAGCAGGATCAGTTTGGTTTTTGACATAGAAGGTTTTATCAGCATTTGGCAGGCAAATGCGGCACGAACGACCGAGCTAAAATTTGGACTCGATGATTATAAACGAAAACGACCCGACGACGCGAAATTGCCTTACCGAATTACCGGGATTCAGTTACAATCTACGTGTTTCAAATCCAAAGAGTTTCGAACCGAACATCAAAATATGAATACTCAAAGAAGCATTATAGCTGTGTTTGTAATGTTATTGGTCATGGTTCCGGCCAATTTTTCGTGGACCAAGTTCGCTAAACGGCAGGGCGAGATCGTGGTGTCGATCGATTTCGATCCAAGGGTACACGGATTCGGCTTTCGCAATTTTGGGGCGAATCCCGATTTTGACGAGGACCTTACCGAGGACGATATGATCCGTATCTTCGGTGCGGAGAATGTCTGTATCGAGGGCACGACGGCGAAGGACTGCGTTTTATACGAGACCGCCGACCGATGGATACAGCAGATGCTCGAAAGTATGGAGGGCGGGCATTGCGACGGATTCTCGGTTGCCAGTTTGCGGATGTTTGTAGGCCGGGCATTTAAGGGGCGCAAAGGTCCGGCGGGCTTTCAGCGTGGAGCGGTTAATCTCTTTGATCTGAAAAAAGACCAAGCCACCTCGAACTATATCTCCTTCTATCACACGCTACAGACTTTGCGAGAAGTGTACGAATTTAGGGAAAGGTCCTTCTCAAAAAAGCCGTCGGAGATCATGGAGATGATCGCCGAGGGGATGGAGGACAAAAAGGAACTCTACACGCTCGGGATCGGGATGCGGGTGGATGGCAGATACACGCGTGGACATTCGATCGTGCCGATCGCGATCGAGGACATGGGCGGTGAGATATTCCGTATTCACGTCTATGACAACAATTATCCGGGTCAGACGAAATACGTGGTCCTGAACACAAAAACGGAAACCTGGCGATATCACACCGCAAGTAACCCCGCGCAGACCGCAAACGATTACGTTGGCAACGCAACCTCGCGGACCCTATCGCTAAAACGTTTGTCAGACCGCTTTCGCGGCCGATTTAACTGCCCATTCTGTGACGAAGACGAAGGATCGGTCGGCAACGATCCAAACGCGCTAAATGACGGGCAGGGCCGGTCGATGTTCATGAATGCGTCATATACACTAAATCCGGTCGCCAGGCCTCAGGATGAACCAGAAACGTTGACGATCTCATCGTCGGGCGATGTCGATCTAATTATCAGCGACGGCGGCGGAAAACGGATCGGCTATGACCCGGTGAAGAAGGTTACCGTTAATGAGATCGCCGGAGCTGTCCAAAACGTTACCGAGGGTGATGTCGACGACGACACGCCGCCAGATTACATTATCCCGATCAATCCAGCGAACAAAAAGCCTTACAGGATCAATGTTCGGGGTACAGATTCGGAATATATGTCCGATCTGCAGATCTATGGAGCTGGGTTTGTTGTCGGTTTTGAGGACATTTCGGTCGATAAAGGCGAGAGTCTTAATATGACGGTCAGCCAGGATGGCCGTGAGCTTTCGTTCACAGCGAGTGCGGACGGTGAAACGCCGTCGCTTTACATCGCTACGGATAGCGGTGAGAACAAGCCGAGCTATGAATTCGAGTTTGGCGGTATCACGCTGGCTGCCGGGAAAACGATATCGATCAAGCTCGATCCGGACAGGGGCTTGATCTATTTCAAGGATGACGATGGTGACACAGACAAATACGACGTCTATATCTCGCGAACAAATCCGAACGGAACGGTCGTCGAATTTGAGGATTACGATATGGACATTGGCAAAGGCAACAGTTACGTTCTTAATTTTGGAGCGTGGGATGGCAAAGGCTCAATGTGCGCAAAGGATGATGCGGACGAGGACGGCAACTATGACGAGGAGGAATGCGACCAACTTGCCGACGAGAAACCACCGGTCAAGAAACCGTAATCCGATCAATCACTTTATGGGAGTTGACGTCGGAATCGGAGTAGTCGGAGCAGAGCCGACGACATAGCTGTCGCGGGCACGCAAGATCAGATTTGGACGGTTTACGCGGACCCTGATCTGTTTTCGCTGGCCGATCTTGCCTTGATGTGTCGGGACGTAGCCGATGTTATATTGGCGGCGAAGTTCCTCCGCAATTCCTTCAAATGCAGCAGTAAGACCACCGGGCGTTGCTTCAGGCCGAAATACCCGTCCGCCGGTTGCGTCGGCCAATTCCTCGAGATAGCGACGTCCGAGTGCATAGTCCTCCGCGCTTGGCCATATCACACCGCGGGAATTACCACCTCCGAGAATGGTGCCAAGGATGCCGCCGCCTCTGGGCATGCCGCCCGGCTGGTTGCGCCGATTATCAAAATAGGTGTTGTAGTAAATAGGAAAGATCAGCGCGTCCATTTCTTCTGCGTAGTTGAGTGTGCTGTCGTAGCTGTTTTTTCTAGAGGTAGTATCGACGCCGTCGGTGAATAGGACGACCGCTTTGCGACCTTCGATCTTGCCGAGTTGTTTCCTGAGAGCTTCATCAACTGCGTTATACAGCGATGTGCCACCTCCGAAATTCGCTTTGTTGATAGCGTTGTAAATTCGCATTCGGTCGCGAGTGGCACTCGTGCGAACGTGAACATCGCTATCAAAGTCGATCACGATAACGCTGTCCTGTGATTGAAGCTGATCAACAAACGCCGTTGCGGCGCGCCGGATCTCCTCGATGCGGTATGCCGTCGAAAGGCTAACATCCAGTACAAGTGCAACGGTAAACGGCTTATCCGACGCTCCAAAATATGCGATCTCCTGTTCGCGGCCGTCCTCAAAGATCTTGAAGTCCGACTGTCGCAGGCCTGGAATGTAGAGTCCGTTGCGGTCAAATACAGATACAGGGATCGTGATCAGATCGGTCGTTACACGGAGAACTTCGCCATCGTCTGCGTTGGCTGCAGCGTCTTCGGCTGGCTTGATCAGCACAGGCGGCTGAGCCGCAGGGCGGCCGATGCGTCGGGTTTGGGGTTTTGATTCAGAGTACTGCGACGGGTCATCGCTAGTTACGGACACAGGCGTTGGCGTCGCGGTTCCTCTTCGGCCCGATTGAGCCGAAACAGAGAAAGCACAAACGCTTACAACCAATGCAATCAATAGCGAACGATACATAAGACCTTATATAGACGCCGGAATTAAATTCTTTGATGCGGGAAAACGCGCAAATGTTTGAAGAAAATTACGCAAAATAGCCCGAGACGGTGGAAATACTAAATCCGAGCATGATCAAAACCACCGCCCAGCCAGCGAGCTGCATCCATAACGGATGTTTGTAATCGCCTAGCAGACTGGTTTTTCGTGACGCAAGCAAGATCAGCGCGAGGCCGATCGGCAGAATGAATCCGTTTACTGTTCCGGCGAAAACCAGGAGCTTTACAGGATTGCCGAGAAGAAGAAAGATGGCGGTCGAGACGAGCATGAATGCAATGACAACGTAGTTATTATTCCTTTCGAGCGATTTGTGAAAAGTCTTGAGGAAAGAAACCGAGGTGAATGCCGCACCGACGACTGATGTGATGGCTGCCGCCCACATTACCACTCCAAACAATCGAAGTCCGACGGTTCCGGCCGCGTTCTGAAAGACGGACGCGGGAGGATTTTTGTCGTCGATCATCATTCCCATCGTGTTCACGCCCAAGGCGGCGAGGAACAGGAAGAATCTGATGATCGCCGTCAATAAAATTCCGGTGAACGCCCCGCGATTGACCTTTGCCAGATTTTCCCGGCCAGTCACACCGGCGTCGATCAGGCGATGGGCTCCGGCGAAGGTGATGTATCCGCCGACCGTTCCGCCGACCAGCGTAACGACTGCTCGCGGATCGATCTGCAGAGGCCAAACGGTGCGATACGCAGCTTCAGCCAAAGGTGGCTGCGATGCGTAAACGACATATGCGATGAGGCCAAGCATAACGACGCCGAGGATCTTTACGAACAGATCCATCGCCTTGCCGGCCTCTTTGAAAAGAAATAACGTGATCGCCGCGGCCGCACTTACGATCGCACCGTATTCGACCGGAATATCGAGTGCGGCGTTTAAGCCGAGGCCTGTGCCGGCGATGTTGCCGATGTTAAAGATCAGGCCACCCGCCGCCACAAGGCCCGCGAGAACGTACCCGCTGCCTTTGATCGTTTCGTTCGCAACGTCTTGACCGCGTTTTCCGCTGACGGTAAGGACACGCCAGATGTTTAGCTGGGCAAAGATGTCGAGGATGACCGAAAGCAGGATCACAAATCCAAAGCTTGCGAGAAGCTGCTTTGTGAAAACGGTCGTCTGCGTCAAGAAGCCGGGCCCGACAGCCGATGTCGCCATTAGGAAAGCGGCACCGAATATGACGGAGGTCAGCGATCTGGTTTTTGGTTGGTCAGCCATTTATCGCGGTTATCGTAACACCGTTCTCCTTAAGTGTAGATTTGACAGCCCGTGCAAACGCGACCGCGTGTTCGCCATCGCCGTGAATGCAAACAGTTTCAGCGACGATCGGGATCATAATTGCCTCGGTCGAACGCACGCGGCCGTACTTTATCATATCGAGAACCTGTGTGATCGCTGTGTCGGTATTCCTGATCAGAGCGTTCGATTCGGTCCGAGGTGTGAGCGAGCCATTGGTCTGGTAAGTTCGGTCCGCAAAGACCTCGGATGCCGTTCGCAAGCCTACCTTTACGGCCTCGCTGATCGAGGAGCTTCGCGATAAACCAAATAGGATCAATGTGTTATCAAAATCTCGAACGGCCTCGGCGATCGAGGCGGCAAGCTCAGCGTCACGAGCAGATCGATTGTATAACGCACCGTGCGGCTTGACGTGCATGAGCTTGCCGCCTGCCGATCTCACAAATTTGTCCAATGCAGCGATCTGGTCGGTAACCATTTCACGAATATCGTCCAATGACATTTCCATCGCCGTTCGGCCAAAATTCTCTCTGTCGGGATAGCTCGGATGAGCACCGATGGCCACTCCATTTCCGATGGCGAGATCGACGGTGCGTTTCATCGTTTCCGCGTCACCGGCGTGATATCCACAGGCGATATTGGCCGATGAAATGCATTTCATCAGTTCGGCGTCGTTGCCGCAGCCTTCGCCAAGGTCGCAATTGATATCGATAGATGGCATCACGAATTTGCCTGAAATTTACACCCGACACGGAAAAAACTCAACTCGCGCTCGGATGCCAGCGTTAGTTGTTCGGCATCGGCGTGATCGACCAGATGAAAAGCAACCTTATCGCCCGGCCCAAGCTGAGCAAGCAGAGGCAGGTCGTACGAAACTACATGAGCGACACGCGGATAGCCGCCGGCCGTCTGATGATCGGCCATTAGAACGATCAACTGGCCGTCGGGAAGAAGCTGGATCGTGCCAAAGCTGACCGCGGATGAGAGCAATTCCATCGGTTTGGAAAGAGAAAGCGGCTCACCCGAGAGTCGAAAACCCATTCGGTTTGAGTTGTTCTGGATAGAAAAGTCCTGATCTACTAATAACTTCTGACTTTGCTTTTCGAGGCTCTCAAATTCGGCACCGGCAACGATCCTGACAGTTGGGAAGCGACTGTAATACGGCAACAGGGAAGTTGCGATGCTCGTCGGTGACGGTAATTCACCTCGCTTGAGCCGTCGTCTGAACGCGAGATGGTCACCGGATCCAAGTTTTCGGCCTTCGATCCCGCCAATCGACGCGGCTAAATTAGTACTGGCACTTCTCAGCCATTTCTCGATCTTGAAGCCGCCTTTTACTGCGAGATATGCCCGATTGCCGGATTCCTTGCCCGCAAATCGAAGAACGCTTCGTTTTTTAGCCGAGGCCGGCCTCCAGTTTTGCATCGGAGTACCGTCTATCTCCGGCGAAAAGTCGGCTCCGCCTATCGCCATTATCGAATTTGCCTCAAAAATAATCCGGGGCGCCGGAAAATGCATCTCGATCACGGCCTCGCTCTCGTCATTACCAAGCAAAATATTGATCAGCCGAGCCGCGGTTCGATCCATTACACCGCCGGGATTGATCCCGAAACGGCGGTATCCATGGCGACCGAGATCCTGCACGGTCGTCAAAATGCCGGGTTTTTCTACCAATAGGCTCAATATTCTCTCATGCCTCAGTCGTCGTACGTATCTCGTCTCTCTAAGACCGTCCGGAGCCTTTCGAGTTGTTCCAGGGCCTCTGCAACTACAAATGACTCGTTTGCACGGCGCAGACCTGGCACAGGCCGCGCGGCGTAGTCTGCGCGCCGCTGCCGGTCGCGGTTTACGAGGCCGCGAATGTACTCACTGACCGATCCATAATCGCTCTGGGCGAGCATATATGAGTACAATTCCTCCGAAACGGAAATGCTGACAGTCCTTCTCATCCTCAGAAAAAACCTCCATCGGCGTATTGTGGAAATCACGACTCTTTTGGTACTAAACCGCCTGTTATCATCATTTACAGCCATTCAAGGTCGTTTTTTGTCCCACGGCTGTCCCAGGGGATGCCTGGGACACAGAAGTTATTGACAATAAATGATTTATCTTCAAATTTTTGCCCATTTCCCACAAAAAATAAAAAAAAGATAATACACGTGTGTTACACGTCCTACGAATGAAACAGTGTATCATCAATATCGGTAAAAGTCAAGATAATTCTCATGCTGCAATGTCCTAATTTTGTGGCGTTAGCCGGATCTGCCACGTGTGCACGCATGTTCGCGTTCTGCTATGGCCCGATCTTATTCGTGCATTCGTGGCAAATTCTTAGCAACACAGGATCTAGTCTTGCGAACCTTTGGGTCCGGTGCAGCTTAGCGTGAAACACTTTTTTTTTCACGCAAAGGCCGCCGAGATCGCATAGTAATCGCAAAGATCACTCCATATCGGGAATCCTTAGACACTGATAAACCGTATATTGTCACCTGATCTCAAATACGTTGGACTATCCTCATTTGGCGTGAACATTTCGACATCGGTTCGCCCGATTATCTGCCAGCCGCCTGGCGATTCTAACGAGTAGATGCCGGTTTGTTTGCCGGCGATTCCAACGCTGCCTTTTGGTACCAGTGTTCGCGGATTCGTCTTCCGCCGTGTTGCGATGCGCTCGTCAACCTCGCCCATGTAGCTAAAGCCGGGCAGGAAGCCGAGCATAAAGACGCGATAGGCCGTTGCCGTGAAAATTTCGATCACTTGTTCGATCGAAAGGCCGTGCTCCCCGGCGACATGGGCCAGGTCAAATTCACATTCACGGTCAAAGACGACCGGAATTTCGATAATCCGCGAATCAGCGTCGGCAGCATCATCGAGATCCGCGACCAATTCTGAAACCAATCGTTTCACGGCTTCGAAAGCGGTCGGGAAGTCTGAAAATGACCGCCGCACTTCGGCCAGATCGTAAAAGATAGTTGTGGCGGCGTAAGCCGGGACGGTTTCGATGAGGCCGGGAAAAGGGTTGTTTTCGATCCAGTTGGCTAGAGATATCGCCTTTTTATTCAGCTCAGGCGAGATCACATCCCCGAATTCGACGGTCAAAGCCGAATCGCCGAGCTGGAAAATCCTGTGGTCGTTTGCCGACATACACGGTTGGTATTTTCGCCCTTGCTCACGCGCGGGCTTGCGCCACTATCTGGCGCGTTGTTTGGGGTCCAGGTATTCGCGAAGGCCGTCGCCGATAAAATTAAATGCGAGCACGGTCAACGCGATCGCGAGGCCGGGAAATAGCAGAACGTGCGGCGACGTGCTAAAAAACTGCCGAGCTTCTTCGATCATAGTTCCCCAACTAGGGGCCGGCGGCGGAATGCCAAGCCCGAGGAATGAGAGCGACGCCTCGGACAACACCGCCCCGGCCATTCCAAGCGATGCCTGCACGATCAACGGTTGAACGGCATTTGGCAGAATATGCGTAAAAAGGATCCGCATATTGCTCGCCCCGAGAGCACGTGCAGCGGCGACATAATCGTATTCCCGCACTTTCAAAACCTGTCCGCGCATGACGCGTGCGTATCCGACCCAACCTATGACGCACAACGCCGCGATCAATTTGCCCTGACCGGCACCGAGAAAGGCCACCAATGCGATCGCGAGAAGCAACCCTGGGAAAGCGAGAAACACGTTAAAGACATATCCTGACAAGAATTTATCGACAAACCCGCCATAGAATCCGGCGATCGCTCCGATTATCGTGCCGACGACCGACGAGACGATAACGACCGTAATTCCAACCTGCAGCGAGATACGAGCACCATAAACGACACGAGAGAATACATCACGCCCCAGCCCATCTGTACCAAACAAATGTTCGGCAGATGGCCCGACATATCGCGCCGCCAGATCCTGCACCACCACATCATGAGTCGCGATGAACGGAGCAAATATCGCGGCCAAAATAAAAACTGCCGCAATGCTGATGCCGATGTAAGCGAGTCTGGTCATTAATACATTTAAAAACAGAGCTTAAAGCTGTGATCCGTAACCCGTTTTTCAACCGAGTCTTATTCGAGGATCAAGCTTCCGATAGACAAAATCCGTTAACGAATTCGCAATAATAAAGGTAATACTGATCACCAAAACACAACCTTGTACCAAACGGTAGTCACGTTTACCGATGCCATCTTCTAAAAGCAGAAGGCCGAGGCCCTGCCAGTTGAAAATTCGCTCTGTAATGATCGCACCGGCGAGCAGGACACCGAGTTGCAGGCCGAGGATCGTGACGACAGGTATTAGGCCGTTCTTGAGTACGTGCTTGTAAAGGACGACGCGTTCGCTGACACCTTTTGCACGGGCGGTGCGGACGTAGTCTTCACCGAGTTCTTCGATCACGCTTGAGCGGATCATCCGCGTCAGAATTGCCGACAGGGCGGCTCCAAGAGTCACAGCCGGCAGAATGATGTCTTCGGGATACTCACTGCCTGTAACCGAGAACCAGCCGAGGTTGACAGCAAAGATGTAAACAAGAAACGGCCCGATCACAAATGTCGGAAGCGATATACCAAGCAGTGCGAAGAAGGACGCTCCGTTATCTATCAGCGAGTTCTTTCGAGAGCCGGCTAGTACGCCGAGCGGCAGAGCGATGCCGATCGCGACCAGCATCGATGCGATCGCGAGCTTGATCGTTGATGGATACCGTTCGAGGATCATACCCAGCACCGGGCGGTCGGTACGCATCGAGATACCAAGATCACCGACGAGCAGTCCTTTCCAATAGTCGGCATAGCGATTATCTGCTCCATTCCAGACAAAGCCGTTGTTGCTATACGAAAAGAAAAATGGCGGCCGGTCGAGCCCGTGTTTGGCTCTAAAACCATCGATCTGTTCCTGCGTAGCCGTTTCGCCCAGGATCGTGGTCGCCGGGTCGCCCGGAACGACTTCGATCAGGAATGTGACGAGAGACACCACCGTCCAGATGACAAGCAGCATCAGGCCGAGTTGGCGGGCAAGATTTAGGACCTTGTACTTCAGGCCGCGGCCTCCTTCTTTTTGCGGTAGAGCAGATTTGCGACCAGCGGGATCAGAGGGAACATAATTCCGCCAAAGGCGATCGCTATAAAGGACAGAGCGATGGCCAAGGCGCAAACGATCGGTACGGCCCAGGAGCGTCTGCTGATCGCCTTGATCGTCTCGTCATCGGCCTCGGAAACTATCAGTTTCTCGCGTTTGCTGACAGCGTAGTGCCAGATCCAGATCTTGCCGAGGGCCGCAAAGCCGAAAGCCGACACATACATAATAAATGCCGTTTGACTGCTGAAATATTCGCTAAACAGTGCGGTGGGAAACGGAATAAAGGCTACAAAGAGGAGAAACAGCAAATTACGCCAGATCAGGCCCATGTCATACGTGCCGATATAGCGAAAGATGCGGTGATGCTCGATCCACATCATCCCGATGATGAAGAAACTGTAGAAAAAGCCGAGGAATTTTGGCAAGAGCTGAAACAGCGCGGTGCGTATGCCTGCCTCACTAACACTATGATCGAGGTGCGGCACCTTTATCTCGAGTACCAGCAGGGTGATCGCGATCGCAAAAACCGCATCGCTAAAGAACAAAACGCGCTCGAACGATAGGACTGTATTCTCGTGTAATTTGTTCATCCGGGGACTCGAAGAGATGTACAAACTTTATATCGTTTTTGTGCCCGAATGCAAAGCGGCAATGCCGCCGGTGAGATTCTGAAAGCGAACGGCTGTAAATCCGGTTTGCTCCATCAGTCGAACGAGGCCCATTTGGTCGGGGAACTTAGAAACGCTGTCCGGAAGATACTCGTATGCGCCGCGTGAACCACTTACCGCGCCGCCGATACGGGGCAGGATATTTGCGAAATAGAAATTGAATAGCTGGCGAAAACCGGGAACAACGGGGCTCGAGAATTCGAGAATTGCGATCATGCCGCCGGGTTTGATGACGCGGTGAAGCTCAGCGAGGCCGTTGGCGAAATTCGGCAGATTCCGTAAGCCAAACGCGATCGTCAAAGCATCGAAGCTGTCGTCCGCGAACGCAAGATCCATCGCATCTGCCTCAACATAGGGAACCGTCGCCGTCAAACCAACTGTCTTTTCATGAGCTACGGTCAGCATCGGCCGGCAAAAATCGGTGCCGATGATGTGAGCTTTGCTTTCCTTATCGAGTTCGAGCGAGAGGTCGCCGGTGCCGCATGCGACGTCCAGGACTATCGCGTCGGGGCGATCGAGGGTTTCGCGAAGCAAATTAGAGACCTTTCGCCGCCAGAGTTTGTCGATATTGAGCGAAAGGACGTGATTTAGCAGATCATACCGGCCCGCGATGCCCGCAAACATCTCGCGGACAGCTTTTGAATGAGCGGCCTCTTTGGCACTGAGTTCGATTGACACTTTGTTAGTTGGCAGCTGCGGGCGAATTGACGAGTACGGACGCGATCGTCATTTTTCGCAGCCGCTCGCCGTACGTTCTGACATCGGCCGCCGTCACATTATCAAAGGTACGGGCATCGGCATTTGGGTCGCCTAGTTTGTATGTCTCTGCATCGAGCCAGAACAATATCGGGTCTCGTTTTGCCCACGCGGATTGAAGTGCGGCCTTTGCGGTATTGAATTCCGCATCGGTTACGTGATCCGCCAGAGCCTTTCCGACAAGATCATTTGCCTCGACTTTGCCGTTTCCTGCCCCAAACATATTCTTGTCTGCCGAGAATCCGATAACGATAATGCCGGGAAGAGTGTTGAACTGATTTCGAACGAATACGTCGCCAGAATGCTCGACCGGCACGCGTGCCTTTAGACGTGTTTCGAGTATCGACGTAAAGATCAGAGAAGCGGCGAGGTCCTTGTCGCCACGAGCGACGCTGCGCATCGCAAATCTCAACGCTCCAATTGCGGGTTTTGGTGAGACGACGTTTAGCAAAGCCGTCGGCGGATCGTCCGGCTGGCGAAAGGTTGACGGGACACGTTTATCTGCTTTGAGCCAGCCGCCAAAATATCGACGGATCGCACGTAAACCAAGAGACCGATCGAAATTACCTGAGACGGCCACCGTCGCGTTGTCGGCGGTCAGGAAACGTTGTTTTGCCTCAACGAGATCCGCGAAATCGAGAGCCTTAATTGAGGCTTCGCTACCCATCTGCGGCCGCCCGTATGGGAACGTTCCAAATAACCGGCGAGCAACGGCCTGGTCGGCGATATATGTCGGATCAGCCTCCATTGCCTTAACTTTCGTCATGAGAGCGGCCCTCAGCCGGGCGGTCGTCTCTTTATCGATGGGCGGATTTGAAACCGCGGTCGAAAGAGTCTCAAGCATCGTAAGAAAGTCGGATGGCTTTGCCGATGCGTTGACCTGTATGTAATCGTAATTCGAAATGATCTCGAGGTTGCCGCCAAGATCATCGGTAAAGAAATCCTTTGCCGCCTCATTTGGGAAAATATTGTCCGCCAGAAGCTGCATGACACCTTCTTTCGTCTGCGGGTCAAATGCCGATCCGGCGTGAACGCGAATGCTGATCCTGACCTTATCTGCCTTGTCGTCGGGCCACATCAGTAACTTCAAACCGTTCAGTAACGTCTCTCGCTTTGGAGAAGTTAAAACGGGCTGAGCAAAGATCGCCGGAGCGACCAGCGAAAACAGGAGTAGCACGATCAGAGCGATAAATACAATTTTTACGAATAACTTCTTATTTTTCATCGTATGGAATATTGGCGGTGTAATCTTTACTCTACATTTAGTTGCCGCGGGGCTCGTATTTGTTGTCGCTCTAGTTTATATGAAACAGAAAAACACCGGCGGTTTCACAAATGAAAATATTAGATCGCTATGGGCATCGCGTCAAACGGATGCCGCATCTATCAGAATTGAGGATCCGCACGGAGTATTTTCGCGGAAAATATTGTTGAAAATTGGTCAACTTCTGAAATAAACGCGGTATAATCGTTTTATCATTATGCCGTCCGCCTGGCGGACGTGATCTTGAGAGGCTAAAGATGGGAAAAATAGTTAAGTTTTGCAGTTCGTGTGATGAGGGATTCGCCGAGAAGTTTGGGTTTTGTCCTAATTGCGGCGCGGGTTTGCAGGCTTTTGAGATGAATCCGCTCGATGCGGTGGCTCCGCCTGTCGAAGAACCGTCTGCCGCAACGGTCATTGCCGAGCCTGTGGCGGCTGAGCCGGTTGAGGTATTTGCCGAGGCAGCCGAGGAACCTATTCTTGAGATCGACGAGCCTTCAATCGAGGCTGAGTCGGAAATTATCGCGGCTGCCGAGCCGGTCGAAGAGATCATAGAGGAAGAAACGTCTGCGATCGCCGAGGAACCCGTTTTTGAGGCTCCGGCACCGATGGCAGCGGCGGCGAGTGCGTTTGTTCAGACCAAACCGGTCCATGCTGACCGCAAACCGGCATCACTTAAGGTCACGCCGATCTCGGACGAAGGCTTTCACGTAACGGTTATAGAGGAGAAAGGCGGCAATACCCGTAACGCACTGCTTGCAGGTGCGACGGGTTTTATGGTGTTCGTCTTGATGACGGGCCTCGTGATCAATTTGTTTAGCAAAGACCTTGATGTAGGGTCTATCGGTGACGATACGTATCTCGCCTCGTTGATAGACGAAGTTCCGATGACGGTCGAAGAAGAACTCGAGAAGAAGGACAAGGATGAAGGCGGCGGCGGCGGTGGCGGCGGCCGTGAGGAAGACGAGACAACTCAAGGTGACCTTGCCAATCAGACCAAGAATCCTGAGCGTCCCCCGCAAGCGATACCCAGATTGGAGAATCCGTCGTTGGTCTTGCCTCCTGCATCGACTCAGGGCAACAAGACCTTTGAACAGAAATTCGATCGTTGGGGTGATCCGAACGGACGTTTTACAAACTTCAATAACGGTACTGGTACGGGCGGAGGCCAGGGAAACGGTACCGGAACGGGACAAGGCAGCGGCCGTGGAACCGGTGCGGGTTCGGGCATTGGTTCGGGCTATGGCGGCGGACTCGGTGATGGAAATGGCAACGGGACGGGCAGTGGTGATGGCGACGGTGACCGGCCTCCGCCGGTCAGGCCGGTTGGAGTGACCCAGGGCCTTAAGATCCTCGGCAAACCGCGTCCGGGCTATACCGATGCGGCCAGACAGAACAACATTCAGGGAACCGTGATACTTCGGGTCACGTTTCTTGCATCCGGTCAGATCGGCAGCATTTCGCCGGTCAAGGGCCTGCCAAACGGATTGACCGAACAGGCGATCGCGGCCGCACGCCGCATCAGCTTTGAACCAGCCAAGACAAACGGTGTTGGCCAGTCGGTCACAAAGCAGATCGAGTATTCGTTCTCGATCTATTAATTGAGACAGAGATTTGAACCTAAAAAAGAGGCTGCCGGGAAAATGGCAGCCTCTTTTCGATTTCGCGGGCGTCGGTGGAAACGGCTCTAAGCCGTTCGTCACATTCACTATATGAAAACAACCGTCTGCGACGATGGGATATCAAATCGCCTTCGACATCGTATATTGCTGCACATCAGGACATCATCGATCCTGACCATATAATCTTTCGATTTCTGGAACTGAGCCTTGTCCTGAGGGTTCATATTCCGCGGCTCTTGACGCTTCTTTCGGCGTGTCATCCAACGAACATCGTAATCGCCTCGCTCACGGCAATGCGGACATGAGAAATTGGCCTTTTTGACCTCTTGTTTTTCGTCAAATATATCGCGCTCGTGCATAAGTCGGAACCACCTGCAGTAGCGGGTGGTTGAACATAACCACCACTCAACGTGAAGTATATCACGACAGTCAGAACCACCTGCGAAAGGGGGTGGTTGAAGTCACTAAAGATCCAAGTCGCGAACACCGTATCTTAGACCACCCGCTAACCTGGGTGGTTCAGACTAATCAAACTCCGGCAGATCTTCACCCTGCCCAAAGTCGACGTAATTCGGGGCCAATATGACATGCCGCTCAGTCCACAAATAACGTGTGCTCCCCTTATCGCTCCAGGGACTTAAATCACTCGTCCAGACATTTCGTTCACGCATCAATCGAGTAGCGTTTGCTTTCAAAGCGTTCAAGACTAGCGATGGCTTCTTATACGGCGCCGCCACGACAGCGTGAGCACGATTCGTCCGAACATTGACTGCAGGCAATCCCCACTCACGAAAACGACAAGTCTCAATTATCGCTTTTCTTATCGTGGCTCTTTGGCGGGCGTTTAGGATCGTCGGTTCTCGTCCTAGACGTTCCTTGTTGGTTGCCAGCCATTTCCGCTCCGGGCGGATCTGTGGTGTGCCGTATTTATTGTGAAATCGATTGATCGAACCGCGTTCGTCGCCGTGGAGCCAGGTTCCGTGGGTTCGGAATGTGATCAGAAAAGCGATGGGTTCGTCGGTGTCGTTCCACATGGCGTTGGCTTGGGTGTCCGCTATGTTCAACCACCCGCTACCGCAGGCGGTTCCGACTGCTCTCGTAGATATTTAAAGCTAAATATTCCCGTGTCATGCCCATCAGAGAAATGAAAATTCAGAGCATAGCGGCCGACGATCGAGATGGCGGCGAACGTGAGGTCGTCTGGAATGCGGCGGGCATCGAGTATCTTTTCACCGGTCCATTCGTTGACGCACCCGGCACAGGGGCAGACGCGACGAAGCCCAGCGGCGGAATATCGCGTTTCCGAGTCGTCCGACCATTTGATCGAGACGGCGCTGTCAGATTCTTCGATTATTTGTGTTGGTTCGATCATTTCAGGCTGCCTGCCGGACGTAATTCATTTGCGGCGGATCGCTATCCAGACGGGGGAAGACCCTTCGATAGGCGACCATATTCCCAGCTACGATTATCGGTATGACAAAATAAATGCCGATGCACAACGCCAATTCGCCGAGCAGAGCAAGCCCAAAGTTAACCAAGAAAAGACCGACCACACCGCCGATATTCCTGAGTACGGCCCGGGCACTTGTTGTCATTGCCTTAATGCCGCCAAGACCGCGGTCAACGATCAGCGGGAACGCGAAAATTATCAGCGTGTGAACGCATACCATGATCACAATGACGACCAGATCGATCGTAAGTGCTCCGACAAGCAGCCCCATTAGTTCGTCCTGACTGAGCTTTGAACCCATCACAGCCGACAATACGATCGGTATATAAATGACCGCATAGACAGTCAACATTGGCACTACTACCACGACCGCAACGATCAACGATTGCCAAAACCACGAAAATCCCTTAAAGAGGTCTTCAAACTTAACCGGTTTGCCGTCGATCTTATTCAGGTAAGCGTAAAAAATACCGCAGCTCATCGCACCGATACAGATGAACAGCGTCACGCCGCCGATCATGCCGCCGACGATCACAATTCCAAGCAGCAGCCAATAATCGCTCTTGATAAGCTCAAATCCCTCTTTTACACATTCGATCGGCCGAATTTGTCCGGTCGTGAATTCAGCATCTTGCATCGTTTCAACCCTCGTCGTAAATATTGTTGAGATAATCCGCGACCATCCGATCGCTCGAAAATTGCGGTGTCAGCGTCGCGATCGAGTTCTTCATCCGAGAGATCCATTCTGTCGGCAGCCCGTCGTCACCGCGAGCATAGTATGCCGGGATGATCTCGTTTTCGAGCGTCGTATAGAGCGATTCGGCATCCTCGGCATCCATTTCGGCGTCGGCCTCGACATCGAGTTCTCCGATCGCGAAGCCGTTCTCGCCGTTATAGCCCTCGATCCACCAACCGTCGAGGATCGAGAAATTGAGCACGCCATTCATCGCAGCTTTCATTCCACTCGTACCGCTGGCCTCCATCGGGCGACGCGGGACGTTCATCCAGACATCGACTCCGTGGACGAGATAGCGGGCGATTTCCTGGTCATAATCTTCGATGAAGACGGCCCGCCGTTGCCAATTCGAATCGTGATTGATCGACATTAGCTTTTGCAGGATCGTCTTGGCCGTAAGATCCTGCGGGTGAGCTTTGCCGGCAAAGACGAACTGCACGGGCCGCTCAGCGTCGTCGACCAGTTTCAACAGCCTTTCCAAGTCAGAAAAGATCAGGTCCCAACGCTTGTATGCCGCAATACGCCGCGCAAAACCTATTGTCAAAACGTCCGGCGAGAAGAGCCCAGTTGTGCTCTCATGCTCATGGATCGTATTGATATCGCCGGTTTCCTTTGCACGTGTCCGTTCACGGATAAAGGCAATAAGCAATTGCTTGAGAACCTGATGCGACGACCAGATCGCGTTATCAGGCAAAGCGTTTACCACATTTGCCCACGCCGCGCCGTCGCGAACTGTCTCGTACCAATGCTCGCCGATCTCTCGATCATAAATACCTTGAAACACCGGTGCGACCCACGTCGGGACGTGAACTCCATTTGTCACAGACGTGATCGGGACTTCGTTCAGAGTGCAGACTTCAGCCTGTTCGCCGTCGGCGGGAGACAAGCTAAAGCTTGCACTCTGAACAGGGAACATCTTCTTCCACAACTCACGCGAAACCTCGCCGTGCCTCACACTAACACCGTTTGCGCTGCGGCACATCCGTAACGCCAGCGGCGTCATACCAAAGAATTCTTTGTCGTCGCTCAGATCCGCACGTCCGAGAGCGAGGAATTCGCCGTCCGTGAGTTTTAGCGACGCGATGTACTCGTCGCTAAAACACTCTGCCAAGACCTTTGGATCGAACACATCGTTGCCGGCAGATACAGGAGTGTGTGTAGTAAAAACACATTTGCTGCGGACAGTCTCGACGGCCGCGGTAAACGAGGCTTCGGTATTTGCGGCGATGTATTCATGAGCCAGTTCAAGCGTCGAGAATGCCGCGTGGCCTTCATTCAAATGGTAAACGGCGGGGTCAATGCCGAGCTTCCTGAGCAGGCGAACCCCGCCGATGCCGAGGACTTTTTCCTGCACGATACGCGTCTCCGTATCGCCGCCGTAGAGATGTCCGGTAATGAGGCGATCGACGTCGCTGTTTTGCTTAACATTAGTATCGAGCAGAAAAAGCGAAATTCGCCCGACCGCCGCATGCCAAGCCTGTGCTACCACCTCACGTCCGCGAATGTGAACCGACACGGTAACCCGGTTTCCTTCTTCATCAAAAACAGGTGTCAATGCGAGTTCCGATCCGAAAACATCATTGTACGACTCCTCCTGCCAACCATCGTGAGCTATTTTTTGGCGAAAATAACCATAGCGATACAACAAACCGATGGCGACAAGCGGCAGATCGAGATCACTCGCAGATTTGAGATGGTCGCCGGCGAGAATGCCGAGGCCGCCGGAATAGATCGGCAGTGAATTGTGGACGCCATATTCGGCACAGAAATAGGCGATCTGCCTACTCGCCCGCGGTTTAGCGGTAAAGTGAAGATAGCCAACCTGCTTCTTAGCAAACCGCTGTAAACGCTCGACATAGATCGTGTCCGCTGCCCGTTGATAAAGTCTCAAATTGCTCACCCTCTTTAAGAAAGCGCGCGGATTCTGCTCGCATTTATCCCAGAGCGTGGGGTCGAGTTCGCGAAACAGTGCCGTTCCCTCGGGCTGCCACGACCAATAAAAATTGGCCGATATCGCATCCAGAGCCTGCAAATTCGACGGCAATCTGCGGCTGAGTTCAAAATCGGTTCTAAATATTTGTGCTGCTTGAGAGCTTACTGCTTGAGTGGCGATATCGGTCGAGGCCTCCGTCATAATTCCGTTTTGGGTAAGCAACGAATATAAACGAATGCGCGACGAGTATCAAATTTTTCACCATCACGGCGTTTGATCGGACTTTATCGGCTCGATCAAATGCCCAACAGGCATGAACCGATAATGAACAGCTACGACAACACCAAAGATCGCTCCGGCCGCTACGAGCAACCCCGTAATTCGCAGATAATTGGCAAAATTCCCAAGTCCCAATACCCACCACAATCCGCCCATAACCACGCCGCCGGCGGCAAAGAATAGCGGGATCTTTATGAATTGATAACTAAATCGTCGCGGTTTATCCTCGCGTGTCCGGAAGACGATCGGTTTTAGACGGTCATATTCCCACGCCACCAGAAACGTCGCGGCGAGCGACATCAGGATCGTAATAACCCAGGTTCCCTTGAATCCGACAGATGCCGTCAGTACCGCGATATTCGCGATGATCGGCAGGAAAAGCAATGCCCCGAGATGTGCGGTTCGCGGGAATAACAGCAACAACGCCGCAATCATCTGGCCCCAACCAAGAAACTCGTAGTAGAAACCCGTTTGATACAGCGCATTGAAGTAATGCCCGACCGGATTCGAATCCGGCAGCGAAGTAAATGGTTGATGAATGATCTTTGTATAGCTCGGTGGAATAAATCCGATCGCAAGCAAACAACGGGTAAATGCCGCAAAAAGCTGCAGCCACCAGCGTCGTGTGAAGGCAACGTGCAGATCATCGAGGGTGTGTTCGAGTTTCATATGCTGTCAGAACCGCCTGCGTAAGCGGGCGGCGTGTATTTACTCTTTAACGAACAAACGGGTGAAATAAGTTTCATTGTATTTGAGCGAATGGTAGATATCTCTTAGACTTGGACTTTTGAAGTTGGTTGAAATCCACCCGCTTACGCAGGTGGTTCTGACATTTATGAAACTCGATATCATCCCCGTTAAATGGTCCGACGAAGGCGTTCTAATGCTCGATCAGCGCCTGCTGCCGACCGAGGAAAAATGGCTAACGCTGCGTGATTACAATGCCGTTGCTGACGGAATACGTGACATGGTCGTTCGCGGAGCACCGGCGATCGGCGTCTCGGCAGCGTATGGAATGGCGTTGGGGGCGAAGCAGTTCGTAGGAACAACGGTCGTCGACCTCGAGGAAGAACTCGAATTCATAAGCGACGTCCTCGCCAAAACACGCCCGACCGCTGTCAACCTTTTCTGGGCGATCGACCGCATGAACCGCACGTTCCAAACCGCTAAGTCGGAAGGAAAATCGGTCAGCGAGATCAAACAGATCATGCTCAACGACGCCAAGGCGATCCACGAAGAAGATATCGAATCCCAGCGGCTGATCGCTCAGTTCGGCGGCGAACTGCTCGAAGATAATTCGACCGTGCTCACCCATTGCAACGCCGGAGCACTCGCGACCGGCGGCGTTTGGGGCACCGCTCTCGGCGTTATTCGCGGAGCAGTCGATCAGGGCAAGCACATCGCCGTCATCGCCGACGAAACGCGTCCATACCTCCAGGGCGCACGTCTCACCGCCTGGGAACTAATGCAGGACGACATCCCGGTCACGCTCATCACCGACAACATGAGCGGCCACGTCATGAAAAAAGGCCGCGTCCAGGCCGTCGTCGTCGGCTCTGACCGCATCGCCGCCAACGGCGACGTCGCCAATAAAATAGGCACCTACATGGTCGCCGTCCTCGCTCACCGCCACGGAATTCCTTTTTACGTCGCCGCCCCGCTATCGACGGTAGATCTCGCGTGCCCAACCGGCGAAGACATCCCCATAGAAGAACGCGACCGCTCAGAGGTCACCCACGTAAAAGACACCCAACTAGCCCCCGACGGCGTCGGCGTCTCCAACTACGGCTTCGACGTGACGCCAAACGATCTGGTCACCGCCATAATCACCGAAAAAGGCGTCGCGAGAGCACCGTACATTGATAGTTTGAAGGCTCAGTTTGAATCTTAGTCCATAATGATGGTCGGAAGAATTGCCGTTGGCTTCAGCCAACGGTAATCGATTACTCACCTCGACCCCGGCTTTAGCCGAACAGTGGGCTAAAGCCCCAAAGACCTTATCATCCTCGAACCGTCCGCTAATACGAGCGGCAATTCTGTCAGAACCGCGTTGCGTAAGCGGGCGGTCAGTCTCGGTACCTGTCTAACGGGAAAAAAACGATCCTTTGTTGTAAAATAAACAAATGGAAGTAATCGATGGTATCGCGGTAATGAGGCGAATCTCGGAACTCAACGAGCTCGCCATACAAGAGCACGTAGATAAATTAAAGCGTTCGAATCCATCAATTACCGAAGACGAGATCAAGGTAGAAGTCCAAAAATGGTGGCTCGATAAAGAGGAGTACTGGCCCGAAGAGTTCTTCCGGGTGGGAAACCCCGAGAGATTCAATCAGTAATAGAGGACAAAAAATCCTGAATCGTCCGATCATCCCGCCATCAATCTCCCAACGCGGCTACAACCGAAACAAAAACCTCCAAAAAGACCTCGATGGCTACATTGAACAGTTTAGCTCTTAGCTCTCCTCTGTTCACTATTCACTGTTAACTGTTCACTATCCTGTTGACTCTCCCCAAAAACGGGTATACCATTCTCGGCACACTCGAATTTAGAGCCCAAAACACTAAATAAAAGGAGATCTCCCGTTGGACGGCGTGACCCGCAGACGTAGCCGATTGTATTGCCGCCCGCGTCAAATAGTCGGAGAAAGCGGGGTGTCGATACACACTGAGTTAACGTAGCTATTGATTTCTAAACTATGTCCCGCCACCTATAATAAAGTCGCTGGACTTTTTCAAATGAAGAAAATCCCTGATTTTCCAAGGTATTGGAAGGCACAAAAAAGGAACGCCCGACTTACGAGACGTGGCCGTCGCCTCGCCCGTGGACTAGACGCGATAGCCCAAACCTCGAACCCGAGTCCGAAAAAGCCACGTTTCACTAAAGATACCCCGATTCAGTCAAAAGGGGGGATGGTAACATTCGAAATCGAAGCACCGTCTAATTTACGTCTATTTAACCATATGCAGTCTACGCTCGAATTCATTCGTGAATGCGGGCACTTGGAAACCTCGTGGCGAATCGACTTAACCATAGGATTCGAATAGACCTTCATAAAGTCAAGGACATCAACTATGCAACAATAAGCATTCTAAAGGCCGTAATCTTCGATTTTACCACTCGTGATATTACCATCGTAGGAAGTTTGCCAGCGGAGACAAATTGTAGCAACTACCTCAAGGAGTCAGGATATCTCGATGGCTTAACTGACATGAGAGGGCGGGCGTTTCCGCCAAGCGAACAGTCTGCACATATTTTCTTTGAAGCCGGTCGTGGGCAACTTACCAGGGAAGAAAACCTAAAAATTAGTGATTTGTTGGCTGACGCAATGAATTTTATGGATGGCGACATTCGTCATGAACTTAAGCTCAAGACTCTTCTTCTAGAAGGATGCGCGAATTCGATTGAATGGGGACAAACGGAGGGGCAACAATGGATGCTCGGAATGAAAAAGGAAGAAAAGGATGGAAAACGTGAAGTTCTCTTCACGGTGACAGACGTCGGGAAGGGCATTCTGGCGACGTTGCGCCGAAAACTAACGGATCAGTTCCTTAATCTAATAAAATTTCAGACAGAGCATGAGGTGTTGAAACTCACTTTCGAGCGAAAGTGGGGATCTAGTTCTGGAGAAGTAAATCGAAATAATGGTCTACCGACTATCCGGAAAGCGTGCGAATTAGGCATGATTGAGGACTTAAGGGTCCTCTCGAATAATGTTATCCTACGTTTTGGCGATACGCAAAAGGCCGAAACCTTCGATCGAGGGTTTCCACGGTATAGCGGCACAATCTATCAATGGAGAGTATCAGCAGACTGTCTCCAAAAAATGGTTGATACAAAAGAGTATGTATACGATTAAAGTTAAGGATTTCGCCGAAGTTCCAGGACTACGAAGTAGCAAAATAAGCGAAGACTCTGGCGAGGACTATTACCACGAACAATTGAATACAGCTTTCGCAGAGGCTTATAGGACGAAAAACAAACTTGAGGTGGATTTGGATGGAACACGAGGCTTACTACCCTCTTTCCTTGATGAAGCGTTTGGAAATCTCGTGTATGATTTCTCTCTCAAGTGGGTTAAAGAACTCATCGTTATTACGTCCACGATTGAACCCCATTGGATACCGTATATTTGGAAAAAATCGGACGAATGGGAAAGTCGTCGGGTCGGACAACAAAATCGAATCGTCACAAAGACTCACGAACCTTGGTACGCTTTGGTTGATGACAAACTAGTTAAGAAGCAATGGAGTCTACCCTCATAAGATCTCTCATCAACGGACTTGTTAAATCCGGACTATTAGACTCTAGCAAGGATCGAGATTTATTCGACGTATTAACCTTGGCGCTTGCGACCCTATCTTTTTTTGTTTCAGCAGCCGGCGTCGGGCTTACGTATTGGCTTGTAAGTGTAGTTCAAAATGGAATTAACAACCGTAGGCTACTAAAGGATCACTATATTCGGGAAGTTCTCGAAGTTCGTTCAGAATATTTCGATTTACTTCGTAGCCTACAGGCAGGGGAACTAAAATCGAAAGATGTCCAATATCGCTTCCAACAACTCAGTATCCGGGTCGATGACCTAATGCCTAGCATTATGGAGGAATTTTCCTCGGTGAAGGATGACTTAAGTGCTTACCATCTTAGTATTTTGACCGGTGTTTCTGAATTAGACGAATATCAAAGAAAATATAAGAGGAATAGCAAGGTCTTTACAACAATTAAGTCCAAAGAATCGCTTCAAGCTATTCACCGTTGTTCCATAGGAACATTTAACGCAATAATTCGGCAGATCAGCGGCTCCAATTAATGTCCCGCTTTCGAAACGTGGCAATTCGTTCTGATGCTACAAAAAGATCACGGAAAATACCGGTAAATGTCTTTTCGGTTGAGAAACCTGATGAATACAAGCGTGTCGCCCTCTAGCATTATGCCGATGCGAAAGTCGCCGATGCGGATGCGGAAATACTCGCGGGAGCCGCGCATTTTCTTTAGGTTTGTGATTTTGTCGAGGGTGTCGGCTTGTTCGACCGCTACGATCGCGGCTTTAACTTTGGTGAGGACTGACTTGTCTTTTACTGCCTTGAGATCTTTGAGGAAGCTTTCGTTAAACTCGACCTTCAATTCACCGTCTCCAGCACTTCAAATACCGATTCGCGGCCAACGCGCGGAGTTAGCTCGCCATCGGCAATTGCTTTTGAAAAGGCGATGTCCTCGACGATCTCGTCCAATATCTCACGTACCAGTTCATGCCGTTCCTGCAAGACCTCGACAATTGCCGATTTGAAAACTTCTTTTAGCTCGTCGTTCTCGATTACAGTAGCCATAAACACCTCGCGTAAATAATAGCATAACTATTTTTCTCCAAAAACTAACGATTTCGCAGTTAACTTTTTACTTTCCAACCCGTTCTCGGCGGCAGCGGTCTGACGGCTCTTGGGGAGCGGACGCGGTATTTTAGTTCGAGGATGAGGACGCCGTCTTCGATGGTGGCGGTGGGGAAGCGGGGGATGGTGTAGTCGAGGCGGATGAGTTGACCGCGAGGCAGAATAAACAAAATGCTTGCAATGTGGTGCAACGATGTACTATACTTGCAACAGTCCAAAGTGGGCTTTTTGCCGTCAAAGGCAAAAAAGTTTTTTGAAAATTTAGCTAAATAGACCTGGTGATGGCACTTAACCCTAATGATATCAGCAACTTGCGTGTCCCATGAAGGGGCTGGGACAGTTTTGGGACAATGACTTTCTGGAAAATCGCCGCTAACCAACGTCATTTGAACAGTTACAGCCAATTTTGGTGTAAGACAGATTGTGGTTTTGGGTCGCAAGATCGATCACGGAAGGCTTGATCGATTCCACGGCTGATCATTGAAAAAGTACATTCGTCGCCCGGTCTGCATTCCATCAAATCGGCCTTCTGTGAGCGAGATACCATAACTGCCGCGGCAGAGAGGTTCGGGCCAGTCGTTGCCGTTGGCTAGATACGTTTTGATCTTTTCGCTGTCGGCTCTCATTTGGAATACCATCGGGACGGCTTCGTCGACGGGAAAGTCGTTGAACCACGCGTCGCCGGTACACCACGAGGCGAGCGAGGTCATTGTAAATGGTGTGTCGGAGGACAGTTGTTTTTTTATCTCCGTAACTAGCGATCTGTAAAAAGCACGTTCCGAGACGACGGCGTCAAAGTCGATCTGGACGGCTTTTACATCGGGCAGAGTGAGCGTATTTTTTATGAGTGCGGCGGTCTTGCCGATCATCGTCAGGTCAAATTTTGGGCGGCGAATCGTTTCCTTGTTCGTCTCGATCCGTGTAACCGCGATCATGTAGGTTCCGGGCGGAACTTCGAGCGGCTGACGCCGTAACTTTGGTGAGACACGGTCGTTTTCGAGAAAGATCGTCTGTGCGAGAAAGGCGACGCCAAACTCGTTCGGGTCGATGAACTTGAGATCCTCCGGCCGCTCCCATGCCCAGAGGATCTTTTTCGGCATTTCGGTACTGAGACGAGGATTTACGGAATTGGAGCAGCTGGAAATAACGAGAGCGATCGCCAAAATGACGAAAATTTGAGCGGAAGCTAATGTGTTTCTGCCTGCCACATGTTGAGTGTAGCAAACGGCGGACACACACCCTACAGGTCGTGTTTCTGCCATTCGTTTGATATACTCGGAAAACTGAATGGTGATTCATTTATGAGCGAACGCGAACAAGTGCCAATGGATGTGGTCTTTGTCGGTGCCGGGCCTGCGAATCTCGCGGCCGCATTGCATCTGAAAAACGAGATCAGGAAACACGACGAATTGGTCGAAAGGGGTTTTCGGCAGGGCAAGAGGATCGGCGATCTCGAAATAGCGATCGTCGAGAAAGGCTCGTTTGTCGGGGCACACATTTTGTCGGGTGCCGTGATGGACCCGATCGCGATCCGCGAGTTGATGCCCGATTTTATTACCGAGGGCTGCCCGGTCGATTCGGTCGTGACCGAGGATGCGTTTTGGTATTTGACAGAGAAAGGCGGCATCAATGCCCCGCTCGTGCCGCCGCCTTTGAAAAACAAGGGCAAATACATCGTTTCGCTTAGTAAGGTTTGTGAGTGGCTCGGCGAAAAATGCGAGTCCGCGGGGATCAACATCTTCCCCGAGTTTCCGGCGTCGGAGGTTCTTTATGACGAGAACGATGCCGTGATAGGCGTTCGCACCGGCGACAAAGGTATTGATAAGGAAGGCCACAAGAAGCCGAATTACGAGCCAGGCGTCGATCTTCTCGCAAAGGTAACAGTTCTCGGCGAAGGTTCACGCGGCTCGCTTGCAAAGCAGGTTATGTCACGACTCGGTTTGATGGAGGGCAAGGAGCCACAGGTTTTCTCGCTCGGCATTAAGGAGCTTTGGGAGCTGCCGGAAGGGAATTTTCCGGAAGGCAAGGTCGTGCACACGCTCGGATTTCCGTCTGATACAAGAACTTACGGCGGCGGATGGATCTACGGCCTTAAGAACAACGTTGTAAGCATCGGTTACGTCACCGGCCTCGACTACGAGGATCCAATGATCGATCCGCACGCAGAGTTTCAGAAGTTCAAAACAAATCCAAAGGTCGCTGCGGTTCTCGCCGGCGGCAAGATGATCAAGTACGGGGCGAAGACAATAAACACTGGCGGATACTGGACACAGCCGAAGCTCTACGCCGATGGTGTGCTTCTGGTCGGCGATTCCGCATCGATGCTCAACGGCCAGCGGATCAAGGGCATCCATACGGCGATGAAGAGCGGAATGCTTGCGGCCGAGACGATCATCGGTGCGTTTGAGCACGAAGATTTTTCGAGCAAAACGCTGCGGCATTTTGAGGAAAAGGTGAATTTAAGCTGGATCTACGACGAGCTGCATCCGGTGCGTAATTTTCACGGAGCGTTTCAAAAAGGCCGCTGGTCGGCGTTGATAAACACTGGACTGCAATTTCTTACGCGTGGGCTCGCCTGGGGCTTTATGCCTAAAGAGCATCATGTTGCCGGGCACGAAAGGATGGCAACAGTTTCCAGTTCTCAGTTGCCAGTTTCCAGTAGCGGCGTCGGGCCGGATGATCATTTGAGATTGGATCGGTATTCGAAAGTTCCTTTCGACAAAGAGCTGACCTTCGATAAGGTGACCGACGTTTTCTACGGCGCGGTTGCACACGACGAAGATCAGCCATCACACCTGCACGTTCTTGATACCGAGATCTGTGCGACGCGTTGTGCCGAGGAATACGGCAACCCGTGTCAGCGATTTTGCCCGGCGGCGGTTTATGAAATGGAGGATAATGCTGCTACCGGGCGCAAGGAGCTAAAGGTTAACTTTTCGAACTGCGTTCACTGCAAAACATGCGATATCGCCGACCCATATCAGATCATCAATTGGGTGACGCCCGAGGGGGGCGGCGGGCCGAATTATAAGGGAATGTAAACAAAGAAAGGACCGCCCACGTTGGACGGCCCTTTCATTGAAACTTATTGATCCGTTAGTCGTCAAAAGTAAAGTTGACCTTACGCTCCTGAAACTCTTTCATCGCAATACGCGTCGGTTTCGTCTTACGAATATCCGAATCGACACGTGGCGTCGCACCACGCTGAAGCTGTTTGCTTCGCTGTGCGGCGAGGATGATCATTCTATATTTCGAATCGATCGCTGGTGGATCAATGATCTCTTCCTGCTCGACTATTTCTTCAGTTTCGGCTTCGGTCTCTTTTATCTCATCTGCCATTTTGGACTATTCTCCTTCGAAAAGATGCCTTGAGGCATCGAAACTATCAAGAATACCCTGAATGGCACTGGTTTGTCTATCCGTCGATTGACGTTCGGCCAGGATTATCGACGCCATTTGCCGGGCTGCCGTCGAGAGGTCTTCGTTGACGATAACGTAATCGAATTTTGGATACTCCATTACCTCGTTGAATGAATTCTTCAACCGAGTCCTGAGTTCTTCCTGATCCTCCGTCGCTCGAGCCGTAAGTCGTGCCCTGAGGACCTCGAATGAGGGCGGCAATATGAAGATGCTGACGCTCGCATCTGTGATCCGTTCCATGATCTGCAAAGCTCCCTGAACATCAACCTCGACGATCAGGTCCTTGCCGGTATTAAAGACCTTTCGGCTCTCGGCTACCGATGTGCCGTAGAGATTACCGTGGACGTTGGCGTATTCAAGAAAGTCACCGGCGTCGATGCGTTGGTTAAATTCTCCTTCGCTGATAAAAAAATACTCACGGCCTTCTTCCTCGCCAAACCGCTTTGGCCGCGTCGTATGCGAACACGAATAGCCAAGATCGGGCAGCATCCCGCGCACTTCCTTGATGAGAGTGCCCTTGCCGCCGCCTGACGGGGAACTGATGATGATGAGGTTACCTTTCATTGCTATGTTTAGAACAAGGGCTTTAGTCCGGGTATCGATCCCGAATACAGGCTAGAGCCTGCACTCTGAACCTCATTCCACATTCTGCACCTGCTCACGTATCTTTTCAATCTCACTTTTTATAGCGAGGGCATTTTCTTTGATGACCATGTTGTTGGTTTTTGACGCGATCGTATTGGCTTCGCGGTTAAGTTCCTGAGTTAGGAAATCGAGCCGTTTGCCCACGTCGTTTTCCTCGGCCATGATCTTACGGAAATGTTCTATGTGCGTCCTGAGCCGTGCGATCTCCTCTGCGATCTCGGCACGGTCGGTTAGGTATGCGACCTCCTGGGCAAGACGGGACTGATCCAACTCGATCTGCGAATCGGTTTTTGCGAGTGCCTCATTGATCCGTTTGGTCAATCTTGCCTGAAACTCGTCCGACACGGCGGAGGAATGTGCTTCAATGATCGGGATCCGCTCCTCGATAGCGTCAAGGATCGTCTTAAGCTCGCCGGCGAGCAGGTCACCCTCTTTTTCACGCATTATCTGAAGTGCGTCAATGGCGGTCGTGAATGATGTTTCGATCGCGGCAAGAAACTCTTCGCCAGGCTCTTCTTTCTTGGTCGTTACGACGTTTGGCAGCCTGGCTAGGACGTTGAGATCGGGCTCGCCCGACAGGCCGAATTCGTCCTGCATCTCTTTCATAGCCGCGAGAAAGCCCCTGATCAAAGGCCGATTGAGTTCGAACTGTACCTCGTCATTGCGGTCATACTGAAGATTGACCTCGACGCGGCCGCGAGTCAGACGATTGCTGATAATTTTCTTGACGACCGATTCTAACGCCTGTAATTCAGTCGGAAGGCGTAAACTGATATCCAGAAAACGATTGTTCACGGTCTTTAGCTCGACCGAGATCGCAAATTTATCGTGCTGTACGGCCGATCGGCCAAAGCCTGTCATTGATCTCATAGTTAGTTTTCTTCACCTGCAAACTGCAGCTCATAAAGTTTCTTGTACGTTCCGCTAATGGCAAGCAGCTCATCGTGCGTGCCGGTCTCAATGATCCTGCCCTTTTCCATAACGACGATCTTGTCGGCCTTTCGGATCGTCGAAAGGCGATGGGCGATAACTATCGACGTGCGGTCCTGCATCAGATTTGCTAACGCCTGTTGAACGAGTGATTCGCTCTCGGTGTCAAGGGCCGAGGTTGCTTCGTCGAGGATAAGTACCGGTGCATTGACCAGAACGGCACGAGCAATGGCGATACGCTGACGCTGACCGCCAGACAGCAGGACGCCGCGTTCACCGACGAGCGTGTCGTAGCCATTCGGCAACTGTGCGATAAATTCATCGGCCAGGGCAATTCGGGCCGCCTCGGCGATCTCGGCTTCGGTTGCATCGGGTTTGCCGTACGCGATGTTTTGCTTGATCGTGTCGTTGAATAGAACCGTTTCCTGCGTAACAAGCGCCATTTGCCGCCTAAGGCTCTTGATGCTTGCATCGCGAAGGTCAATGCCGTCCCACGTAATCGTGCCTTCCTTTGGATCGTACAAACGCTGGATGAGCCGCGTTAGGCTTGATTTGCCGCCGCCGCTCTCGCCGACGAGGGCCACGGTTTCGCCCTTCTTTACTTCGAGATCGATATTTCTAAGGATCGAACGCTTGTTGTTGCGATAGTTGAATGAAACATTCTCGACGCGGATCGAGGTCTCCAAAGGCTGCAATTCAACTGCATCTGATCGCTCGGGAAGCGTTTCATTCTGATCGAGAATGCCCCATACATCACGTGCGGCGGCAAATGCCTTTGTGATCTCATTGTGCTGCCGAGAGATCTTTCGCATCGGGTCATAGCTACGAAACAGGAAGAAGAGGAACGTAAAAAATTGTGACGGATCGAGCCGGGCTGAATTTATCTCTCGAAGTCCAAAGTAGAATAAGATCGAAATCGCCAGCATACCGACCAATTCGATGCTGGGCGGCGATATCGCCGCAATGCCGGCCGACCGAAGGTTTGCTCTCGCGATCAGGCCAGCCACATCCATAAAACGCCGTGTTTCTCGCTCTTGCGCGCCGTATGCCTTGACGATGATCTGATTTGAAAGCGTTTCCTGCGAGGTGTCGCTGAGACGTTTATTTCCCTCGAGCGAGACATCGGCAAGCTTTCTCAGCCGACGGCTGAAATTCGAGGTCAGGAGGGCGATTATTGGAGCGATGATCAATGCTCCAAGTGTCAAACGCCAGTTAAAGTAAAGCGCCGCTCCCAGAAAAAAGACCAGCATGAACGACTCACGCAGCACATCACGCAGATTTGACGAGACGGCCAGCTCAATTGCCGAACAACTCACGACCAGCCGCGAAACCAGAAAATTCGTCCGGTGATTCTCAAAAAATACAGTCGATTGTCTCAGCAAATGCTCATAAAGCTGGCCTCTTAGCTTTAAAACCGCCGATTGGCCGATCTTTGCCATCAGAAAGGATGAAAAATACTCGGCGACGCCCTTGGCGATCGTAAATGTTATTAGCAGGGTAGATATCGCGACCCACGCACGGAACCAGTCGTCTCGCGGGATCAGGCTGTTGAGGTCAAATAGCGTTTTTGATTCGGTTGCGGGAATCGGACTGAATTGATCCAGGATCGGCACTAGTAACGCGCCGATCGCCGTTTCAAAGACCGCGACGAGTACCATCGCCATCATCGCAAAGGCAAAGGTCACCCAGTGCGGCCTTACGTATCTGAGAAGTCGTTTTAGATCGTCCATCGTCGCTCGTAAAGGTTTGAATATACTTTACTTCGCTCTCGGCTGTCCAAGAACGAACGCCTTGCAACTTTCACTCCGGATATGGCATCTTTTCTGAAGAGATAAATTCCAGTGCCGGGGAGAGGTCTATGAAAAATCCGATCATCAACAGGTTGCTTATTGTCGGGCTCTTGGCGTTCGCAATGGGCGTTTCGGCGTTTGCTCAGGTCGATGTCGCCCGCAGAACGATCGCTATCACCTATCCGCTTGACGACAATGTAAAAGTGCAGTTTCGAGGCACTACGCGTTTCCCACGTATGAAGGGCGAGGCGAATGTCAAACGAAATTCGCGCAGCGGAACACGTATCGACCTCAGTGTCGATAATATGCCGCGCCCATTCGAGCTCGGTGCGGGCTACGCGACTTATGTCATCTGGGCCATTTCTCCGTCCGGACAGGCCGATAATCTCGGCGAGATCAAACGCAGCGGCCTTTTCTTTATCGATTCAAAGATCAGTGTTACGACGCCGCTTCAGACCTTTGCATTGATCATCACGGCCGAACCTCATTTTATGGTTACGCGGCCGAGTCAGACGATAATGCTCGAGAATCTGTATCCGGTCGCCTCTAACGGCCAGCGTATCGGCACAGCTCCGGCCATTTCTTACTTTGGCAATTCGAGCGATTATTTCCGCGATCCGCGTACGCCTGAGATCGCCGAGACCGATTATGCCAAGACGCCATCTGCTATTTTGCAGGCTAAGCAGGCAGTCGCTTTGGCAAAATTTGCCGGAGCCGAGCGTGACGCGACCGTCGAATTGCGTGAGGCGGAAACTCTCTTGCAGAATTCGATCAACTCGTGGCAGGCCGGACGCGACGCGGACAGCGTCGATATCGCCGCACGCAAATCGATCGAGGCTTCGCTCAAGGCCGAATCTATGGCCGTCATGCGTAAAGCCGCCCGCGAAAAACGAAACGAGCAGATCCGCGCCGATTCTGAGATCCGTGCTGCCGAGAACAAGTTTACCGACGCCCAGGCGGAGATCGCCGAACTCAAAACGGAACTCGCGCGCGAGACCCGCAACCGCGAGCTGGCCGAACGTGACGCAATGAATTACTCGACCCAAGTGCGCGAGCTTCGCGAGGAGAACGGCAAGATGCGCGAGGATCTCGGCCGCGCCAGGGCCGAGATCGATGCAGTAAATCGCAAACTCGACGCTGCCCTAACGACGATCGAGAATGAACGCAAAAACAATCTCGAAACACAGGCCACGCGGGACAAAGAGGCAAAAGCCGCTGAGGTCCGTGCCGCCGAGCCCGGCCTGATGCTGGCTCTCAAGACCTATGGCACCGTCACACGCACCGAACGCGGCATTGTTGTGACAATGCCAGAAACGCTTTGGGCGAGTGCTCGATCGAGCGTGTTTGCACCGAGATCCGAAGGCAAGCTGACCGCGCTTGGCGAACTCCTCTCAAATCATCCCGCGTATCGACTAACCGTCGAATCGCACACCGACAACGCCGGTGACCCGAGTATGATCCAGACGCTGACCGACCGCCGCGCGATCGCCGTTGCCGACAAATTTGCCTCCATGGGCGTCGAAGAAGGCCGCATCATGGCCAAAGGCATCGGTGCCGCACTGCCCGTAGCACCAAACACTACGGCCGCCAGTCGTGCCAAGAATCGCCGTGTGCAGGTGATATTGACGCTGTATCTGCCGTAGGTGTCAAGTGAAAACTGAGAACTGAGAACTGAAAACTGAATTCGGTCATTTGTCCGATGTCCCAGGGTTCCATCGAGCTCAAACTGACTCGAGAATTCTCAAAAGCTGCTGTTAAATACTGCCTTTCGCGGATCTGACATTTACTTTTTACTTTTCATTCTTGTTTCATCTTGTTTCACCCCTGTTTCACCCTTGTTTCACTCCCGATGCAACAGCGTAACCCTAGCAATCAGAATCATTTACAGCCATTTTCTTCTCTCTGATTCACCATTTTTTAAGAAAAAGTTTTTGCCACACTGTTTCACAGGGAAAAAGAGTTGCTTAAACCACCAGAATTATCAAAGATCAACGCGGCAGCCGGGAGCGTTCTCCCAATTGTCCCGGTTCCACGTTAGCGCGATAGCCATCGCTTTTGGAATAACGATCCGCCGCTAATGTCGCATTCCGCCGATAATGTCGCGATCCACCGATGGATCGACTGAAAGAAAAAAGCCGGCTACCACAAGCTTTCAAACGAGATTATCGCGGCTTTACCGCTCCATTTGCGGAAAAGCTATGCTTTTCCCAAAGTCTAACTAGAATTCTGCGGCTATTCCGCTGCTCTTGCGTTCAGGGAGTGGCGGCGGCATAGCCGCGAGAGCGTTCGCGGCGTTCAACGGCGAAGCACAGCATCGCCGCAAATAGAGCGGCACAGCCGCAAAATTTCTCAATGCTCCGCATGTTGTTCCGAGAACGGCTGCATTATCGTTCTGAACAAGTGTCTGCAGGCAACATCTGGTCGTTTTTTGCTTGACATCCTTCTATATGTACCTATAATTGCAGGACTTAGAAATTTTGTACTTGATTCGTTGCCCCCGATAGCCGACCGCCTTTTGGTCTGTGCTTTCTCGTCGCCGTGTGATGTATCGGCGAATGGGGCAACCGGAGAATATCTTTCTATGTTTCCTTCGCGGACAGGTCCCGATGTCGCGAACGCTTGCCATGTTTCAGCAGCCACACTCGAAGTGCGCCGCCGGGTGGCACCCGGCAATTTCCCTCTCTTTTCGCCTCCTGACCCAATTTACCCCTCTATTTCCACCTTGGATGTTGATCGCTTACTAAGAGCTTTTTCAACGCAGAGTTCGCTGAGATCGCTTAAGTGTCGAACGCTCATTTTTCTGCCTGACCGTATTGGATTTTTGACGCCTGTGGAGGGCCGTACCAGATGAACCGCAAAGCAACTTCCCGTTCCGCCGCCAGTCTTAGTGTTATCGCAATTCTGCTGGCATCAACGCTCCTATTCTCCGCCGCCGGGGCCGCCGCCCCGCAGTTTGGGTTTGTGAATACGGTTCAGAAGTTTTTTGGATTTATGCCAACAGGCACCTCTGCGCCTTTGGGCCAAACGGCCGAGCCAAGCGAGCGGGTGTTCTTTGCAACCCGGCTTGTTACAACAAGCGGGACAGATTCTGGCAATTGTACTTCGGCGGCTTGCGCGACTATCACCTACGCCATCGGGCAGGCGGTTGCGGGTGATACGATCAGCATCGCGGCGGGGACATACACCGAACTCGGCATTATCGTTGACAAGCAGAACCTGACCTTCAACGGCGCCGGGGCTTCGTCCACCATTATTCAGGCGAATGCCAATCCCGACACAGCCTCGGACCGTGTCTTTACCATAAACTTCGGGATCACCGCCCTGTTTTCAAACCTGGTCATTGCAAACGGAAAGGCGAACGAAGGTGGCGGAATGTATATCAATCAGTCTGCGGACGTTGACCTTAGTAACGTGGTAGTCCGCGACAATTATGCGACGAACGTTGGGGGAGCGGGCGGCGGTATTCAAAACTTTGGCGGGTTGGTCATTACAAATTCGACCTTTAGCGGTAACCGCGCCACGGCAGGCAGCGGCGGAGGCGTAGCGAATTCAGGCACCTCCGACTCGGTATCTATACTTAATTCGACATTTACCGGCAATATCGCAGCGGGCGGCGGCGGCGCGGTTTACGGCGCGGGTGGCGTGTCCTCGGTCGCCGTTGTGTTAAGTTCCACGTTTTCTGGGAACTCAGCCGGCTTCAGCGGAGCCGGGCTGTATATCGATACCGGCATCGCGCAGGTCACGAGCGCGACCATAGCCAATAACCAGATCACATCGGGAACCGCGGACGGCGCGGGTGTCGCCCGCGTAGGCGGCACGGTCACGCTGAGCAACACTATCGTGGCAACTAATCTGAAGAACGGCGGAGCCTCGGGGGATGTCTCCGGCACGATCCAGTCGTCGAGCAGCTTTAACCTGATCGGCACGTGCAATTCGTGCGGGCTGACCAACGGCGTGAACAACAATCAGGTCGGTGTGGCAAACGCCTTTCTAGGAACGCTTGCGAATAACGGCGGGCCGACTATGACGCACGCTCTTCTTCACGGTTCGACGGCGGTCGACAAGGGAAGCGCGTTCGGGTCGACGACCGACCAGCGAAGCAGCGGTTTTAACCGTACTTTCAACGACCCGGCGAAATCAAACCCCGGCGACGGTACCGACATCGGTGCGTACGAAGCACAAGCAGTGATCCCGCCGATCGTTTACACCTTTAACGGAACGACCAACACGGATTGGGCGACCGCGTCGAATTGGAGCACGGGCGTTGTTCCCACCACGGCGAACTTAATAACCGGCGATTCCGTCGTCATCGCGGCAAATTGCGTTATGAACGACGTGGTCATCACATTTCCGTCGGACACTTCGTTGACCGTCAATGGTACGAGAAGCCTGAGTCCGAGCCTAAATACGTTCATCACGATCAACTCGGGTGCGACGTTGGCAGTAAATGCCACTGGTTCGATCAGCCAGGGACGCATCACCAACGCGGGGACGATGGATATTTTTGGCAGCTACGCCGCCTTTTATATGACAAACAACTCGGGCGGTGCGCTGAATATCAAATCGGGCGGCTCTTACTCGTGTCCATCGTGTGCCGAGACGATGAACGCGGGCAGCTTCATCAACAACGACGGCACGATGCACACAGGCACGCCGAGCACCTGGCAAAGCACGGTCAACAACAACGCGACCGGCGTGATCACCGATGGAGGCAATGGCTCGCAGCTCACATTCGGCGCCAGCTCGACCGTCAACAACGCGGGCTCGCTGGTCAGCCGCACGGCCAAATCGGCGGGGATCTTTAACAATTTGGCGGGCGGCCAGCTTTCGATGCCCGCGACGTGTAATTTCACTATTTTGAATGGCGGTGCCTTCACGAACGGCGGCACGATCACAATCGGGAATTCGGACAACTTCTTTAACATCAATTCGACCGGAACGCTGACCAACAACGCGGCGATCAAAGGGGTCGGAACACTCGCACAGAGTGGCACCCTGACGAACAGCGCGACCGCCAGCATCGCCCCCGGCCTCTCGCCCGGCAAGCTCACCGTTACCGGCAATCTCGATCTCGGCAGCTCGACTTACAACGCCGAGATCAACGGCACGGTGCAGGGTACAGGCTATGACTGGCTCGCCGTCAGCGGCAACGCCACACTGACCAATGCCAATCTCGTGGTCGATTGGGGAGCGTTCACGCCGTCGGCGGGACAGACATTTAACGTGATGACGTTCGGCAGCCGCACGGGAGTGTTTTCGACGGTCACGATCCCGCCCATTTCCGGGCTGGCCTTTAACACCAGCTACTCGGGTACCGCGGTGACGATCACGGTCTTTGGTACGCAGTATCGCACCCGGCAAACCGGTAATTGGAACGATTTCAATACATGGGAAGTGTCGACCGATGGCGGAGCAAACTGGATCAATGCCGTGAGCGGGCAGACGCCGACGTCGGCGTCGAGTACGGTCACGATCGGCAATCATACGGTGACCGTGACCGCCAATGTGACGGTCGATGAGGTCACTGGCAACCCGGGCGGAAGTATTCAGGTCAATAATGGAGTTACGCTCACCGTCGCGGACGGTGCCGGGACCGACCTGACCATCGGCAGCGGCGGCCAACTGGATCTTTTTGGTTCCGGGGCGCTTTTAAACAACGGCCAGGTACAGATAGACGGCCAGCTCACACGATTTTCGGCGTCCTCATCGGTGACCGGCGCGCCTTCCTATGGAACCTCGGCCACCATTTACTACGCCGCGTCCGGCATCGGTCGGACGGACGAATGGCTGCCGAACGTGACCAGCGGTGCTGGCTATCCAAATCATGTCACGCTCCAGTCCGGATCGCTCAACCTGCCGAATGGCGTTACGAACCAGCCCTTCCAAATGGGCGGCGATCTCACCGTCACGGGCGGCTTCAGCATGGGAGCGATGACGTCGGCTCTGACGGTCGTCGGAAATGTTCATGTTAACCCTGGCGCGTCTAATAGCCTGCAGCTTTCAACGGCGGCGGGCGGCGATCTAAATGTCGGCGGTAATTTTACGGTCGTTGGCGCGGGCAGCCTGACGCCTAACGGCCGGCCGGTGACCTTCAACGGCACGGGCAATCAGCTCATTACTACGGGCGGAACCGGCGCAGGCCATACCTTTGCAGGATTTACGGTCAACAAGGCGAGCGGGACGGCAACGCTGGCCGGTGATCTGAGCTCCTCGACGCTGAATGTGACGGCGGGAACATTCGATCAGGGCGCGACTTTTACCGTGTCGAGCGGGGCCGCGACGGTAGGTGGAAGCGGCACATGGACGAATAGCGGGTCGGGCGACCTGACGCTCTCGGGCAATGTGTCGAACGCCGGAAGTATCGCCTTTGACGGCGGCGGCCCGGGCGCCTGCGGTACGGACGACATAGCGATCACTTCGTCGGTGAATGGCACCCAGCGTGCCTGGTCTGGCGCCGGAACATTCTCGATGACCGATGTCAACGTCAGGGACCAAGCCGGCTCTGCCACCATCATCGTCCTCAGCGGAACGAACAATCTGACTACAAACGGTGCCAACTGGCTCTTTGTCCCCGTATGCGCCGCCGGTAGCTATACCTGGACAGGAACGGCGGGTACCGATTGGGCCGTCGCAGGTAACTGGACGCCGACGCGCTCCACGCCAAACTCTGCCGATGTCCTCTATATCGACGGCAGCGTAACGCCTGCACCCACCATTACAAATGTCGGTGGAGCCTCGGGCGAGACCGTCGCGGCGTTGAACGTGACAAATAGCGCCCAGCCGAACCTCAGTGCGTCCACATCGGCCAAGACCGTGACACTCGCCGGCACCAGCGGAGCCGCGCTCAATATCGACAGCACGAGTATTATTACGCTATCGGGCACTACGCCACTTACTATCTCGGTCGCTACGGGCTCGACCGCGTCGATCGGCGGCGGTGTGATACTCGGCGGCGGAGCACATCGGCTTATCGGTGCCGATGCCAATGCGGTAACCTTTGCAAGCGGCGGTTTCTGTACGACGACGACCGGCTTTACGGGCAACGCCTTTGGCGACGGCAGCGGAGGCAACGGAGGGGCGGGGTCGGTTCGCTTCCAGAGCGGGGCCAATTACTTCCACAGCGCGGGTTCGAGCCCGTTTGGTAACGCAGCAAACGCGGCGGTCGCGGTGTTTCAGACAGGCAGCACGGCTAGCTTCTTTACGGCGGCCGGTTTCGAGTCGGGCGGCCGAACCTACGCCGATCTGGCGATCGGACGGACAGATCCAGGCGGCGTGGCGATCGCGGCATCGGGCAGCGGGACCGGCGATTTTCAGTTTGATAATTTGAGTATCAATAGCCCGACGGGCTCTAATTCCAGCCTGACGCATAATGGTTCGGGCACGGGGGTTGTACGTATTCAGGGCAACATCACCAGCAACGGTGCCGGCTCGGGAACGCTCCCGGACGTGGTCATCTCCACCGGCAGCAACGGTATCGCGATCAATAAACAGGGCGGCGGCACGATCACCTTTGGCAACGACGGCAGCAATACGCGCGGCGTGCAGTTTGAGAATGACACGACCGTCGTCACAGGGACGACGCTCGCCCTCAATCGAGTGGTCCTATTGGGGCTGAGCCAGCCGAACGCAAAAGTGCTCCAGGTCAACGCCGCGGATGGCATGACTGGCGGAGCAAACGGCTACGTTATCGGCAACATCAGGCAGTTTTTCCTCTCGGCCGGGGCCCATACACGCACATTCAATGTCGGAACCGCGAACGGTTATTCACCTGTCGATACGACGATGACCGTAAGCAGTGCGGGTATGAACAGCCTGACGGTCGGTGCCGTACAGGCCGTACAGCCGAACGTCACGGGTGCCAATGCTATCGCGAGATATTGGAAGCTTTCGAGTTCGTTTATCGGCACGGGCAGCGCCGACCTGACATTCAGTTACCTGCAGGGCGATGTCGCGCCGGCCACTGAGGCAGACTTGCGCTTGTTCAAATATGACGGTGCATTTACACAGGTCGCGGCGACTTACAATAATGCAGCCAATACCGCGACGGTGACGGGCGTCTCGAGCTTCTCGGACTGGACCCTGGCCGAGCCTTCGTCGGTGTCGCTGCCGCCGACGGTGGCTGTGGACGCGGGGTCGAAGCTGTTTATCGCGCGTTATATCACTGGGAATTTCATCGCCCGGGCCAATGTAGATGGCACCGGGCTGAGCACGACTCATTTTGCTCTGCCGAACAATGCGATAGGCGTGACCGTGGATACGGTCAACGGCAAACTTTATTGGTCGTCGCTCGGCAGCTTGAGCATCGGCCGTATGAATCTTGACGGGTCCGGCGCCGAGCCGAATTTCCTAACCGGGGTGCAAGCCATCGGCATGGAGGTGGACACCGTAAACGGCTGGCTCTATATGGCGGGTGGGGCGATCAGGCGTGTCCGCCTGGATGGTACCGGCCTCGAGACGCTGATCGCAGGCCTTGATATACCCGGCAACACTTCGTGCGGTAGCGTAGCTCTCGACGTGCCGAATAATAAGCTTTACTACGGCTTTAACCTCCATGTCGGCCGCGCCGATCTCGACGGAACGAACCACACTCAGAACTACATCGCGACGGGCGGCGGCGCGGCGACGGACGGCCTGGCGATCGACCGGACTAACGGCAAGCTTTACTGGGCCACAACCGGGGGCAACAAGATCGGCCGGGCAAACGTTAACGGTACCAGCATTGAGAGCACTTTTCTATCGGTTACCGCACCTCGGAGCCTGATCGTCGACCCGCAGGCCTCGAAGGTCTTCTGGTCGGATGGTTCCGGCGTCGGCCGCGCAAATCTCGATGGCACGAACGTAAATTCCTCATTCCTCACAGTCTCGGGCTCGTGGGGCATCGCCGTGGGCGATGTGGACGTCGAAGGCACTCAGGCCACGCGTACAGGTACGTACAATGACGTTGATGGCAATCCGGTGACAATATCTGTGTCCTCCGGCCCGGGCAGCGTAACGCAGACGGGCACGACGAGCGGCACCTGGACTTGGACGTACACGCCTCCGGACGGCCCTGCCAGCCCCAACGTCACGATCACCGCGACCGATAGCTTGACGGCCGCAAGTTCGACCAGCTTTGTCGTCAATGTAAATAACGTTGCTCCCACGATCGCGCTGACCGGGAATAGTAACGCCGTTGTTAATGCGACGTACACGCTGAACCTGGGCGCGATCACCGATCCGGGCACAGACACCGTCACCAGCTACAGCATCAATTGGGGCGACGGCAACACCGATAATTTCCCGGCAAATCATCCGACCGGCGACAGTCCGACTCACACTTACACGACATCCGGAAGTAAGACGATCACCGTCTCGCTGACCGATGAAGATGGCACGCACGGTGGTGCTGGAACGAAAACCATTACCGTCCTACCTCCGCCACCGGTCGTCACTGCGGTCAATCCGACCTCCGGATCGACCCTCGGCGGGAACATCGTTACGATCACAGGCGCGAATTTTACCGGCGTGACCGGGGTCACGTTTGGCGGGACAGCAGCCACTGGCGTCACGTTCAACAACGATACCGAGATCAGCGTGACGGCGCCAGCCCATGCCGCCGGAGCCGTCAGTGTCGAGGTCACCACGCCTAGCGGGACGAGCTCCCCCAATACACTCTATACGTACGTCGGGCCCACGATCACCGCTGTGCCGGTGATACGACCTGCCGGTGCTGGTGCGTCGAATTCTACAATCGCAAATGTCACCGATCCGGTCGATCCGTTGAATACACTGTCTGTAACGGTGAATGGCGGATCGAGTGCCACTCAAAATGGAGTTACGGTCAACAACATAAGCGTGAGCGCTGCCGGCGTCGTTACCGCAGACGTCGCTGCAACGAGCGTGGCGTCGGATGCGTCGTTCACCTTGACCGTTACTAACAGTGGCTCGGCAACCGCGACCGCGACCTTGCCCGTAATAGTTTCAAGCGCCTGTCCGGTAACGGGAACGTTTCTCGAAGATGCCGAGATTGCTGGCCCAAGCCCAGCGGGAGGCGACCGTTTCGGCACCGACGTCGCGATTGACGGCGATACCGCGGTCGTGGGTGCCCCATGGGAGGAGGATCTGCCTGGCAACAATGAGGGTAGAGCTCATGTATATGTTAAGAGTGGAGGAGTTTGGGCGTTTCAGCAGACACTTTTGGGCCCAGGTGCATCCGACGGTGAGTTTGGCTCATCTGTGGCCGTCAGTGGCGACACGATCGCTGTCGGAGCACCTCAGTTCCATGGCGGCAACGGCGCCAATGCGGGCACAGTCGATATCTACAAGCGCACTAGTACAACATGGAGTCTTCAACAGCGACTCACCGCGCCCGACGCGGCGGCGAACGATAACTTTGGTTCCTCGATATCCATCATTGGAGATACTGTTGTGATCGGAGCCAGGAATGACGACACGCCGCTCGGAGCGGACGGCGGGTCGGCGTATGTATTCACCCGCAGTGGCACTGTGTGGACGCACCAGCAGAAACTGTTGCCGTCTGACGGCATGGGCAACTATCGCTTCGGAAATTCGGTTGCCATCAGCGGCGACACTGTTCTGGTGAGCGGCGCACACTCATACCCATACGTTTTTGTCCGAAGCAGCAATATATGGACCCAGCAGCAGAAGCTCAATATGCAGTTTGCCGACAGCGTTGCTATCAGCGGTGATACGGTGGTCGTAGGTGACTATCACCCTACAACACTTAACGGGTTTGCAAGGGTCTTCGTACGTGCTTCGGGTATTTGGACCCAACAACAGGACCTTTCGCCCGTCAGCGGATCGGTGGCCGACCTTTTTGGCCTTGAGGTGTCGATAAGTGGAGACACGATAGCCGTGGGTGCTCAATATACGGATCTTCCTGGAGAGACACAGGCCGGTGCGGCGTATCTCTTTCAGCGGAGCGGCGGATCGTGGACCGAGAAGCAACGCGTTACGGCGTCTGACGCCTCCGGAGGCAAGCATTTCGGTACAGATGTGGCTATTGCCGGGGGCGACCTCATCGTTGGGTCGGAGGAAGGAGGCGGCCCCGGCTCGGCGTATATATTCAGGAATTACTGTCCGCCAAACATCAGTTCCGTGCCCGTAGTGAGTACCGCAGGGGCGGGCTCGTTCAACTTTGCCTTCGCGACCGTCAGTGATCAGGTCGATCCAGCGAGTAGTCTGACGGTGACGATAAACGGCGGCGCAAGTGCGATGCAAAACGGCGTTACAGTAACCAACATTAGTGTTGCTGGAACGGGGGTTGTTACCGCCGATGTTTCGGCCGCGCTCGGTTCTTCGGATGCCTCTTTTGCATTGACGGTTACTAACACACGATCACAAACTGCGGTAGCGACGCTTGCGGTGATCGTGCTTTCCCCGTGTCCCGAAACGGGTGTGTGGACACAGCAATCAAGGATCTCGGCGGGTGATGCTGCCTCCAGTGATCAGTTCGGCATTAGCGTTGCGATCAATGGAACGACCGCCATTGTCGGCGCCCATTTTGACGATACATCTGCGGGTGCAGACGCCGGCTCGGCCTACGTGTTTACCATGGATGGAGCCGGATTATGGACGCAGCAACAAAAACTAACCGCGTCGGACGGTGCATCGCTTGACGCTTTTGGTTGGTCGGTAGCGGTTAGCGGTGATACCGCCATAGTTGGGGCGTATGAAGATGGGACAACCGCAGGAGTGCAGGCCGGTTCGGCTTATGTCTTTACGCGCAGCGGTGCAGTCTGGACGGAGCAACAGAAATTAACGGCATCCGACGCTCAGCCAGGCGATAACTTCGGTTATTCCGTTGCGATAAATGCGGATACGGTCGTAGTCGGTGCCGATTTGGATGACCAGCCGTTCGTCAGTAATGCCGGGTCGGCGTATATCTTTACGCGTGCTGGTTCGGTCTGGACAGAACGCCAAAAACTGACCGCGCCAGACGCGTCCACACAGGATCAGTTTGGTTCATCCGTAGCGATCAGCGGCAATACGGTTGCGGTCGGATCTGCCCTTGACGACACTGCGGGCGGTACCGACGCAGGGTCGGTTTACATTTTTGTTCAGAGCGGTTTTGTATGGTCGCAGCAGCAGCAGGTCTTTGCCTCAGATGGAGCAGGTGACGATCGATTCGGTATATCCATCGGGGCAAGTGGTGATTCGCTTGTCGTAGGTGCGCCTCAAGACGATAACGCCGGCGGGACCGATGCCGGATCAGCGTACGTCCTTACGCGAAATGGTGCAGGTGTTTGGTCACAGCAACAAAAACTGACAGCGTCTGACGCCGCAGGAAGTGATTTTTTCGGCGGTTCTGTCGCGATAAGCGGAGACACGGTGATAGCCGGCTCCTCGCTCGATGATACGGCGACAGGCGGATCTAATGCCGGTTCCGCGTATACGTTTAGACGAAGCTCAGGTGTTTGGAGCCAGTCCCAGAAACTCACTGCTTCCGACGGAGCAATTAGCGACAGTTTTGGTTCGTCAGTCGCTGTGAGCGGTGAATTGTCTATCGTTGGAGCCTACCTTGCCAATAATTTAGGCGGAAGCGATGCCGGATCGGCTTATATGTTCTCGCGAATCTGTCCGGCACCCGCTGAGATCGACGTCCGAGGGAATGGGGTAAGCATTAGTGACGGAGATTCTACACCTATCGTGGCCGACAATACTGATGTTGGGTCTGCGAGTGTGCCTGGCGGTTCAGCGGTTGGCACGTATACCGTTCACAATTTAGGTGCCGTCGATCTGAATTTGACAGGCTCACCTTTAGTTGCTGTTGGCGGAGTAAACGCGGCAGACTTTTCAGTATCTTTGTTGCCGGCGTCGCCCATCGGCGGCGGGGGCTTCACTAGTTTTCAGGTAACGTTTAGTCCGACGGCCCCCGGACTACGTACCGCCACACTTAGCATCGCGAATAACGATTCGGACGAGAATCCATATAACTTTGCGATACAGGGTACAGGTACAGTCGCTGAGACGAGTGTTGCGGTCTCTGGGGGCAATCTGACGATCACTGATGACAATGGGGGGACATCGAATGATAACCTGACCATCTCGTGTTCGCCGCCGGATATTATCATCACCGATCCTTCGAATACCCTGATCGCAGGGCCAGGGGCGACTCAGGTCAATGCAAATACAGTGAGCATACCGATCATGAACATCACGGGCAGCATTACGGTCAATACGCTTGGCGGGAACGATTCGTTGACCCTGAATTTGTCGGGCTGTGACTTTATCCCGGCCGGAGGTGTGTTCTTTAATGGCGGGACTCAGTCGGGGTCGCCGGGCGATTCGTTGACGGTGACAGGTGGATCTACATCGACGATCACACACACGATGTCGAGCCCAAGCGACGGCACGATCGCGCTTTCCGGGCCGATCAGCGGCGTTGTGACTTACACCGGACTCGAACCGGTTACGGACAACATGAGCGCCGTCGATCGCGTGTTCACATTCACAGGTGGGGCAGAGACGATCACGCTTTCCGATCCCGCCATCGCCGGTATGACGATGATCGATTCCACGCTCAGCGAATCGATAACGTTTGCCAATCCAACGGGGTCGTTAACGGTCAATCCGGGTACGGGCAGCGATATCGTCAATGTCACCGGGCTTGGCAGCGGATTCAATGCTCACCTCAATATTTATGGCGATTCGTCGAACGGATTTACGCAGTTGGGTACGTTTGACTATACGAATGACGGTCTTGGCAATCCGGGAAACCAGATCGACGCCAATCCAAATGGCGAACTCGTTTATCTTGGTGGCGGTTTTGGAGCGAGCTACAACGATTTTCGGCGTGTAAATGCGTCAAATCCGGCGGCGATGACCTCAGACATTACATCGAGCAACGGTGCGGGCATTGCTGTCAACCCGGTGACCGGGCGATTCGCAGGGACCAACGGCGGCAGCACGCTGTCGGTATTTAACGAAAATGGCTCGGCGTACGATACGGAGGGAATTACCGGCTGCGGGGGCAGCATAGCGGCCGGAAACGGCACGTTTGGGATCGGCACTCAATGCAGCGACCGATTTATGCTGTATAACGAGGCCGGATCGGCTTTGACGTTTACTTCGGGAGCACTCGGCGTTGGTTCGAACGTTCTCTACAACCCCGGCACCGGCTATTACTACTTTAGCCGCAATCCAGGGCAGACCTTCTACCTCAACGAAGCTGTACCGGCAACGAATGGTGTGCTTGCGACTTCGCCTTATTTCTTGGCGGCCAATGGAGTGACAAACCGCCTGTACGCCTCGGCGGGCAACAACGTTAATATCTGGGACGGCAGCACACCTACTGCTCCGACGATGACTGGAACGATCGCCGTCGGATCGACGGTTCAGGACTATGCTGTCAGTACCTTGCGCGATCGGATCTATGTAGCAACGGGTAATCAGATCAGGGCATACACGGGCGACGGCGCAACCTCATTCGGAACGGTATTCACGCTTCCAGCTGGTTTTACACTTCAGAGAATGGAGATGGCTGCGGGTTCGGACCGTCTGTATGTGACGTCCAACAACGGCACACAGAGCCGGCTCTTCGCCCTGGACGCAAACGGCGACTCATCTGCGGCAGATGCTGATACGATCAACTTCAACGCGGCGATCGCATTGCCGACCGGCAAGAATCTGAACACGACAGGCGAGACCATCAATCTGCCAAACGGTACCAGCGACGTGTCGACTCTCGGTACCGGTACCATCACGATGACCGCCGGACGGAATATCGCCATGTTGAGTGGTTCCACCATCACGACGGTGGATGGCGCAGTGACCCTCAACGCTAATCAGCAGGCGTTACCTACCGCGGGAGAGTTTTATGGCGTTGGGATGACCGGTGCGCGGGTCGATTCTACGGGTACAGGCAACATTGTGATCAATGGACGCGGCGGCAATTCAGGGACAGCTTCCGGTGCCGTTGGCGTCGCGGTCGATCCGGGTTCGGCGGTGACCACAAACTCGGGTTCGATCTCGATCGTCGGCGTAGGTGGAAACACGAATGGCGAGGGCCTGAATGGGATTCAGGTTCACAACGGAAGCCTGGTTGAAAGCACAAACGCCGGAGCGATCTCGCTGACCGGTACGGCAGGCACGAACGGCCTGGGAAGTGGCCAGAACCACATCGGTATCAGAATTCTCTCAACTGGCACAGTTCGGACGACAGGTGCGGGCCAGATAACTCTTAACGGAACTGGGGGCACGGCCGGGTCGGCCGATAATAATCACGGCGTTCGTATCGAGAATAATGGAGCGGTCACGAGCACCGGTAACGGCACAATTTCGCTCTTGGCTACGGGTGGAGCAAACGTTTCACCGGCATTCTTCACAAATACCGGAACCAATCGTATCGGCTTTGACGGCACGAATCCATTCTCGGGCTCTATATCGATCGAAGCAGATTCGATGTCCATCACGAACGCGGCAATTTCGACCACAGGCAGTGTTTCTCTGCGACAACGGACAGCTCTTAGACCGATAGTCCTAGGAGGCTCGGACTTAAGTACACAGCTTGGTTTGACGGATGCAGAGATCGATCTGATCACCGCTGGAACACTGAATATAGGCGACGCGAATAGTGGTGCGATCACTACTAGCGGCGGTGTGCCGATCAGTCTTACGGATGCACCGGTCATTCCGATCTTGAATCTTGCGACTTCCGCAAATGTGGTCGGCAATATCTCGGGTAACGACATTTCGGTTGCAACGTTGAATATAACGGCGCCGACCGGGATCGGTGCTCTCGGTAATTCGATCGATATAGATGTTAGTACGATCACGACGAACACAAGCGGGCTCAACGGTGACCAGCATATAGTTGAGGCGAATACCGCGACTGTAGGTGCCGGCGATATGAACGCTGGCACGGGTACGATCAGGCTTGTCGGACGGTTTAATACTGCGTCGGGTGGCGACATTTTGAGTGATGTTCTCGTAAGAAGCGGTGGAACTCTTGGTGGCGTCGGCTCCGTGTCAACAACGGAATCAACAACGATCGAAAGCGGCGGAGCGATCACGCCGGGAACAAGTCCGGGGATTCTAAATACCGGCTCGGTCACATTTGACAGCGGATCGACTTTCGCAGTCGAGATCGGCGGCAACACGCCGGGCAATGCGGCGACAGATCACGATCAGCTCAACGTTACGGGCACGGTCAGCCCGAACGGCGCGACGCTGAGCCTTGCTCAGTTCAACAGCTTTGTGCCGACCGTCGGCCAGACTTTTGTCATCATCAACAACGACCTATTGGAAGCCATCACGACGACGTTCAACGGACTTCCGGAGAACGCGACGATACCGAGTTTCCTGGGGTCGACCCTTGGTGCCAGGATCACGTACGCGGGCGGCACAAACAGTAATGACGTTGTGCTCGCGGCTTGTTCCATCGACCCCGTCGTCACGACCATCGGCGACAGCGGGCCCGGAAGCTTGCGGCAGGCCGTCATCGACGCTTGTCCGGGCAGTACGATCACGTTCGCCGGAGCGGGAGTCATCAATCTTTCGAGCGGCCAGATCACGCTCGATAAGAACCTCACCATCCAGGGTCTTGGTGCGGGCGTTACCGTAGTGAATAACACTCAGGCCGCCGGAACCACAAGCCGTGTATTTGTTGTCAACAGTGGAGTTGCGGCGACTCTCAACGCCATGACCATATCTGGCGGAAACGTTGCAGGTGCAAACGGCGGCGGCATTTATTCGGACGGTACGTTGGACATTAACAACTCGACCATCTCGGGAAACACGACGACCGGTACGTTCGGCGGCGGCCTGCTTGTCAATTCCGGTTCTGCAACGCTGACTGGTGCTACGGTTAGCGGCAATACCGGTCCGAACGGCGGCGGTATCGCCATTCAATCCGGCAGCCTGATCGTCGGATCGAGCTCGATCCTCGGCAATAATTCGTTGAACGGCACAGGCGGTGCGATCTCTATCGATGCGGCCAGCGTTTCGATCACGAACACGACAATCGGCGCCAGCGGGCAGCCTAACCGAGCCGTGAATGGCGGCGCCGTGATCCTCCGCGTTGCAACGTCCAGCTTTACGATGAATGGCGGCTCGATCAGCTTCAACCAGGCTCTTGGGAATGCGACTGTGAAGAGCGCATTCGGTGGTGGGATTTACGCGCCTATAGGCGTGGTGGATGTCGATAATGTCGACATTACAAATAACACGGCAACTAGATTCGACACGACGGCTACGGACGGCGGCGGGGCACTGTATCGACCGAACACGACAGCGGCCGTCTCCGTCAACTTGAGCCGCTTTATTGCAAACACTTCATCGACCGGCAATGGTAACGCCATTCTCGACGCTGCTTCCAGTACGGCTAATTTTGAGAACAATTGGTGGGGCTGCGATGGATCGCCGGGGTCGGGCGGATGTGATTCGAATGTCGATATTGGCGGGGGTACGTCGATCGATGTCAGTCCACGCATAGACCTGCGTCTTGCGGCTGTTCCGACGAGTATCTCTCCGGGTGGAACATCGACACTAACGGCCGACGTCATTAAGAACAGCGACGGCAATGATGTAAATGGCGGCAACGCCCCAAGTGTGCTTGTGGGCAAGAACTTAACCTTTGCCGGCGGTGCGCTTGGCAGTATTAACGCCCCTTTGACGGTTGCAATACCGGTGAGCGGCTCGGTCGTTAAGACGTTTACGGCCACTTCCGGTGCTAGCGGCTGCGGAACGGCAATGCCGTCGGTCGCGCTCGATAACGGAAACCAGCCGGTGTCGATCTCGATACCGTGTGCGGATCTATCAATAACTAAGACCGATTCGCAAGATCCGGTGACCGTCGACAATAACCTTACGTACACGATCACCGTGACCAACGGCGGGCCGGTTAATGCATCCAACGTCCAGGTTACGGACACGATCCCGGCGAACACGACGTTTGTTTCGTCCGCGGCGTCGCAGGGCAGCTGCTCAGGTACGTCAACCGTTACCTGCAGTCTCGGGACGATCAACAATGCGGCAAGTGCGACAGTTCAGATCGTTGTCACGCCAACCGCTCCGGCGGCCGGCACAACGATCTCCAATACCGCGACGGCGACGGCAACCGAATTTGACCCAACGACGCCGAATAGCGCGACGGCTACAACCGATGTTGTCGCGGCGGTGTGTACGGCGCCTCCGAGCGGGCTCGTAGCATCGTATAAGGCAGAGGGTAATGCCAATGATTCGGAAGGCCCGGTCTTTGAGAACGGCAGCTTGCAAAATGGTGCGACATTCGCATCGGGTAAATCCGGCCAGGCTTTTAGTCTCGACGGAGTAAACGATTTTGTTCAGGTTCCAAACAGCGCGGCGATCGATCTGACAACGGCCGGCAGTCAATCTGCGTGGGTAAGATTTAACCAAACTCCATCGGCAGCGGGGCACACAATGCAGATCGTCGGTCAGGGCAGCAACGGACGAGATTTCGATCTTCAGGCCGAAACCGACAATAAATTCGTTTTCTACATAGAGACCGGCACCATCGGAAGCAAGTTCGCCAGATCGACGACGGTCGTTCAGACGGGCGTATGGTATCACGTCGTAGGTACGTGGGATTCCTCGGGTATCAGGATATACGTCAATGGCGTTCTGGAAGAGGCCAATACAAATGCGAATGCTCTAAATCTCACACGAATCCCGAGTGGTCAGCCACTCCAGATCGGCAACCAGCCGGTCTTTGGGCCGCGAATGTTTAGTGGCTTGATCGACGAAACGGAGATATTCAGCCGCGCTCTCTCGGCGACGGAAGTTGCAGACCGGTTTAATGGTGCATCGGCAAGCGGAATGACAGCTTGGTACAAGGGAGAGAATGACGCCAGCGATCAGTTCGGCGTGAACAATGGTTCCTTGCAGGGTGGAACTACATTCACGGGAGGCAAGACCGGACAGGGGTTCAATCTCGATGGAACTGATGACTTCGTGGACGTTCCAGACCATCCGGGCAACAGCATCACCGGGGCGATCACCGTCGATGCCTGGATCAAGCCCGACACGTTAACGGGGAGCGGTCCGGGAAGAGGAATTCTGTCTAAATACGACGGAAATACCGGGCAGGCCAGTTATCTCCTATTCCTTACACCATCGGGAGATCTCGAGTGGGCAGTTTATCAAACGGTTGGGCCAACGACCTTTGTTCGATACCTTATCATGCCAAGTCCGCCGATCGCTCCTGGCGTTTTCACACACATCGCGGCCACGTTCGACCCGGCGACACAGCAGATAAAACTTTATATAAATGGCGTCGATCAGTTGCTGCCGCTCGGTGGCGGCTCGACCACCATCTCTTCGATAAACGATAGCACTGCGCCGTTTCGTGTAGGAGCGTTTTTCGAAGCGGGGATAAACAATAACGGTTTCTTTGACGGGATCATCGATGAAATTCAAATATTCAATCGAGCCCTATCGTCGGCTGATATTGCGGCTATTTATAATGCTTCGACGGCGGGTAAGTGTGTGGCGCCGGAGGTCGTTGTTGAGGAA
>CXWL01001332.1_pt1 | contig 117541 bp, 111 predicted proteins | sample 590931 | NCBI WGS metagenome assembly CXWL01 (sample SAMEA3498368, study PRJEB10139) | groundwater metagenome | biome: water well; material: biofilm material | place: Germany | collected 2015-04-27 | reverse complement strand
GTGGCGGTGGCGGTGGCGGTGGCGGTGGCGGTGCGCTGACGCCGTTGCATTGCGCCAATTGCGCGGCATTTAGCACGGCGCCCGGACGACCATAGGATGCGATCGGCCCGACTTCGCGCGCGAGAGCCGTGCACGCGGCCACGCCTGGTTGCGGCCAGGGCCCGGTGATCGTGCATTGTGAGCCGCTGCAATTCCACGTCAGGCTGAGCGCGGTGACGGCGCCGCTGCGGCGCACCGGCGCTGTTGTGCGTGCGGTGTAGACGTAATTTCCAAGCTGCGGCGTCGGTGTGGGAAGCGGAAGCGGTTGTTGACGCGGCAGCTGCGGAAGTTGCGGCGTTTGCGCCGCCGCCGATCCCGCCAGCGAGATCACGAACGCTGCCACGACCAGTCTCAACATGGCGCCGGCCTCCCGTAACGTGAGCCTATGCCTGCGCTACGGCGCCCGCAAGCAAGACACGCGAACGCCTTGCGCCGGTTGATGTTTCCATTAGCTTTGCGCGCCCGCCAAGGAATGATCCGATGAAAGCATTGATGAGCACGCGTGTTGGCCCGCCGGAGGCGCTGGAATTGGTCGAGGTCGCCGACCCGGTTGCTGGCGAAGGCGAAGTGGTGATCGCGGTGAAAGCCGCGGGCGTGAATTTTCCGGACTCGCTGATCATCGAAGACAGATACCAGTTCAAACCCGGCCGCCCGTTTGCGCCGGGCGGCGAGATCGCCGGCATTGTGGAAAGCGTCGGCGCGGGCGTGAGCCATGTGAAGGTCGGCCAGCGTGTGATCGGCTCGACCGGCTGGGGCGGGTTTGCGGAAAAGATTGCGCTGCAAAGTGCGCGTGTGATGCCGATCCCCGATGCGATGCCGTTCGACGAAGCGAGCGCGTTCATTCTCACCTACGGCACCTCGTATTACGCGCTGAAGGATCGCGGCGTTCTGAAAGAGGGCGAGACGGTTCTGATTTTGGGCGCGGCGGGTGGCGTTGGCGTCGCGGCGATTGAATTGGCAAAGGCGATGGGCGCGCGCGTGGTCGGCGCGGTGTCGAGCGAAGATAAAGCGGCGTTCGCCAAACAATGCGGCGCGGATGCAACGATCGTCTATCCGCCCGGCGCGTTTGCGAAAGAACAAAGCAAGGCGCTGTCCGAAAATTTCAAGCAGGCGACCGGGGGCGGCGCCGATGTGATCTACGATGCGGTCGGCGGCGATTATTGCGAGCCGGCGCTGAGGGCGATGAATTGGGGCGGGCGCTATCTGGTGATCGGTTTCCCGGCCGGCATCCCGACTCCGCCATTGAATCTCACGCTTCTGAAAAGCTCGTCGATCGTCGGCGTGTTTTGGGGCGCGAGTGTCGCGCGCGAGCCGGAGCTGCACAAATCGAACGTGCGCGACCTGTTCCGCCTCTATGGCGAAGGCAAGATCAAGCCGCGCGTCTCGAAAACCTACAAGCTCGCCGATGGCGGCAAGGCGATCCGCGCTTTGATGGATCGCACCGCGACGGGCAAGCTCGTGGTGACGATGGACTAGCGACTGCGAAAAATGTCGGCGACTGCATCCGTGCGCCCGGTTGGCGGCGGTTAAGCGCGTTGTCTGGAGAAATTTGATGATCCGTCGTTCTTTCGTCGCTGGCGCGCTGGCGCTGGTGTTGGCCGCGTGCGCGACCAGCCAAACGCCGCCGCCTGCGCAAGGGTTCGTGTCCGATCGCATCAGCGTGGAAACGCGCGGGCAAGGCCCGGATGTGATCTTGATCCACGGGCTCACGTCGCATCGCGAAATATGGGACACGAGTGCCGCCGCGCTTGAGGGGCGCTATCGCGTGCATCTGGTGCAGATGAATGGCTTCGCGGGTTTTCCCGCGGCTGGAAATGCGGAGGGGCCGGTTGCGGCGCCGGTTGCGGAAGAAATTGCGCGCTACATCAGCGAGAGCCATCTCGAGCGGCCGGCGGTGATCGGGCACTCGATGGGCGGCACCATCGGCATGATGTTGGCGGCGCGCCATCCCGAATCGGTCGGCAAATTGATGGTGGTGGACATGTTCCCATTCATGGGCGCGATGTTCGGCGGCCAAACGGCGGACGCGGTGCGCCCGACCGCGGATATGATCCGCGCGCAAATGCTCGCCGCGCCCGAGGCGATGCGCCGGCCGATCGTGGAGCAGACGATCAATAGCATGGTGGCCACCGAAAGCGCGCGCCCGCGCGTGCTGCAGCATGCGCTCGACAGCGACAAGACGACGTCAGCCAATGCGTTTCACGAATTGATCGTCACCGATCTGCGCGCCGAGATCGCCCACATTCGCGCGCCGCTGACGGTGCTGTACGTGATCCCGCCGCAGGCGCCGATCTCGCCGGAGCAGTACGATTCGTATTTCCACGCCTCGTTCGCGCAAGCCTCGCAAGCGCGCCTGGTGAAGATCGACGCGAGCCGCCACTTCATCATGATCGATCAGTTCGAAGTGTTCATGCGCGAGGTGAATGGGTTTTTGGGGTGAGCTAAAGACACGCTTCCCGGCCAAGCGCGCGTAGCGCGCGCCGAGCCGGGAAGCGCTGAGTTCTCTATCGCGCCTTGAATCCCGCCAGCACCTCGCACACCCAGCGCGCGGCGGTGAGGGCGCTGATGGCGGCGACGTCGAGGCTGGGGTCGAACTCGGTGAGATCGACGCTGCGGACTTTCGGATGCGCGCAGATGAGGCGCGTGGCGTTGAAGAAATCTTGCGGGCTGAGACCGCCTGGGCGCGCGCCTGGAGCGCCCGGCATCATGCCGCGCTCGACCACGTCAATGTCGAAATCGACATGGATCACATCGCAGCGCGCGGCGAGGCGTTCGAGCGCGTTTGCGGCGATGGCGGCGAGGCCTTGCGCGCGACCGGCCGCGGCGGTAGCGACATAGATGCCGGCCGTTTTCGCTTTTTCGTGCGCCTTCTTGGTGTTGGCGAACGGCAGCAGGCCAATCTGGGCGATGTGGGCGCCGGGGAGGCCGTCTTCGAGCAAGGCTTGAATCGGGTTGCCGTTGGTGAGGCCGCAATCGGTGTCGCGCAGATCGAAATGCGCGTCGAGCGTCAGCACGCCGACGCGCTTCAAGGTGGGATCAAGCGCGTGCACGGCGGGGCGCGTGATGGCGTTGTTGCCGCCGAGCAGGATGGTGAGCGCGTGCGCCTGCGTGAGTGGGGCGAGGCGCTCGACGATCGGCGCCAAAGCATCGGCCGGCAGCATGGCGTCGACGCTGACATCGCCGTCGTCGAAGATGCGCAAGGTTGAGAGATCGGTTTCGGTTTCGAGATCGTAGACGCTCATCCGCTTCATCGCGGCGCGCACAGTTTCCGGTGCGAGGTCGCAGCGGCCGGGGCTGATCGAGCCGAGGCCAAGCGGCGCGCCGAGCAGCGCGACGGGCGCGCTGGCGTCTTGGCCAAGCAGGTCAGCGGCGGAGAACCAGGAGCGGCAATCGGAATCTGTGGTCATGGGGCGTTGCTAGTACAATTTACTCGTCATGCACACGCTCCCCGGGATTGCGCGAAGCGCAAGACCCGGGGCCCATGGTTGAAGTTTGGGTCTGCGTCGCCGATGGGCCCCGGGTTCGCCGCTGCGCGTCGCCCCGGGGAACGAGGAGCCGTGGAAATCGGGTTGGGCAAGGTGTAAGGGGGCGCATGTTCGATACGCTTTGGATTGATTGCAACATCGCGACGATGGCGCCCGGCGGGGCGGGGTACGGGGCGATTACGAACGGCGCGCTCGGTGTGAAGGACGGGCGCATCGCGTTTGTGGGCAAGCGCGTCGATCTGCCGAACGAGGACGCGCGCGAGACGCGGCGCTGCGACGGCGCTTGGATCAGTCCGGGGCTGGTCGATTGCCACACGCATTTGGTGTTCGGCGGCGATCGGGCGCGCGAGTTCGAGATGCGCCTGCAGGGCGCGAGCTATGAAGAGATTGCGCGCGCGGGCGGCGGCATTGTTTCCACCGTGGCGGCGACGCGCGCGGCGTCGTTGGACGATTTGATCGCCAGCGGGGCGCGGCGTTTGCGTGGGCTGACGCGCGAGGGCGTGACGACAATTGAGATCAAATCTGGCTACGGGCTCGATCTGGAAACCGAGTTGAAGCAGCTCGAAGCGGCGGGCGCGCTGGCGGCGCGCGAGAACGTGCGCGTGCGGCGAACGTTTCTCGGACTGCACGCGCTGCCGCCGGAATTTCGCGACGATCGCGCCGCTTACGTGCACTTGGTGGCCGACGTGATGATCCCGGCGATTGCGGCGGCGGGCATGGCCGATGCCGTCGATGCGTTTTGCGAGAACATTGGCTTTACCGCCGATGAGGTGGACTACGTGTTCTCTGCGGCGCGCGCGGCGGGGCTCGACGTGAAATTGCACGCCGAGCAATTGAGCAATCAACACGGCGGAGCGTTGGCGGCGCGCTACAAAGCGCTTTCGGCCGATCATCTGGAGCATTTGGACGAGGCCGGCATCGCGGCGATGGCGGAGGCGGGGACGGTGGCAGTGTTGCTGCCGGGCGCGTTTTACTTTTTGCGCGAAACGAAGCTGCCGCCGATCGAGGCGCTGCGGCGCGCGGGCGTGAAGATGGCGGTGGCGAGCGATTGCAATCCGGGCACCTCGCCGATGACGTCGCCGCTGGCGGTGCTTAACATGGCGTGCACGCTGTTCCGGCTGACGCCCGAAGAGGCGCTCGCGGGCATCACGCGCGAAGGCGCGCGCGCTTTGGGCTTGGCCGACGAGATCGGCACGCTGGAAGTGGGCAAGGCGGCGGATTTGGCGGTGTGGGAGATCGGATCGCCGGCCGAGCTTTGCTACTGGCTCGGCGCGCCCTTGTTGCGCGAGCGCGTGTTGGCGGGGCGCGTTGTCTCGGTCGGCGCGGCGGGCTAGAAGCACGCAAAATATCGGGAGGTCTCGTGAATTCTCGCAGCGATCCGTCGCGTGTGATCCGCGCGCCGCGTGGGACGCAGCTGTCGTGCAAGAGCTGGCTGACGGAAGCGGCGCTGCGCATGCTGATGAACAATCTCGATCCGGACGTGGCCGAGCATCCGGAAGAGCTCGTTGTGTATGGCGGCATCGGCCGCGCGGCGCGCAATTGGGAGAGCTATGATCGTATTGTCGAGACGCTGCGCCGGCTTGAGGATGACGAGACGCTGCTGATCCAAAGCGGCAAGCCGGTCGGTGTGTTTAAGACCCATGCCGATGCGCCGCGTGTGTTGCTCGCGAACTCCAACCTCGTGCCGAAATGGGCGACTTGGGAGCATTTCGACGAGCTCGATCGCAAGGGCCTGATGATGTACGGCCAGATGACGGCCGGCTCTTGGATTTATATCGGCACGCAAGGCATCGTGCAGGGCACCTACGAGACGTTCGCCGAAATGGGCCGCAAGCATTTTGGCGGCGATTGGCGCGGCAAATGGATTTTGACGGCGGGCCTCGGCGGCATGGGCGGGGCGCAGCCTTTGGCGGCGGTGATGGCTGGTGCGTGTTGCCTGGCGATCGAATGCCAGAGCGACCGCATCGATAAACGCTTGCAGACGCGCTATTTGGATAAACGCGCCGAAACGCTGAAAGACGCGATGGCGATGATCGACGACGCGTGCCGCAAAGGCGAGGCGATCTCGGTGGGCTTGCTGGGCAACGCCGCGGAAATTCTGCCGGAGATGGTGCGGCTGGGCATCAAGCCGGACGCGGTGACCGATCAGACCTCGGCGCACGATCTCGTCAACGGGTATCTGCCGGCGGGCTGGAGCGTTGAGCGCTGGAATGCAACGCGCGCACAAAACCCGGAATCAGTGCGTGAAGCGGCGCGTGCGTCGATCGCCGTGCATGTGAAAGCGATGCTCGATTTTCACAAAATGGGCGTGCCGACGGTTGATTACGGCAACAACATTCGCCAGGTGGCGAAGGACGAGGGCGTGGAGGATGCGTTCGCGTATCCGGGCTTCGTGCCGGCTTATGTGCGGCCGCTGTTTTGCCGCGGAATCGGGCCGTTTCGTTGGGCGGCGTTGACGGGCAACGAAGAAGATATCGCGCGCACCGACGCGAAGGTGAAAGAGCTGATCCCAGACGATGCGCATTTGCACCGCTGGCTCGACATGGCGCGGGAGCGCATCGCGTTTCAGGGGTTGCCGGCGCGGATTTGCTGGGTGGGGTTGGGACAACGCCACCGCCTCGGGCTTGCGTTCAACGAGATGGTGGCGCGCGGCGAGATCGGGCCGCTGGCGATCGGGCGCGATCATTTGGATTCGGGGTCTGTAGCGTCGCCCAATCGCGAGACGGAGAAAATGCGCGACGGTTCGGACGCGGTGAGCGATTGGCCGCTCTTGAACGCGCTGTTGAACACGGCGGGTGGCGCAACCTGGGTGTCGCTGCATCATGGTGGCGGCGTTGGCATGGGGTATTCGCAACATTCCGGCGTCGTGATCGTGTGCGATGGCAGCGAGGCGGCGAGCAAGCGCATCGCGCGCGTGTTGTGGAACGATCCAGGCACCGGTGTGATGCGTCACGCCGATGCGGGGTACGAGGATGCGATCGCGTGCGCGCGCGAGCAGGGGTTGGATTTGCCGAGTGTGCCGCGATGAAACGTCTCAATCTGGCTGAATTACGCGCGATCTGGCGCGGCGACGGCGCGCTGACGCTCGATGCCGGCGACTACGCGCGTGTGGAGCAATCGGCCGCCGCTGTGGCGCGCGCGCTGGCGACAGGGGTTGCGCTTTACGGCATTAATACGGGGTTCGGAAAGCTTGCGTCGAAGCGCATCGATGCCGATCAACTCGAGCAATTGCAGCGCAATCTTGTGCTGTCGCACGCGGTGGGCGTGGGCGGGGCTTTGAGTGCGCCGGTGACGCGGCTCGCGCTGGCGTTGAAGATCGTGACGCTGGTGCAGGGGCGATCGGGCGTGCGCCGGGTTGTCGTCGATGCATTGATGGCGATGTTGGCGAAGGGCGTGCTGCCGGTGATTCCGGCGCAAGGCTCGGTGGGCGCGTCGGGCGATTTGGCGCCGTTGGCGCATCTGTCGTGTGTCCTGATCGGCGAAGGTGAAGCGCGAATTGGCGACGAGATTCTAAGCGGCGCCGACGCGTTGAAGCGTATTGGCGTGGCGCCTGTCGTGCTCGGCCCGAAGGAGGGCTTGGCGCTTCTCAATGGCACGCAAATCTCGACCGCTCTGGCGCTCGATGCGCTGTTTCGCACGCAAGATGTGTTCGATGCGGCTCTCGTCGCTGGGGCGATGAGCGTTGATGCGATGAAGGGGAGCGATGCGCCGTTCGACGCGCGCATCCATCTCGCGCGTGGACACAAGGGCCAGATCGACGTTGCGGCGCGGCTGCGGGATCTGATGGCGGGCAGCGACATTCGCAAGTCGCACCTGGTGGGCGACGATCGCGTGCAGGATCCGTATTCGCTGCGGTGTCAGCCGCAAGTGATGGGCGCATGCGCCGACGTGTTGAACCAGGCGGCGACGACTTTGGAAATCGAAGCCAATGCGGTGACGGACAATCCGCTGGTGTTCGCGGAGGACGACGCAATTCTCTCCGGCGGCAATTTCCACGCCGAGCCGGTGGCGTTCGCGGCGGACATGATTTCCATGGCGGCCGCCGAAATTGCGTCGATCAGCGAACGGCGCTTGGCGGTGTTGATTGACCCGGTGCTCTCGGGTTTGCCGGCGTTTTTGGTGGAAGAGGGCGGGCTCAATTCGGGCTTCATGATTCTCCAGGTCACGGCGGCGGCCTTGGTGTCGGAGAACAAGACGCTGGCGCATCCGGCGAGCGTCGATACGATTCCTACGTCAGCGAACCAAGAAGATCACGTCTCGATGGCGACGTTCGGCGCGCGTAAGGCGGGCGAGATCGCATTTAACGCGGCGCACGTGATCGCGATCGAGTTGCTGGCGGCGGCGCAGGGGATCGAGTTTCACGCGCCGCTGAAGACGTCCGCCGTGCTGCAAGGCGCGCTGGCGAAGGTGCGTTCGGTGTCGGCGCGATTGCAGCGCGACAGATCGTTGGCGGGCGACATCGGGCGTGTGCGTGGGCTGATCGAAGCCGGCGCGTTCGCTTAGCAGCCTTCGGGATCGGCCATCCAGCCAAGCACTTCGTTGTTGGGGCCGCGCACCTCCGGCGCCTCGTAGCATTCGCCGCCCGGGTTCTCGCCGGGGCCGCGCACAAACACCGCCGCGCTCTCGCCTTCGATCACCAGATCGGCATTGCGCGGCGTAATGGTGGCGTGCGTTGGCGTTGGATCGTCATCCGGGACGCTGCAATCGACGGGGCCGTTTGGGCCGTTGAGGCGCACGAGCACGAGCGCTTCACCGCTCCGCGCAGCGTAGGTGACGTATTTTGTATCCGGTGAGCGGGCGATGCAGGCGTCGATGAACGGCAGCATCGCCAGCAGATCGCCATCCCATGCTGCGGTCGCTCCCGCAGCAGGCGCGACCGGCGTTTTCGGCGTCGGCGGCGTTGTGGTTTGTCCGCACGCTGCCAACAGCGCCGCCATCATCAGAGCCCGCATCTCACCCTCCCGCGCGCACGATCGACAAAATGCCCAGCGCGATGCCGATCTGTGCGCCCACATAGGTCCACCAGACCGCCGGCGCGGTGATCCTGCGCACCGGCGCGTCTGGCGGCAAGCGGAAGAGTTCGGCCGCGAGCACGAAATCGCTGATCAGGAAGAGCACCGCGCCCACCATCGCCGGCCAGCCAATCCAGGGCAGCCACATCGCCATCGACGCCATGCCGGTGATGGCGATCGCGTACGGCACGACGCCGAACGCCATCCAGCCAAGCTTCGGCGCCATCCACACCAAGAAGCCGATCGCGGTGAGGATGATCGCGCCCGTGGCGATGTAGCGGGGCAGCAAGGGCGCGCCATCGGGCGCATCGAACCAGAGGAAGGTGAAGATGAGCAGATAGAAGAGTTGGCAGATGAGGAAGGCGAGGATGCCGAGCGGCAGCGTCCATTTCTTGTCGAAGCCGAGCAGGAAATCGCCGGCCGCCGCGGCGGCGAGCGCCAACACCAAGGGGCCGCGCAAATCGGCGACGAAGAACGCAGCGGCAAGCAACGCCATGAAGGCGGTTTTGGCGATGGCGCGCAGCAGCGTGGGCGGTTTGTCGAGATAGAAAAGGCCGTAGAGAACGCCGCTCAGCGCCGAGAGGCCCGCAAGCGCCCAAAAAAGAAGTCCGAATTCCGCGCCTTGGGCCATCGATTCTACCGCCGTTCAGGTGGAAACAGGTTAGATCAGTGCGAGGGTTGAAGGGGAAGGTCCATGCGTCCGAATGGCTTTATGGGGCGGATCAAGGCGCTGAGCGCGGCGTCGGCCTTGGCATTGATGGCGGCCTGCGCGACGCCGCCGCCGGACCCGCAAGAGGTCGAGTTTCGCGCCTGGAGCGCGGCGCAACAGCAAGACACACCGTCGGCTTATGAGGCGTATCTGCGCGCCTATGGCGGCTGGCCGCGCGCGGCGGAAGCCAATGCGCGCGTCGAAACGCTGCTCGCGAACGAACGCGCGGCGTGGGCGCGGGCGCGGCAGCTGAACACCGAAGAGGCGTACGTCAATTATTTGCAGCTCTATCCGTGGGGCGCGGACACTGCGCAAGCCGATCAGCGGCGTGCGCAATTGGCTGCGCCGCGTCTGGCCGCTGAGGAGCGCGCGTTTTGGCGCGAAGTGGCCGACGCAGATCTGATCCCGGCCTACGAGGATTACCTCAACCGCTATCCCGACGGCCCGCATGCTGGCGATGCGCGCGAGCGGCTGGAATATTTGTGGACCACCGATCAAGGCGCGTGGGTGCGCACGCAGCGCGCCAATTCGCCGGGCGCATATTCGGATTTCCTGCGCGCGTATCCGCGTTCGCCGTTCGCGATCGAGGCGCGCCAAGCGCTCGATGCGTTCGCGCGCGAGGACGATTACGCCTGGGATCGCGCGCGCCGGCGCGACACCGTTCGCGAGTACGAGGATTACATCCGCGAGTTTCCGGGCGGGCTCCATCGCCGCGACGCCGAACGGCGGATCTATCGCTTGCAGCAAGACGATTACGCCGCGTACTCACGCGCGCGCGGCATCGATCGCTATGACGCCTACGATTTCTATGTGCGCTCGTTCCCGAACGGCGAGTACGCCAACCAAGCGCGCGATCGCATGCGCTATCTGCGCGACAACGCAGCCTCTGGTCCGCCACCCGCGCCGCCGCCTGCGCCACCGCCAATCACGCGCCTAACGCCGCCACCGCCGCCGGTGACGCAACCGCCGCCACCACCCCCACCGCCGACTGGCGGCGGAGGGGGCGGGGGTGGTCGTCCGGGTCGTGGCGATGGCGGCAATGATGGCGGTGGCGGACGGCCCGGCCGTGGCGATGGCGGAACGCCGCCTCCGCCACCACCACCGCCACCGCCGCCGATTGTGCAGCCGCCGCCACCGCCGCCGCCGCCGCCCGCACCGCCACCACCTCCGCCCGCGCCACCGCCGCCTTCGCCGCCGCCGCCACCACCGCCACCGGCGGAGGAGACGCCGCAAACGCATGAGGGTCCGCAGCGGCCGGAGTTCACGGAGACGCCGGGCTAGACGCGCGGTTGATTGCGTTCGCGCGCGGCGGGCCTAAAAAAGCCGAAGGCTCGCGCGTGCGCGCGGCATCTCGAACGTGTGGAGGAAGTAATGCGTCTGTCGTCTGATGTGGCTGCCGTGGTGACGGGCGGGGCTTCCGGTTTGGGCGCGGCGACGGCGAAAGCATTGCGGGCGCAGGGCGTGAAGGTGGCGTTGTTTGATCGCGACGAAGAGCGCGGCAAGGCGATGGCGGCCGAGATCGGCGCAACCTTCTGCAAGGTGGATGTCACCAGCGACGAGAGCGTCGACGCGGGCTTCGCGGCGGCGCGCGCGGCCAACGGGCAGGAGCGCATCCTGGTGAACTGCGCCGGCGTGGGCAACGCGATCAAGACGGCGAGCCGTTCACGCGAGACCGGCGAGATCAAGCATTTCCCGACTGACCTGTTCAACATGGTGATCCAGATCAATCTGGTGGGCACCTTCCGCTGCGTGGCGAAATCGGCGGCGGGGATGTTGAGCCTCGACCAGATCGACGGCGAACGCGGCGCGATGGTGATGACGGCCTCGGTCGCGGCCGAGGATGGGCAGATCGGGCAGGCGGCCTATTCGGCCTCGAAAGGCGGGGTTGTGGGCATGACGCTGCCGATCGCGCGTGATTTGTCCGGCGAGGGCATTCGCATCAACACGATCCTGCCGGGCATTTTCGAAACGCCTTTGATGCTGGGCGCGCCGGAGAAAGTGAAGGAAGCGTTGGCGGCAAGCGTGCCGTTCCCGAAGCGGCTTGGCCGCCCGGACGAATACGCCGCACTCGCGGTCGAAATGATTCGCAATCCGTACTTCAACGGCGAAGACGTGCGCCTCGATGGCGGCATCCGCATGGGGCTAAGGTAAGGCGAACTGTGGAAAACAGCGGTTTTCAAGGAAAATCGCTGCTTTTCCGCCAGCCACTGCATCAAAACCGCTGAAAATCAGCTTTTTTGCGTTGCGACTCATGTGTCGCCATGCCAGTGAATCCGCGTCGAGACGCCAAAAACCGCTATAGACAAGGCTTTTTGAGCGGTTCGGCACTATCGCGGTCAACGCTCCATCAAGAAATGACTGGCATCACTCGATGGCGCGCGGCGATACCAAGCTCAAAAAAGCGAGGATTACCGCGGGTTTCGTTGAGTTTAACGCACGACAACCTTTGAATAGGGGAACAAGCAATGGCCCGTAAGGCAATGAAGAAGGCGCCCGCCAAAAAGGCGAAGGCGAAGAAGGCTCCGGCTCGCAAGTCCGCGAAGAAGGCGGCGCCCGCGCCGTCGAAGCCGGTGAAAGTGACCGCCACGCCCGGCAAGACGATCACCGCCAGCGCGCTGCTGCAGGCGATCGCCGACCATAACGGCGTCAAGAAGAGCGAAGCCAAGGCGTTCGTCGAAGGCTATTTCGACGTCGTCCGCGCCCACGTCCTCAAGGGCGTGAAGGTGAAGATCGGCGATCTCGGCATGATCCTGATCCGTCACCGCAAGGCGCGCATGGGCCGCAACCCGCAAACGGGTGAGCCGGTGAAGATCAAAGCGTCGAAGAAGCTCGCCTTCCGCCAATCGGCGGTGATGAAGGCGCAAGTGATGGGCCGCTAAGCGGTTCGCACGACGCGACGAGAAATAGCCCTTCGGGGTTGTCGAGACGGCCGGCGCCCTACGAAGCGCCGGCCGTTTTCGTTTTTGGGGGTGTGGCGCTGTTGGCTGCATTCGCTAGGCTGGCCAAATGACGAGGCGTCCGACCGACATAATAACGGCGATGCTCGCCCCGCTGACGCTCTTTGAAGCGCGGTGCGAGGACAAGGCCACTTTGCGAAAGCTGATCGTGCTGGCCGAGGACCATTCGCGTCGGAAGGATGCTCACGAGCTTTTCTGCGAGATTCGGCAAAAGACGCTGGCGGCGGAAGGACGCAACGATGGGTTCGCTCTAGCGCAGTATGCATTCGAGGAGATTTGCGCCAAGACGCTCTACAATCTCACACTTGAGCCATCCCCATTTGATCCCGACTCTCCGTTTTGGGTATTGCCGCTGGCGTTGGACCTCGGTCGTCGGCTTGGCATCACTGATCCCGGCGAAGTTAGCCCCCTACTGAAGACGCACTAACGTCCGCTTTTGGAAGTAGGGCTCTAGATCAATTCTGGCGCCGCGCCTCTGTTATGAGCTCGTTCAACCTCGTCGCGTCCAAGACTTCGACTGAGTTGAGGATTGCGCGAGCGTAGGCCAGTAACGCCAATCGCGCCGGCGAAGGCTCCTCTACGGTCTGAATGCCTTGCCCCTGATCGTACATATGCCCGTGTGTCCGAAAGTTGGAGCGTGCGGCTGACAGCGAATATTTTCCGTTTGGTCCGCCCCACACCTCATCGGCGCTTGAGTCGTCTTGCCCGTCGTCTTCCCACCAGCAAACCTGACAAATGTCCCAAACGCTTCGCTCTTCGAGCGTGGGCAGCCCACAACACGGACAGCGAAAGAGGTCGCTCTGAAGCATCGCAACAGGTTACCGGTGATGCGCGATATTCGCCAAGGGCGAAGAGCCCGTCTCAAATCAGATCGCAGTCCCCACATCGCCTTCGACGATCTCCTGGCGCATCTCGGGCCGTTCGCCCGGCGCCCAGCGTGGCACGCGGTGGATGACGCGGTAGCGCAGCGGGCCGCCGTCTTCGGTTTCGGCGCGCTCCATCGGCACGGGGATGCAGACGAACTCGGTCTCCAGCTCATCGGGCGACGCGCGCACGGTGGAATAGCCGTAGCCGCCTTGGTCCATGAACGTGAGGTGCGGCGCGTTCTCCGGATTGCGCGCCGCGCGCGCTTGGACGACGTCGTCGGTGTCGCGCAGCACGAGCGCCGCACGCACGCCGTGAAGCAACATGGTGTTGAGCGCGCATTGCGTGGAGCCGTCGGGCCGGTCGTGCACGTAGAACGGACGCAGTGGGTTATCGCGCGGGAAGGTCAATGCCTGCACTTCGCCCGAGTTCTGCGCGGTGATTGAGCCGGTCACGAATTCGACGCCCGCGGGCTCGTAGGCGCGGGGCGGCAGCGTTTCGCACGCATAGCCGGCCCAGAAGGAGTGTTTGTCACCAACGCAGATGGCGAGGCCGGTGATGCCTTCATTGCGCACCATGGAAAAGACTTCGCGATGCTCGAGCGTCCAGGAGCGGCTCAGATAGCCGTACTCCGTGCTCGGCCATGTCTCGGCGAATTCCGGCGGCAGATTTTGCGGATCGACGCGCAGTGACAGCGTGCCGAAGGAATGGCCCCAAATTTTCCAGGGCGCCTCGGCTGCGCGCAATTGCTGCTGGAGCCACGCCATTTGCTCGATGCCGAGATAGGCTTGCGGCGGCTCGTTCATTTGCGGGTTGGGGACTTCGGTTTGGCCGAAGCGAACGGTCGCCGGCGCGCCGCCTGGCCATTCGCGTCCTTCTTCCAGAATGTCGTTGGCCAATTCGGGCGTGGCGCCGAAATCGAGGCCCGGCAAACCTTCGCCCGTGAAGGGCCTGCCCATATACGAGCGATTGTCCGTCAGAATCACGTCGACGTTCTTGCCGAACCGGAAAGAGCGCTGGATCTTGAGCGCATTGATGGCGGTGAGGTTGTCGGGGTTCTGGCCAAGACCGCGTGCATCCAGTTCGCCGAGCGGACCGTTGGTGACAACCGGCGCTTCGAACACATCGCCCGCGCCTGGCTTGGCAACGCGCGCCGGCTGGTACTCGTACCACGCTTGACTGGCGGCGACTTTGAGCTGCTGGGCCGGCTCGGGCGGATCGTTGAAGAGCCAAGATTGGCTTTGGAAGCCCTTCCACGCGAATTCGTGATTGTCCCACACGCACACGAACGGCCAACGCGCGCGCGCATCCTGCAAATCGGGGTCGGTGAGGTAGCCTTGATAGATGGCGCGATAATCGCCGAGATCGGTAGGGAAGTGGAAATTGCGCAGCTTCTTGCCGTTCGGATAGCGAAACACGTCGCGCAAGCGCCGGCCGCGATCTCGACCGTCGCGTCCGTCTTCGGGGTATTTCACGATCTCATAGATGAAGTCGCCGAGATGCAGCACGAAGCCCATTTGCTCGGCGCGCGGGCGGCGCACATCTTCGTAGATCATGCGCCGATAGGCGTTGAGCGCGCCGATGGTGACGTCCTGGCAGCTGACGAACGCGAAGCGCACCGGCCGATCGTCGTTTGCAGCGGGCGCGGTGAGCGTGCGGCCGACGCGGCTTGTGTTTCCCGCCTCGTCGACGAATCGGTACCAATATTCGCGCGCGGGGCGCAGGCCGGCGGCCAGGAAGCGGCAGGTCCAATCGGTGGCGGGGCTCACCTCGACATCGCCCCGCGCGACGATGCGCGCGAAGGCTTCATCGCTGGCGACCTCCACCACGAGGCGATGTGCGCTGGCGCCGGCATCGGGCGCGCGGCGTGTCCATAGAATGACGCTGTCATGCGCGGGATCGCCGGATGCGACGCCTTGCGGGTAGAGGTCGCGCCGTTCGGTGCGCGGGCCGGTGGGCGTGTGTGCGCAGCTTTGGCCGAAAGCGAGAGCCGCACCTAAGGCCGCCGCCTGCGCCAGCAGCGTTCGGCGTGTCGTTCCTACACTCATCGGTATCCCTCCGCTTTTGGGTCTGTGCGCGGGGCTATGCGAGGGCAAGCAAAGTTCGATGGAGCGCCAATAGATGGGACGAACGGACGTAGAGGCGCGTTAGCGGGCAGGCAAAGCGCCGATCTGGCGCATGATGGAGAGGGCGTCCATGAGGTTCCAGGTTTCGACGATGAGGCCGTCGGCGTCGAAGCGGTGCAGATCCCAGAAGCTCGATTCAACGGTCTTATGGGTTGGTTTGACGCCCATCATGGCGAGGGCGTGGGTGGCGCGGGCGCGGCTGCGGCCCATCACCCAATCGTCCTCGGCCACAGCGTGCTCGACGATGAGCTCGATGTCGGGCCATGCGGCGATGGTTTGTTCGAAGAAGGCTCTGATCGGCGGCGCGGCAGGCGCGCCCGGCGGTGCGTTGACCTTGTGCGACGGCGCATAATGAGCGACGCACGCGGCGATGTCGCGCGCGTTGAAATGCGCTTTCGCGGCGAGGTAATTGTGTTTGTTGCGCGACGGATTGAACGCGGGGTTCGGGTTCATCTTGTTTCCTCACCAGAAGAGCCGCGCTAGGTTATGCCGTGGGCTTGTGCTGCGACAGCTCGAAAGTGAGGGTGCGTGCGCCAAGTCCTCTATGTCGTGACGTTTGCCTTGGTGGCGATGATAGGCGTTTGCGCTGCGGCCAGCGCGCAACCGGCGACAGGGCAGGTCGAGGACAGCGCCGAGCTGCGCGGCGATCGCACCGCGGCGCGTGCATGCCTTGATGCGGCAGAGAGCGCGGGCGCGTTGCGCGCGTGCGCTGATGTCGTTTATCAGCGTTGCTGGGCCTCGTTGCCGACACGTGAGCTGGCGACAACCGCGCAGCAAAGGTGGTGCCATTATCGTGCGTCTGTGGCGTGGCAAGGCGAGCTTGAGGTCAGCGTCGGCCTATTGAGCGCGCGATTGGATCCAGCGGGGCGCGCGCAATTGGAAGCTTCACAGGTCGCCTGGGAAGAAACCAGCGCTGCCGATCTGAGGCTGGCGCTGCGTCTTGTGGGCGATGACGTGATTCGGCGGGCAGAAGCGGCGGGCCTGCACGCGCGCGGGTTGGCGGCGCGCGTGCAGTTCATAGAACACGTATTGCTGCTCGAGGAGTCGAGCGCAGGCCCGGACTAGGCTCAATTCGGGTTGTTGTCGTTGCAATCGCTGTCGAGCAGGCCGACGTCGTTGGGGCCGTCGCAGACATCGTTGTCGTCGACGAAATAGTCGACGGCGGCGGCGCCGGCGACAAGTGCGCACCCGCCCAACGCCATAGGCGCGGTGAGTCCGAGGAGAACGATGAGGGCGGCTTTTGATGCGGTGATGTTCATGGCGCAGTGCTCCGGTTGACGTAGGCCAACACCGCGCGCGTGCACTGGTTCCGCCGCATAGCTCTAGCGTTTGAACTCCCAAACCAGCAGGCGATAGCCGATGTCGAGCGCGTCGCGCGTGAGGAGGTCGGCGTAGCGGGTGCGCCATGCGCCGGTTGCGACGTCGTGATTGAGTGCTTTCAGGCCGGGGGCCGCGTCGATGCTGGCGAATGACGACATCGAATTGCGTGCGGTCGGGTCGAGGTAGATTTCGGGGCGGCACCAATAGGCGCCGAGGAAGCCATCGATGCAATCGTGCGGGACAGGGACCGGAATGGCGCGGAACGGGCCGAGCTCGCTCTCGAGGTCGGCCAGAGTGGGCATGATGCGGCGGTCGAGCGCCGTCAGCTCTGGGAAGTAGTCGCGCGTGAGCCAGAAATCCGAAGCTTCCGCGTCGAAGGTCAGCAGCAGAGCGCGGGCGCGCGCGACGCGGCGCATCTCGCGGAGGCCGGCGCGCCAGTCGGACCAATGATGGATCGTCAGCACGGCCATGGCGGCGTCGAATGCGCTGTCGGCGAACGGCAGCGATTCCGCCGAGGCGCGCACGCACGGCGCCGCGTCGGCTGGGCGCTGAGCGATCATCGTCTCCGAAGGCTCGACGGCTTGGACCGTTTTTCCGGCCGGTTCGTACGAGCCGGTTCCGGCGCCGACATTGACGATGGTGCGCGCGTCGCCCAACGCAGCGTCGATCGCGGCGGCAATGCGCGGATCGGGTTGGCGCCGCCGCGCATAGCCTTCGCCGATCACATCGTACTTGGCGCCGGCCACGGGCTTATTGTTCGGGCGTGAGCCGCGCGCGCACGGCGCGGACGCGTTCGAGCAAAGCGTGCGCCTGGGCGATGTCGGCGCCGTGATCGAAGGTGATGGTTTTGGAGCCGCTCGCGCCGGCGATGGTCAGCGATTCCGCGCCGCCATCAGCGCAGTCTGGGCAACCGATCACGTCCGGCAGGCCGGCGATGTTGGAGACAGCGGCGAGACGCGCGATTTCTTGCCACTCGTCCGGCGCCAACGCTGCGGTGAAGCGCTGGTCGGGCCCGCCTTGGCCGCCACGGCCTCCGCGCGCTTGGCGGATCAGCACAGCCTGGCCGTCGGCGAGTTCAAGCCGCGTCGTGCAATAGCCGACGCACATCCCGAACGATGTGGTGGAGACGATTTGGCGGATGTCCGCGGGCGCCGCGGGGGCGCTGGCGCATGCGGCTAAAGACAAGCTCGTGGCGAGGACGAGGGCGGACCAGATTTTTGCAGGGGAGATCATCGCGCCAGCCTAGCAGCAGAGGCAGGCGCCAGCCTAGTCCGTGTCGCACGCTACAAGCGTGGCAGCCAAAAGATCATGGCTGCGCCGACGATGCCCATTGCGGTGGCGGCGGTCGCGGCGACGAGGGCGGCGCTCATGGCGAATTTTAGCGCTGGGCCGGCGCGCTTGCTGAGGAAATAGAGCTCAAGCAGTGCGAGCGGGACGAGATAGCACCCGAACGACACAGCGATGTCGACAGGGCCGTCGAGCGCTCTGCTGGTTCCTGGAATTGGTCCCTGGAAGATCATCACCAGCAAGCCGTAACCCAAGCGCATGAACCAGACGCCGCTCGCGAGCAGGAATGTGCGGAGCGCCCAACGATGGTGCGCGTCGATGTTGCGTGCGAGCGCAAGTCGGATCGTCATGGCGGCGCTGACGATGATGAGCACGGCATTCAGCTTCACGGCGTTGGCGTCAAAGGCGCCGAGGGTGCCGCGTGTGAACGTCATGTAGAGCGCGCCGACGCTGATAACGAACGCAGTGGTGATGTAGGCGCGGCCGTTCCAACGGTGAAAGCCGATGGCGTGGCGGCGAATCTGCGGAACGAATTGCAGCGGGCCGAGTACGGTGATCACGAACGCGAGCGTGATGTGGACGATCACGGCGATGTTGCCGATGAGGTCGCCGGCGATGAAGCCGTTGATCAGCCGTTCGGTCCATGCGTTCCAGTCGCCACGCACCGCCTCGCCGCCGAACGATGCGATGATGTAATAGCCGAAGAAATATTGGCCGACCAACGCAGTGACGAACCAAAGCGCCGCCGCGCCGCGCAAAGTCGCGTCGGCGGTGGGCCTGGGCGCAGCCAAGATGGGAGATGCGATCGAACTCATGACTTGCCTTCGTGCCAGCGGCGCGCGCCGCGTGGGGCAGGACGATAGAATCTTATCGAAAAACGGTGCATGATCGCGCGGATCAAACGCATGATCTTTGGAGTCAGAGTGAGCGAAGCGACTGTATCAGCGGGCTATGCGACTGATCTGCTGGCCCTCGCGCTCGCCAAAGGGGCGGCGCGGACGGACCTGCTCGCGCGCGCGGGCATCAGCGAAGACGATCTCGCCGATGCCGACAATCGCGTGGCTTTCGAGCGCTTCAAAGTGCTCATGCGCGCCGCCAAGGAGATGTGTGACGAGCCGGCTTTGGCGTTGCATTTCGGCGCGCGCAATTGGTTTCTCGAAGGCTCGGTGGTGGGCCTGATCAGCGCCGCGTCGCAGACGATGGGCGAGGCGTTCGTGCAAATGAACCGCTACGCGCGCCTGGTGATCGAGGTCGACGGCCACGAGAGCGGCCCGCGCTTTGCGATCGCGCCACGCGACGGCGCGTTGTGGCTGGAAGATCACCGGCGCAACCCGAACGAGTTTCCAGAGTTGACGGAATCGACCTGGGCGCGCTTTGTGTGCAGCTACGCCAAAGCGTTCCCGGATCGGCCGCATTACGTGAAGCGCGTCTTGGTTACGCATGCCGCGCCTGCGCACCGCGACGCCTACGCGCAGTTTTTTCCGATGCCAGTGACGTTCGAAAGCGACCGCAACGCGCTTGAGATTTCACCCACGTTTCTCAGCGAGCGCACCAATCAGGGCAATCGCTACGTGTTCGGCATCTTCAGCGCCCGCGCCGAGGCGTTGCTGAAGAGCCTTGAAGAAGCCAAGACAACGCGCGGCGAGGTCGAGAGCCTGCTGATCCCGGTGTTGCACACGGGCGATGTCAGCATGGATGATGTTGCGGGCAAATTGGGTGTGAGCCGGCCGACTTTGTACCGCAAGCTGAAGGCGGAGGGGGCGGCCTATGAGGATGTGCTCGACGACCTGCGCCATCGCATGGCGCTGCATTATCTCGACGATAAGAAGGTGAGTGTGAACCAGACCGCGTATCTGGTGGGTTTTTCCGATCCGAGCGCCTTTTCGCGCGCTTTCAAACGCTGGACGGGCCTTAGCCCGGCGCAGCGGCGTGGGGGTTAGAGACAGGCGGCGTTCGTCGCGCCGTTGCGTCAAGGCTGCAACAATGGCGGCAAAGGTTTGAAATGTAGCGCGCGCAGCGTCATCGCGCGGATGGATCCGCGCGGGAGGTTGCGATGATGGCGTTGAAAGCGGGCGCGGCGGCGTTTGCGTGTTTGAGTTTGCTGGCGTGTGCGAGCGCGGCGGCGCAGCAGGCCCCGCCGGCGGTGACGCGCGCGGCGGAGAACCCTTATGCGCCGTACGAGTTTCTGATCGGCGCGTGGGATACGGCCGACGGCATTCGCCAGAGCTTCAATTGGGGACCGCAGCACGCTTACATCACCTATTCCACGACCACGCGCGGACCTGACGGCGGCGATCATCTGCATTTCGAGGGCATCCTTGTTTACAACGCCGCGCATCGGAATTTGGACTTCCTGATTGCGCTGGAGCCTGGGTCATTCGGGCAGGAGCAGGGCACGCTGCATGTGGAGCCGGACGGCTCGGTGGTGCGCGAGGTGCTGCTGACGGGGCCGAACGGGGCGACGAGCCGATTCCGGCAAACCTTTCGGCGCACCGGCGACGCGGCCGCTGTCACCAGCCTGATGCGGCAAGGCGCCGACGGAACATGGGCGCCCAACTTTCCCGGCGCCGACAATCTGGCGATGACGCGCCGGCCCGGCTGACCGTTCGTCGCAAAACCGCGCGTGCGCTCATCCGGGCGCGCGCGTGACTGCATCCTCGTTGTGCGGGCGTGGCAGCGTTCCGTGAGGGGATCGTCATGCGTGCTTGGGTTTGGGGCATTTTTTCGGGATTTGTACTGGCGCTGAGCGGGTGCGCGACGGCGGTGGAGAGCGATCTGGTCGCTATTCGCGGCGTCTCGGTTGTACCGATGACGTCGGAAACCGTGATCGCCGATCAGACTGTGATCACGCGCGACGGTCTGATCGTGGCGATGGGCCCCTCGGCGCGCACCGACATTCCCACAGGCGCGCGGGTGGTCGACGGTCGTGGCCTTTATCTGGCGCCGGGCCTGGTTGATGCGCACGCGCATCCCACGGCGCCGGTGGAGTTGATCTCGTATGCGCTCTACGGTGTCACGACATTGTTCACGCTCGGCGGCGAAGGCATCGGTGAAGCCCGGCCAACGCCTGGCATGTTCGCGCCGAACATTCTCTCATCGGCGACGACGTTGGATTCAACGCCGCCGATCAATCGACGTTTCCTCTCAGTTGGACGCGCCGCCGATGTGGGCGCGATCATCGATGCGGAGGTCGCGCGCGGCGCAGCGTTCATCAAAGTATATACGCGGCTCGATGAAGAGCGTTTGTGTGCGATCTATCGCGAAGCGCATGCGCGCAATCTAGCGGTGGTCGGCCACATTCCGCAGGCGTTGCCGGCGGATGTGGCTTTGGCGTGCCTCGACATGGTGGCGCATGGCGAGGAATTCTTCCGTTACATGGGCCGCCCGCCCACCGAAGAGGGCATCAACGCGATGGCGGCGCTGGCGGCAGCGCGCGGCGTGTATGTAACGCCGAACATCTCTGCTTATGCGGGCATGTACCGGCACGTCACGACGTTGGATCAGGAATTGGCCGATCCGGAAGCAGCGTTTCTCTCTCCGCCGACCTACCAAGAGGTGCAGCCGCAGAACAATCGGTACGCGGCGCGGCCGAACCGTGACCAATTCCGCGAGAACACGGTCCGCGGCATCGCCAATCTAAAACTGTTCACGGCGGCGTTGCACGCGCGTGGCGTGCCGCTGCTGGCCGGCACCGATGCACCGATCATGTGCTACCCCGGGCGTTGCCTGTTGGAAGATATCGCGCTGTTGCACGAGGCGGGGCTAAGCAATTACGAGGCCTTGGCCGCGGCCACGGCGAATACGGGCCGCTTCGCCAGTGAGCGCATGCATCGCAGCGAACGGTTTGGCGTGGTGGCCGTGGGCGCGCGGGCGGATTTGGTGTTGCTCGGCGCCAATCCATTGCAATCGCTTGACGCGCTGGCTGATGTACGCGGCGTGATGATCGCCGGCCGCTACCAGACGCGTGCTGAAATCTTGGCGTTGCGCGAGGCGATGCGGCCGGCGATCGCGGCGAGCCACGCGCAGGTGGATGAGTATGAACGCTTGCTGGCCGCCAACGACATCGGCGCGTTGGCGCGTTACGTGGCGGCGCAACCGAGCGAGCCGGCGTTTCTCAACATGAACGTGGCGATCTTCGATGCGCTTGGACTGGAGCAAGAGAATCGCCGCGCCGACGCGATGGCGTTGCTTGAGGCGTCGACGCGGCAGTTCCCGCGCGGGTTTGGGGTTTGGAACGAACTTGGCCGAATGCGGCGTGAGAGTGGCGATATCGTCGGAGCGCGCGCGGCGTATCAACGTGCGTTGGAGATCGCGCCGCTGAACGGTGTGGCGAGTGCGGGGCTGGCGAGCTTGAACTAGCTTGCGGGCTTGTTGGCGGCGAGTTGGGCGATGATAGCGCCGACGCTCATCAAAGCGAGGCCGCCGATGCGCGCCGCGTCGACGGGCTTATGCGGTGCGCCGAACAGCGCGAAATGATCGATCGCCGCCGACGACACCAGCTGACCGAGCACGACCAGCATCACGGCGTTGCCGACGCCGAAGCGCGGCGCGAGATAGGTGATCGAGAGCAGGTAGAACGCCATGCCGATGCCGGCGAGCAATTGCATGGGCGTGGCTTGCTTCAAGAGCGGCAGCGAAATGTTCGCGGCGCCGTTGGCGAACGTGAAGGCGAGCACACACGCGAAACCGCCGGCGATGACGATCAGCGCCGCGAACGAGGGATTGCCGAGCGTGCGCCCGAGCGCGCCGGAGAGCGCGGCCATGATCGGGATCAGCACGCCCGCCACCAGCGACAGCGCAGCGTAGAAGGTGAGCGTCTGCGTGCTCATCAGGCAAAACCGGCCACGGCGTGGGGGACATAGGGCGCTTCGAGCGCCTTGATGTCATCGTCGCTGAGCGTCACGTCGAGGGCGGCGACGGCGTCGGCGATGTGCGAGGTCTTGGTGGCGCCGACGATGGGCGCGGTGATTCCGGGCTTTGCCAGCATCCACGCCAACGCAACGTGCGCGCGCTGGATGTCACGTGTCGCAGCGATCTCACCGACTTTGTCGATGACGGCGCGGTCTGCGTCTTCGGTTTTGCGGTAGAGATAGGCGCCGAACTTGTCGGTTTCGCTGCGGTTGGTCTTCTCGTCCGCGGCGCGCGCGAGGCGGCCGCGCGCGAGCGGGCTCCATGGGATCACGCCGATGCCTTGGTCGCGGCAGAGCGGTAGCATCTCGCGCTCTTCCTCGCGGTAGAGCAGGTTGAGATGGTTCTGCATCGATACGAAGCGCGACCAATTGTTGGCCTTCTGCAGCGCCAGCGCTTGCATGAATTGCCACGCCCACATGGACGAGGCGCCGATGTAGCGGGCTTTGCCGGCTTTGACGACATCGTGCAGCGCTTCGAGCGTTTCTTCGATCGGGGTATCGTAATCCCAGCGATGGATTTGATAGAGATCGACGTAATCCACCTGCAGCCGCTTCAGGCTGTGATCGATTTCGGTGAGGATGGCCTTGCGCGACAGGCCTTTGCCGTTGGCGTCGGCGGGGCGCATCTCGCCGTGTACTTTGGTGGCGATGACGATTTCGTCACGGCGGGCGAATTGCTTCAACGCGCGCCCAGTGATTTCTTCGCTAGCGCCGCCGGAATAGACGTTGGCGGTGTCGAAGAAATTGATTCCGGCTTCGATGGCCTGCTTGAAGAAGGGCAGCGCTTCCGTCTCGCCCATCGCCCACGGATGATTGCCCTTGGCCCCGTCTCCATACGCCATGCAGCCGAGGCAGATGCGCGAAACTTTAAGACCACTGGCGCCGAGGCGGGTGTAACGCATGGGGCTGCTCCGTCGTAATGCTTGACGATGCGCGCGCGGGCGCTTGCGATCAAGCGTTAGACCACGAGCACTTCGCGCGCGTGGCGCAAGGTGGCGGTGGCGGCGTCGATGTCGGCGGCGGTGAAATGATGCGCGTAGGCGCCGGACGCGCGCAGGAATATAGCGCGGACTTCGTCGAAGTGCTTACGGCCCTTCTTGGTCATGGCCACCAGCGGAGAACGTTTGTGACGTGGGTTTTCGAGAAACTCGACCAGGCCTTTCGCGGCGAGGTGATTGACGATGGTTTGGCAATGTTGACGCGAGATCGGACGGGCGCGGGCGATGTCGGGCACCGTGTGCGGGCCTTCTTGGACGAGCGATTTCATCACGCCGAATTCGCCGCCCGCTTCGGTGAAGCCGCCGACGGCGCGGGTAATCGCCTCGATGCGGAAGTAGAGCTCGATGGTGGCGACCGAGAATTCGAGCACGGCTTCGGCGCTGGCTTGGCGCGGGGCGTGTAGCGGCTTTTTCACTTGACAACTCACTTGTCATAAATGACAGCTGACCTGTCATTATGGGGAGCAATCCATGCGCGCGTCAATGTGGACCGCCGAACCTTGCCGCCGGCCGGACTGTCAGTTCGCCGATCCGCAAGGGTTCATGGGGTTTGCAGCCTTGGCGGCGATGGCGCTGAGGAATGGCGCACAGAACCGCGCAGGCCTCGACGCCTTGGACATTCGCACTGGCGACAGCGTGATCGAGATCGGCTGCGGGCCGGGCATGGCGTTGCGCGAGGCCTTGACGCGCGTCGGCCGGGCAGGGTTCGTCGCTGGAATCGATCAATCGGCGACGGCGGCGCACGTGGCGGCGCACAACGTCCATCACCACGCGCGCAAGGGCCGGGCGGTGGCGATGCGGGCTGAGGCGAACGATCTGCCATTCCGCGATGCGATGTTCGATCGCGCTTTCGCCGTGAACAGTTTTCAGTTCTGGCCCGATCCGGCGCGGGCGCTGCGCGAGATCGCGCGCGTGCTGGCGCCGGGCGGGCGTTTGGTGATCACGCAGCGCGCCAGCAATCCCGAGCGGCCGACGAATTTCGCCGGCGCTGACGGCGGGCTCGACAGCATCGCGCAAGCGTGCGCGCTGTTGAAGGCGCAAGGGTGGCGGCTGCTGGATGAACGCTGCGTCGCGGATGGCCCGCGGCTCATGGCGGTGAGCATCGTCGCCGTGCGGCCGGATTGATGTGGGTCGAAGCGTCCTGGCTGGCGCTGGCGCTGATTCATGCGCCGCCGTCGGCAGCGACATTTTCGGCGGGCTTACGCAAGCGCATGTACGGCGTCGATGAGAGCGGCCCGCTTGGGGTCATCTTGGTGCATCGGGGCGTTTTGTTTTTGGCGGTGTTCGCCGCCTGCGTGTTCGCGGCGTTCAACACGGACGCCCGCGCGCTGGCATCTATCGTGACGGCGATCAGCTTGGTTGGATTCTTGATCGTGTACGCGCTGGCCAAAGCGCCGCGCGGTTCGTTGCGCGCGGTCGCTTTGACGGATGCGGTGGGTTTGATCCCACTGGCGGTCGTGCTGTTTGACGCGTGGGTCGCCTAGCGCGCCATTTCATACAGGAAGTCGATATACGCCATCGTCGCGCCGGTGAGGCCGAGGACGCGCGGATTGGTGCTGTCGACGACGAAATATTCGTCGGGCGCGTGCGCGCCGCTGCCGTGACCTAATCCGAATTGCGCGGCCGGCAATGAAAGCGGCGCGGCGGTGAACACCGACCCTGGCCATGAGCCGGCGGAGCGTGGGTTTAAGCCCGCGTCGATGCCGAGGCTGCGGCAGACTGCGAGCTCTGCTTGCACGATGCGGCTGTTCTCATCGGTTTGGGTGGGATCGTAGCCGCCGGTGAAGTTGACCTGCACGTCCGGGAAACCCTTCGCATCCAAATGCGCGCGCAGTTTGCGCTCTGCTTCGGCGCGGGTTTGGTTGGGGACCAAGCGCAGATCGAGCTTCGCCGTGCCGCGCCCGGGCAGGATGGTTTTGCCGCCCGGACCGGTATAGCCGGCGACGAGGCCTTCGATGTTGACGGTCGGCTGCGAGGCGAGGCGTTCCAGCGCTTGCTGCCAGGGCAGGTCGTCGATGAAATGCTGCACGCCGTTGCGGCGCTTCCAGTCGGCTTCGCTGGTGTTGCGCGCTTGGCGCGCGATCAGCGCGCGCTCGCGGTCGGTGAGGGGGCGCACGTTTTCGAACCAACCTTCAATGGCGGGCGTGTTGCCGTCGGGGCTGACCAAAGTCTGCAGCGCGAACACGAGCCGCCAGACCGGCGAGTCGAGCATGGCTTTGGTGCTGGAGTGAATGTCGCGCACCGGGCCGCGGCCCCAACTTTCGCCGCTGGCGGTGAGCTCGCACTCGATCACGCCTTTGGCGCCGAGCGTGAGCGTGACGTTGCCGGTTGACGGATCTTGCGACGCCGATGGGATGAAGACGCCTTGCGCGCGCGAGAGCGCGGCGTTGACGTTGGGCTTGGCGATGGCTTGGTGGAAGTGCGGCGAGCCGACCTCTTCCTCACCCTCGGCCACGAGCACGAGATTGACCGGCGGTTGGCGACCGGCGGCGCGCAAAGCGTGCAGCGCGGCGAGGAAGGCAGATTCCGGGCCCTTCTGGTTGACGGCGCCACGGCCGACGACGACGCGGCCGAAGCCTTGCTTGTCCATCAGCCGCGCTTCGAGCGGCGGCGCGGTGGTCCATTCGGCGGGATCGTATTGTTTGACGTCGTACATAAAATAGACGCCCAGCGTTTTCGGCGCGCCGACATCCCAAGTGGCGAACACGACCGGTGAGCCGTCGGTTTGTACGATCTCGGTGGTTTGGAAGCCGGCGTCGCGCGCTAGGCGTTCCATATATTGCGCGCCTTCCTGGATGTTCAGGCCTTCGGCGCAAATGGTTGGGTTGCGGATCCAATCCTGCAGACGCGCGATGGAAGCCTCTTTGCCTGCATCGACTGCACGTTGCAGTGCGCGGCGGTTGGGTGTGGCGCCGTGCGCTTCACCTGTGATGGCCAGCGGCGCGAGTGCGGCGGCGCCGGCCATCAGGCCACGGCGGCTTGTGCTCAACTTTTCGGTGTCGGACATTTTTCCCTCCTGCGGTCACAAGAGGTACGCCAACGCCGGCCGAGCGCAAGTCGCTAGAGGTTGGGCCGCTAGAGGTTGGGCCTTAGACGCTGTTGGTGCAGAACGCCAACAGCAGGATGATGGGAAGCGGAACGCCCAAGAGCAGCAACAACAAGGAACGCATCTCTAATCACCTATTTCCACTGTTGACGCTGGAAGAACGGCACGATCAGACCCTGATCGCGATGGCGCCCGCCGAGGCCGGCGGTGAAGAACGCCGCTGCGGCGCTGACGAGAAGCGAGGCAGCCGCCACGAATGCGGCGATGATGCCCCACTTGCGAGCTGCATCGGCGCGCACCTCTTCAGCGTTGGTCAGCTCTTCGCCGACTGCGTCACCGACCGTAACTTCGCCGCCATCGGCGATGTTTTCGGCGGATTCGGTGATCGTCGCGGCGATGCTGCTCATGCCGCCATTGTCGGTGGCGAGCGGGGCGCTGGCGAAGGACGCACTGGCGAGGAAGGCGCCGAGAAGCGCGCCGGTGGCCCACACCAACAGACCGTGCACGCCGTCGCGGACGTCAACTTCGTGTTCGGTTGAATCGTAAGAGCGGCGGCGCATGCGCCCGGCGAGATAACCGCCGGCAGCGAACGAAAGCACTTGCACCCAGACGATCCAAAGGCCCGCGGCGGTCGCGAACGCGGCGACGCTGACGCCTTCGCCTTCGTATGGCGAGGCCATGCCGAGGCCGATCGCGGCGCTGAAGGTGAAAAGAACGAACGAGATCGCGCACGCCAAAACGGCGCCGCCAATGATCGCGGCCCAATCGACATAAGAATGATCGGAAGCGACGGGCGCGCGCACGGGCGCGCCGGTAGCGCTAAGGTCTGTCATGATGAACCTTCGGTTCTAAGTGTTGGGAAGGTCAGCGGATGCCGACGAACGAGAGGATGGCGAGAACGATCACCACCACACCGACGAGGTAAACGATTGAGTTCATGTGCGGGCCCTCTGGCAGCGCGGTAATGGCTGCATTCATGGCCGCAACGTCTGCGATGTTGGAAAGTTCCGTAGACACGCGTTTACGCGCGTTTTGTGAGTTCCACGAACACGTCTTCGAGGTCGGGCTCTTCGATCGAGAGATCTTTGATCGCGATGCCGGCGGCGCGCACGCGATCGAGCATTTCTTCCACCGGGTGTTCGCCGGTTCGGTACGTCAATGTCAGCGCGCCGTTCTTGCGCATGGAGACAGTGACATCCTCGAAGCCGGTGAGCGGCAGCGTCAGCGGATCGCGCGGGGTGACGACAAGCGTTTTGCGGTCAAGCCGGCCGATCAGTTGTGGCGTCGGCTCGCACGCGATCAGCGCGCCGTGATGGATGATGGCGATGGTGTCGCAAAGTTCCTGCGCTTCTTCGAGATAATGCGTGGTGAGCACGATCGTGGTGCCGCGCGCGTGAAGCTCGCGCACATAATCCCAGAGCTGACGGCGCAGATCGACGTCAACGCCGGCGGTGGGTTCGTCGAGCACCAGCACAGGCGGTGTGTGGACCATCGCTTTGGCCACAAGCAGGCGACGCTTCATGCCGCCCGAGAGCGTGCGCGCATAGGCGTCGCGCTTATCGAACAGGCCGACGGCTTTCAGGATTTCGTCGCTGCGGCGCTCGGCTTTCGGCACGCCGTAATAGCCGGCTTGGATCTCCAGCGTTTCAAACGGCGTGAAGAAGGGGTCCATGTTGAGTTCTTGCGGCACGATGCCGATGGCGCCGCGCGCGTTCATCGGATCGGCCTCGATATCGGCGCCCCAGATGCGCGCCGTGCCGGCCGATTTCATCACCAGGCCGCCCAGGATGTTGATGAAAGTCGATTTGCCGGCGCCGTTGGGGCCGAGCAGGCCGAAGAACGAGCCGCGCGGGATCGCGAGGTCGATGCCCTTCAGCGCGTGCATCGCCGGCAATTTGCCTTGCGCACGGTAGGTCTTGTCGAGGCCGACGGCTTCGATGGCGAAATCAGGCTGTGCGTTGGGGGCGAGCATGGCTTACGGCGCTTGGGGTGATTGCGCGGACGCGCGATGCGCTCTAGGTACGGGCGGTTGCCGCCAGCTTCAAGCAGAGCCTCCGCGCCCCATGTCGAAATTGCCTCACAACCCACGCACAGACGAAATGACGCCGGGCGATCCCGATGCGCGGCCGGCGCCTGAAATGGTCACCGTGACGTCGACGCGCGTGAAGTGCGACGGTGGCGGCGGCGCGCTGGGGCATCCGGTGGTGTTTTACGACATGGGCGAAGAAGATTTCGTCGAGTGCTTGTACTGTGATCGCCGCTTCGTGCTGGCGGCGGGCGCTGGTCACGCTCACTGAGCCTTCCGCCGCCGCGCCAAGCTCGCCACGAACAACAGCAGGAATAGGCCTGCCGCAAAATAGACGCCGCGCGGATCGCTGCGGACTGCGGTTGCGAGCGCCGTGACGGCTAGGCCCGCGACAAGTAGGAAGAGCCACTCGCGTGTGGTGGCGATCAGCGCGACGAACTCCTTCAGATAGCGCCATGCCGAGCGCCGCCACGCGATCGCGACGATCAGCCCCAGAACCACCCAGCCCGCGTGAAATGCGAACGTGCCAGGGACATTTTGCAGCGCGTGCGCGGTGATCGCGGGGATGATCGACCCGGTGCGGATGGTGAGCCAGGCCAGCACGAGCGCGCCGATGAAGGCAAACAGCGAATGGAAGGCGAGATAGAGATCGCCGGTGAGATATTGGCCGTGCGCCACCCAAAACAGCACCGAGGTGAGGAGCACGGCGCCGCCGGCGGTGAAGTTCTCGCGGAAGCGGCCGAGCATGTAGCTGCGGAAGAACAATTCCTCGACGATGGGGACGATGACGAAGCTGGACGCGGCCATGAACAGCCAGAACTCAAAGTTCATCTCGGCGTGTTCGAACAGGGCCCACATCGGCGTTTTGTCGCCGAGCGGATAATAGAAATCGATCGCCGTCGCCAAACGCACTGGCAGCAGCGTGACGAGGCAGACGCCGGCGCCGAGGGCGATCAGGCCGAACAGCGAGTGACCGCCGGTGGAGAGCGATGCTTCGCGCCGCGTCGGCCCACCGCGCCACGCGGCCACCGCCCAGGCGACGGCCAATGTCAGCCCGAACCGCAGGCTGAGCCATTGGCTCTCGGCAATGGCGGCGTTGAACCATTGCGGCCCGCCTTCGCCGAACAACAGCGCGTCGCGCCCGGCGCGGGTCGCGAGGCCGATCAACGGCGCCACTTGCGTTGCGATCAGGGAGAACGCGACCAACAGAAACAGCGGCTCGGCAATAGCCAGCGCGCGCGAGGACCAGCGTGTGTCGGAGGGGGTTGCGGTTGTCATGCCGCGAGCCTTCGCTGCGACGGCGTGGCTTGTCAACTATAAATATAGTAGTTAGCTTGAGGCGATGCCGATCACGGTGACGCTGGCGCGATCGAGGCGCGGCGCTGCAATGGCGCCGGCGAAGATCACCAGCGTGATCAAGGCCGCGCTCAGCGCCAACTTTTGGCGGCGCGGCTCGGCTAATCGCTCGAGCCGGCGCTCGATCGGGCTGCCGCTGATGCCGGCGGCGAGGGGCGGCGGCGCTGCGCGTGCACGCGTTTCGCGCAGAAGCGCGTGCGCGTAGGTGGGATCGGCGGCCGCGTACTCATCGCAGGCGATCTCGCGCTGTTCGGCAAGCCAGCGGCCCAATTGCAGCAGCGGCCAGTTCCACCAACACAAATCCTCGATCACGCGCTGCATGAATGCAGCTTGCAGATCGCCGCGTTGCAGATGCGCCAGTTCGTGACGCAGCAGCGCGGGGAGGTCCGGCGCGTCGGCGAGGCGCGGGGGAAACACAATGGTGGGCCGCAGCAGCCCGATCAGCATCGGCCCGTTGACGGATTCGCTTGAGCCGATGCGCGTCTGGCTTGGGAGCCCGTATTGCTCTGGCGACGCGAGTGTTGCGTTTGCCGCGATGCGTTCGGCTTTGACGAGCGCCGCAAATGTGTAGCCCAGCCGCGCAAGCGACACCGCAAATGCGATGACGACGCACGCCAGCGCCAGCTCGCGCCACGGCGATTGCGCCGCGATGTCGGCGAATGAAAACGCGCGCGCGTCAAACAAGGGCTGCGCGTTTGGGCCGTAGGTGATGGTCAGCTGCTCCGGCAACACGCTGGCGAGCGGCCAGAGTGCGGCGGCGTAGAAGGCGGTCGATGCAAGCCAGTGCCGTGCGCGCGCCGAGCCGGCTTCCACCGCGGCAAGGCTCAGCTTGATCGGCAGCGCAAGCATCGCGGCGACCAAGATCTGGCCGGCCATCAACAGCGCCAGGGTGACGATCTCAGCCACGCTTTTTGTCGAGCTTGGCCTCGATGGCGCGCAACCGATCGAGATCGACGCTGTCGCTTTCGATCAGATGCTGCGCCAGTGCGTCGCTGGAGCCGCCGAAGAAGGACGTCAGCATTTGTTTGACCGCTGTCGCGCGCGCCTCGGTGCGCGAAACGAGCGGGCGAAACACGTGTGCGCGGCCTGCGGCTTTGGCGGCGACGAATTTCTTGTCGGTGAGCACGCGCAAGACCGTGAGCACGGTGGTGTAGGCGAGCTGATGCTTGCGCTCGAGCTCGTCGGTGACCTCGCGCACGGTGGCTTCGCCTTTCTCCCACAGCACGCCCATCACCCGCAATTCGGCGTCGGTGAGGGTGGAGCTTGGCTTGCGTGGCATACTACTATTGTCATAGTAGAAAGACGCCGATGTCAAGCGAAGGTCCGAAAAGGGGGTGCTCTGGATGGCGTTCGGCGGTAGAAGCCGCGCTGGAGAACACCCATGCCCGCACGCCCGAACGATGCTGAAACTTTCCACGCGCTGCATTGCGATTTCTTGATCTTGCCGAACGCGTGGGACGCCGCCAGCGCGGCGATTGTCGAGCGCGCGGGGGCAAAGGCGATCGCGACGTCGAGTGCGGCGGTGGCGTGGGCGCACGGGTTTGCCGACGGGCACGATGTGCCGGTGGCGAAATTGGCGGTCGCGGTGGAGGAGATCGTGCGCGTTGTTGGCGTGCCGGTCAGCTGCGATGCGGAGGCAGGCTATGCCGACGATGCGGCGGCCGTGGGCGAGAACGTCACGGTGCTGATCGGCGCGGGCGCGGTGGGCATCAATCTGGAAGATGGCAAGCAACCGCACGAACTGCATCTGCGCAAGATCGAAGCGGCGCGCAGCGCGGCGGAGCGCGCGGGCGTAAAGCTCTATATCAACGCGCGCACGGACGTGTTCTTGAAGCGGCTGGCGCCGCTGGAGCAGGTGGTGGAAGAGACCATTCGGCGCGCGCGGGCGATGAAAGAGGCAGGCGCGAGCGGTCTGTTTGCGCCCTTGGCGATGAAGCGGGAAGATATTCGCGCGCTCGTCGGCGCTGTGGATATGCCGCTTAATCTGATGGCGTGGACGGGCATGCCGGATGCGACGGCGCTGAAAGCACTTGGCGTGAAGCGCTTGAGCGCGGCGACGGGGCTGTTTCATGCGGCCGCGTTGGTGGTGAAGCAAAGCGCTGAGGCGTTCTTGGCGACCGGCGATTCCGGCGCATTGGTCGCGGCTGGCGGCGAAAGAAGTGACTACAATGCGTGGTTCAAGCGTTGAGCGTATGGCGCGCGCCGCCTAGATTGGCGCGATGATCGAAGGTTCCGACGCCATTGCGCCAGAGGCGCGCAGGGAAGTCATGGCGCGGCTTGACGCGATTGAGCGCGACCAGCGCGCGCGAATTTTGCTCGCGGTTGAGAGCGGCAGTCGCGCTTGGGGCTTCCATTCCCCAGACAGCGATTACGATGCGCGTTTCGTCTACGTGCGCGCGGAGGACGATTATCTGAATTTGTGGCCAGGCCGCGACGTGATCGAGACGCCGATTGAGGGCCTGTTCGACGTCAACGGTTGGGATCTCGGCAAAGCGTTGACGCTGATGGCGCGCGGCAACAGCGTGGTGCACGAATGGATTGCCTCGCCACTGGTGTATCGCGTGAGCCAGCCATTCATGGCGTCGCTCGTGCCGATCGCGAACGCCTGGCGCAGCGCCTTCGCGGATGTGCATCATTATCATGGATTGTTGGCGACGCAGCGCGGCCGCTTCATCGCTGGTCGCGAGTTGGTGAAGCTGAAAAAGTATTTCTATGTGATCCGTCCGGCGATGGCGCTGCAATGGGTCCGCGAGAAGGGTGGCGCGCCACCGATGGATTTGCCGAGCTTGTTGGCAGGGGTCGAACTGCCGCGCGAAACGACGGCAGCGCTTGAGCACTTGCGCGCCGCCAAGCGCGAGAGCTCGGAAATGGGCGAAGGCGCACGCATTCCGGCGCTGGACGCTTATATAGAAGAGCAAGCGGCGTGGGCGGTGGCGGCCAAGCCGCGCGCGCCGGCGACCGACCCCGCGCTCGTCGAAAAGACAAATTCTCTGTTTCGCGCCGCAGTGCGCGGGACGCTAGGGTGATCCGGTGACCGATTCCAAACCACGCCTCTTCCTGATCGATGGCTCGGGCTATATTTTCCGCGCCTATCACGCATTGCCGCCGCTGACGCGCGCGTCCGATGGCTTGCCGGTTGGCGCGGTGGCGGGCTTTTGCAACATGTTGTGGAAGTTTCTCGAGGAGATGAAAGCCTCCGACGCGCCGACGCATCTGGCGGTGATCTTCGACAAATCCGAGATCACGTTCCGCAATGAGCTTTATCCCGAATACAAAGCGCATCGTCCGCCGACACCGGAAGATTTGGCGCCGCAGTTTCCGCTGATCCGCGACGCGGTGCGCGCGTTCAATGTCGCGTGCATCGAGATGGGCGGGTTCGAAGCCGACGATCTGATCGCCACCTATGCGCGCCAGGCAGCGGCGGCCGGGGCGACGGTGAAGATCGTGTCGTCCGACAAAGATTTGATGCAGCTGATCGAGGACGACAAGATCGAGCTCTACGATCCGATGAAGCAGAAGCCGCTCGGCAGCGAAGCGGTGATGGAAAAATTCGGCGTGACGCCGGACAAGGTGATCGACGTGCAGGCGCTGATCGGCGACAGCACCGACAACGTGCCGGGCGCGCCGGGCATTGGCCCGAAGACGGCGGCGGAATTGATGGCGACGTTCGGGTCGCTCGAAGCGATCCTTGAACGCGCCAATGAGATCAAGCAGCCGAAGCGGCGCGAGACCTTGATCAATCACGCCGATCAGATCCGGTTGTCGAAAGTGCTGGTGACGTTGCGCGACGATGTGCCGGTGAATGAGAAATGGCCGGAGTTCGCGGTGGGCGAGCCGGTGGCGACGACGTTGCTGCAATTCCTCGACGCGATGGAGTTTCGTACTCTGGCGCGGCGCGTGCGCGAGCATTTCGCGCGCGAGAAGGGCGTCGAGGTCGTCGCCTCGTATGCGGCGGGCGCTGTGGCGGAGGCGCCCGTGCGTGGCGGCCCGCCGGACGACGAAAACAAGCCGTTCCTGCGCGAAAAATATGAGGTCGTGCGCGATATCGAGACGTTGCGCCGGGTTTGGATCGCGGGCGCGAAGGCGCTCGGCGCGGTTGGCATTGACGTGGAGGCCGACGGCCTCGACGCGGCGCGCGCGAATCTCGTGGGCGTCTCGCTCGCGTTGGGGCCCAACGTTGCGTGCTACGTGCCGCTGGCGCATCGCGCCGCCGATCCGCGCGCGGGGGAGTTGTTTGCCTCTGAAAGCGACGCGCCGGCGAGCGTGGGTGACATGGGCGCGCAAGTTCCCATGAGCGAGGCGATCGCTGCGCTGAAGGACTTGTTCGAGGATGCGAGCGTCCTCAAGGTTGGTCTCAACATCAAGTTTGGCGTCGCGATGTTCGCGCGATTGGGCGTGGCTCTCGCGCCGATCGACGATCCGATGCTGATGTCTTACGCGCTGTTCGGCGGTTTGAACGAGCACGGCAAAGCCGAATTGGTGAACCAGCATCTGGCGCACGCGCTGATGCCGCTGAGCGAAGTCGCCGGCAAAGGCAAGTCGGCGCAATCGTTCGATATGATCAGTGTTGACCGCGCGGCGACGTATTCGGCTGAACACGCGGACGCGGCGCTGAGGCTGGCGCGCAAATTGCGGCCGCAGCTCGCGCGAGACCGCTTGGTGACGGTGTACGAAACGTTGGAGCGGCCGTTGCCGCCGGTGCTTGCGGCGATGGAGCGCGCGGGGATCAAGGTCGACACGCAGATGCTGTCGCGGCTGTCGGGCGATTTCGCGCAGCGGATGCTGCAATATGAAAACGAGGCGTACGGGCTTGCAGGGCGCGAGTTCAATATTGGCTCGCCGAAGCAGCTTGGCGAGATTTTGTTCGACGAGCTGAAGCTGGCGGGCGGCTCGAAAACCAAGACGGGCGCGTGGTCGACCGATGCGACGATCTTGGAGGATTTGGCTGAAGCGCACGAGCTTCCCAGCAAAGTGCTGGAATGGCGCCAATTGTCGAAGCTGCGCTCGACCTACACCGAGGCGCTAGGGCAAGCCGTGAACCCGCAGACGCAGCGCGTGCACACTACATACGCGCTTGCCGCCAGCACGACGGGGCGGCTCGCCTCTAACGATCCGAACTTGCAGAACATTCCGATCCGCACAGAAGAAGGCAGGCGCATCCGCGAGGCGTTCATCGCCGAGAAGGGCAATGTGCTGGTGAGCGCGGATTACTCGCAGATCGAATTGCGGCTGTTGGCGCATGTCGCCGACATTCCGCAATTGAAGCAGGCATTCGCCGATGGGATCGACATTCACGCGCGCACGGCGTCGGAAATGTTCGGCGTACCGGTGGAAGGCATGCCGAAGGAAATTCGCGCCAACGCGAAGGCGATCAATTTCGGCATTATCTACGGCATTTCCGCGTTTGGTTTGGCGCGCAATCTCGGCATCGAGCGCGAAGAGGCGAGCGCTTATATAAAACGCTATTTCGAACGCTTCCCGGGCATTCGCGATTACATGGAAGAGACCAAAGCGTTCGCGCGCGCCAACGGCTACGTGAAGACGTTGTTCGGTCGACGCATCTGGATCGCCGGCATCAAGTCCAAGAACGTGCAGGAGCGCAATTTCGGCGAACGCCAAGCCATCAACGCGCCGCTGCAAGGCGCCGCAGCTGATATCATTCGCCGCGCCATGGTGCGCTTGCCGGACGCGCTGTCGGCGTCAGGCCTGCAAGCGCGGATGCTGTTGCAGGTGCACGACGAATTGGTGTTCGAGGCGCCGCAAGCGGAGGCCGATAAGCTGTGCGCGCTGGCGCGGCAGGTGATGGAAGCCGCGCCCGAGCCGGTGGTGCAATTGAGCGTGCCGCTGACGGTGGAAGCAAAAGCCGGCGCGACATGGGGCGCGGCGCATTAGCGTTAGGGCGCAGTCAGCGCAAACCTCAGAACGATGTTGCGGCGGCGCGTGCCGGGCTGCGCCTCGGCGATCGGGCGGTATCGCCGGGCCGTCGCATAGCCGAGCGCCATGTTGCGGCATGCGCCGCGCGGATTTTCGTAGGCGACGCGCACATTCGTGAATTCGCCGGTGTCGCTAACATCGCCGACAATGATCGCGCGGCACCATGTCTCCGCAGGCGTCTCCCCGTACATGCGCGCTGAAACCGGCTGTTCGACTGGCAGCGTCATGCCGACGGGATCATCGGCGAACAATTGCTTCATAAGGCCCGCGTAGGCGGCGTTCGAGCCGAGGTCTAAACAGAGGACGGAGCCTTGCCACAGCATGTCGTAGCACGCGGATTCACCGGCGGTGGCGGCGGCTTGCGCTGCGTCCCAGTCGCGCGCGGCGGTGAGCGCGGAGGCATGTGCGTTTAAGAGGAGCGGGCGAAGCGCGCGGTCGTTTCCGGTGAGGTCCGCGGCGATGGCGTGAAGCGGAGCGATGGCATCGGCGGTCAGCCGCGCATCGGCGATGAGCGCGTCCGGCGCTACCGCGGCGTTTCGGTATTCGTACCAATAGGTCAATGTCGCGGCGGCGATCGCCCACAACCGATCTGTCGTCGGCGGTTGCGCCAGCAGGGCGTCAAGCAATTGGCGCCGGCCAACCAGCAGGGTGTCTTCCGGGCTGATGCTGACGCTCTCGAGCGCTGCCAGTTCACGCATGAAACGCTCTGTGTCTCTGAGGTCGCGGCCGCGCAGGTTGCCAAGCAGGCGATAGGCGATGAGGCGGCGCGGGCCGCTGTCGTCGTCGATGCTGACGCGATCGATCAAAGGCGCCGCGAAGAAGCCGTTGTCTTGGACGCCTTCCAGCGCCTGCAGCCAGGCGACGTCCCAAAGCAGAGATGCCTCCGCCTCCGAAAATTCCCGGCGGCGATCGCGCGTGCGTTGATTGACGGCGGCGCGCGCGGCGTGATCGCACCAGACAACCAGCCAAAGCGCGCGGCGGCGGTTGATTTCATCCCGGCAGTTTTGCGCCGCGGAATCGAAACGCGCCTCGCGCGGCAAGTCGCGCAGTTGATCCCCGACCATGTCGAGGCGGCGGAAATAGTCTTGCGCGGCAGCGGCGCCGATTGAAGCGAAGGTCGCGGCGATCAATGCGAAGACGCCCCACGCTGCACGCATCAGATGTCTCAAGCGATCCCCCCGGTTCGAGCAAGGGTAGGGCGGGGACCGCCGAGGTTGCAACTCGCCTGCGCGATTTCTGCAAGGCGATGTCATGTTGGCGCCCTGATCGCGCATGATGGTGGGGCGTGGAGGGTTCGATGCGGGCGGTTTTGGTTGCTTTGGGTTTGATGTTGGCGCCGGGCGCGGCTTGGGCGGTTGAGCCGGCTGAGGTCGTCGGCGGCTGGGTGACGGAATGGGCCAATCAAGGCGGCGAAGCCGTCTCGGGCGGCGCGCCGATGCGGATCAGTTTGGAATCGCCGGACGCGCTTGATGGCGCGTGGCCAACGCCGGGCGCCGATGGGGTGATTTTTGGTGAGGCGGAGACCCGCGCCGACGGCGCGCTGGTGTGGCGCGGCCAATGGGCCCACGTATGGCCCGAGGGCGTCACGCGCGGCACCTTCCATTTCGTGTTCACGGACGCCAACACCTTCACCGGCACGTGGTCGACCTCGGATGGAGAGATCGTCGACGCCGCGTGGAATGGCCGGCGCGCGGACAAGACGCATCGGTGAGGGGCGGAACGCGCGCGCGTTTCGAGACGTTTCGCGTCAAGACGCCCCGCCGCCGGGGCCAAGCCTTCACACCCGCCGCCGGGCAGGTTATGTCAGGGGGCGCGCCGGTTCATTACACCAACGTCAGGAAACCCCATCTCCACCATGGCTACCATTGCCCTTGTCGATGACGACGAGAACATCCTCGCCTCCCTGAAGATCTTCTTCGAGGCCGAGGGCTACACCGTGCGCACCTATACCGATGGGGCGACGGCGCTGACTGCGTTGGCGGAGACGCCGCCGGACATCGCCATTCTGGACATCAAGATGCCGCGCATGGACGGCGTCGAGGTGCTGCGGCGGCTGCGGCAGAACTCGAATTTGCCGGTGATCTTCCTGACCTCGAAGGACGACGAGATGGATGAGGTCGTCGGCTTCAATGTCGGCGCCGACGATTACATCAAAAAGCCATTCTCACAGCGATTGCTGAACGAGCGGGTGAAGGCGCTGCTGCGCCGCACGCGAGCGGGCGCGCCAGGAACCGAGAACGGCGACAAGAAGCCCATCGTGCGCGGTGAACTTGTGCTTGATCCCAACCGCCACGCCTGCAATTGGAAGGGCGAACCCGTGCGCCTCACGGTCACGGAATTCCTCATCCTCCAAGCTCTCGCCCAACGCCCGGGCTATGTTAAGAGCCGCGACAACCTGATGGACGCGGCCTATGACGATCAGGTTTATGTCGACGATCGAACCATCGACAGCCACATCAAGCGGCTCCGGAAAAAATTCCGCGACATCGACGATACGTTCGATGCGATCGAAACCCTTTATGGCGTCGGCTACCGATACAACGAAGCCTGAAGGCGTTCTCGGCGCGATTGCGCGCTCACGCATCACGCGGATCATCTTTCTTTGGAATTTTGTCGGGCTGGGCATCCTGTTGCTCGGCGTGCTGCTGCTTACCGAGTTGCGCGCGGGGCTGACGGAGGCGCAGTTCCGAAATCTGCGCACGCAGGGCGAGCTGATCGCCAATCTGCTGATTGAGACCGGCACGGTGCAGGGCGATCCATGGCCGGGGCTGAACGAGCCGGCGGTGCGCGAAGTGATGCGCCGCGTGCTGCCGCCAGTGGCGGAAGGCGAGCGTGTGGGCACGGCGGGCACGCGTGTTCGTGTGTTCGCGGCCGACGGCGCCGTCGTCGCCGATACGGACGTGATCTACGACAAGCTCGAAGAAACGCCGCTGCCGGGTGTGGGCGCGGAGGACGAGAATATTGGTCAAACCATTCGCCGCGCCGCGCGGCGGGTCGAATATATCCGGCTGACGCCGTGGCGGCCCTCGATCACCTTGGAGGAGGAGCGCCAGCGCGCGCTGCTTGGTGAGATATCGAGCGGTCAGCGGCTCAACGAATTGGGCGAGCGGGTGGTGACAGTGTCGCTGCCGATCCGGCGCGTGCAATCGGTGTTGGGCGTCGTCACGTTGGAAAGTGCGGACGTGGAGCGCATTTTGGTCGCCGAGCGCGCGGCGATGATCCCGTTTACGCTGGGCGCGGCGATGGTGACGTTCCTCGCGTCGGCGCTGCTGGCTCTGTTTGTGGGGCAGCCGCTGAAACGCCTAGCCGAGGCCGCCGACAGGCTGCGCGTCACCGGTTCGACGCGGCTGCATCTGCCCGAGGTATCCAAGCGCAAGGACGAAATCGGCGCGCTGGGGCAATCGCTGGAAGCGATGACCGGCGCGTTGGCCGATCGCATTGACGCCAATGAACGTTTCGCGGCGGACGTCAGCCACGAGATCAAGAATCCGCTCGCCTCGATCCGTTCGGCGATCGATTCCGTGCGTGCGATCAGCGATGCCGAACGGCAAGCGCAGTTGCTGGGTATCGTCGCTCAGGACGTGAAGCGCCTCGACCGCTTGGTCACCGACATTGCGCGCGCCAGCCGCATCGAAGCGGAAACGGCGCGCGGCGATCCGGGCAAGGTCGATCTCGGAAAGATGCTGGCGGACCTGGTGGACGCTTACGCGCCAGCGCCCGACGAAAAAGCCGAAGTGCCGGTGATCTTCCAGCGCCCGGCGCCGAAAGACGCAATCGTGTTCGGCCAAGAGGGCCCGATTGGGCAGGTGTTCCGAAATCTGATCGACAATGCGCGTTCGTTCAGCCCGAGCGGCGGGGCGGTGCGGGTGGCGATCCAGGTGGTGCGCGGAAAAAGCGACGTGGTGCGCGCGGTGGTGGAAGACGAGGGGCCGGGCATTCCGCCGGAAAATCTCGAGACCGTGTTCGAGCGCTTTTACACGCAGCGCCCGACCGGAACCGCCTTTGGCGGCAATTCAGGGCTCGGGCTCTCGATCGCCAAGCAGATCGTCGCCGCCCATCACGGTCGGATTTTTGCGCAAAATATCGATGGCGCGGGCGGCGCCCGGCTGGGCGCGCGGCTGGTGGTTGAACTGCCCCTGGCCGCCCCGTCGCGGGCCTGAGGGCTAGAAACACCGCCCAACACACCCTGCTGGGGAAAAGCGACCAATGCCTGCCGGTTAGGCTTTTCTCGCAAGCGCGAAGGGATATGGTGTGGCCGCGTTTTGACCGGAACAGACGGGGCGTTTCGGGCAGCGGGAGTACTGAATGATCGGCGTCGTGGTGGTGTCCCACGGCCGCTTGGCTGACGAATTCGTCGCCGCGGCCGAGCACGTGCTTGGGCCCCAAGAACAAATGCGTGCGGTGGCGATCGGTCCCGACGACGACATGGAGGAGCGCCGTGGCGATATCCTCGATGCCGTGAAGACGGTCGATAAAGGCGATGGCGTCGTCATACTCACCGACATGTTCGGCGGCACGCCGTCGAACCTGGCGATCTCGGTGATCCATCAGGTGCAGGTCGAGGTGATCGCCGGCGTGAACTTGCCGATGCTGATCAAGCTTGGCGAAGTGCGCTCGAAGGTCGGGCTCGCTCAAGCGGCTCTGATGGCGCAGGAGGCGGGCCGGCGCTACATTCGCGTTGCTTCGGTCGAGCTGGCGGGCGGGGCGACCTAGCAGGGCGCGGCATGGGGCTGAAACGGACGCTCACCATCGTCAATCAACGCGGCCTGCATGCGCGGGCCTCGCGCAAGCTTGCCGAATTGGCGCTGAGCTTCGAGGACACCGAGATCGTCGTGCGCCGCGAGGACGAAGAAGCGGACGCACGCTCGCTGATGGATTTGATGATGCTGGGCGCCGGCATTGGCAGCGACATCGAAGTCGAGGCTGATGGGCCGCAGGCGGCTGTCGCGCTGGAAGCGATCGAGGCGCTGGTCGGCGCCAAATTTCACGAAGAGGAATAAGATGCGGGTGATTGCCGCTCTGTTGGCGCTGATGTGCGCCGGATTCGTCGTGCCCGCCGCGGCGCAACCGGCGCGCGTCGATTACACGCTGCGTCCGGAAATGTCGGCCGGTGCGATGCAGGCGATGGCTGTTGAGCTGAGCTTCACCGGCGACGCTGACGGTGAGACGAATCTTGCGCTGCCGAGCTCGTGGGGTGGCGAAGAAGAGCTTTGGCGTGTCGTGGCCGACCTTAGCGTCGCCGGCGCGACGATGGTCGACGGCGAGGGCCCGGGGCAGCGTGTGCTGCGGCATGCGCCGAACGCACGCGTGATGGTGCGCTATCGCATCGTGCAGGATTTTGCGGGGCCGCCGATGGCGGCGGGTCGCAATCCGTATCGGCCGGTGATCCGGCCCGGCTATTTCCATCTGATTGGCCACACCGCTTTGATCCTCCCGGACCTGGCTGATGCAAGCCCGGTGCGCGTGCGCACGCGCAGTTTGCCGCGCGGGTGGACGTACGCCTCGGATACACAGCACGGCGGCCTGAGGCTCGGAAATTTGGGCGCGAGCGTTTTCGTGGGCGGCGATTTTCGTGTTCTCAACGCACCGAATGGCCACGCGCGCGTGGCCATTCGCGGCGAATGGAGTTTCAGCGATCGCGACTTTGCGCGGCAGGCTGGCGAGATCATCGGCGCGCAACGCGATTTCTGGGGCGACGGCCGGCGGCCTTATCTCGTGACGGTGATGCAGCTGTCGTCGACCGATCCTGGCCGTCGCAGCGTCGGCGGCACTGGCTTGACCGACGCGTTTGCGTTTTTCGCGACCGCCAATGGCGACGCCGCCGTGATCACGCGGACGCTGGCGCACGAAGGCAACCACACCTGGATTCCCGAAGAGATCGGTGGTTTCCCGAATGACGAAATGGCGGAGCGCGGCGGCTATTGGCTGTCCGAAGGCTTCACTGAGTTTTTCACCGGGCGCTTGCTGGTGCGTCAAGGCGTGTGGGAGCCTGCTGAATTCGCGGCGGATCTCAACGCGATGCTGGAACTGTATTCAGGGACTGACGAGAGCACAGCGCCAAACGCACGCATTATCGCCGGTTTCTGGACCGATCGTGCCATGCGCGACCTGCCGTATCGGCGTGGGCGATTGCTGGCGAGCGTGTGGGACGCGCAATTGCGCGCGCGCGGGTTGAGCCTGGATCATGTGTTGCGGATGATGCGCGCGCGGGCGCGGGCGGGCGACACGCGCATTGCGACGGAGTTGTTTTCAGCGGCGATGGCCGAGATTGGGATCGACGTGAGCGCCGAACTGGCGACGTATGTGGAGCAAGGCGCCTGGGTGCGCTTGCCTGCGGATGCGTTCGGCGCCTGCGGGAGCGTGGTGACAGAGGAGGTTCCACGCTTCCATCGCGGCTTCGACATCGACGCTACTAACGCCAACAATTTGATCATCGCTGGCGTCGATCCGCGCCACAACGCGTACGCGGCGGGTCTGCGCGACGGCATGCAGATTTTGCGGCGTGACGCTGGCGAGATCGGCAATGCAAACGTGGAGCTGGTTTACGTGGTGCGCGACGGCGACACGGAGCGCACCATTCGCTATCTGCCGCGCGGCGAGGGCGCGTACACACGTCAGCGTCTGGTTCTGGCCGAGCCGCTCGATGGCGAGCGTTTGACGCAGTGCCGCGCAGTTTTGGCTGGCGAGTGAGGGCGACATGCAGGCGGATTCAACGGAATTGCTCGGACTTGTCGCCGGCTTCATCGGCGCGTTCGCGTTTGCGCCGCAGGCGGTCAAATTGATTCGCAGCGGCGACGGCAGTGGCGTTTCCGTGTTGACGTACGCCATGGTGCTGCTGGGCGCGGTGATGTGGGCAAGCTACGGCGTGCTGCGGGCGGCGCCGTCGATCGTGTTGTGGAACGTGGTGGCGGCGGGGTTGGCCATTTTGGTGCTGGCGCTGAAACTGAAACGCGCGCCGAACGCGCCGTAAGTGTTGATCGCGCGCCGCCGGGCCGGCATGATGGCGCGACGTCGTGCAGAACGGGGACATCCATGAAACGCTACATGCTTGCAATGGCGGGTGCGCTCGCTTTGGTCTCCGCTTGCGCGCCCGCGCCGCAGAGCAATGCGGCGCCGGACATCCAGCTTTACGCGCTTGATTGTGGGCGTGCGAATTTCAGCGACATCGGTGTGTTTGCTGACGATGGCTCGCTCAACGGGCAGACGCGCGAACTTATTGTTCCTTGCTATCTGATCCGGCATCCAAACGGAGATCTGCTGTGGGATACGGGTCTGCCGGAAGCCCTGGCGGATTTGCCGAACGGTCTGACGCCGGATGGTTTCCCCGCGACGCTCAGTGTGCCGACGCGTCTGAGCGCGCAATTGGCGCAGCTCAATCTGACGCCGGCCGATATCGAATACGTGTCGGTGTCGCACATGCACTCCGACCATTCGGGTAATCTGAATATGTTCGCGGCGTCGAACTGGATTGTCGACGAGGACGAGCGCGCCGCCATGTTCAGCGCCGAAGCGCGCGCAGGGCAGGATTTCGCGAACTACAGCCAGCTCGAGAACGCCAACACGACGCTGATCGAAGGCATGGCCGATGTGGAGCATGACGTGTTCGGCGACGGCACGGTGACGATCCTGCAAATGCCGGGGCACACGCCGGGCCACACGATCCTTCGCGTCAATCTGGCCAATGCCGGCCCGGTGCTGATCACCGGCGACATGTACCACCTCGCCGAATCGCGCGAGCGGCGCCTGGTGCCGGGCTTCAACTTCGACCGCGGGCAAACCTTGGTGGCGATGGATCGGATTGATGAGCTGCAGGCCGCGACGCAGGCGCGGGTGATCCGCGAACACGTGCCGGAAGATTTCCAGTCGTTGCCGCGATTCCCCGAAGCGTTGAACTGAACGCCGGCATTGAGCGTCCTAACGCGCGAATTTGTGCGCTGCAGCGAAGGCGCTGGCACGCCTGATGCGTGAATAACCTCTGATTCCATGCGGGCTTGCGCTTCACTGACGCGCTAGTTTGAGCGGCCAGCGTGGGAGGCCAGAAGCCAATGAATATGGACCAAGTAAGCGCGATGGTGTCGCGGTGGGGCGTACCTGTCCTACTCGCGGCGCTGATCCTGATTGCCGCGCACTTCGCGGCGAAGGCAGTGAAATGGGCGATCGCCAAGGGCGTCGACCGGATTCCGTTCCTCTCGCGGCGCGACAGCGCTGGCGCGGTGGGCGCGAAGCCTGCCGTCGATGTGGGCGAGCGGATCGGTGAAGTTGGTTATTGGGTGGTGTGGCTGCTTGGCCTCATCGCCGCGTTGAGCCAACTCGCGGTCGCCGCGCCCGGCCTGAACAATGTCACCGCGCCGTTGAACAACATGCTCAACGGATTTGTCACCTACGTGCCGTCGATCGTCGGCGCGGCGCTGACGTTCTTTATCGGCTTCGTGCTCGCGACCATCGCGCGTCGGATGGTGGAGGCGGCTGCTGAGGCTGCCGAGATCGACCGCCGTTTGGCCGATGCCGGCCTCACGCATATGCCGCGGGGCCCAGGCCTCGCGCGCTTGATTGGCGCGATCGTGTTTGCGCTCATCATCATCCCGGTCTCGATCCAGGCTTTGGATACGCTGAATATCAGCGCCATCTCGACGCCGGCGCGGCGCATGCTTGACGGCATCGGCACGGCGATCCCGAACGTGATCGGCGCGGTGTTGATCATCGTCGTGGCTTACGTGATCGGTCGCTGGGTGGCGGCGTTGGTGGAGAACGGCCTGCGTTCGATTGGTTTCGACGACATCGTCGGATCAATCGCCCGCGCTGAGCCGGTGCGCACCGCGATGGACAAGATGGACCCGACGCCTGGCGTCGATACGGTCGATCTCTCCGCGTTCCCGCCGTCGCGCATGATCGGGCTTACGGTGTTGATCGGCATCGTGCTGTTCGCCAGCGTCGAAGCGGCCAACGCGCTGCAATTCACGGCGATGGCGGCGATGCTGTCGCAAGTGGTGTCGATGGCGACGCAAGTGCTGTTCGGCGCGGTGATCATCGCGCTGGGCGTGCTGCTGGCCAACATCTTGTCGGCAGCGACTGCCAAGAGCGGCAGCGCGCAATCGGATATCATGTCGGTGTTCGTGCGCTGGGGTGTCATCATCCTCGCGGTGGCGATGGGTCTGCGCTTCATGGGTCTCGCCAACGAGATCATCGTGCTGGCGTTCGGGTTGATCCTGGGCGCTGTCGCGGTGGCGGTGGCGATTTCGTTCGGCATTGGCGGCCGCGACGCCGCCAAGCGCTTGATGGACCGCTGGACCAGCTAAGTCTCAGTCGCATAACGAAAATCGGGCCGTCGGGCGCAAGCTCGGCGGCCCTTTCGTTTGTGCAGGTCAGGGCGTCATATAAAGATATCTTTATATGATTATTGCCGGGCGCGGGATGGGCTGCTAGAGAGCGGCCCACAAACTCATCTTTTGCCCGGAGAAACACCCCCATGGCCGCCAGCGCCAAGCAAGATTACGTCGTTCGAGATCTCAGCCTCGCCGCCTGGGGGCGCAAGGAAATCGACATCGCCGAAACCGAAATGCCGGGCCTGATGGCGCTGCGCGCGGAATATGGCAAGCGGCAGATTTTGAAGGGCGCGCGTATCGCCGGCTCGCTGCACATGACGATCCAAACGGCGGTGTTGATCGAAACGCTGCAGGCGCTTGGCGCCGATATCCGTTGGGCCTCGTGCAACATTTTCTCGACGCAAGATCACGCCGCCGCTGCGATCGCCGCGAAGGGCACGCCGGTGTTCGCGACCAAGGGCGAGTCGCTCGAAGAATATTGGGAATACGCGCACCGCATCTTCGAATGGAGCGACGGCGGCTATCCGAACCTCATCCTCGATGACGGCGGCGACGCGACGTTGCTGACGGTGCTTGGCCCGAAGGCCGAGCAGCAGCCGGACGTGATCTCCAATCCGAGCAACGAGGAAGAAGAAGCGCTCTTCAAAGTGATGAAGCGCTACCTGAAAGAGAAGCCGGGCTTCTACACCGCGATCCGCAATGCCTGCAAAGGCGTGTCGGAAGAAACCACCACGGGCGTGCATCGCCTGTACGAGATGGCCAAGAAGGGCGATCTGCCGTTCCCGGCGATCAATGTGAACGACAGCGTGACCAAGTCGAAGTTCGACAACCTCTATGGCTGCCGCGAAAGCTTGGTCGATGCGATCCGCCGCGGCACTGATGTGATGCTGGCGGGCAAGGTGGCGTTGGTTGCGGGCTACGGCGATGTGGGCAAAGGCTCGGCTGCTTCGCTGCGCCACGGCGGTGCGCGCGTGGTGGTGACGGAAGTCGATCCGATCTGCGCGCTGCAGGCGGCGATGGAAGGCTACGAGGTGGTGACGATGGAAGATGCGGCGCCGCACGCCGACATTTTCGTCACCGCGACCGGCAACAAGGATGTGATCACCGTCGATCACATGCGGGCGATGAAGAACAACGCCATTGTCTGCAACATCGGCCACTTCGACGCTGAAATTCAGATTTCCGGTCTGAAGAATTTCAAGTGGGACGAGATCAAGCCGCAGGTGCACCACGTCGAATTTCCCGACGGCAAGAAGATCATCGTGCTGAGCGAAGGCCGCCTGGTGAACCTGGGCAACGCGACTGGTCACCCGAGCTTCGTGATGAGCGCGAGCTTCACCAACCAGACTTTGGCGCAGATCGAATTGTGGACCAACGGCGCCGCGTACAAGAACCAAGTCTATACGTTGCCGAAGCACCTCGATGAGAAGGTGGCGATGCTGCACCTCGGCAAGCTGGGCGCGAAGCTCAGCACGCTCTCGAAGGATCAGGCCGATTACATCGGCGTGACGCCGTCGGGTCCGTTCAAGCCCGATCATTATCGGTACTAAGAATGGCAACGGACGTTCTTCTCGCCGTACATTTTCTCGGCTTGATGATGGGCGCGGGCGGCGGCTTTGGCAGCACGATTGTGATGCGCGCCGCCGCCCAACGCCCGCCGCAAGAAGCGGGCGTGCTAAGGGCGCAAGGGCCGGCGCTGGCGCGGTTTTCCAGCATCGGCCTTGTGCTGATGTTGGCGACGGGCGTGGCGTTGGTGTTCGCCGAGTATGGCGGCTTCGCCAGCATGCCGGACCTGTTCTGGGTGAAGCTTGTGTTTGTCACCACGCTGACGATCGCGGCGGTGACGCTTGAGCTCACGTATGCTGCGGTGAAGAAGGGCGAGGCCAAGGCCGCCGCCCGCTTGCCGCTGTTCGGCCCTATCGCCGGCGCTTCGTCTTTGTTGGCGACGCTGTTCGCGGTGCTGGCGTTTCACTAACACCGCTCGTGGGCGCCGCTTCGGTCAGGAGCCAATCGCGAAAGCGCGCGATCTTTGGCAAGTCTGACGAGGCTTTCGGGCAAACGATCCAATAGGCGAAGGGCGCAGGGCGTTCTTCGGACACGGGGCGCGCAAGCCGGCCTTCGCGCAGATCGCGATCCGCCAACGCGCTGCGTGCAAGTGCGATGCCTTGGCCGGCGATCGCCGCGTCGATCGCGAGGTTCATTTCGCTGAAGCTTGGTCCATGCAGCGCGCGCGCGGGCGCGGTAACGCCGAACGCGTTGAGCCATGCGCGCCAGGCGTCGACGTTGCGATGATGGATCAGCGCCAGGCCCGGCAGGTCAGCCAGCGTGTGTGGCTTTCGCCCACGCATGAGCGCGGGGCTGCAGACGGGAAACATCGTTTCCTCGCAAAGCCGGGTGCATGAAAGGTGCGGCCAGTCGCCGTCGCCGTGGCGGACCGCGACGTCGATCTCGCCGTCGCTGAAGTCGATGTGTTGTGGCGTTGCGCTGATGCGCAGATCGAGATCGGGGTTGGCGCGGGAGAACGAGCCGAGCCGCGGCGCCAGCCATTTCGCTGCGAAGCTGGGTGAGACGCTGACGGTGAGCACGCGGGCGCGGCGCGCGGGATCGGTGACCGCTTGGTCTCCGGCGCGCAGACGCGCTAGCGCCTCCGCTGCAAACGGCAAATAGCGCCGGCCTGCTTCTGTCAGAGAAAGCTGGCGCGCATCACGCACAAAGAGCGCGTGGCCGAGCCGCAATTCGAGCTCGCGCACGGAATGGCTCACGGCGCTTTGGGTGATGTTCAACTCTTCCGCCGCGCGGGTGAAATTTCCGAGTCGCGCGGCGGCTTCGAACCCGCGCACGGCGCTGATGGAGGGCGGCGTCCAAGCGGGCATGAGCCTGCTCCTACAAATTACGCTCATGGTAGCGCGAGAAAGCAGCGTTTGTCGCAGGGAAAATGCGCCGATAGGCATGAGCGTCCCTTGTAGGAGCGAGCTTATGTCCGGCGCGCAAAAATTGCAGGAAAGCCTCACGCACTTTTTTGGCGATCGGCGGCCGACCCGATGGGTGACGCGGGCGCGGCCGAAAGTCGATCGCATTGCCTGCCCGTGGGCGATCCGGCGCTTCATCGATGCGAATGCCGAGATCCTCTACGTGCCGACCGAGCGCGTGTTCGAAACCGCGGAACGCGAGGGCGCGGTGGCGTTCGATATTCCCGGCGCGCCGATCTCGCACGAAGGCGAGCTGTGCAGCTTCGATACTTTGTTGCGCCGGTTTGGGCTTGAGACTGAGCCGGGCCTCGCGGTTCTGGCGTCGATCGTTCGCGGCGCCGACACGGATCGCCACCATCTCGCGCGCGAAGCGGCGGGTCTGCACGCGATCTCACTTGGATTGTCGCAAAACTTTGAAGACGACCACGCTTTGTTGGCGCAAGGCATGGTCATGTATGACGCGCTTTATGCCTGGGCGACGCGTGCACGCGGTGAGCGCCATACCTGGACGCCGGCGGCGACATGAGCGAACCGGTGTTGCTGCTGTCGCGCGGGGAGATCGCGGACCTATTGGATCCGGCAGATTATCTGGGCGCGGTTGAAGCAGCGTTTCGCGCCAGTCGGGATGCGCCCGCGCCGCCGCCGATGCACATCGCCGGACTGAATGGCGCGTTTCACGCCAAAGGCGCGGCGCTGTGGGGTGAACGAAAGCGCGTTGCGCTCAAGCTGAACGGCAACTTTCCCAGCAACCCTCTGCGCGGCCTGCCGACAATCCAGGGCGTGATCGTGCTCTGCGACGCTGAGAATGGGGCAGTGCTGGCGGTTATGGATTCGATCGAGATTACGCTGAAGCGCACTGCGGCCGCGACGGCGTTGGCGGCGCGCCATCTGGCGCGACCGGAGGCGGCGAAGCTGGCGACTTGCGGTTGCGGCGCTCAAGCGCGCGCACACCTGGAAGCGCTGGCGCCATTGTTTCGCTTCGCGCGCGGCACGGCTTGGGACAAGGACCGCGCCAAAGCTGCGGCGTTCGCGGCGGAGGCGCGCGCGCGCTTTGGCTTTGCCTTCGATGTGGCGGGCGATCTGCACGACGCGACTTTGGGCGCGGACATTGTCGTCACGTGCACGACCGCGCGGGCGCCGTTCTTAGGTGAAGCCGGGGTTTCTCCAGGCGCCTTCATCGCGGCGGTCGGCGCCGACAATGCGGAGAAAAGCGAGATCGCGCCGGCCCTCATGGCGCGCGCGAAAGTCGTTGTTGATGTGTTGGCGCAGTGCGCGGTGATAGGCGATCTGCATCACGCCATCAAAGCGGGCGCCATGCGGGCCGACGACATACATGGCGATCTGGCTGATGTGGTCGTCGGCGCCAGGCCCGGGCGGACACACGCCGATGAGGTCATCATCTTCGACTCGACGGGAACCGCAATTCTGGACGTGGCGAGTGCGGCGCTGGCCTACGAGCGCGCGCGCGAACGCCGTGTTGGGCTTCCATTCTCAATCGCATCGTGAGGAACACCGTCATGCGGTACGAAATCGCGCCGTTGTTTTGCCGCCCGTGGACGCTCAACGGCATCACGCCGCGGCTGATCGAGAGCCATTACGAAAACAATTATGGCGGCGCGGTGCATCATCTAAACGCGATCACAGAAGAGCTTGAGGCGCTTCGCTCAACGGGCGCCGCGGCGCATGCCGTTCTTTGGTTGAAGCAAGAAGAGATGGCGGCGCTGAATTCGGTGCTGCTGCACGAATTGTACTTCGCGAGCCTGGGCGGCGATGGTCGCGCGATCCCGGAGGGCCTCGCGGCCGCAATGACGCGCGATTTTGGTGCAGTGGATCGGTGGCGGTTCGAGTTTACGGCGCTCGCGGACGCGCTCGCGGCGCGTGGCGGCTGGGTGTTGCTGACATGGCTGCCGGGCGCCGGCCGGTTGCTCAATCAGAGCGTCACCGACGTCAGCCCAGGAATCGCCGGTGGGATTCCAATCCTTGCGCTCGACATGTACGAGCACGCCTACCGTCTCGATTTCGGCGCGAACGCGACTGCCTACGTCGCCGCGTTCATGCGCAACATTGAATGGAAGGCAGTGCAGGCGCGTTACGACGACGCTGTTTTGACGAAGCCGCCGCGGCCGCTGGAGCAGAAAGAGTTTGCCGGTCTGCCATCGGTGAGCGTCAACGAAGTAAACGCGATGCTTCAATCGAATGCGCCGGTGCAGGTGCTCGATGTTCGCCCGCGGCACTACAGCGCTCGGGCGCAGGACATTGTGGAGGGCGCGACGTGGCGCGATCCTGAGCGTGTGAGCGAGTGGATCGGTGAGTTGTCGAAGGATACGCCAGTGGTGACGTATTGCGTTTACGGCTTCCACATCGGATGTGAGACGGCGGCGACCCTACGCGAAGCGGGTTTTGAGGCGCGATACATGGCGGGCGGACATTCGGCGTGGAAGGCGGCGAAGGGGCCGGTGACGCTTTTCGATCCGGCCAAGCGGGTGGATGAGCCGAATGAGTGAGCCTGTGCAGCCAAGTCTTGGCCAGCTTGCGCGCGCGAGTTTGACGGTCGGTTGCCTCGGGTTTGGCGGGCCGGCGGGTCAGATCGCTCTGATGCACCGCATCTTCGTCGACGAGAAAAAATGGATCGACGAAGCGCGTTATCTGCACGCTCTGAATTATTGCATGCTGCTGCCGGGCCCCGAAGCGCAGCAATTGGCGACCTATGTCGGCTGGCTTTTGCACGGCGTGCGTGGCGGTGTGATTTCCGGATTGCTGTTTGTGCTGCCGGGCGCCTTCATCGTGCTTGGGCTCTCTTGGCTCTACGTCACGCAAGGGCAGACGCCTTTGGTGTCGGCCTTGTTCTTTGGCGTGAAAGCGGCGGTGGTGGCGTTCATCGTCGATGCGCTCTGGCGGATCGGCAAGCGCGCGCTGAAGACCGGCGCGGATATTGTGATCGCGGGATTGGCGTTTGTCGCGCTGTATCTGTTTGGCGTGCCGTTTCCGCTGGTGATTGTCGCTGCCGGCGTGTTTGGCGCACTGACGTCAACGCCGCTGCCGGTGCGAGATGTGCCGCAAGCCGCGCCGTCTGCTGTGAACGCGTTGCGCGCGGCTTTGGTTTGGGGTGCGGCGTGGTTGGCGCCGGTGGCGTTCGTGTTCGCGGTGTTCGGGCCGAACCACGTGCTGAGCGCGGTGAGCGTTCTGTTCAGCCAATTGGCGGTGGTGACGTTCGGCGGCGCCTACGCTGTGTTGGCGTATTTGCAGCAGCAGGCTGTGGACGTGCACGGCTGGATCAGCGCCGGGCAGATGATCGATGGCCTGGGTTTGGCGGAGACAACACCGGGGCCGCTTATCCTGGTGAACCAATTCGTCGGCTTTCTCTCCGGCTGGCAGGCGGCGGGCGGCGGGTTTGGATTGGCGATCGCGGCTGCGGCCTTGGCGAGCTGGTGCACGTTCGCGCCGTCGTTCCTGTGGATTTTCGCCGGCGCGCCTTACGCGGAGCAATTGCGGCACAATCGCTATGCCGCCGGCGCATTGCGCGCGGTGACGGCGGCGGTGCTCGGTGTGATTGCGAGCCTCGCGCTCTGGTTTGCGCAACATGTGCTGTTTGCCGAGGCGGCGACGTTCGCTGCGCCATGGGGGCGAGCGATATCGCTGCCCGTGCTGCATACGTTCGACGTTCGCGCAGCGGCAATCGCGCTAGCGGCGGCAATTGCCCTCATACGCTTCAAGGCCAACGCGGCTTTGGTGGTGATCGCCTGCGCGGCGGCCGGTTGGGCGCTCACGGCGATGTAATCCACAAACGGCGTCGCCGCATTGCGGGCGTCGCGTGCGGCGGCTAGAACGCCGGCTCGCCCTGGGGACGCCGCCTTCATGCTGGTTTCAGCGACGAGAACAGTCTCGGCCTACACGCTGCGGGCGCTGTTCTATGCCGTTTTGTTTGTGGCTGTGGCGATTGTGCATGTCGCCATCACCACAGCGTTGCGCACGATCGGCTGGCAGGGCGGGATCTCGCTGTTCGTCTCCGGCGCCGCAGTGCTGGTTGTGGTGCTGGCTGGCGTGAACCTCGCGGATTTCATTCGCGAGAAGCGCGCGGCGTGGCGCGAGTTGCAGCGCATGAAGCAGGGTTTGCCGGTGGGGCCGTGCTGCGTGGTGTGGCGCGCAAGCGAGGCCGCCGAGGGAAGCGAAGCGGATATGCCGTGGGATGTCGTCGGCCATTTGCGCGCGCGGTATCCCAAGTTGGCGCGGCGCCTGGGCGTCGAGGGCTACGCGGTTGTGGATTTCGAGATCAACGCGCAAGGCCAAGCCAAGAACGTACATTGCGTCGATGCGTGGCCATCGGACGTGTTCTTCGAGGCCGCGCGCGAGGCGTTGGCGCACGCCAAGTTCGAACCGAAGCCGGACGTGCATCCGCGCTTCGGCGCGAGCTTTCGCATGCCGTTCGTGTTCCGCATTGCCGGCGCCGCGCGGCTGAAAGATCGCGGCCGCAAGGCGCGCACCTTGCGGCCAGCGTTGAAGGCGGCCGGCGACGCTGTGGATAAGCTCCGCAAGAGCGCGTGAACACCGATCGGCGCTGTGCGTTAACACCTTGAAAATTCTTAACTTAACCGCGCGGTAAGCAATTTAAGCCGTTGTTAAGTCTTTGCCGCAGCCGCGTGCATTTCCATCGCTGTCGCGCTGCGAGAGGATGGACCTCGGGGCAGTGGCGATTCGTTTCGCCGTCGGATGAGATAAGGGGTCGGTTTTGGAGAGCGGATTCGCAGCCTTGGTTGTTGCGGGCGGCTCGGCCGCTTTGGGGCTGGCATCGCTGTTGTGGGCGCTGCGGGTCACCGATGGCGCGCGCGGCGGCGTCGAGGCGTGGAAGAAGCGCACGCGCGATCTCGAAGACACCGTGAGCCGCGCCGACGCGATTTTCGGCGCGCACCCCGGCGTCGTGCTGATCTGGGAAGACGCGCAAGCGCTCGATCCGGGCGAATGGGGGCAACCGAAAATCTATGGTTCGCCGCTGGCGCTGGCGAGCTTGCTGCGCTTCTCCGATTCCGCCATCGCGGCAGAGCCTGCGGTGCGCATTCTGCAAGGCTTGTCTTCGTTCGACGCGCGCGACGCGACGGGCGGGGTGGCGCGTTTGCAACCGGCGCTGCGGCGCTTGCGCCAAGAGGGCGCGCCGTTCTCGCACACGATCTCGACGCCCGACGGCGTGTTCGTCGAAGTGGACGGCCGCACCGCCGGTGCGCGTGCGGTGGTGTGGATCTTGGACGCCAGCGTGCGCGGCGTCGAAGAGGGCGGTGCGCGCGGGCGCATCGAAGAGGCGCGCCAGGTGATCGCCCGCGATCCGGCGGCGTTTCTCGAAATTTTGAACCAAGCGCCGTTCATGGCGTGGCGCGTTTCGGGCGCGCTGAAGCTGGAATGGGCCAATCCGCAATATTTGAACGCGCTTGAAGCCAAGGCGCTCGATCACGCGATCACCCGCAATCTGCAACTCGATCAAGCCGCCACGGACATGGCTCAAAAAGCGATCGAGAGCGGCGACATTGTCGTCGAGACGCGCTCGGCCGTTGTCGGCGGACAATTGCGCACGTTGAACATCCAGATGAGCCCAGTCGCAGGCGGCGCGGCGGGCGTGGCGATCGACGTCACTGAAGCGGAGCTTGCTCGCGAACAATTGGCCAAGCAGCAGCGCGCGCACGATGAGACGTTGAACTGTCTCGCCGAAGGCGTCGTCGTGTTCGACGCGCAGAAGCGGTTGGTGTTTTACAATCGCGCGTTCGAAGAGGCGTGGGGCCTCGATCCGGCGTTCCTGCAGGATCGCCCAAGCCACGCCGCGTGGCTCGATTATCTGAAAGAGAAGCGCAAGCTGCCGGCGCATGCGAACTACGCCGAATGGCGCGCGGGCGAATTGGCGCTCTACCAAGAAGTGGCGGAGCTGCCGGAAACGTTGTGGATGTTGCCGGATGCGCGCACGTTGCGGATCGCGCGCCAACGCCACCCTGGCGGCGGCCTGTTGTTGGTGTTCTCCGACATCACCAACGAACTGACGCTGAAAAGCCAATACAACGCGCTGCTGCAAACGCAGAAAGCGGCGTTGGACAAATTGCACGAAGCTGTCGTCGTGTTCGGGCTCGATGGGCGCTTGAAGCTTTCCAACGCGGCGTTCGCGGCGATGTGGAAGGTCGACGAAGCGGTCCTCGAAAACGATATGGCGTTCGATCGCGTGGTCGAACTGTGCCAACCGCTGTTCCATGATCGGGCCGAATGGTCGCGCGTGCGCGCGCGGATCACCGATCCATCGCCGGAAGCGCGCACCGAATATCGCGGCGAAATGCGCCGCTCCGATGAAACTGTGCTGAAATTGCTGACGCGGCCGCTGCCTGACGGCGCGACTTTGGTGGCGTTCCAGGACATCACCGCCGACCGCCGCGTCGAGGAAGCTCTGCGTGAGCGCGCTGAGGCGTTTGAAACAGCCGATCGACTGAAGACGCAATTCGTCGAGAACGTCAGCTATCAGCTGCGCAATCCGCTGCAGGCCATCCATGGCAACGCCGAGATGTTGCACCATCGCCTGTTTGGGCCGTTGAACGATCGCCAGATCGAGCAGACCGGCGCGATCATCGAAGCATCGACCAACCTCACCAAGCTGATCGACAACATCCTCGACGTGGCAATGGTGGAGGCGGGCAACGTGCAGCTCGATCTTTCGCCGGTCGATATCTACGACACGCTGACGGAAAGCGTGCAGATGGCGGCGTCGAAAGCGCGCGACACCGAAGTGCCAATCAAGATCAAGTGCGATCCGAAGATCGGCGAGATCGAGGCTGACCAGAAGCGCCTCACGCAAGTGGTGGTGAATCTGCTGTCGAATGCGCTGCGCCACACCGAACGCGGCGACACCATTAGCGTCGGCGCTGAGCGGCTCGATGGCGTGATCCGGCTGTGGGTGGAAGATTCCGGCAAAGGCATGCCGTTCGATGCGCAAGCGCGCGCGTTCGATGCGTTCCAATCCGGCGATCGCCGCGGCGCGGGCTTGGGTTTGGCGCTGGTGCGCTCATTCATCGAGATGCATGGCGGCTGGGTGGCGCTCACGAGTGAGCCAGGGCGCGGTGTGCTGGTGACATGCCATCTGCCGATCAGCGCGCCGATGGCGGGCCCGCCGCCGACCCCGCCGAACAGCAAGAAGGCCGCTTAGAGAACCAAAGCCGCGCCGTCGCACCGCAGGCCGTTGACGCGAACGTCAGCTTCGCCGACGTGCACGCCGAGCAGATCGGTGAGGCCGTTGATAAGGCCGTCCAAAGGCGCGGCGGCCGTCGTGAGCGCGGGGCGGATGGCGTTGGTGACGGGGCCTACGCCCAAGCCGAGGCCGACCACGCGGACGTTGAGATCGAGATTGCCGAGCAGGCTCGACACCGTGGCGCGGGCGATGTCGCGGGTGGCGACGGTTTTTACAATTCCCGTGCGGATCTCTTCGCCGCGAAACACCACCTGTTGCCATTGGTGGCCGCCAATATCGACGCGGGCGGCGCCGGTGGCGGTGATCAACGGTAAGCGCACGAGATCGGCGCGGCGCAATGTCAGCTCACGGCGAAAATTGTCGAGTTGGTTGAGATCGATGTCCGCCAGCGCCAGCATGCCGACGCTGGGCGACACATCGAGCGTGACGCGGCGGTCACGCTCGTCGTAGCCGCACTGGATGTCGTTTAGCCGCGCCTCGGCTGATGCAGCTTCGACCAAGATGGGAATACGCACGCGTGCGACCGCGGCGAGTGCGGTGGTGGTTTCCGCTTCGACGTAGAGGCGCACTTGCGCGGTGCGAAGGATAATCTGATTGTCGTTGGTGATTGCTAGCCATGGCGATTGGTTCGGACGTTCGCCGATGGCGAGCCAAACGCGCGTGCGGGCAAGGCCAGGCACCTGCGCGCCGAGATCAAGCTGCACTTGGCGCTCGCCGCCGGCGATTTGCAGAATGGCGTTGGCGAGGTCCATCGCGCGCACGCGCACGCGGGCGCTCTCTGCGGCCATGGCGAGATCTTGGTCGCCGTAGGGGCCGAGATCGATTAGCTCGGAGAGGCCGTCGATGGCGCCGGTGCGCTCGGCGGCGTTGGCCATTTGGCGCATGCCGGCAGCGGCGGGATCGCGGCGCGCTTCAAGCTGGTCGGCGATGGCGTCGAGCGCGTCGCCGGCTTGGATGCGTGCGTCGAGCGCTTCGTCGAAGGTCGCCGCATTGACGCGGGCGTTGGTGCGTAGCGCGTCAACGAAGGTGAAGAGGTCGACATCGGCGCTGAGCAGGGCGTTGTAATCCATGACCGACAGATTGACGTTGCTGCCGGTGAGCCCGCCGAGCACTTGGTTGGCGATGCCGCCACGCAGCGACAACAGGCGCGAGCCGATCTCGAATGCGGCCAGTTCGGTTTGCGCAGCTGTTGCGGAGCGGGTGACGGGAAGGGCGCCGTCGCGGACGATCAGGCGACCGAAAAACAATGGCGCTCGCCCCGAAAGGCGCACCTGCGCGGCATTGCGCGGGCCGGCGCGATCGAAGCGTTGCGCTGGCGCGCGGTTGGGATCGGGCTGGTATTCGCCGAGCGTCACATCGACCCGCACGCGCCCGCCCCAGGTGTTGGCGTGGACGGTGTCCTCAGCCGCGCGCTGCGCGTTCTCGAGCTGACTGGCAGCGGAGATGGCGGCGAGATCGGCCACGCCCTGCAATTGGCGCGACTTGAGATAGAGAAAGCCAACATCGACAGCGAGCGCGCCGGCCATCACCATCGCGCCGATAGACGCAGCGGTGAGGATCGACACGCCGCCGTCGCGTGCCGCAGAAAAATGCTTGTGGGACATCAATAGCCGCCGAGGCGAATGCTGGCTTGGCGCGCGACGTGCGGGGAGGGCATCGGCGCGATGCCGGAGAATGCCCAGAACACGCTGTCGCTGGCGTCGTAACGCACGCGAACGGTCAACGTGCCGCCGTTGCGGGTGAGATCGACTTGGGCGAGGGCGGGCTGGATGGTGGCGGAGTTTGCAAATTCTTGATTTAGACACGCGATGGCCAGCGCGTGGCGTTCGCGATCGTTCAAACCGCCGATGGCGGCGCGGGCCGCGTCGTTGGCGGCTTGTTGGAGTGTGTGCGCGGTCCAGAAATAGCCGCCGTAGGACAGCATGCCGATCATCAGCGCGATCAGCATCGGCGCCACCAGCGCGAACTCGACAGCGGCGACGCCGCGCCGGTCGCGCTTGAACGAACGAGTGGTGCGCGATGCAGTTGGCATGCGCGGACTATGCCGGAAGAGCTATTTCCGCCTTGTGAATTCAGCGTTTCCAGAGCGTCTGCGAATTACGGACAATCTGCTCAGCGTACATAATCTCGCACGATGGCTTCCAGAAAATCGCGGCCTTCGTAGAGCGATTGCACGCGCATCTTCTCGTTCAAACCGTGCGCGTTGGTTTCGCCGGGCGTGGCGAACATGCCGCTGACACCGTAGGTGGGAATGCCTGCGGTGTTGAGAAAGCGCCCGTCGGTAGCGCCGACCGTCATCACCGGCACAATCGGCGTGCCCGGCCACATGCGCGCAACCACGCGCTCGATCGGGCCCATGATCGCGCGCGTCAGCGGCGGCGCTTGCGATCCTTCGCGGCGGCGCACGATCTGCACGTCGATCTGCGGATCGGCCATCACCGCGCGCAGCGCGTCTTGCACTTGTTCGGGCGTGGTGCCTTGCATCACGCGGCAGGAGAGCGTGGCGCGCGCGCGCTGCGGCAATGCGTTTGCGGCGTGGCCGGCGTCAAGCTGGGTGGCCACGCAAGTGGTGCGCAGCATGGCGTTGTAGCTTGGATCGCGCGCGAGCGTTGCGGCGGCTTGCGCGTCGGCCGGATTGGCCGCGAGCGCGGTCATGGCGATGCCAGACTCGCCGCCGACGATGGGCGCCATGCGTTCGAAGAAGGTGCGCGTAACGGGCGTGACCTCGACCGGAAAATTGTGCTGCGCCAAACGCCCGAGGCCGCGGCTCAAGCGATAGATGGCGTTGTCAGGCACGGGGCGCGAGGAATGGCCGCCGGGATTGGTGACCTCAAGCGTGTAAACTTGATGGATCTTCTCACCGGCTTGCACATTGAACACGACCGGCCGGCCGTCTTCGCCCAAGGTGCCGCCGGCGCCTTCGTTGAGCGCGAAATCGGCGGCGACGAGATCGCGATGGTTGTTGAGCAGGTACTCGACGCCATTGACGCGGTTTGATGTTTCCTCGCCGCAGGTGAGCGCCATGCGGATGGTGCGGCGTGGGCGCGCGTTCTCGCGGCGCAAGCGCACCATGAGATCGACCCACACCGCCGCCATCGCTTTGTCGTCGGCTGTGCCGCGGCCGTAGAAGAAGCCGTCTTCCTCCACCAACGTAAACGGGTCGCGCTCCCAGTCTTCGCGCCGCGCATCGACGACGTCGATGTGGGCGAGCAACAAGATTGCGCGCTGGCGCGATGATCCGCGCAAGGTGGCCACGAGGTTGCCGTCGCCGGGTGCGCCGTCCGGCACGATCACGCGCACATCGCTTTCGCTATAGCCGGCATTGCGAAGATGACGCGCCATCGCTTCGGCCGCAATGGTGCAATTGCCGGAGGTGGGTGAGGTGTCGATCTCGACCAGCTCTTCGTAGATGGCGCGGAATTGCGCGCGCTCGGGCGAGAGTTGCTGCGCCTGCGCGGGCGTGGCAACACACACGGCCAGCGCCGCGATCGAGAGAAGGGCGCGCATCATGTGGTCTCCGGAATTTAGTGCTGGCTTTTGGGCAGGCGCACGATCAGGCCGTCGAGTTCGTCGCTGATCTTGATCTGGCAGGAGAGGCGGGAATTGTCTTCAACGTCGTTGGCGAAGTCGAGCATGGATTGCTCCATGCTGTTGCTTTCGCCGGTTTTGCCGAGCCATTCGGGATCGACATAGACGTGACACGTTGCGCAGGCGCACGCGCCGCCGCAATCGGCGTCGATGCCGGGCACGGCGTGCTTCACCGCCGCTTCCATCACGGTTTGGCCATTCGGCGCGTCAATGACGTGCTCTTTGCCGCTGGCTTCGATGTAAGTGATCTTCGGCATGGCCCCTCTGGTTCATGTCTCTTGTTCAGGCTTTTTGGGCCGCGGCGACAAGTTCCTTCATCGGGCGCGACGTATCCGCGATCACATCGGGGGCGATGGAGAGGCCCTTGGCGATCAGCATTTTCGTTCCCAGGAATTCCGCCGGCCGATTGATCGCGTCAACCGCAATCAGTCGATCAGCCTTGTAATAGAACATCGCAAACGCCCGATCCGCCATCGCGCCGCGCAACACAGTACGATCATAGCCACCGAACAGGCCCGCGATCTGCAGTTTCAAATCATACTGGTCGGACCAGAACCAGGGGGTTTCCTCTGCGGGAGGGGCCTGGCCAAGCAACGTCGCAGCGACAATCTTCGCGCCCTCCACAGCGGAATGCACGCTTTCGAGCCGTTCGACGCGGCCGCCATAATGGATCATCGGCCGGCTGGAGCAGTCGCCGATGGCGAAGATGGCGGCGTCGGAGGTGCGGCATTGACGGTCGGTGACGATGCCGTTGCCAATGTCGAGCCCGCAATGTTGCGCCAGGCTGATTTCAGGAACGATGCCGATGCCGGCGATGACGATGTCGGCGGCGACCTCTTGTCCATCGGCGAGGCCGACGCCGCGCACGCGATCGACGCCCTTGATCAGCGCGCATTGGCCGCCGAGCACGAAGCGCACGCCCTTGGCGGTGTGCTCGTCGAGAAAGAAGCCGGCCATTTCCGGGCTGGTGACGCGCGCGAGCGGACGCTCAGCGCTTTCCACCACGGTGACCTCAAGCCCAAGCTTGCGCGCAACGGCTGCGACTTCGAGGCCGATATAGCCAGCGCCGACAACGACGAGCTTTGCGCCGGATACAAACGCCGGGCGGATCGCATCGACATCTTCGGCGGTGCGCAGCACGTGCACGCCGGCGAGATCGGCGCCAGCGAGCGGCAAGCGGCGCGGACGCGCGCCGGTGGCGAGCACAAGCGCGTCATAGGAAAGTTCGCGCCCGCCTTCGAGTCGGACGCGGCGATTGGCTCGGTCGATCCAGACTGCGCGCACGCCTTTCAGCCAGGCGATGTTTTCGTGCGCGTACACTTCCGGCGGACGAAGAAGGACGCGATCAATCGACAGCTCGCCGGACAGGTATTGCTTGGACAGCGGCGGGCGCTGGTAGGGGGCGTAGGGTTCCTCACCAATCAAGGTGATCTCGCCGGTAAACCCCCCTTGGCGCAGACGCTGGGCGGTTTCGCCGCCGGCCTGGCCGGCGCCGATGATGATGACGCGTCTGATTTCGTCCATGATCACAGCACTTTGTGTTTGGCGGTTGTTTCGCGCCCGCGCAAGCGGGTGGCGTGTGCGGGGTTGGTCTTGAAGGCGGGCTCCGCCTGACGCAGCATCCGCACCCGTGAGCGCCCCGTTCGCCCTTGATTCGCGCCGGATTTCGCTGCCTGACGCGGCGGCCACCCTGGCGCTTGGGGCGCGGCTCGCAGCGGTGTTGAAAGCCGGTGATCTGGTATGCCTCAGCGGTGGGCTGGGCGCTGGCAAGACAACCTTGGCGCGGGGCGCGATCGCCGCATGGACCGGCTCGGACGAAGAGGCCCCAAGCCCGACCTATACCTTGGTGCAGACCTATGAAGGCGCCGGCGGCGAATTGTGGCACGTCGATCTCTACCGGCTGAAGGCGCCCGAGGAGGCGCTGGAGCTGGGCCTGGAGGATGCGTTCGTCGCGGCGGCGTGCCTGATCGAGTGGCCGGAGCGGCTGGGTCCGTATCTGCCCGCTGACAGGCTCGACATCGCGCTCGAACCCTTGGAAGGCGGACGGCGCGCGACTTTGACCGGGCATGGCGCATGGAGGAGCCGAGTTGACGCGATCTGAAGCGCTCACGCGTTTGTTGCAGGACACCGGATTTGCCGACGCGGTGCGCACGCCGCTGGCGGGCGACGCGTCGACGCGGCGTTACGAACGGCTGACGATTGGCGATCGCCGCGCTGTGCTGATGGATGCGCCGTCATCCGCGGAAAGCGCGCCGTGCCCGCCGAGCGCGACGCCTGCGGAGCGGCGCACGATGGGCTGGAACGCGACAGCGCGCCTGGCCGCCTCGCGGGTCGAAGCGTTCGCGGCGGTGGGTGGACATCTGAAGGCGATTGGGCTGAACGCGCCGGAGATTTATGGCGTCGATATCGAAGCCGGATACGCGATCATCGAAGATTTGGGCGATGGCCTGTACGCGCGGGTGATCCCCGAAGGCGCCGACGAAATCGCGCTATATCAAGCGGCGTCGCGTGTGTTGGCGCACGCGCATGCAGCGGCGCTGCCCACGCGGCTCGAGGGACCGGGTGGCGCGGTGTGGCCGCTGCTGGATTATGACGCGCTGGCGCTTGAGGTGAACGCGGATCTGTTCGTCGATTGGCTGCCGCGGGCCGAGCCGGACGTGCGCATCGATGACGCGACGCGGGCGCGCTGGGAGCGTTTGCGCGACGCGCTGATCGTCAAAGCGCTTGGGTTTCCGCGTGCGTTCACGATCCGCGATTATCACGCCGAGAACTTGCTTTGGCTGCCGGAGCGCGAAGGCTTGGCGCGCGTGGGCTTGCTCGATTTCCAAGACGCGGTGCGCGGTTGGCGGGCGTGGGATTTCGCCATGCTGCTCGACGATGCGCGTCGCGATGTGAGCCCCGCCGCGCGCGAGGCGGCGATCCGCGCGTATCTGGAAGCGTCCGGCGCGGACGACGCAGCGTTCCGGCGCGAGCTCGCTGTGCTTGGCGCGCTGAACGCGATGCGCATTCTCGGGCGGTTTGCACAATTGGTGCATGACGGGCGCAGCAAGTACGCCGCGTTCATGCCGCGCGAATGGGGCCATCTGGCGCGCGCGCTGCAGCATCCATCGCTCGAAGAAGCGCGCGCGTTCGTGAACGACGTGGCGCGTCCGCACCTGGAGCGCGCAGCGTGAGGCCCTCAACCGCCATGGTGCTCGCCGCGGGGCTCGGCACGCGCATGCGGCCGCTCACCAACGATCGCCCCAAGGCGCTTGTTGAGGTAGGCGGGCGCACCCTGATCGATCATGTGCTGGATCGTTTGGTTGCGGCCGGCGTGACGCGCGCCATCGTCAATGTGCATGCATTCGCCGATATGCTGGAGGCGCACGTGAAGCGGCGCGCCGACATTGAGATTGTGATCTCCGACGAGCGCGCGCTGTTGATGGAAACTGGCGGCGGCGTGAAACAGGCGCGCGCGCTGTTGGGCGATGCGCCGGTGTTTGTGTGCAACATCGATAGTGTCTGGGAAGAGCCGCACGGCTCGGCGCTGGCGCGGCTGGCGCACGATTTCGATCCGGGGCGCATGGGCGCGCGGCTGATGTTGGCGGCGATGGATCAGCAGCTTGGCTATGACGGCCACGGCGATTTCTTCATGGACGAAGCGGGCGCACTCTCGTTCCGCGACGGCGCCGCGCACACGCCTTGGGCCTATATGGGCGCGCAGATCATCGATCCGTCGATCATCGACATCGAACCCTTGGAGCCGTTCTCGTTCACGCGCGTGTGGCGACGGCTTCTGGTGGAGGGCCGTCTGCACGGCGCGCCGCTTGGCGGATATTGGATGCATGTCGGCGACCCCGCAGCACGCGAGGCGTCCGAGGCGCGGCTCAAGGCGGCCGTCCGCGCGCCGTGAGGGCCATCGGCCTGTTTGACGGGCCCGCGCCGCGCTTGCGCGCCGCGCCCGCGTCGGTGCCGTTTCTCGATGTGTTGGCCGATGCGATGGCGAGCGCGCTCTATCGCGCCGACGATCCGTTCGCGCTCTCCGATGCGTTGGTGCTGCTGCCGAACCGGCGCGCGACGCGCGGGCTGGTCGATGCATTCGCGCGGCGTTTGGGCGGAGCGGCTTTGTTGCCGTCGATCCGGCCGCTCGGCGATCCGGGCGTCGATGACGACGCCGACGTGTGGGGCGCGGAATCGATTGCGCTGAATGTGCCGCCGGCGATCGACAAGACGCGTCAGCGGATGGAATTGGCCGCGTTGGTGCGTCGGCGCGACAAAGCGTCGGGCGGTGTCGACGATCCCGCGCGTGCGTTGGCGTTGGCCGATGAATTGTCGCGCTTGCTGGATTCGGCGGCGACAGCCGATCACGTCGACTGGGCGAAGCTGCCGCATTTGGCCGATGAGGTCGATCTGGCGCGTCACTGGATGCAATCGGCGCAGTTCCTCGACATTGTCGCGCGCTATTGGCCGGAGCGGTTGAAGGCGGATGGCCTGTCCGATCCGGCGCAGCGGCGCGCGCAATTGCACTACGCACTGGCGCGCGATTGGAGCGCCAATCCGCCGGATCGGCCGATCGTGATCGCTGGCTCCACGGGTTCGATTGCAGCGACGCGGGCGTTGATGCGCGCGGTCGCGGGCCTGCCGCGCGGTGTTGTTGTGTTGCCTGGGCTTGATGTCGATCTCGACGATGGCGCTTGGGATGCCATCGACGATCAGCATCCACAGCACACGTTGAAGCAAACCCTGGCCGCGATCGGCGTGGCGCGCACGGACGTGCCTATGCTGGGCGCGGAGACAGCGGGCGGTCAGGCGCGGCGCGTTTTGATCCGCGAAGCGTTGGCGCCGGCGGAAAAGACCGCCGACTGGTTGACGCGTATCGCCGAAGCCGGTGGCGCCGATTTTGTCTCGCGCGGCGCCGATGGCGTGACCTTGATCGAAGCGGCGACAGAGGACGAGGAAGCGTCCGCGGTTGCGCTGATGTTGCGCGAAGCGCTGGAGACGCCGGGCCGCACGGCGGCGTTTGTGACGCCGGACGCGGGCTTGGCGCGGCGCGTTGAAACGAAGCTCGTGCGCTGGGGCGCGTCGGCGCTGATGTCACACGGCGCGCCGCTGAGCGAGACGGCTCCCGGATCGCTGGCGGCGCTGTTGTGTGAACTGGCGCTTGATCCGGGTGAGCCTGTGGCGCTGGCGGCGCTGTTGAAGCACCCGTTGGCGAGCTATCGCGACGATCGTCGCGCGCTGGCGATCTTGGAACACGAAGCGCTGCGTGGCCCGCGCCGCTACGAGTCGTTGGCGAGTCTCGCGTCGCTCGACAAGCTTGAAAAACACGAAAGCGCCCGCGATTTGGTGTTCCGCGTCGCGGCGGCGTTGTCGCCTCTGGTGGAGCTGGTGGGGCGCAAGCAGATCAGCTTGGCGCAGTTTGCGACCGCGTTGGATGAGAGCGCCACCCATGTCGCCGGCAATCTGCGCTATGCGGGCTATGACGGCGAGAAGCTCTGGACGCTGATGCAGGAGACCATCGCGTTCGGCAATGAGCTTGGGCCGATGGACGCGCATGCTGCGCCGCGCGTGTTCATGAAATTGATGGAGCCGGTGCAAGCGCTGCACCCGTCCGGCGGCGAGGCGCGGATTGCGATCTGGGGGCCGCTCGAAGCGCGTTTGCAGCGGCGCGATCTGATGATCCTCGGCGGCCTGAACGAAGGTGTGTGGCCTGCGCCGCCGCCGGAGGATCCGTTCTTGTCGCGGCCGATGCGGGCGATGTTGGGCTTGCCGTCGCTCGATCAACGCATCGGCTTGGCGGCGCACGATTTCGCGCAATTGGCCAACGCGCCGGACGTGGTGCTGACGCGGGCGCTCCGGCGTGACGGCTCGCCCACTTTGGCGTCGCGCTGGCTATGGCGCTTGCAGACCTTGGCGAAGGGCGCTGGACGCGCGCTGATTCCGACGGAGGCGCCGCTGAATTGGGCGCGTGGACTGGATGCGCCTGTGGCGGCGCGCGTTGCGAGAGCGCCGAAACCGAAGCCGCCGGCGCATGCGCGCTTGCAGCGCATCAGCGTGACGCAAGTCGAGACGTTGATCCGCGATCCGTACGCCGTGTATGCGCGCCGTATTCTTGGCATCGAGTGCCTGGCGCCGATCGGAGCGCCGATTGGGCCGCGCGAACGCGGCAATGCGGTGCACAAGGCGATCGAGCGCTTTGAAGACGGAACCGATCCCGCGCTGTTGAGCGACCTGCTGGAAGAAGAATTGCGCAATGCCGGTGTGGCGGCGGATCGCCGTGTCGCCGAACGCGCGCGGTTGATGCAGTCGGTCACGACGTTGATCCATTGGTTCGAAACGCGACGCGGGCGCGATGTCTATCGCGAGATGAAGGGGACGCTGGCGCTGAAGATGGGCGTCACGCTGTCGGGCACGGCGGACCGCATCGAGATTGGTGACGATGGCGCGGCGATCCTCGATTTCAAGACGGGTGCGCCCGCGACGGACAATCAGGTCGAAAGTGGGCTCGCGCCGCAGTTGCCGTTGGAGGCGGCAATGTTGTGGCGTGGCGCGTTCGCCGACGTGCCGGCGGCGCGGGTCAGCGAACTGATCTATTGGCGGTTCGGCGGGAGCGATCCGACGCCGCGCACGCTGAAAGGCGACGCGTTTGCGATGGGTGAGGAGGCGCTCGCCAATCTGGCAGTGCTGCTGAAGAAATATGCGCGCGAGGAGCAGCCGTTCCTCTCCAAGCCGCGCGTGCAATTCATTAAGCCGTACAACGACTACGATCAGCTGGCCCGGCGCAAGGAATGGGCGGACGCGGAGGGCGACGAATGACCGCCGACGCGCTGAAGAAAGCTGACGAAAACCAGAAGAGGGCCGCCGATCCGGCGGCGTCGGTGTTCGTCACCGCCAATGCGGGGTCGGGCAAAACCAAGGTGCTGGTCGATCGTATCGCGCGGCTGTTGCTGAACGGCTCGCGGCCATCGGCGTTCTTGTGCATCACCTACACCAAGGCGGCCGCCGCGGAAATGCAGCGGAGACTGTTTGAACGCTTGGGCGAATGGTCTGTCGCCGACGATGCGACGTTGACGGCGGATTTGCGCAAGCTCGACGCCAATGTCGGCGATCTTGGGCGCGCGCGAGCGCTGTTTGCGAAGGCTTTGGAGACACCGGGTGGGCTGAAGATCCAAACCATCCACGCGTTTTGCGAACGTTTGTTGGCGCGGTTTCCACTCGAGGCGGGCGTTGCGCCGGGGTTCGATATCGCCGACGAGCCGCGTTCGGTGGCGTTGCTGATGCGCGCGCGCGCGGAAGCGGTGCTGGCGGACGACGCGCCGAGCGAGGCGTTCCAGCGTTTCGCGGTGAAGCTGCATGGCGAGGCGCTTGATGCGCTGATGAACCGGCTGGCGTGGCGGCGCGCGGAGTTCCGGCTTTTTTCGAAGCGTCACCAAGGCGGCGTGTTTGCCGAAGCGGAGCTGAAGAACCGCCACGGCGCACGCGAAAGCGCCGAGGCGTACGCCACGCGCGTGCTGACGCAGGCCGATTGGGCGGGGTTATCACAAGCCGCGGCGGCTTTGGCGCAATCGGGCGTCAGCGATCAGCGTACCGGCAAGAGATTGGCGACGGCGTTGCGTCTGCGCGAGCGCGACGCAAGCGACCGCGACGTGCTGGTGGCGTTGATGAATGTGGCGCTGAAGGGCGATGGCGATCCGTACGGCAATCTGGTGACGAAGGGATTTGCCAAGGAGCAACCGTGGCTCACGCCCGCGCTCGACCGTGTCGCGGACATCGCGGCGGGGACGCGCGAGAAATTGTGTGCGATCGAACGCGCGGAGGATGCGGCTGCGGCGTTGCAGCTCGCGCTGCGGCTCGATCGCGCGTACGAAAGTGCGAAAGCGCGGATCGGCGCGCTTGATTTCGACGATCTGATCTCGCACGCGCAGGCCTTGCTGTCGCGCTCGGACGCGGCGCCCTGGGTGCTCTACAAGCTCGACGGCGGGCTCGACCACATTCTGATCGACGAGGGCCAAGACACGAGCCCAGCGCAATGGGATTTGATCGCGCCGTTGCAGGATGAATTCTTCTCCGGCGTCGGCGCGCGCGAGCGGCCACGCACGGTGTTTGCCGTCGGCGATCCGAAGCAGAGCATTTATGCGTTTCAAGGCGCCGATCCGAAGCGGTTCCTGAGTGAGACACAAGCGCTCGAGAAGCGCTCGCGCCGAGCCAAGCAGAAATTCGTGGCGCCGGTTTTGGCGACGTCGTTCCGTTCGTCGCCGGAAATCTTGCGCGCCGTCGACGCCGTGTTCGCCGGCAAGGATTTGGCGCCGGCTGCGCCGGGCAAGTTCGATGTGGTGGAGCACTTAGCGTCGCGCGAGGGGCAGGCAGGCGTGGTTGAGGTGTGGCCATTGGCGCGCCGGCCGGTGGCGGCGGACGCTGTGCCGTGGGATGCGCCGGTGGATGTTGAGACCGGCGCCAGCGTGCACGCGCAGCTCGCGCGCCAGATCGCACGGCGCGTGAAGGCGATGATCGATGCGCGCGAAGCGGTGTGGGACAAGCAGACGCGCACACGCCGGCCGATGCGGCCAGGCGATGTGCTGGCGCTGGTGCGGACGCGCGGCGCGCTGTTTCGGGAACTGATCAAGGCGTTCAAGCGCGCGGGTCTGCCGGTCGCGGGCGCCGACCGAATGGTGCTGCGCGATGAATTGGCGGTGGAGGACTGCCTCGCTTTGATGCGTGTGGCGCTCGATCCGGCCGATGATTTGGCGCTGGCGTGCGTGCTGAAAGGGCCGTGGTGCGGGCTTGAGGACGACGACGAAGATATTTTCCCGCTCGCATACGGGCGCGCGAAGTACGAGACCTTGCACGACCGCCTGATGGCGAGCGATGCGCCGAAATATACGGCGGCGAAAGCGTTCGTGCGCGAACTCGGCGCGCGTGGCGGCGCCGATCCGTTCTCGTTCCTCAGCTGGGCGCTGGAGACGCCGCATGGCGGCGGGCCGACGGGGTGGTCGCTGTTGTTCCAACGCTTGGGTTTGGAAGCGCGCGATCCGCTCGAGGAATTGCTACAGCGGGCGCTGAAGCTGCCGAACTATCGCGCCGCAAGCTTGCAGCGTTTCGTCAACGACATCGAGGTCGACGCCGGCCAAGTGAAGCGCGAGCTCGACGGCGAAGGCGAAGCGGTGCGGGTGATGACCGTGCACGGCGCCAAGGGGCTGGAAGCCAACGTGGTGATCTTGCCCGATTGCACCGGACCGGTGAGCGACAAGCCGGAAGACGGACTGATCTTCGACGACGAGACCGGCCCGTATCTCTCGTTTCGCGAAAAAGACGACGACGCGGCGGTTCGCGCGGCGCGCGGGGCCTACAAGGAACGCATGCTCGGCGAGCATTGGCGGTTGTTCTATGTGGCGATGACGCGCGCGCGCGACCGCTTGATCGTGTGCGGTGCGCAGCATGGCAACTCAACCATCGGCGAAACGCCGGAGAGTTGGCGCCTAGCCGGCGAAGTCGCGCTACGAAACCTGGGCGCGCAAACCATTGATACGCCGTTCGGCGAAGGCTTGCGCTTGGGCGAGCCGGCTTTCGCGGAAGCACAAGCGGCGCAAGCGGCGGATGTTCACGCGCTGCCGGATTGGGCGCGCACATTGGCGCCGGGCGCGTCAATCGTCGATGCGATGGCGCCGTCGCGAACCAAGCCGGTCGATCCGGGTTTGTTGTCGCCGCGCGCGGACGGACAGAAGCGCTTTCGGCGTGGACGCATGATCCACGGATTGTTGGAGCGCTTGCCAGAAGTGGCGTTGGAGCGGCGCGCGGAAGCGGCGCGGCTCTGGCTGAAACGTCAGGGTGCAGATGATGCCGAAGCGGAAGCGCTCGCCAGCGAAGCGCTCGCGGTGCTGAACGACGCGGCGTTTGCGCCGTTGTTTGGTCCGGGCAGCCGCGCCGAGGCGCCGATTGTCGGTGAGGTTGAAGGCAAGCCGGTGCGCGGCGTGGTGGATCGGCTGGCCATCGATGACGCAGGCGTGATGGTGCTCGATTTTAAGACTGATCGCCCGGCGCCGGCGCGCGTCGAAGACACGCCCGAATCATATCTGTTGCAAATGACGCTTTACCGCGCCGTGATGCAGCGGATTTTCCCTGGAAAAGCGGTGCGCTGTGCGCTGTTGTGGACGGAAACGCCGCACCTGGTGGAGCTCCCTGCGGCGCGGCTGGACGCTGTTTTCGATAAGTTCCGGCGTGGTTGAAACGTTTACGCTTCGCGCCTACATCCCATCCACGAATCCTGAATTTCCAAGGGAGCAAAGCCTTGTCTTCGGTCAAGATCACGGACGACAGTTTCGATGCCGATGTGTTGAAATCCGGACGCCCGGTGTTGGTGGATTTCTGGGCTGAGTGGTGTGGGCCGTGCAAACAAATCGGCCCCTGGCTTGAGGAAATTTCGAGCGAGATGGGTGAGCGCGTGACGGTTGCGAAGCTCAACATCGATGACAATCCCGGCACGCCGACGCGCTATGGCGTGCGCGGCATCCCGACTTTGATGCTGTTCAAGGACGGAAAGGTTGCGGCCACCAAGGTTGGCGCGATGCCAAAATCGCAGATCGTCGCGTGGCTGAACGAGAGCGTCGCGCCGTCGTCTGCGGCCTAGGTTTCCGCGAGCGCTTCGGCGGCCAGCAGGAACGAACCACAAATTAGAATTCGGCTTGCGCCGCGTGCTTCGATCAGCGCGCGGCGCAAATCGTTTGCGACGATGGCATGTGCGCCAGCTTCGTTTGCGATGTCGGCTGGGGCTGCGTGATCGTCGCTCAGCGGCACAGCAATAATCTGCGCGGCATGTGGAGCGAGTGCTTGAACGAAGCCGCGCCAATCCTTGCGCGCGCGCAAGCCGACGATGATCGCCGTGCGCGCAGGGCGCTTGCGGTTCATGTCGTCAAGTGCGCGTGCGAGTGCGGCGGCGGCGTGGGGATTGTGGCCGCCATCCACCCAGATCTCCGCATCGGGCGCGAGCGCCGCGAGCGGGCCGCGCGTGAGAGGCGTGAGGCGGCCCAGCCAGCGCGCGCTGGCGATTCCTTGCGCGAACCACTCTTCCGAAAGATCCGGCATCAGCCGTAACAACGCCGCGCACGCGAGGCCGGCATTGTCGATCTGGTGCGCGCCCGCCAGCGCAGGGAGCGGCAAGTCGAGTGCGCGCGCTTCGGTTTGCACGACCAGGCGGCCATTGCTGGCGTAAGCATCCCACTCCACGCCTTGGCGCCAAAGCGGCGCGCCAACCCTTTGCGCGGGCGTCTCGAGGATGGCGTGCGCGTCTTCATGCTGCCGCGCGATGATCGCAGGGACGTTGGGCTTGAGGATGCCGGCTTTGTGCGCGGCGATGTCGGAAAGTGTGGGGCCGAGGGCGTCGACATGATCGAGTGAGATCGGCGTGATGACGGTCAGCGAGGGCGTGACCGCATTGGTGGAATCGTCGCGCCCGCCCATGCCGGTTTCAAGCAGCGCGAGGTCGGCGGGCGTTTCGCTGAACAACAGGAATGCGACGGCGACTTGCGCGTCGAACTGCGTGAGCGATGGATCGATTGCGGCGACGCGCTCGGCGGCTGCAATCAGTGCGCTGTCTGCGGCGGTGTGGCTGGCGACAAGGAAGCGTTCGTTGAGTGCGAACAGGTGCGGCTTGGTGAAGGCGTGTACGTCGAGGCCAGCGGCGTCAGCGATGGCGCGCACGAAGGCGATCGTTGAGCCTTTGCCGTTGGTGCCGGCGACGTGGATCGTGGGGGGGAGCTTCGTGTGCGGCGCACCGAGCGCATCGAGTGCGGCGCGCAGGCGCGCGAGGTCGAACGGCTTGCCGTGATTGAATTCGGGGCCGAACAGGCGCTCGAAAGTTTGCTCAGCGCTAAAGCGAAATCACTCCGCCGCTTTTGCGCGCGGCTGTTTGCTGGCGGCTTGCTTCTTCTTGCCGCGCTCGGGTGGCGCCTCCGGCGCGATGGTGGCCAGCTCAAGTGCGTCGTCTTCGTTCGGCTTGGTGGCCAGACGTTTGTGCATCAGCACCGAGAGCAGCGTCGAGATCGTCGCTTTCAGCTGGCGGCGATCGCAGACGAGATCGACCATGCCTTTGTCGAGCAGATATTCCGCGCGTTGGAAGCCTTCCGGAAGCTTCTGGCGAATGGTTTGCTCGATCACGCGCGGGCCAGCGAAGCCGATCAACGCGCCAGGCTCAGCAATGTGGACGTCGCCCAGCATGGCGTAGCTGGCGGTGACGCCGCCCGTGGTGGGGTCGGCCAGGACGACGATGTAGGGCAGGCCCGCGTCGCGTAGCATTTGGATCGCCAACGTCGTGCGCGGCATCTGCATCAGCGAGAGGATACCCTCTTGCATGCGCGCGCCGCCCGACGAGGTGACCATGACCATTGCCGCATTGCGGCGCACGGCGGATTCCGCGGCGGCGACGAAGGCTTCGCCCGCAGCCATGCCGAGCGAGCCGCCCATGAATTCGAAATCTTGCACCAGCACCACGGCGTGTGCGCCGCCGATGCGGCCATAGCCGGCGGCCATGCAATCTTCGCGGCCAACCTTTGCGCGCGCGCCCTTCAGGCGATCGACGTATTTCTTGTCGTCCTTAAATTTCAGCGGATCGGCGACGACCTTCGGCAACGGAATTTTCTGCCAGGCTTGATCGTCGAACATCTGACGGAAGCGCGGCTCGGGCCCGATACGCATGTGAAAGCCGGATGGGGCGACCCAATCGGCGGCTTCGAGATCGGTGCGGAAGACCAGTTCGCCGCTCAGCGGATCCTTGATCCAGAGATTGTCCGGCGTTTCGCGCTTCTCGTCCTCAGGCTTCTTTTTTTGAAGCCCGGGCCGCGCGAAATTCGACAGCCAGTTCATGGCGCTTGTCCCTCTAATTTCCGCGCGCTGGCTATAGCATCGCTCAAAAGCTTCACCCGGCGCAAGACGCGATCGACGGCAGTTCCTGCCTCTCCACTCGCCTTTTCGGGGTCGATTTCGTCGACAAAAGCAGAACCAACGACGACCGCGTCGGCGACGCGGGCGATGTCGGCGGCGGCCTCGCCCGTGCGGACCCCAAAGCCCACCGCGACCGGCAGGGTTGTGGCGCGCTTGAGGCGAGAGATGGCGGCGCGGATGTGATCGTTGGTGGCGGCGTTGGCGCCGGTAACGCCGGCCACCGACACATAATACAGGAAGCCCGAAGCGCCATCGAGCAGCGTGGTTAACCGCGCGTCGTCGGTGGTGGGCGTGGCGAGGCGGATCAGCGCGATCTCTTTTGCGGCAAGCGCGCTGCGCGTGTCGCGATCTTCCTCTGGCGGCAGATCGACGATGATGGCGCCGTCGACGCCGCAGGCATGGGCCTCGCGCGCAAACACTTCGGCGCTCATTTGCTCGATCGGATTGGCGTAACCCATCAAGATCAGCGGCGTGTCTTTGTTGGTCTCACGAAAACGGCGCGCGAGGTCGAGCGTTTTGCGCAAGCTTCCGCCGGCCTTGAGCGCGCGTTGCGCCGCTTTCTGGATTGCCGGGCCGTCGGCCATCGGATCGGAGAACGGAAAGCCAAGCTCGATGATGTCGGCGCCGGCGGACGGCAGGCCGCGCAGGATTTCGAAGCAGGTTTCATGATCGGGATCGCTCGCCATGATGTAGGCGACGAGCGCCGCGCGGCCCTCGCGCTTAAGTGCGGCGAAGCGTTGATCGAGACGTCGATTCACGGAGTGCTCGCGTGCGGACTCACTGAACGACCCGCGCCGCGCCGCAAATCGGGTCGCGATAGAGATCGATGCGGAACAACAAGCTCTCGAAATCGCCCATGCGTGCGGCGCCGCGCTGCCAGGCTTGGTAGCGCTCGGGTGTGGCGTCCGGCAGGCCGGTTAGGGTGAGACGCTGCGAGCAATCGCCGCCGGCGATCGGGCGTTCGAATTGGACGCTGTTGCCTTCGATGCCAGCGCCGCGCCAGCCGAGCACCTGCAGCGCTTGAATATAGTCGGTCTGCATTTGAATCGCGTTCGATCGCGGGAACGACACGCAATTCGAAATCGGCAGGATCGGGACGTTCGGCGCGGGGCAGCGTTCGGTAAGCTGCGAGCCTCCCTGGACGGGAAGATCGACCGCGCCCGGCAGGATCGCTCCCGTTTGTGCGCTCGCCGTTGGCGCCATAGCGGCGCAGGCAAGTGCGAGAAGGGCTGCAACCCGAGTTTTCATAGAGTGACTCCCAGTGCGTCAGCGATCGTGAAGACGTCTTTGTCGCCACGGCCGCAGAGATTGAGAACGATGAGGCCATCCTTGCCAAGCGCCTTCGCCACATCGCCAACGCGCGCGAGCGCGTGCGAGGGTTCGAGTGCCGGTAGGATGCCTTCGAGCCGCGCGCAGAGCTGAAATGCCGTGAGCGCTTCGGCGTCGGTGGCGGCCAGGTAGGTCGCGCGGCCGATTTCGTGGAGATACGAGTGTTCCGGCCCGATGCCTGGATAGTCGAGGCCGGCGCTAATGGAGTGGCCTTCGAGAATTTGGCCGTCCTCGTTTTGCAGCAAATAGGTGCGGTTGCCGTGCAGCACGCCAGGGCGCCCGCCATTGATGGCGGCACTGTGTTCGAAGCGTTCGTCGATGCCGCGCCCCGCGGCTTCGACGCCGTAGAGCTTGACGTTTTCATCGTCGAGGAAGGGATGAAACAGGCCGATGGCGTTTGAGCCGCCGCCGATGCAAGCCATGACGGCGTCCGGGAGACGGCCTTCGCGCTCGAGAATTTGCGCGCGCGCTTCGCGGCCGATCACACTCTGAAAATCGCGCACCATCTCTGGATAAGGGTGCGGGCCGGCGGCGGTGCCGATGCAGTAGAACGTGTCGTGCACGTTGGTGACCCAATCGCGCAGCGCTTCGTTCATGGCGTCTTTGAGTGTCGCCGCGCCGCTGGTGACCGGGCGAACCTCCGCGCCAAGGAGCTTCATGCGGAACACGTTCGGCTTTTGCCGCTCGATATCGACTGCGCCCATAAACACAACGCAGGGCAAACCGAAGCGTGCGGCGATGGTGGCGGTGGCGACGCCGTGTTGACCGGCGCCGGTTTCTGCGATGATGCGCGTCTTGCCCATGCGCAGGGCCAACAGGATCTGGCCGAGGCAATTGTTGATCTTGTGCGCGCCGGTGTGGTTCAGCTCGTCGCGCTTAAAGTAGATTCTCGCGCCGCCATGATGCGCGGTCAGACGCTCGGCGAAATACAGGGGCGAGGGCCGGCCCACGTAATGGGTCCAGAAGTCGTCCATGGTGGCGGCGAAGGCGGGGTCGACCTGGGCCTCGCGATAGGCGCGCTCCAGATCGAGCACTAGGGGCATCAAAGTTTCCGCGACGAAGCGACCGCCGAAGCGACCGAAACGGCCCTCGGAATCCGGGAGGTCTTGCCAGTTGCGGCGGGCGTCCATGGGGCGGTGAGGGCTTAGCGGGCTGCGGCTAGGAATTGAGCGATCAAGGAGGCGTCCTTTAAGCCGGGGGCGCTTTCCACGCCAGAGGACACGTCCACCGCGCGGGCGCCTGATGCAGCGATCGCGTCGGCGACGTTGCCCGGATTGAGCCCGCCCGAGAGCAGCCAGGGCCGGGAAAAGCGTCGTCCTTGAAGCACTTGCCAGTCGAACGCGGCGGCATTGCCGCCCGGCAGGCCGCCTGGCGGGGGCTTGGCGTCGAACAGCAGCATGTCAGCGGCGCCCTCGAAAGCGGCAGCCTCAGCCAGATCGGCGGCGCGCGCGACGCCGAGAGCCTTGATGATACCCTTGGCGGCGTGGGGGCGGAGCTGGGCGAGGCGGGCCGGGTTCTCTTGGCCGTGGGCCTGGATCCAGTCGGGACGCACGGCGCGGCCGATCTCGGCGATCAGGTCGTCGGGCGCATCGACGGTGACGGCGACGATGTCGGCGCGGCCGCGGGCGCGCGCGGCCAAGGTCGCCGCCAGCTCAAGCCCGAGATGGCGCGGGCTTCTGGGAAAAAAGACCAGTCCCACATAACGCGCGCCATGATCCAGCGCGGCGTCGAGCGTCGCCGCGCTGGAGAGGCCGCAGATCTTGACGTCGGTCATGCGGGAACAGGCTTAGCGGAAACCTACTTTTTCAGCAGGTCGCGGATTTCGGTGAGCAGCTTGATGTCGGCTGGCGTTTCAGCGATCGGCGCGGGTTTGGCTTCTTCTTTTCGCTTCATCGCGTTCATGCCCTTGATCACCATAAACAACACCCACGCGACGATGATGAACTTGATCGCCGCGTTGATGAACTTGCCGTAGTTGATCGCCACTTCGGGTACGGCGGCCGCGTCGCCAACAGCAGGCAGGCCCGCTTTCAACACCAGCTTCAAAGTCGAAAAATCGATGCCGGCCAGCAGCAGGCCGATCGGCGGCATGATGATGTCGTCCACCAGAGAGGAGACGATGGTGCCGAAAGCGGCGCCGATAATCACGCCGACGGCAAGGTCAACGACACTACCCTTCAGCGCGAACTCACGAAACTCTTTCAGCATAGACATCGGTGCGGCTCCGTTTTGCGAAACGAACGGTCATCGCTTGCCAGCATTTGAGGCCGCGCGCCAGCTTCGGGCTATTCGCCCTGAGGCAACTGCCGGCGCAGACGCTGGATATCGGAATCAAGCTCGGGCTTCGGCGGCGGTGGCGGATTGAGCATGCCGGAGGCGACTGCGGCGGCGGCGGCATTGGTGGTGGCGTCGCCGCGGCCGAGAATGGCGGCGATTTCATCGGCGTCAGCCGTCGTCGAACGCCGGACGGAGGTGAGGCACAAATCGGCGAGTTCGGCGTCCGGTGGCGTGGTGTGCGCGTCGAGCGTCGCTTCGCGCGGACAATCCGGCTCGAGCGGCGCTGTATAATCTTGCGCGCTCGCGTTCGCGGCGGAGGCCACAAGCAACAGAGCCGCGACCCGCTTCATGGATTGCGCTGCAAAATTGTGATGACCGCCCCGCCCATCTGCGTGAGCGAGAGACTGAGGTCTGTGCCGGCTTGTCCGAGCATGGCGCGATTGTCGTCGCCGATCTGTTGGACGGCAAGCGCGTTGCGCTCGCCCAGCTGCAGCGCGGCCAGTTCATTGCCGGCGCCGCTCTGCGAAGCTTCGATGGCGTTGTCCTCACCGGCCTGCGCCAGCCAGGCGCGTGAGACGCCGCCGAGTTCGCCTTGCTGTGCAAGGCTGGCGGTATTGCCTCGGCCCGTTTGCAAGACGAACGCCTGGGCGGCGCCAGTTTGCGCGATATTGGTGGTGTTGGCGTGGCCGGTCTGAACGATGCGCGCAGAATTGCCGAAGCTGGACTGATCGACACTGGCGGAAAGTTCGCTGCCGTTTTGGCTGATCTCGACCGCGTTGCGGCTCAGCTCACAGCTTGTGCAATCGGCAAAGGCGGCCGGGGCGGCGACGAGGCTCAGTGTGAGCGTGAGGAGTGCGAGGGCCGAACGCACGGTGCCGCCTTCAACGATGCGGGCGCCGCTTTCGCGACGCCCGCGCCGATCCTGGTTTACTGGTTGACGATGGCGGTGTTGCCCGCGCCGAGCTGAACCACCGACGAATAAGCTGCCGTGGCCGAGGCTTGCGTCACCGAGGCGTAGTGGCCGTCGCCATCCTGCGAGACGATCGAGGTCTTGTTCTCGCCGCTCTGGGTGACTTCGGCGACATTGCCTTCGCCGCTCAGCTGATAAACTTCCGAGGAAAGCTCGCTGCCGTCTTGCGAGACGGTGGCTTGCATGTAGCGGCCGGCTTGATCGATCGCCGAATAAGCCGGGCCGTCGCCGGCTTGGCTGACGTCGGCGATGTGGCCGCGTTGGATTTGCGTGATGTAGGAGGCGAGGCCGCCTGAACCGGAGCTGATCTGCAGCACGTTGGCGGCGTTGCCGTTGCCGCGCTGGTCGATGTCAGAGCTTGCTTCGACCCCGGCTTGATCGACGAACGCCGATTGGCTGTCGCCGCGTTGCGAGATCGCCGAGGCGAGGACGCCGCCGCCATCGCTGGCCTGGTTGACCGTGGCCGAGTGGGCTTCGCCGCGTTGGGTGATGTCGGAGGTGGCTTCCGCGCCCGATTGGGTGACGTACGCAGCTTGCAGCTCGCCACGTTGGAAGATGGTGGACGACAATGCGCCGCCGCCGATGCTGTCTTGGCTGACGTTGGCGTAATGGCTGTCGCCGTCTTGATCGATGTCGGAGCTGGCTTCTTCGCCGAGCTGGATCACGTCAGCGGAATGTGTGTCGCCGAGTTGCTGGATGTTCGAGGTGAGCATCGAGCTTTCGCTGGCGTCGGCTTGCAGCACGCTGGCGCTGTGGCTGTCGCCGTCCTGGTAGATGGTCGATTCGTTGTAGCCGGGGCCGCTTTGATCGACCGATGCGGTTTGGCTGGCGCCTTCCTGCGTGATCGACGAGTTCGACGCCGCGCCAACTTGCGTGACGATGGCCGACGAGGTGACGCCGTTTTGGCTCACGTTCGAGGAGTTCGCGTTGTCGTCGCTGTCTTGGGCGTCGGCGCCGGATTGCGAGATGGTGGCTTCGTTCTCGTCGCCGCTTTGGGTGACGGTCGAGTTGTTCGCGTAGTTGCTGCCGACGGAAGAGCCGTCATCGTCTTGCAGCACAGTGGCGTTGTTGGTTGCGCCCGTTTGGGTGATGTCCGAAGACGAGCCCCAGGCGCTGGCCGATTGATCGACCTCGGCGTTGTTGCCGGTGTTTTCTTGGGTCACGTTCGACGTGTTGCCCGGCGCGGCGAGCGCTGGCGTCGCCAACAACGCGATCACGGACGCGCTCAACAAAATCTTACGGACCATCGGAAACCCCCATGCGCTCGCGCCGCGAGCAGTTTGTGTCGGTAGCAATTGTTAAAGGCGATGTTCGCGAGGGCGATGCCTTTCACCCGCTGCGTTCGTTTCGATTGCTTGGCGTGCGTGTAAGGGGAACGCGGAGTTCGCGCGCAAGGCGAACGCAATTCAGCGCGTTCAAGTCTCAGACTTACTGGCTGATGAGTTCGGACGAGAGCTGACCGCGACGCGCGGCCTCGTACTCTTCGACGAACGGGCGTCCGGCGGCTTCGTCAGCGAAGTTCCAGAAGCCAAGCTGCGCGCCTTCGATGACGAGCGATTGCACCGCGCGCTCGACCGCTTGCTGTAACGCAACTTGGTCGGGTTCGTTGGTGGTGATTCCGGTTTCTGCTTCGAGCAATTCGCGGAAACTCACGAAACGAAACGCGTTGGCGCTGATGGCAACGGACGCCACGGTCTTGCGCGACACCACTGTGGTGAGGATTTCGCCGGTGCGCACTGAAACGGCGCGCAGGTAAACGGTCACCGTGTCTTGGCGATATTGCGTGCTGGCGCCGACGCCGAGATAGCGCGCGCCAGCGCCGCCGGTGAGGGTGTTGGTGTCGTAACCAATCACGCCGCCTTCGAGCAGGATGCCGGCGAACAGAAGCGATGGCAGCACGTCGGCGCTGACTTCGGTTTCGCCGAGATAACGCTGGCGCATTTCACGAATGATCTGGCGTTCGCGGAGCAGGTTTTCCAAGCGTTCGCGCTCGACCACTTGGAACCATTGCCGGCTGCCGGCGTCTTGCAGCGCTTTGACCAGGATCGAGGTTCCGCCTTGCGACACGGCGCGCGAGAGCGATTGCGTGCCGTCGCTGTCGCGGAACTGGCCGGTCTGGTCGGTGAAGTTATAGACGGCGACCGAGAGGCGCTGCGCCGGCGGCGGCAAGCGCATCAGATCGCGTTGCGATTCTGTTGGTGCGGCGACCTCGGGGCTCTGGGTAAGCATCGGCTCGGGCCTCGGCACGGAGGAGCAGCCGCTGCTGAGCGCGAGCGCGGCGGTGATGAGGCTGGTGCGAAGGAGCATCGAAGGCCTCAATCGATCGGCGGCAAAGAGGGAATGACGATTTCGGTGACGGCGCCGGTCTCGGCGTCGGTGACCGTGAGGCGGATCGAATCGAGCAGCGTTTCCCAGGCCACGGTCTGCGAGCCGTAGACGATCTCGCCGCTGGGCTGGGCATTTTCGCCGAGGATCGCGTCGCTGACGCGGGTCGCGAGCGCCGAGAGCAACCGCGATTGCAGCAGGCGGACGAATTGCTCGCCCTGCAGGGTCGCGGTTGAGTCGCGTGGCGCTTCGTAATCGTTTTGCGCGTTGGCGATGCCGAGCAGATGGCTCGAATTGAACGGATTGCCGCCGAACGAGGGATTGGTTGGTGTGTAAACCAATTCGTCAGCGTGCGCGGCGACGCTCACGAGTGCGAGCGCGGCGGCGGTGAGGAGGATGAAGCGATGCGCCATGGGTCCATAAAGCTGCAAATTCCGCATGCCGTCGCAATCGTTCGCGTCCGCCGCATGGCGTCGCCAATTTAGTTTCGCGGCGCACGCGAGCGCGCCGCGAGCGTGTGCCTGGCGCACGTGCGCTTGTGGCGCGAAACTGGTTATGTGTTGGCACATGATTCGCCGCTGAGGCGGCGTAAACCATGTTGGGGGACATGCGCTTAGCTTTGCCATTCGCGCCGCCGTCGTTTCTCGGCGCGCACACCGGCTTACCGCCGGATTGGCGGCTCTCCTTCAACGACGCGATTGCCCTGGTGCGTCGTGGCACTGGCTCTCGCATCGGTTTCACCGTCGTTGCGGCGTTGATCGCAAGCGCGGTTCTGCCGTCGCTGTGGCTGGTCCTGTGGTGCGCGTTCATGGCGGCGTGGGAGTTGGCGCTGCGGCCGTTCTTGGAGAACCGCATCGCTGTGCCCGCCGCCGCGCGATCGGAACGCGTTGGCTACGTTTGGCTGGCGGCGATCAATGTCGTTGGCGCCTTTGCTTACAGCGTGTTTCCGCTCGCGGCGTGGGCGACCGGAAATTCGCTTGGCATGGTCATGGCCACGGGCTGGGTGTGTGGCTCGGCCAACCATTTGTTCGTCTATTTCTCCAACCAACGCTGGCTGCTGCTGGGGTGCGTGATCCCGATGATGATCTGCGCGATGTCTGCGCCCTTCATCGCCGAGGGTGGCTTGACATTGATGAGCCTTCTCGGCGCGCTGGTGCTCTTGGTGATGGTGGGCGCGGGCGCTGTGTTCGGGCGCGATCGGCGCGTGCTGCTGCATGCACTGTCGCAGCACGATTCCGCGCGCGCGGCGGCCGAACAGGCGAGCGCGGCCAAGTCACAATTCATGGCGACGATGAGCCATGAGCTGCGCACGCCGCTGAACGCGGTGATTGGGTATTCGGAATTGATCGCCGAGGAGGCGCCAGAGGCGGTCGGCGAGGACGCGCGGAAGATCCGTGAGGCTGCCGGCAAGCTCTTGGGCTTGGTCAACGTGATCTTGGATATCTCGCGGCTGGAGACCGGCGCGGTGACGCTCCAGCGCGAGCGCTTCGACGCTGCGGTGATCTTGGAGCAATTGCGCGAAAGCGCGGCGGCGTTGGCGGCGCTGAACAACAACACGATCAGCTTTGTGGAAGCCAATCCGCTGGGCGAGGTCGAGCTCGATCATGCGCGGCTCTATCAGGCCTTGCTGCAGCTGGTGTCGAACGCCGCCAAGTTTACCAACAACGGCGAGGTAAAGGTGATCGCATCGCGCTCGGAAAAAGGCGGACGCGATATTCTGTCCTTCGCCGTCACCGATACCGGTTGCGGCATTGCAGCGGCGCAGTTGGAGCAAATCTTCGAGCCATTCTTCCAGGTGGAGCAGAGCGCATCGCGCCGGCACGAGGGGGCGGGGCTGGGGCTCGCGTTCGCGCGGCAGGTGGCGCGGCTGATGGGCGGCGACATCGTCTGCGAGAGCACACCAGGCGCGGGCTCGACCTTCACGTTGTGGGCGCCGACGGATCCGCCGGGCGCGGGGCTGCGGTAAGCCGTCTCAATCGTCTTGTCGGCGCGCGCGCCGCCGCGCATCACTGGGCGATGAGCGAAACTGCGTATTTCCGATCCATGTTCGATTTGTCCGGGCGCGTGGTGCTGGTCACCGGTGGCGCGCGGGGCATTGGCTTGTCCATCGCCGAAGCATGCGCGGCGTGGGGTGCTCACGTGGTGCTGGCGGATGTGAACGGCGACAGCGCCGCCGCCGCCGCGCGCGGTCTGCGCGAGGCGGAGTTGAGCGCGTCAGCGTGCGCATGCGATGTCACCGACAGCGCCGCCGTTGACGCCATGATCGCGGCGCGGCCGATCGATGTGCTGGTCAACAATGCCGGCATCAGCGCGCGCATCGCGGCGGAGGATTATCCCGACGCCGATCTGCGCCGTATGCTCGATCTCAACGTCAATGGCGTGTTTTTCGCCATGCGTGCGGCCGCGAAAAAATGGATCGACGAGAAGCGCGCCGGGCGGATCGTCAACCTGGCCTCGTTCGCGGGGCTGGTGGCTGATCCGATGTCGGCGCCGTACGCGGCCAGCAAAGGCGCGGTGGTGCAGCTGACGCGAACCTGCGCGGTGGAGTGGGCAAGCCACGGCATTTTGGTGAACGCAATTGCGCCGGGCTATGTGCGTACGGAGATGACGGCGCATACGTTGGATCTGCCGGCGGCAGGGCAAACCATTCGCGCCAAGACGGCGCTCGGGCGTGCGGCGTCCACGCGCGAGATTGCCGGGGCGGCGGTGTATTTGGCGTCTGAGGCGTCGTCCTACGTAACGGGCGCAATTCTGTCCGTCGATGGCGGCTGGACGGCGATGTGATGCTTACGGTTCGACGCCGCCATTGACCTTGAGCCGCAGCTCCTTGCCCGGCTTGAAGAACGGCACGCGCTTGGCGGCGACCTTCACGGCGGCGCCGGTGCGCGGGTTGCGGCCGGTGCGGGCGTCGCGCTGGCGCACGGAAAATGCGCCGAAGCCGCGCAGCTCCACGCGCCCGCCTTGGGCGAGCGCCTGCGAAATCTCATCCAGCACGACGTCCACGGCGTGCTCGACATCGGCCGCGCGCAGCGGCGCGAACTCTTCCTGCAGCTTTGCGACGAGCTCCGAGCGCAACATCGGGGCGTCCTTTTCCTGGCTCACGCCTGATAGAGGCTTGGGAACGCGTCGGCGTCAACGGCCATTTGCTTGAAAGTTGGAAGAAAAAGGGCCCGGCGCGGGAAGCGCCAGGCCCTTGATCCGGTTTCAGCGAAGAACCGCTTACGGCTTGTTCTTTTCCTTCAGGGCCGCGCCCAGGATGTCGCCTAGCGACGCGCCGGAATCCGACGAGCCGAACTTGGCGATGGCTTCCTTGTCCTCGGCCATGTCCTTGGCCTTGATCGACATCGACACGCGGCGGCTGGCCTTGTCGAAGCTGGTGACCATGGCGTCGATGCGGTCGCCCACGGCGAAGCGTTCCGGACGTTGCTCGGTGCGCTCGCGCGAGAGATCGGCCTTGCGGATGAAGGAGCGCAGCAGGTTGCCCTCGCCGAACGCGACTTCGATGCCGCCGGACGCCGATTCCACCACTTCCACGGTGACGATCTGGCCTTTGCGATATTCCGCGCCGGCGATCGGGTCGGAGGCGACTTGCTTGATGCCAAGCGAGATGCGTTCCTTCTCGACGTCAACGTCGAGCACCTTCACCTGCACCTTGTCGCCCGGCTTAAAGCGCGCGAGCGCTTCTTCGCCTTGAGCGTCCCAGGCGATGTCGGAGAGGTGCACCATGCCGTCGATTTCCGGCGTCAGGCCGACGAACAGACCGAACTCGGTCACGTTCTTCACTTCGCCATCGACCAGCGAGCCGACCGGGTGGTCTTGCAGCAGGGTTTCCCAGGGGTTCGACTGAACTTGCTTGATGCCGAGCGAGATGCGGCGCTTTTCGCCGTCCACGTCGAGCACCATCACGTCGACTTCCTGGCTGGTGCTCAGGATCTTCGAGGGATGCAGGTTCTTCTTGGTCCAGCTCATTTCCGAGACGTGGACGAGGCCTTCAACGCCCGCTTCCAGCTCCACGAAGGCGCCGTAATCGGTGATGTTGGTGACGCGGCCGGAGAACTTGCCGCCAGCCGGGTACTTGGCTTCCACGCCATCCCACGGATCGGTGAGCAGCTGCTTCATGCCGAGCGAAATGCGTTGGGTGTCTGGGTTGATCTTGACGATCTGCACTTTCACCGTGTCGCCCACATTGAGCACTTGGCTCGGGTGGGAGACGCGCTTCCAGCTCATGTCGGTGACGTGCAGCAGGCCGTCGATGCCGCCAAGATCAACGAACGCGCCGTAATCGGTGATGTTCTTCACAACGCCGTCACGAACTTCGCCTTCCTTCAGCTGGCCGACGATTTCAGCGCGCTCGCTGGCGCGGCTCTCTTCGAGGATGGCGCGGCGCGAGACGACGATGTTGCCGCGCTGGCGGTCCATCTTCAGGATCGCGAACGGCTGCACGATGTTCATCAGCGGGCCGACGTCGCGCACCGGGCGGATATCGACTTGCGAACCCGGCAAGAACGCGTTGGCGCCGCCGAGGTCGACGGTGAAGCCGCCCTTCACGCGGCCGACGAGGGCGCCGTTGACGGCTTCCTGCGCGGCGAAACTCTTTTCGAGGCGCGTCCAGGCTTCTTCGCGACGGGCCTTCTCGCGGCTGATCACAGCGTCGCCGAGGGCGTTCTCGATGCGGTCGAGGTAAACTTCGACGATGTCGCCGGGCTTCGGTTGGCCCGCGCCGTCGTCGACGAGGAATTCACGGACGGGGATGCGCCCTTCGGTCTTCAAGCCAATATCGACAACGACGAAATCGTGTTCGATGGCGATGACGGTGGCGGCGATGACGCGGCCTTCGATCATGCCGCGGGAGGCGAGACTTTCGTCAAACAGTGCGGCGAAATCGTCGCGGGTCGGATTGAGGCCTTGAGCAGCCATGCGGTTTTAACTCCATACAAATGACAGGGCCAACCGGTTGGCTCCGGCGGTCTCGGCTGCACCATGCGGCCGTCCTGAAGTGCACTGGGGCCGAAAACGCAAAAGCGCCTTGGGGCAAACCCCAAGTCGCTCAAACGCCGCCGAGCTATGCTGGCAAAGCGGCCCTCAACGCCGGCTGTATAGATAGGGCGAGGGCGGGGGGCAAGGGCGGGCGGGCCGCCTACCTGAGGGATTGCACCCTGTCCACAATCGCCACCGCCGCCGCCACCGCGCCCTCAACGTCCAGCGTCGTCGTATCGAGCAGATGCGCGTCGTCGGCTTGCCGCAGGGGGCTGTCTTTGCGCTCGGTGTCGCGGCGGTCGCGCTCGGCGATCTGGGCTTGCAGATCCTCGAAACTGATTGTCTCGCCGCGTGCGCGCAGCTCCTTCAGGCGCCGTTCCGTTCGAACCGGCAGCGACGCGGTTACGAACAGTTTCACGTCCGCGTCGGGGCAGATCACCGTGCCGATATCGCGCCCATCGATCGCTGCGCCCTGGGGATCGTGGGCGAAGGCGCGCTGGGCCTCGCGCAGCACGAGCCGCACCGCCGGGATCGCTGCTACTTTCGCCGCCGCAGCGCCGACCGCCCCGGAGCGGATGCGATAGGCGTCGATGGCGCCGAGATCGAGCGCCTGCGCCGCCGCCACCGCCGCTGCCGCGTTCTCTGGATCGCCGCCCGCGTCCAGCACCGCCAAGCCGACAGCACGGTAAAGCGCGCCGGTGTCCAGGCGCTTCAACTTGTAATGCTCGGCCAGGCGCTGGGCGATGGTGCCCTTGCCCGAAGCAGTGGGGCCGTCGACGGCGATAATCATGGCACGCCTCTAACAGGCTGCTGGCCGCTGCGCGAGAGCGCTCACATTCCGCCACGTCCGGCTTGACAGCGGCGGCGCGCGAGGCACGGACTGCCGCTTATGCAGGTGGAAGAGTTTGATGTTCTGATCGTAGGCGCTGGATTGTCCGGCGTGGGGGCGGCTGTGCACCTGGGCAAGCACAGCCCCGCCGCGAAGTACGCGATCCTCGAAGCGCGCGAAGGCATGGGCGGCACCTGGGACTTGTTCCGCTATCCGGGCATCCGCTCCGACAGCGACATGTTCACCCTCGGGTACGCGTTCAAGCCGTGGACAGATTCCAAGGCGATCGCCGATGGGCCGTCTATCCGCAAATATGTGCGCAAGACCGCCGCCGAGTACGGCATCGAGCGCCACATTCGCTTCAAGCACAAAGTGAAGCGCGCGAGCTGGTCGTCGGAGGCCGCGCGCTGGACGGTCGAGGCCGAGCACAATGGAGAGCTGAAGACGTTCAGCGCCAAGTTCGTGCTGATGTGTGCGGGCTATTACAATTACGACGAAGGCTATCAGCCGAAATTCCCGGGCGCTGAGCGCTTCAAGGGCCAGCTGATCCATCCGCAGCACTGGCCGAAGGATCTCGATTATTCGGGCAAGCGCGTGGTGGTGATCGGATCGGGCGCGACGGCGGTGACGTTGGTGCCGGCGATGGCGCCGAAGGCCTGGCACGTGACGATGCTGCAGCGCTCGCCGACGTACATGGTCTCGATGCCGGCCGAGGATAAGCTCGCCAATTGGATGCGGAAAGTGCTTCCCGAGCGCGTCGCGTACGATCTGACGCGCTTCCGCAAAGTTGTGTTTCAGCAATTCTTCTTCCGGCTGGCGCGCAGCCGGCCGCAGAAGACGCGCGAGCGGCTGATCGAGTTGATCCGCAAGGAATTGGGGCCGGATTATCCGATCGAGACGCACTTTTCGCCGCGCTACAATCCGTGGGAGCAGCGGCTCTGCCTGGTGCCCGATAACGACATGTTCCATGCCATCCGCGATGGCAAAGCGTCGGTGGTGACCGACACAATCGAGAGCTTCACCGAGAAGGGCATCAAGCTGTCGTCCGGGAAAGTGCTGGAGGCCGATATTGTCGTCTCCGCCACCGGGCTCAATCTGCAAATGTTTGGCGGTACGGAATTGGTTGTCGATGGCGCGCCGGTGCAGACCGGCAAGACCTACGCCTATCGCGGTGCCATGTTCTCCGATGTGCCGAACTTCGCGTCGGTGTTTGGTTACACCAATGCCTCTTGGACGCTGCGCGCCGATTTGATCAGCGAGTACGTTTGCCGGCTGGTCAATTTCATGAAGGCGAACGGCTATGCCCAAGTGACGCCGCGTATGAATCTGGCCGAGCACGACGAGAAGACGTTCGTGGATTTCTCCTCCGGCTATTTCCAGCGCGCCGCCGACATTCTGCCGAAGCAGACCTCCACCGCGCCGTGGAAGCAGAACCAGAGCTATGCGCACGATCTGATGGAATTGCGCTACGGCGCGATCGAGGACGGCGTACTCGAGTTCAAGCACGCGCCGGTGCGAGCGATCTCGCAGGATCAAGAGCCAGCAGTCGCCGCGGAATAGACGATTAAGCGCGCCAAGCTGGCGCAGGCCCGTGTGCTGAGCTACCAACGCGCCTTCGTTTGGCGCCGGGGGCCCGCTTGAAAACTTCGTTGAGCTTGTTGGTGCTGCTGGGCCTGGTGGCGGGGCTTGTCTCGGGCGCGTTGATCCGCGCGGATGGCAACCCGCAATGGGCGCAAGCGGCCGAGGTGGTGGAGGCGTTCGGTGGGCTTTGGCTGAACGCGTTGCGCATGACGGTGGTGCCGCTGGTGTTCTCGCTGCTGGTGGTGGGGATCGCCTCGGTGACCGACGCGGCTGCGACCGGGCGGTTGGCGACGCGCGCGGTGCTGGTGTTTTCGGTGCTGCTGCTGTTTGCCGGCGTCTACAGCTTCCTGGCGACCGAAGGCGCGCTGGCGCTGTGGCCGGTGGATCGTGCGGCGGCGGATGCGTTTATCGCCGGCGCGGGCGGGGCGAGCGCGGAAATTCCCGAGCCGCCGACCCTGGTTGGCTGGTTGCAGGGCTTGGCGCCGGCGAACCCGGTGAGCGCAGCCGCTGAAAGCGCGATCCTGCCTTTGGTGGTGTTTGCGGTGTTCTTCGGCTTCGCGGCGACGAAACTTGAAGCGAGCTTGCGCGATTCCATCGTGACGCTGTTCCGCGCGGTGTCGGAAGCGATGGTGGTGATCGTGCGCTGGGTGCTGGTGGCGGGGCCGTTCGGCGTGTTCGCGCTCTCGATCGGCGTCGGCCTGCGCGCAGGCTTCGGTGCGGCGGGCACGCTGCTGCAATACGTGGCGATCGTCTCGGCGGTGACGCTGGGCGTGACGATCATCGCTTGGCTGTTGGCGGTGACGTTCGGGCGCCAGCCGATCGGGCGCTTCACCACTGCCGCGACGCCGGTGTGGGCGATTGCGTTCTCGACGCAAAGCTCGCTCGCGTCATTGCCGGCGATGATTCAAGCGGCGCGCAATCTGGGCATTCCGGCGCGCGTGATCGATCTGATCTTGCCGCTGGCGGTGGCGGTGTTCCGCTTCACCAGCCCGGTGGCGAACCTCGCCGTGTGCTTCTTTGTGGCGCACCTCTACGGCATCGAGCCGAGCGCGCTGCAGATTTTCGGCGCCATCGTCGTGGCGTTTGGCGTCAGCGTTGGCTCGGTCGGTTTGCCGGGGCAGATTTCATTTATCGCGTCGGTGGCGCCGATCTGCCTCGCGCTCGGCGTGCCGACGGAATTGCTCGGCATCCTGATCGCCGTGGAAGTGATCCCGGATATCTTCCGCACCCTCGGCAACGTCACCGGCGACCTGGCCGCGACATCGATCCTGGCGCGCGGTGAGAAGGAAGAGGCTTGAGGGCGGATGTCGGCTTTTCGCCGACAAGCGACATTCGACGCTTCGCGAGCTATGGAGGGAATGGGGCTTACAAATGCTGCATGTCTCCCACGAGGCTTACACCGAGACGCGAAGGGTTTTGGCTGGGCTAGCCGAACCTCATGCACCGTATAAGGCGCTTATAGACTGGATCGCCCACCAGCCCGGCGGCGGCAACGTCATCAACGTAGTCTATTGGATGTGGGCGAAGCGGCCATGCCTCACCGTGGTCATGGAGCGTGACTCGGATGTAGTCGCCTTTGCAGGAGGCGAACCCGGCAACAGCGAGACGCATCAACGCATTCTATCGCGCTTCCGAGAAATTCTGATCGAGCAACGCAAAACGAAAATCGTGACAGAAAACATCTTGGTGGTCGTGACGGCGTTCGCACCGACCACACGGATTGAGGCCAATCACAAGGTTCCGCCAGAAGCCGTTTTTGCGTTCCTGTATGAACTTGCGGAACCTGCCGTTTGGCTGATCAAGCCTCACTTCGAGGTACTTCGCGTCTTCTTTCACACCAACGATCAGCTCGTGGCGTTGGAGCACACCGGCATCCGCGAGCGGATCACCCAATCGTACCAAGCTGTGATCGCGCCATACGATGAGTTTGGATATGTGAAAGAGATGCCCATAGAGCCCGTGTTCGATACCCGCGAGCGCTTCGAAGATGTCTATAAAGGCGATTGGCAGGGCTACGACCGCGACAACCCCTAAAATCGCTCCGGGCCAACACCTGCCGCTCGCGCCTACCCCCGCTGCGCCGCCACGTAGCCATCGACCACGCGGCCCAGCACTGTCATCGGCACGTTGCCGCCTTTGACGATGGAATCGTTGAAGCGGCGGAAATCGTAGCGCTCTCCCAAGGCGGCGCGGGCGCTGTCGCGTAGGCGGTTGATGGCGCTGTGGCCGACTTTGTAGCCGCAGGCTTGGCCGGGCCACGCGCAATAGCGATCGACTTCGCTCTGCACTTCGTCGGGACTGGAGCCGTTGTTGGTGACGAACCACTCGATCGCTTGCGTGCGCGTCCAGCGTTTGGCGTGCAGGCCGGTATCGACGACGAGCCGGCAGGCGCGGAACGCCAGCGATTGCAGATAGCCTAAGCGTCCCACCGGGAAATCCTCATAGACGCCGAGTTCGTCGGCGATCTGTTGCGCGTAGAGCGCCCAGCCTTCGGTGTAAGCGTTGAAGCCGAGCAGCGAACGGATGAGCGGTTGCGCGAAGGTGTACTCGCCCTGCCAGACGTGGCCGGGGATGGCTTCGTGGTAGGTAAGATCGGCCAGGCTGAAGCGATTGTGCAAGGCCGGCGTGCGCAGATTGATCCAGAAATGGCCTGGCTCGCGCCCGTCGATGGTGCCGGCGCCGCCATAAGCGCCGGGCGCGCCGTCTTCTACTTCGGGCGGGATGCGTGTGACTTCGAGGAAGCCAGGCACCAGCGTTTCAAACGCTTGCGGCATGCGGGCGCGAATGTCGGCGATGCGCTCTTCGATGAAGGCGACGATCTCGGCGCGGCCTGGATCGCCGTCGGCGAATTGATAGCGCGGATCTTCGCCCAACGCCGTCATGCGCGCGCCGACGCTGCCTTCCGTATAGCCGATCGAGCGAAGGATCGGGTCCATTCGCGCATGCAGCGCGCGCAATTCTTCGAGGCCCATGTCGTGGACTTCGTCGGGCGTCATCGTCGTCGTCGTGCCCGCCCGCAGCGCCCACGCGTAATAGGCTTCGCCCTGCGGCAGCTTCCAAACACCCGCGTCGCTATTGGCGCGCGGGCGCTGCGCTTCCAGCACGGCGATCTGGCGATCGAGCGCGGGCGCGATGCGTTCGGCGGCGAGGCGCGCGGCGCGTGCGCCGAAATCGCCGGCGAGGTTGGCGCTGCGCGTGGCGAGTGAGCTTACAATGCCCCATTGCTCAACCGGCGCGCTGCGGCCCTGGCGCAATTGGTTGACGCACTTGTCCATCAGGAAATCCGGCAAGATCACGCCGCGCGCGCCATCGGCGCGCACGCGCGCGGTTTCGCCGTCGAGCTGACGCGCATAGGCCTCGATGCGGTCGAGATACGCTTCGGCGTCTTCGGCGGTGCGTATCTGGTGATTGGAATCGAGAAACGAGGGAATCTCCACGAACGCACCGACATTCTGCGACACTACGTAGGGCGTGTTTCGGTAAGACCAATTCGAATTCAGGATCGCTGTGTCGCCGTAGGGAAAGTCAAAGCCCTCCGCCGCAAGCTCGTGCACGCTGCGCACGACATCGACATTGAGCGCAACGCCAGGGCTGAGCGCGTCGGTGTCGAGGCGGCGCAATTGGCGCAAGGTGTCGCGCACGTGGCGTTCGATGGCGTTCTGGCCGGCAGGGGAGCGGTCGGTGAGGCGTGCATGCAGGCGCGCCCGCGCGCCGACATCGATGCCGGCGCTGGTGGCGCCTTCGGGATAGTCTGAGAGGATGCGCTCGGTGGTGCGGGTGAGCAGACGCTCGGCCGCGCCATCCGCGCGTGAGGCCTGGGCGTAAGCGGGCAGCGCCTGCAGCGCCAAAGCGGCGGCGCTGGTTTGAAGTAGGCTACGGCGATTGAGCATTGGCGGCGTCCCCTGGATTGCCGCTCATTCGTCGCGGCCCGCGCGCCGCCGCGCAACCGCAAAGAGACGGGCGGGCGGGCAAACATGCGTTGACATGAGGGTGCGCCGTCGGACTATGCCCCGGCATCGGTGGGGGACGCCATGAGCGCAGCGGGCGAGACGGCGGATCTGGAGCGCGCGACGTTCGCCAAGATCGCCTGGCGCATCGTGCCGCTGCTGTTTCTCGGCTACATCGTCGCCTTCCTAGATCGCGTCAATGTCGGCTTCGCAAAGCTGCAGATGGCGAGCGATCTTGCGTTCAGCGACGCTGTTTATGGCTTCGGCGCCGGCATCTTCTTCATCGGCTATTTCCTTTTCGAGGTGCCGAGCAATTTGATCCTGACGAAGGTCGGTGCGCGCATGTGGATCGCGCGCATCATGATCAGCTGGGGGGTGATCTCGTCGCTGTTCATGTTCACCGGCGCGGTTGCGTGGGGTCCGATCGCGCCTTTGTTCGGCTGCACCGACGCGCAGTTCACGTTTTACTTGCTTCGCTTTTTGCTCGGCGTCGCCGAGGCGGGATTTTTTCCGGGCGTCATTCTCTATCTGACATTCTGGTTTCCCGCCGCGCGGCGGGCGCAGATGATCGCGTGGTTCATGACCGCCATCGCCATGTCGAACGTGATTGGATCGCCGCTCTCGGGCGCCATCATGCAATTCATGGATGGGCTGAACGATCTGCGCGGCTGGCAATGGCTGTTCCTGCTCGAAGGCATTCCGTCGATCTTGGTGGGATTTCTGTTCCTGAGCTTGTTGTCCAACGATCCGCAATCGGCGCCGTGGTTGAACGCTGAAGAGCGTGCGCTGGTGGCGCGTCGGCTTGACGAGGACGAGGCGGGCAAAGCGCAGCGCGGCCAGCGCCACCGCATCGTCGATGCATTCTCGGACACCCGCATGTGGGCGCTTTCTTTGGTGTATTTCTGCGGCGTTGTTTGCTTCTACGCGGTCAGCTTCTGGATGCCGACGATTGTCTCGGAACTGGGAGTCGAGCCCGGCGACTATTTCAAAGTTGGCCTTCTCAGCATGATCCCGTGGAGCGTGACCGCGGTGGCGCAAGTGTTGTGGGCGCGCCATTCCGACAAAACCGGCGAGCGGCGGTGGCACTCGGCTTTGGGTTTGCTGGTGGCGATGTCGGGCTTGTTGATGTTGGCGTTTGTCGGCCGCGATCCGATTGCGTCGCTGTTTGCGCTCACGCTCACGACAGCCGGCGCCTTGTGTTGGGTGGTGACGTTCTGGTCATTGCCCACATCGTTTCTGTCGAGCGCCGGTTTGGCGGCAGGGATCGCGTGGATCAGCGCGCTCGGCAATCTTGGCGGACACTTTGGTCCAGATTTGATTGGGCGCATTCGCACCGCCAATGGCGGCGAAAGCGAAGCGGCGTTCCTCGCTTTGGCCGCGGCGGCGCTGCTTGGCGCGCTGATCACCGTCTTTCTTCCGATGGGTCAGCGATCCAATGCAACGCCGGCGCCTGCGCGTTAGTCGCCGCGATATTCCGAACAGGCGGCGGCATATTGGCCTTCCACCTCGACGATGCGCTCGGCTGAACTCAATCCGTTCGGCGTGGAATCCACCGGTCCTGAAGCGTCGCCCTGGGCGCTGATGCGCTCGTGCACGCCGCGCGCGGCGATGCGAACTTCCGCTGGCATCAAGGTCTGCGCGACACCGGCGGTGAGACGCACTCGCAAAACGCGACGGCCTCGCCGCGCTCGCAGGCGGCACGATACGCGCGGCGCGCTTGGCCGACATCGGCATCGCTGGCGAGCGACCGTGCGTCGGCATACTGCGCCGGATTGCTGGTCACTGATGACATTGCGGCCGTACCGGTCTCAGGCATGGCGTTGTCGCCGGGCTTCTCGCCGGCATCGGCCGGATCAGGATCAACGCGCTCGACCGGCGGCGTTTCAGTGATTTCGGGTTGCGCTGCGGTGGCCAGGGTTGCGAGCGATGCCGCCGACAACATCAAAGCGGCGGTGAGCATGGTCTTCATCGGGGTGCGTCTCCTCATTCACCCCGCATCACTCGGAGTGAACGATCCGCGCACTGTTTTGGTTCGATGAAATTGTTGTCACACGGCGATGTTCGCGCCGATCGTGTGCATGAAGCCCGCAAAATCTGGAAACGAGGTGTTGATCATCTCGGCTTCGTCGATGGCGACTGGCGCGCGCGCGGCGAGGCCGAGAACCAAGAACGACATGCCGATGCGGTGATCGCCATGCGTCACGATTTCGGCGCCGCCGGTCACGCTGCCGCCGCGCACGATCAAGCCATCCGGCAATTCCTCTGCATCCACGCCGCACGCGCGTAAGCCGGCCACCATCAAAGCGATGCGATCACTTTCTTTCACCCGCAATTCTTCCGCGCCGGTGAGACGTGTTTCGCCCTCCGCGAACGCGGCCAGCGCGGCGAGGATCGGATATTCGTCGATCATCGACGGTGCGCGTGAAGCGGGCGGCGTAACCGCCTTCAGGGCGCTGGCGCGCACAACCAGATCGGCGATCTCTTCGCCGCCCATGGCGCGGCGGCTTTCAAAGGCAATGTCTGCGCCCATCTCGAGCAAGGTGTCGAACAGGCCGGTGCGCAGTGGGTTCATCAACACGCCTTCGATGCGCAGCTCCGATCCCGGCACGAGCAGAGCGGCCGCGATCGGAAAAGCGGCGGACGAGGGATCAGCCGGCACATCGACATCGACGGCCGTCAGGCGCGAGCGGCGCACGCGCGGCGCGCCGTCGACGCCGTCGATATTGGCGCCGAAGGCGGCCAACATGCGCTCGGTGTGGTCGCGCGAAGGCGCGGGCTCGATGACGATTGTGTCGCCGTCGGCGTTGAGTCCGGCCAGCAGCACGGCCGATTTGATCTGTGCGGAGGCGACAGGTGAGCGGTGCACGATGCCGGTCAGGCCGCCGCCTTGGAGCGTCAGGGGCAGGCGCTCGCCATCGAGCTTGGCGCCCATGAGGCGCAGCGGGTCGGCGATGCGTCCCATGGGGCGTTTGCGCAGCGAGCTGTCGCCGTCGATGCGGGCCGTGAGCGTATAGCCCGCAGCGGCGCCCATCAGCAGCCGAGCGCCGGTGCCTGAGTTCCCGCAATCGATGGTCTCGCGCGGGCTGGTGAACCCGCCGCCGCCGGTGATCTCCCAGCGGCCCGGCCCGGTCTGCGTCACATGCGCGCCGAGCGCCCGCACTGCGGCGGCGGTCCGCAGCACGTCGTCGGCTTCCAGTAAGCCCTGAACTCTGGTTCGCCCCTCGGCTAAACCGCCCAAAATCAAGGCGCGGTGCGAGATCGACTTATCGCCAGGCGGCCGGGCCACGCCCCGAACAGGCCCCCCGGCGCGCGCCGTGAGACGCATGGTGCAAAGCCCTTCCGCAAGTCGCTGAATGAGAAGCGACAAAGCTTTTGACAGGGCCCCCGGTTGGTGGCAAGCGAGCGCCCCGCCAGCCCCCTACCGCCAAAGGGCCGGGCGAAGGAGAATGCGTTGGCCAAGACGGACCTAGGCGACAAGCAAATCTGCCCGAACTGCAGCGCGAAATTCTACGATTTGCGTCGTCGGCCGGCTGTCTGCCCGAAATGCACCACCAGCTTCGATCCGGTCGAGGAAAGCGTGCGCGCCAAACGCGGCCGCGGCCGTGTCGCCGCGCACGATCCAGCGCTCGAGGATGACGACGACGATACGGACGCCAAGGCGAAGAAGAAGTCCGGCAACGACGACGACGACGAGGAAGAGGTCGAAGAGACCGCCGAGGTCGATATCGAAGCCGAGCCCGCGGTGCTGGCGACAGACGACGACGAAGACGCTGACCCCGCCGCCGCCGAAGACGAAATTCCGGAAGGCTTCTCTGAAGGTGAAGCTGACCTTGAAGACGACGCGGCCGATGACGACAGCGTGCCGTTGCTCGAGGACGAAGAAGAATTTCCAGAAGACGAGATCGGCGAAATTCCCGCCGGTGACGACGAAGAGCGCTGATCTCGCGCTCTTGAACTGACCCGGGGCGGAGCGTAGGTTCCGTCCTCCCAAAGATGGGGCCTTAGCTCAGCTGGGAGAGCGCCTGCATGGCATGCAGGAGGTCAGCGGTTCGATCCCGCTAGGCTCCACCATTTTCTCACCATGGAAATCATTGAGACCTGACGCAGTCGGGCAATTGCGCCTTGAGCGTGCGTGACCCCGGACACAGCCATGCAAACCCCGTCTCGCAGAGGATACCTGCGTTGAGACGGGGGAAATCACATGGAAACGCTACTCTCTCTCGCAGGCATTGCCGGGGCGATTTGCTGCGTGGGCATGTACGGCGCAGTCAGCATCGGCCGCATCAGCGCTGAGCGGCCCGCGTTCTTCTTGATCAACGGCATCGGCTCGATCCTGATCCTGGTTGGGTGCATTCAAGAATTCGATGTGGGTGACGCCGGATCCATCGGCCAAGAATTGATCTGGGCCGTGATCAGCGCGGCCGGCCTCGTGCGTGTGTGGTTGAAGAGCGGCGGCGCCGCAAAGATCGAAGCGCTGAGCGCGCGTATGAGAGGCGCCGTGCAAACCCGGATGATGGCCGCCCGGTAGGTCAAGACCGCGCATTTGCAGTGGTGCGTCACCGCGCTAACAATCGGACGTCACTTCTCGTGCTTGAGAAGGACCGATGGGAAGGCGCGGGGGCCATGGCGGGTGCATCCAAGCGACAGCGCTGCAGATGGGCGGGCGACGAGGCGCTGATGTGCGCCTATCACGACGAAGAATGGGGCGTGCCGCAGCGCGATGCGCGGATGCTTTGGGAAATGCTCATGCTGGAAGGTTTCCAGGCGGGGCTTTCGTGGCGCGTGGTGCTCAACAAGCGCGAAGCCTTTCGCAAGGCGTTCAAGAATTTCGATCCGGCAAAGGTCGCGCGCTTTACGGAGGCGGACATCGTGCGTCTGCTCGCCGATCCTGGCATCATCCGTTCGCGCGCGAAAATCGAAGCGACCATCGCCGCAGCAAAGCTCTACAACGCGATGGCGGCGCGCGGCGAGGATTTCGCCGACTATTGCTGGAGCTTCACCGACGGTGAAGTGATCAAAAGCGACGGCAAAAGCCTGCCGACGCAGACGCCGCTGTCCGAGCGCATCTCCAAAGACATGAAGAAGCGCGGCTTCAAGTTTGTGGGGCCAACGATCGTCTATGCATGGATGCAGGCGGTCGGGATCGTCAACGATCACGCGCTTGCCTGCTTCCGCAGACGCGAGGTTTAGGCGCGCAGGCCGAGGAACGCTTTGACGCGGCGGGCCCAGCGCTCGGGGCGGCTGGGCGGCAGCTGGAACTTCTTCTGCATCGCCTTGAACACAATGTCAGGAACGCTGACGCCGCAGGCGCGCTCGAGGCCTTGGAAACCGGGCGCGGAATTCGCTTCGCAAACGCGATAGCCGTCGTCGTCGAACAGAATGTCGATGCCGGCGACATCAAGATTGAGCGCGCGGGTTACATCAAGCGCGAGCTGCGCCATGTCGTCGGGCGGATCGAACGGCTTGGCGGCGCCGCCGAGCGAAATGTTCGACTTGAAGCCGCCGTCGGTGGATCGACGCTCCATGGCGGCGACGATCTGGCCGTCGATGACAAGCAAGCGCACGTCACGGCCGTGGCTGCTCTTGATGTATTGTTGAAACAGGAAATCCGCGCCCGGATCGGCGCCGTCGAGCAGGTTGGCGAGGTCGTCGAACTGCGCGCGGTCCTGGCACAAGACGACGCCGGCGCCGCGCGTGCCCTTCAGGGTTTTCACCACAACCGGAAAGCCCAGCTCACGCTCGACCAAATTCACGTCGACGGGAAATTTTCCGAGGATGGTTTTGGGGATGGGCAGATTGGCCCGGGAGACAACTTGCAGCGTGTGCAATTTATCCGCGACCGCTTCGATGGTGGCGGGGCCGTTGATAATGGCGACGCCTTGGCGTTCGAAATGGCGCAGCACGGCGAGCGTAAAGTAGCTCGTCTCCGCGCCGCAGCGCGGAATGATCATGTCTGGCTTTGGCAGCTCGCGCCCTTGATAGATTGCAGACCAGCCGTCGGTGGAATCGACCACCAGGTCGAACTCGCCCGGTTTGAGAACGGTGAGCTCAATACCGAGCGCTTTCGCCGATTCCTGAAAGCGCATGACCTCCGGCGCTTCCGGAACGCCGGGGCCTAGATCGCGCTGAAAGAACAGCCAGCACCGCATGCAATCTCCCGCACCAGACGCAGGGAAACGCGCAAGCGTGTCAAAAGTTCCTGGCCGATCAGGCGGCGCTTTTCACGCCCTTTCGGCATTGCATGAGCGGTTGGATGCGCTTGCCGAAGTTTTCTACGCCCGAGAGGAATTCGTCGAACGTCAGCAACACGCCGGCCGTACCGGGCACGCTGGCGACCTCGTCGAGCATCTTTGCGACGTTTTCGTATGAGCCGACCAAAGTGCCCATGTTCAGATTCACAGCGGATTCGGCGTGTGACAATTGCACCGTGTTGGTGGTAGGCGCGGCGACCGCGTTTGGCGCGGCTTGGTTGGTGAGCCAGGCGAGCGCGTCCTTGTCGGCGCCGTCGCGATAGAGTTGCCATTTGGCAATGGCCTTCTCGTCGGTCTCGTCGGCGATGATCATGAACAAAATGTAGCTCGCGACGTCGCGCCCGCTCTTGGCCTTCGCAGCTTCGAGCCGCTCGTTGACCTTGGCGAAGGCTTTCGGCGTGTTGACGCCCTTTCCGAGCGCGAAGGCGTAATCGGCGTATTGCGCCGTGAACGCCAGACCTTCGTCGCTTGAGCCGGCACAGATGATTTTGGGCGTCTCTTTCGGGCGTGGACTGACGCGGCAATCGATCATCTCGAAATATTTGCCTTTGAAGTTCGAGACGCCCTTGCTCATTAGATCGCGCAGGATGGTCGCGTACTCGGCAAGGTAGTTGTAGCGGTCGGTGTAGTGCTGCTCGCCGGGCCAGAGGCCCATCTGATCGTACTCGGCCTTCTGCCAGCCGGTGATCAAATTGATGCCGAAGCGTCCGGGCGCTATCGAGTCGATCGTGGAGGCCATGCGCGCCACGATGGCTGGCGGCATCGTCAAAGTCGCGGCGGTGGCGAAGATCTTGATCCGCTCGGTGACTGCGGCGAGCCCCGCCATCAAGGTGAAGCTTTCGAGATTGTGCTCCCAAAACTCGCTTTTGCCGCCGAAGCCGCGCAATTTGATCATCGAGAGCGCGAAGTCGAACCCGTAGCGGTCCGCCGCTTGTGTGACCTTCTTGTTCAATTCGAAGGTCGGCATGTATTGCGGCGACGTGGTGGAGATGAGCCAACCATTGTTGCCGATCGGAACGAAGACGCCGATTTCCATGCGATGAGCCTTTCAGGATTGAAGGAAGGCGATAAGCGAGGCGTTGAACGTGTCTGGGGCCGTGACCGTAAAAGCGTGTCCGCCCCAGGGCGTGATCGCGAGCGTCGCGTTGGGCAGCCCCGCCGCCAGGTGCTCTGAACACAAGACCGGCACCAACATATCGTCGGCGGAGGCGCTGACAAGCACGGGCGTGGCGATCTCGCCGAGGCGCGCGTCGATATCGAACGCCAGCACGGCGGCGATGCGTGCGAGGACGACATCCTTAGAGGGAAGCGCGCGCAAATGGTGCGCCTCCTCGCCCTTGAGTCGCGCGGCGTTGTGGGAAATCCAGTTCGCCGGATAGAGAAAGATGGGTTGCGCGCGGACGAAGGCGCGCCGACCGCTGTTCTTCAACAGGCTAACGCGCGCTTCGAAGCAGCGCGCAATATGGGGATCGGGCTTCGACCACGCGTTGATCGCGATAAGCTTGTTCACGCGAGCGGGTTGCCTGAGCGCCAGCGTGAGGCCAGCCAGCGCGCCGGCGGCGTGGCCGACGATGTGTGCGCGGTCGAGCTTGAGCGCGTCGAGCACGAGGGCGATGTCGTCCGCCATGGCGTCGACCGAGTGCGGCTCAGTGAGCGTAGGCGCGCTTTTGCCCGTGCCGCGATGATCGTAGAGCACGATCTTGCATCGGCCGCGAAGCGCGTCCAGCTGCGGCGCCCAGAATGCGCCCGCACCACCTAGTCCGGCCGAGAACAGCACCGCTTCGCCCGGGCCGTCGTGCAGCTCGTAATAGATACCGCCAGCGTTGCCGGTGAGCACTATTTCTTGCCGATATGGGCGATGGTGGCGATCTCGACCAGGAAGTCGGGGCGCACGAGGCCGCACACGATGCAGAAGCGCGCCGGTTTATCGCCCGGGAAGAATTCGGCGTAGACCTTATTCATTGCGGCGTAATCAGCCCAATCCTTGAGGAAGATGTGATTCATGGTCACGTCGTCCATCGTGCCGCCAGCGGTTTCGATGACGCTCTTGATGGTTTCGAGCACTTGCCGGGTTTGCGCTTCGGCGTTGCCGACGTGGGCGACGTTGTTGTCCTTATCAAACGCCAGCGTGCCTGACACGTAGACGACGCCGTCGGCCAATGTGCCGGGCGAGAAGGGCGCGATCGGCTTTTGCGTGCCGGGTGGGGTGATCACTGTTTTTGGCATAGGTTCGTCCCTTCATGCTTTCGGTTCGAGTTGTCCGAATGCGCCTTTGAAATCGGCGACGTTGGATACCCAGCCGAAGAACTTCTCAATGTTGTAGAGCGCCGCTTGCTGCACGAAATCGGGGCCAGCCTGATGTGTGGCGTCTTCCAAGACGATGCTGAAATATTCGAGGTGAAACGCGTCGCGCAACGTGGATTCGACGCAGACATTGGTGGCGATGCCGACGAACACCAGATTGCGGATGCCGCGTGAGCGCAACACGCTGTCGAGCTGAGAATTGAAGAAACCCGAATAGCGCGTCTTGCCGAGGACGATGTCGCCCTTCTTCGGGGCAAGCGCCTCCACCAGCGCATAATCCCAACCGCCTTTGGCGAGCAATTGGCCTTCCAGCTCTGGCCTCGCGCGCATCGTTTTGAGCGCGTTCGATTTGTGAAAATTGGGCGAGCCGGGGCCGCCGGCTTCGACGTAATCGGCGTCCCACCCGTTTTGGAAATAGATCACCGGCAAGCCGGCGGCGCGCGCGACGTCGAGTACGGATTTGGTGTTTTCGATCACCCCGGCGGCGCCGGCGATGTCGAACCCGGCGAGATCGAGGTAACCGCCAGGGGAGGCGTAGGCATTTTGCATATCGACGACGATCACCGCCGTCGCCTGCACCGAAACCGCGATCGGTTCCGGGCGCGCGGGCAGCATGATGATGTCGTTGGCCATGGCTCTCTCTTGCTCGGGCCGCACCATGCCATATCTTCGCCCGGCGCCAATGGCCGGCGCGACGAGAACCCGCCGATGCCCAACGCTTTGCCTGATCACGCGCTCGACCAGATGTTCCGAACCGCGCGCACCCGCAATGGATGGACGCCGGAGAAGGTGTCGGAGGTGCTGATCCGCGCGGTGTACGATCTCGCCAAGATGGGGCCGACATCGGCAAATTCGTCGCCGGGGCGCTTCGTATTTCTCACCAGCGATGCGGCGAAGGCGCGGCTTGCGCCCTTCATGTCGTCCACCAACCGGGTGAAGACGTTGGCCGCGCCGGTCAACGTGCTGATCGCTCACGATCTCGATTTCAAGGATCACCTGCCGTACTTGTTCGCGCACAATCCGAGCGTGGTGAACTGGTTTCCAACGCCAGAGGCGATCGAAGAGAACGGCTTCCGCAATTCTTCGCTGCAGGGGGCGTATCTGATGATGGCGGCGCGTGCGCTGGGGCTCGATTGCGGCCCGATGTCGGGCTTCAAGGCGGCGAACGTGAACGAGGAATTTTTCGCCGGCACGAATTGGCGCGTGAATTTCATCTGCAACATCGGCTACGGGACCGACGAAAACCTGTTTCCGCGTAGTCCGCGGCTTCCATTCGAAACGGCGTGCCAGATTCTCTAGGCGCCGGGCCGCGGGCGCGGCTAGGCTCTGCGACAACGGAGGTGGGCGTGCGATCGATCATTACGGCATTGGTGCTTGTCGTTGCGGCATGCGGACAGGCGAGCGTGGGGGGCGAGGCGCAGGCGCAGGCCTTGGCACGCGCCGCTGCGGCGACGCCAACGGACGCGCGGCTCGCCGGGCTCTACACGCAATCATGCAAGACATGCCACGCCGTGGCCGATAGCGGCGCGCCACTGGCGCTCGATCGCAGCGCATGGGATCCGCGCTGGGCGAAGGGCGAAGACGAATTGCTGATGTCGACCATTGAGGGCCTCAACGGCATGCCGCCCGGCGGATTGTGCTTTGCCTGTTCGCGCGAGGATTATGCGGCGTTGATCGCGTTCATGGCTGGGCGCGAGCGTCGCTAATGGTGTCGCGGCGGATGCTGCTGGGCGCGGCGGGTGTCGTCGGCGTTGGCGCGGCGGGCGCGGTAGGCTATCGCGCATGGCGTGATCGCGAGCCGGCGTCGCCGCCCGCAACGAACGAGGCCGGCCACGTGCTGTGGCGCAACTGGTCCGGAATCGAAAACGCGTACCCGTCCGTGCGCGCGGCGCCTTCGAGCGAAGACGAACTGGCGTCGCTTGTTCGCGATGCGCGCGCGCCGTTGCGGCCGGTGGGCGCGGGGCATTCGTTCACCGGCTTGGCGACAACGGACGGCACGTTGCTCTCGCTTGATTTGATGACCGGACTTGTGGGCCACGACGCCGCGAACCATCGGGCGACGGTTTGGGCAGGTACGCGTCTGGCGGAGCTTGGCCCCGCGCTCGCGGCGATCGGGCAAGAGATGCCCAACCTTCCTGACATCAACAAGCAATCCATCGCCGGCGGCATGGGCACGGGCACGCACGGCACTGGCCGTGCATTTCGCGCGCTGCATGGTCAGGCGAGAGCGCTGCGCGTGGTGCTGCCCTCCGGTGAAATTGTTGAATGCAGCGCGACGACCCGCGCGGATCTGTTCAACGCCGCGTGCGTCGGCCTGGGCGCGTTCGGCGTGCTGTCGCAGATCGAGTTGCAGAACGCGCCGTTGCAGCGCGTGCTGAAACGAACGTGGGTGGCGGATCTCGCAGAGACGCTGGAGGCGTGGCCGGAGCTGCAGCAGGCGCATCGCAACGTCGAATTCTACGCCGTCCCGTTCACCGGCTATGCATCCATCATCGCTTGCGACCCGACCGATCGGCCTGCTTCGCCGCGTGGCGCCGACGAGGATGCGGGCGCGCTGATGTCGCTCAAATTGCTGCGCGATCTGTTCGGCTACGCGCCGGCGCTGCGCCGCGCCGCGGCGCGTGCGGCGTTCGCTGACATGGCGCCAACCGAGGCGGTCGATGAAGGCTGGAAGCTGTTGTCGAACGAGCGGCCGGTTCGGTTCAACGAGATGGAATACCATCTGCCGCTGGAGGCGCAGATACCAGCGCTGCGCGAGGTGATCGCGGCGATCGAGCGTTATCGCGGAGACGTGTTCTTCCCGATCGAAGCGCGCGTGATTGCCGAGGACGACGCATGGCTTTCACCGTTCTACGGCCGCGCCAGCGGATCGATTGCGGTGCATGCCTATTACAAAGACGATCATCAATTCCTGTTCGATCTGATCGAGCCGATCTTCCGACGTCACGACGGCCGCCCACATTGGGGCAAATTGCACTCGCTGGGCGCCAGCGATTTCGCGGCGCTCTATCCGCGTTGGGCCGAAGCGAGCGCGTTGCGGCGCGAGATTGATCCGGACGGGCGCTTGATCAACGCGCATTTGCGCAAGGTGTTCGTCGATGGCTGAGCGTCGTGACAGACGGGCGTTGTTGATTGGCGGCGGCTTGGCGCTCGCGGCAGCTGGCGCCTTGGCGCTGCGCAAGACCGATCGCGGTGGCGCACACGATGCGTACTTTAGAGCGGTGTCGCAGGCGTTGACTCAAGCAGGGTTGGCGCGACCGACTTTGGTGGTCGATCGCGCGCGGATGCTGGCGAATGTCGACGCCGCGAACGCGCTGCTCGGCCCGCCGGCGCTGCCAGTGCGGGTGGTGGTGAAGTCGCTCCCGGCGTTCGGGCTGATCGATCCGATTGCGCAGAGGTTGGCGACCAATCGATTCATGGTCTTCAACGGCGCGATGTTGCGCGAGATGATTGGCGCTCATCCCGCCGCCGACATCTTGACGGGCAAGCCGCTACCGGTGCGCGAAGCGGAGCCATTCATTGCGCAAGCGCGCGCGGGTGGTGCGCCCGCGAGCCTGCCGCAATGGCTGATCGATACGCCGGCGCGGCTGGCCGAATACGCCGCCATCGCGCGTGCGCACAATGCGCCGCTGCGCGTCAATTTCGAGATCGACGTCGGCCTGCATCGCGGCGGATTCGCCGACGCGGGAACGCTGGGCGCGGCGATTGCGCAGGCGCAGGCGGAGCCTTTGGTCGAGGTGTGCGGCCTGATGGGCTACGATCCACACGTTCCCAAGGTGCCAGACCCACGTGGGGCGTATGCGCGCTCGCAGGAGATTTATCGCGCCGCTGTCGTGCGCCTGACCGAGCGGCTCGGTGTCGAAGCGAACACGTTGACGCTCAATGGCGCGGGCAGCCCGACCTACAAATTGCACGCCGCAGGCACAGCGGGGAATGAGGTGGCGATCGGCTCAGCATTCGTAAAGCCGAGCGATTTCGATCTCGATACGCTGACGCATCATCAACCGGCGTGCTTCATCGCCACGCCGGTGATCAAGGCGCTCGATCGCGCGCGCGTGCCGGCTCTGGAAAGCGTCGCGGGGATGATGTCGTTTTGGGATCCCAACGCCGAGCGCGCGTTCTTCATCTATGGCGGCCATTGGCTGGCGAAGCCGGTGTCGCCGCCTGGGCTGCAATTCAGTGAACTCTATGGGCGATCGAGCAATCAGGAATTGCTCACCGGCTCGCGAAATGTCGCGTTGGCTGTCGACGATTATGTGTTCTTCCGCCCGACACAAAGCGAGGCGGTGTTCCTGCAGTTCGGCGATATCGCGATCTACGACGAAGGCCGTATCGTCGCGATGGCGCCGACATTTCCGATGTCAGCCTAAGCCATCAATCGCGAGCAGGGCAAAGCTCGCCAGCCAATGCTCGCCCATGTAGTCGCCTGCCACGTGCGGCAGGCTGGCAGCCATATGGAGCGCAGCGGCTTTTTGTGCGACGCGCGCCGTGCGCGCGTCCAAGCTTTCGGCAAGCGCGCGCCAGCACCAAGCGCGCGAGAGATTGAGTCCGTCAAGGTGAGCGATCTTGCCGTCGGTGCGGTCGCTGACGCGCGCCGGAGCGAACAAGCTCGCCGGTTCGCCAGCAGCGGCATGCGGCAAAAACTGCGCAAACCAGGTACGAAACGCAGCGGGCGCGAGAAAGCGGCGCATGCATTCCGCTTCCATCAAAGCCGGCGAGAGAAAATCGTCTTGGCTGGGCTCCCAGGCCTGGCAGCCGGCATCGTCGCCGTACCAGGCAAGAACCTTGTCGCGCATAAGCGCGAACAATTCGCCGTCGCGCGGCTCGGCGTAATCGGCGGCGAGCCGCAGCGCGAACGCGGTGGAGGAGTGGACGCCGGTGCGTATTGGATAATCGCAGAGCGGCAGAAACGCTTTGAAGCGTGCGGCGAATTTTTCCGCGAGCGGGCGCAAAGTGGCGGCGTGCGCCGCGTCTGTGTGGCGCTCAAGTTCGGCTTGTAGCGCCAAGAGCCAGCCCCAGCCATACGGACGCTCAAAGACGCGCGACTGCGCGCGATCAAGGTACGCGCATTCGGCAGCGACGTTGGCTTCGGTGATGGTGGTGTCGAAGAGTTTCCTGATTGCAGGGGCGGGCTGCAACGTCGGCGCGCGGCGCAGCAACCGCGCCAGCAGCCAATAGCCGTGCACGCACGAGTGCCAATCGAAGCTGCCGAAGAAGATCGGATGCAGCGCGCGCGGCCCCAGGACGTCGGCGTCCGAGGTCATGACGTGATCGAGCTTGTTGGGATACTCGCGCGCGACGTGGGCGAGCGCGAGTGTCGCGAATTTGTCGGCGAGGGCGGGCGTCAGCAGGCTCATGATGGAAACGCCAGGAGCCGCATCAACACGATGTTGGCGATCAGCAAAGGGATCGCGGTCGGGATTTGCGCGCGGATGACTCCGTTTAACGCGGCCTTGCGGTCGGGCAGTTCGAGCAGATTGGCGGGCACCACGTTGAAATTGGCCGCCATGGGCGTCATCAGCGTGCCGCAGAAACCGGCGAGCATGCCGATCGCGCAGACGATCGCTGGGTCGCCGCCAAATTGCTGCACGACGACCGGCAGGCCGACGGCCGCCGTCATCACTGGAAACGCGGCGAAAGCGTTGCCCATCACGATGGTGAAAAGCGCCATGCCGATGCAATAGGCGAGCACCGCCAGCGTGCGCGTGTCGAGCGGCACATAGTCCGAGAACAAAGCGCCGACCTGCGCGCCGACGCCGGCGGCGAGAAACACAGCGCCCAATGAGGCCAACATCTGCGGCAGGATCGCAGCCCAGCCAACGGCGTCGATGAGGCGGCGACCCTCCTGCAGCGGCGCAACCAAAGGCGGCCGCAACCACGCCATGGTCACGGCGAGCGCGATGAGCACGCCAAGCACGAGCGAAATCAGAGTGGCTTGCGCTGGATCGATGATCGCTGCGCCCCACTCGGTTTCCTTCGCGGCGAGCGTGCCGAGAAGCGCAACGGCGGGGATGATCAAGGCGGGGAGAAACAAAAGATCGCCGCGCTTCATCGCGCTTTCCCGTCGTTCGTCCTGCGTTGTCGTTTTCGGCGTGCCTTGGCCTAAGCCAAAGGTCGCGACAATGACGAGGCCGACCGCAAGCAGGCCGTTGCCGAAATTGCCCAGCACGTTCCCGAACAGGAAGCTCGCGGCCAGCAGCCCCCAAAACAGCGCGTTGCGCATGCGGCGCGGATTGCTGGGATCCAGCGCTGAAAGCAGAGACATGGCGGCGAAGAAGAGACCGCCGACAATGTAGATGTGCGCCAGCGTGATCATTTCGCGTCTCCGCGAAGCGCGCGGGTGAGGCGGCTATCGAGTAGCCACAGCCGGGCGCTGTGGATGATCAAGGCGGCGATCGCGGTGGGGATTGCCCAGATCGAAAGCTGCAACGGTTCCACAATGATGCCGTTTTGCTCGAGGAAGCCTTTGATCAGCAGAATTGACGCGATGGCGATGAAGATGTCTTCGCCGAAGAACAGCGCCACGTTGTCAACGCCTGCGGCGTGCGCGCGGATGAGGTAGCGTTCGCGGTCCGGCAGCACGCCGTACTTCGCCTCCGCCGCGCCTTCAGCCATGGGCGCGACCAGAGGCCGAACCATTTGCGCGTGTCCGCCAAGCGAGGTGAGCCCGAGCGCGGCGGCGGCTTGGCGTATGATGAAATAGACCCAGAGCAAGCGCCCCACCGTCGCCGCTTTCACGCGTGAGATCGCCATGCGCGCGCGTTCCTGCAGGCCGGCGCGCTCGAGCAAGCCGATGGCGGCGAGCACGAGCCAGACGACGCTGACATAGCGGCTGTCGTTAAACGCCTTGCCGAATGCGGCGATGGTGGCGAGCGCTGCATTGTACATGACGGCGAGATCGGCCTCAGGCGTCCACGCGGCGGCGAGGCCGGTGGTGAGGGCCGCGGCCATCACCACAAGCAGCGGGTTGGCGCGAACGATGAAGCCGAACACAACGACGACGATGCCGAGCAGGACTAGCAAATCCGTTCCCCCATTCGCGCTCTAGGGCGCGCCAAATCCACCACCGCCGGGCGTTTCGATCACGAACACGTCGCCAGGCTGCATCTCTGTCTTTGCGGTCGCGCTCAGATTCTCGACGCGCCCATCGTTGCGCTCGATCCGATTTGCGCCGGAAGCGCCCGCGCCGCCGCCATTCAAGCCGAACGGCGCAGTGGCGCGGCGGTTTGACAGCATTGCAGCCATCATCGGCGCGCGAAAGCGAACGCGGCGCGTGGCGCCGTCTCCGCCGCGATGCGCGCCCGCGCCGCCGGAGCCGCGCCGCACAGCGAACGACTCCACGAGAACCGGGAACCGTGTCTCCAGAACTTCAGGATCGGTGAGGCGCGAATTTGTCATGTGCGTCTGCACGACGGCAGCGCCGTCGAAACTAGGGCCCGCGCCGGCGCCGCCACAGATGGTTTCGTAATATTGCCGCAGCTCGTCGCCGAAGGTGAAATTGTTCATCGTGCCTTGGCTTGCCGCCAGCGCACCGAGCGCCCCGTAGAGCGCATCGACAACGATCTGGCTGGTTTCGACATTGCCGGCAACCACGGCGGCGCCGGGCACTGGGTTGAGCAAGCAGCCTTCCGGGACGATGATATCGATCGGCTTCAGACACCCCTCGTTCAGCGGAATGTTGTCCTCCATCAGAGTGCGGAACACGTAGAGCGTGGCGGCGCGCGTAATCGCGAGCGGCGCGTTGAAATTGCCGTCGCTCTGCGCGCTCGTGCCCGAGAAATCGATCACAACGCGCTGTGCTGCGTGATCCGGGCGTATCGCTACACGGACGACAGATCCGTTGTCCATCGGCGCTTCGAAAGAGCCGGGCTTGAGCGTGGCGATGACGTGCTTGATCTGCGCTTCGGCGTTGTCTTGTACGTGGCGCATGTAGGCCGAGACGCCGTCACGCCCATAGTGCGCGACCAACCGTTTCAACTCCGCCGCACCACGCACGCAGGCGGCGATTTGCGCCTTGAGGTCAGCGATGTTGCGGTCGATGGCGCGAGCAGGGTGCGGGCCAGAAGCAAACAACGCGCGCGCGTCCGCTTCGCGTAAACGGTTCTCCTGCACGAGCAGAAAGTTTTCGATCAACACGCCCTCGTCTTCAATGCGGCGGCTATCAGGCGGCATCGAGCCGGGCGTAATGCCGCCTATGTCAGCGTGATGGCCGCGCGCGGCGGTGAAGAATGCGGGTGTTGCTTCGCCGTCGAGAATAACAGGCGCGATCAGCGTAATGTCGGGCAGGTGCGTGCCGCCGGCGTGCGGGGCGTTGAGCATGTAGATGTCGCCGGGGCGGATCGTATCGCCGCGTCGACGGATGATCTCACGAACGCTGTCGCTCATCGAGCCCAGGTGTACAGGAATGTGCGGCGCGTTGGCCACGAGCCCGCCAGTCTCGTCGAACAGCGCACACGAGAAATCTAGACGCTCTTTGATGTTGACCGATGACGCCGTTGTTTGCAGCGCCAACCCCATCTCCTCGGCCACGCCCATGAAACGATTGTTGAACACTTCGAGCAGGATTGGGTCGACGTGCGTGCCGATCGCGTGGCGGGCGTCCCGCGCTTCGGAGCGCGTGAGAATGAGATCGAGGTGAGCGTTCATTGTGGCGCGCCACCCGGGCGCGACGTAGGTCGTGGCGCCTTGCTCGATGATGAGCGCCGGGCCCGCTATGGTATCATTGGGAGCGATGTGTTGTCGGTGATGGGCGGGCGCGGAGTGCGTCTCGCCGTCAGCGACGATCTGCACGACGCTGGGCTTCTCACCGGTGGGCGCCGCAATGCTCTGGCGGGGCGGCGCCGGCCCGGCTTGGCTCTGCGCTACGGCTTCGGCCGACAGGGACGCAACGACTATGGCGCGGTCAGGATCGACGAAGCCGAAGCGTTTGCGATGCTCTGCTTCGAACGCTTGTTTGAGAGCGGTGCCGCCGACGAATGGCAGCGGCAGAGCGGAATCTGCGCCGTCATACTTCAGATGCGCCATGACGGTGACGCTGAATTGTTCTTCGCCAGCGCCTTGCGCTGCCAAGGCGGCGCCGGCGTCGCGCGCGAGTGCGGCGGCGCGCTCGCGCAAGTCCGCCGCGCTGTCCAATGCTTGTTCCACTGTTGCTTCGACAACGACGCTGACATCGGCCAAGCCCATGCCCCAAGCACTCAACACACCGGCCAGCGGATGCAATAGAATGGTGCCGACGCCGACAGCGTCGGCGACAGCGCAAGCATGTTGGCCCCCCGCGCCGCCAAAGGCGACGAGCGCATAGTCTTTCGGATCGTAACCGCGCTGGATGGAAATTTTCTTGATCGCCTCCGCCATGCTTTGGTTGGCGATGGTGAGAAAGCCTTCGGCGGCTTGGTGTGGCGTGATCTTCTGGCGGGTGGCGGCGTTGATCGCCACACAGAGGTTGTCGAACATTTGTTCGACAATCGCGACGTCCAGCGGTTGACCGCCGTTCGGACCGAAGATGGCGGGGAAGAAGTCCGGACGCACGCGACCAAGCAGCACGTTGCAATCGGTGATCGTCAGCGGTCCGCCGCGACGATAGCAGGCGGGCCCAGGATCGGCGCCTGCGCTGTGGGGTCCGACGCGCAGGCGTGCGCCGTCGAAGGAGCAAATCGAGCCGCCGCCGGCGGCGACGGTGTGAACGTGCAACATGGGCGCGGCGAGGCGCACGCCCGCGACGATGGTTTCGTTGGTGCGTTCGAACTGACCGGCATAGTGCGAAACGTCCGTGGACGTGCCGCCCATGTCGAAGCCGAGCGCGTGCGTGAAGCCGGCGCGGCGGGCGGCGGCGGCCATGCCGACAACGCCGCCGGCGGGGCCGGAGAGTACGGCGTCACGGCCGCGAAATGGGCGCGCGCCGGCGAGCCCGCCACTCGATTGCATAAAGAGAAGACGTGGATCGTGCGCGCCAAAGTTTGCCGCGAAGCCATCCACGTAAGCACGCAGCACGGGTGAGAGGTAGGCGTCGGCGACGGTCGTATCCGCGCGCGGGACGAACTTGATCAGACCGCTGATCTCGCTCGATACCGAAACTTGCTCAAAGCCAATCTCGTGGGCGATCTCGGCAAGCCGCTGTTCGTGCGCCGGGTGCGCCCAGCCGTGCAGACAGGCGATGGCGGTTGCGCGGAACCCATCGGCGTAGGCGCTACTCAATTCGGTGCGGGCGTGGGCTTCGTCGAGCGGCGTCTGCACTTCGCCTTCAGCAGTGACGCGCTCGCGCGCCTCGATGACGCGCCTGTGCAGCAGGCTCGGTTTGACGATATGACGCGCGAAAATGTCTGGGCGCGCTTGAACGCCGATCTCAAGCACGTCAGCGAAACCTTGCGTCACCACCAGAACGACATCGGCGCCTTTGCGTTCGAGCAGCGTATTGGTGGCGACTGTGGTCCCGAGCTTGACCGCATCGATGTCGGCGAGGCAGGCGCAGTGTTCGGCAAGGAGGAGGCGGATGGCCTCGAACGCGGCATCGTCGTAGCGGCCTGGATTGACCGAGAGCAATTTGCGCACGTGCTCGGCGCCGGCGGGGTCGCGTGCGACCACGTCGGTGAACGTGCCGCCCCGATCGATCCAGAAACTCCAGCCCGGCATGGTTTGACCATCGCCAGCCGCGCGGCCGCGATCAATAGTTATTCGCCCGGTGATGCCGCGTTGATTTCGCCGGGGATTCCCGGACGCGCGGCGCCCTGCATCGGTGCTTTTACCTCCGCCGCAAACTCAGCTAGAAGCCGGCCAACCTTTTCGGGAGAAGCCCTTGGCCCGCCTGTTGCGCAAACCGTCGATTCTTGGCGCGGACGAGGGCGAACACAACGCCCTGGCTTTTGGCGGTTGCCACTGCGCCGGCTGTGCCGCGATCGATAGCGGCGGCCCGGAATTCGCGATTCTTCCCACCTCTGGCGTCGCCGGCAACGGCAAGCCGATCAAGGATTGGGATGGCGCGGCGTTACAATTGACACGCGGCGGCTGGACTTGGTCGAGCACGCTGGGCGGTCCGGTGACGATCACCTACGCCTTCCGCTCAACGCAGCCAGGCGCGTTTCCCGATGGCGTGACGAACTTCTTTCGCTTCGATTCAAACCAGATCGCCGCCGCCGAAGCGGCGCTGCAGGCGTGGGCGGGCGTTTCAAACATCACCTTCGTGCGGGTGGGGACCGGCGACACCGGCGAGGCGGCCTATTCCAACATCGCGACGATCCTGTTTTCGAACTATTCGAATTCTGGCGACGGCGCGGCGGCGTTCGCGTTCTTGCCGTCGCCCGGCGCAACGGCGTCCGGGAACACGGCCGGCGATATTTGGGTCAATCTGAACGCCACAGAAAATCTCAATCTCACCATCGGCGAGTACGGCCGCCATGTGCTCGCGCACGAGATCGGCCACGCCATCGGCTTGCGCCACCCGAGCGACTACAATGGCGGTTCGCCGACATACGGAGTCGACGCCATCTATTGGCAAGACGCCCGCATGTTCACGATCATGAGCTATTTCGGCTCCAGCAATACGGGCGGCGCCTTGCCGGCGTTTGCCGCTGGGCCGCAATTGCACGATATCGCCGCCGCGCAACGCCTCTACGGCCCGAACATGTCGTCGCGCACGGGCGACACGGTCTACGGCTTCAACGCCACTGCCAGCGCGTTTTATCTGGCGACTTCAGGCGCGACCGGCGTGGTGTTCGCGATTTGGGACGCGGGCGGCACTGATACGCTCGATTTTTCGGGCTACAGCCAAAATGCCGATATCGATTTGCGTCAGGAGGCTTTTTCAAGCGCGGGCCCCGATTCATCCGGCGGCGCGGCGTTGTACAATGTCGCGATCGCGCGTGGCGCGATCATCGAGAACGCAATCGGCGGGTCGGGGGCCGACACACTCACCGGCAACACCGCAAACAACACGCTGGTCGGCAATGCGGGCAATGACTCGCTGATCGGCGGACGCGGCAATGACGTGTTCAACGGCGGCGCCGACATCGACGATGCGAACGCCGATTACAGCGATCGCAGTGGCGACGTTGTTTTCGTGATGGGCGCGCTCGCCAGCGTCAGCAACATTACCGTGAACGGCGCCTTCGCTGGGTCGATGACGGGAATCGAGCGCATCACCTTTGCAACCGGTTCGGGCGTTGATCTGATCATCGCAGGCGGGGGCGACGACGTGATCACGCTGGGCGCGGGCAACGATCGCGCCAATGGAGGATTTGGTCAGGACACGATCTCCGGCGGCTTGGGTGTCGACGTGCTGCAGGGCCAAGGCGACAACGATACGCTGCTGGGCGAGGACAACGCCGATTACTTGTACGGCGGCGACGGCCTCGACACGCTCACCGGCGGCCTTGGCAACGACAATCTGTTTGGCGATGCCGGTAATGACAATCTGTCGGGCGGCGATGGCTCGGATCAATTGCTCGGTGATGCCGGCGTCGACACGCTCTCTGGCGATGAAGGCGACGACTACCTCTATGGCGAAGGCGACAATGACGCACTCACCGGTGGGTTGGGCAATGATCGCATCTATGGCGGCCTAGGCGCGGATATCGGCGACGGCGGCGACGGCGTCGACGTCGTGGTGGGCCAGGATGACGGCGACACGCTGAACGGCGATGGCGGCAACGATTATCTTTATGGTGGCCCTGGCGGCGATGCGTTGAACGGCGGCGATGGCGAGGATGTCGTTCTCGGCGAAGCCGGCGACGACACCCTGCATGGCGGCGAGCTGGATGACGCCATCTACGGCGATACTGGCGCGGACATGATCTTCGGTGATGCCGGCAACGACTATGTTTTTGGCGGCGCCGATGGCGATACGCTCGATGGCGGCGTTGGTAACGACGTGCTGATCGGTGAAGGCGGAATCGACACAGTGAACGGCGGTGACGGCGCGGATTATCTGTTCGGTGGCGACCTCAACGACGTTCTCAATGGCGGCGTCGGTGCGGACCGCTTGTTCGGCGACGACGGAGACGACACGCTCGATGGCGGCGACGACGGCGATCAATTGCTGGGAGACGCCGGCGCTGACACGCTGAACGGGGGCGCTGGCGCGGATTATCTCTATGGCGAAGGCGATGCCGACACGCTCAACGGCGACGCTGACGCGGATGCTATCTATGGCGGCGATGGCGACGACGTCATCCATGGTGGGTTCGGCAACGATTTGGTGCGCGGCCAAGGCGGTGCAGACACGTTTGTGATGCAGCCCGGCGGCGGTGACGATGTGATCGTCGACTTCCAGGATGGCTTCGATCTGATGGATCTGCGTGGCCTGGCCGGCGCCAGCTTCGCCAACACGACCATCACCGCTTTCGGCGGCGACACACTGATCGTTTTCGCGGATGGGTCGAATTTCTACCTGATCGGCGTTGCGTCCTCGAGCATCTCCGGCGCCGACTTCCTGTTCGCCTAGTCTGCGGCGTGTAGTTGCGGCGCGTCGGCGCGGTAGGCACACTGGGCTCATGCGAGTTTTGATCGTCTTGTTGCTGGCGCTGGCCGGCGCGAGCGTTGCGGCGCCAGCGTCAGCGCAGTCGTTCGTCCTGCCGCTTGATTGCGCCGTCGGCGAAACCTGTGTCGTGCAGAACTACGTCGATCGCGACGCGGGCGCGGGGGCGACCGATCCGATGTGTGGCCCGCTCACCTACAATGGTCATGACGGCTTGGATTTTCGCGCACCGTCGGCGCTCGCACGGCGTGGCGTCCGCGTGCTCGCGCCCGCCGCTGGCATTGTCGCCGCGGTGCGCGACGGCGAGGCCGACGGCGCGTTTCAAGCCAGCGGCGCTGGCGCGGTGGAGGGTCGCGATTGCGGCAATGGCCTGCGCATCAATCACGAGGGCGGCTGGTCAAGCCAGCTTTGCCACATGCGCGCAGGCTCGCTGCGTGTGCGCCAGGGCGATCGCGTGACAGCCGGACAAGATCTCGGGCTGATCGGACTTTCCGGGCGGACGGAATTTCCGCATGTGCATCTCACCTTGCGCCGCAATGATGAGAAGATTGATCCGATCACTGGCGGCGCGCTGACGGGCGCGTGCAACGTGGCGGCAGCAACGCCCGGCGCGCATTGGTCAAGCGCGGCGCGGCAAGCGCTTGGCTATCGTGGCGCGCTCGTGTTCGCGGCGGGCTTCACCGGCGAGCAGCCAGCGCAAGGGGCAAATCCCGAAAACGGCGCCACCTCGGCAAGCGCGCGGGCGCCGGTTCTTTTGTTCTGGGCGCTCGCATCGGGGCCACGCAGCGGCGACGTGCTGCGGGTACGGCTCTATGGCCCCGATGGCGCGTTGGTGGCTGAAGGCACGCGCACGCAGCCGCGCGATCAAGCGCAAGCGTGGACATTCGCCGGCCGGCGCACGCCTCCCGCAGGCTGGCCTGCGGGAACCTATCGCGGCGAAGCGCGACTGGAGCGCGCGGGGCGCGTGATCAGCACGCGCAGCGAGACGCTTGCGCTGCGCTAGCGCGGTGCGCCGTGCTTTCATTGCTGCAAGCGCTGGTTTAGGTCTGTGCGCCCAAAGGAGTGAGCGGTGCCCGCGACAATTACTGCTGTCGATGGCGGCACGCTGATCGGCTTCGATGGACGCGGAACCTTCTTCCTCGTCGGGATCAGCGCGGCAAGCATCACCTCAGCGGATTTCGTGTTCGGATAACGGTCGCAAAAATGTCGCAACTTCAACGGGCAGCTTCATTTTGATGACGCCCAGGGGTGCAGCTGTGAATGCGCCGTGCTAGACGCCGAGCGCTTGGTTGTCATACGGGGCTAATATGTTCGACGGCGCGCCGATTTCGGCATTGGCACCCGACGCGTCCTTCGCCGTGCCAACCGCGCTCGACGGCGCGTTGAGCGCGCACACGACGTTTTCTGGCGGTGATATCGCGGCGAGCTGTGGGTGCATGGCATGCGCAGGCAAAGCGCTAAGCTACGAGAGCCTGAGCGATGGCGCACAGGCGCCCGGCGCGCCGCAGGCGATCGAGGGGCCGACGGATTCAATCCCAGGCAACACCGGCACGAGCGCGACATTGTCGCTCGGCGGAACTGAGCACGGCGTCGTCAACACGGCCGGTGACGACGATTGGTATCGCGTCGAATTGGTGGCCGGGCAAACGTATGTCTGGAACATGACGGCTGATGCCGGGTCGGGTCTCGAAGATCCGTATCTCGAGCTCTTCTCGGGCGGCGGCGTGTTGATCGCACGCGACGATGACGCCGGCCCTGGCCGCGACGCGATGCTGCGCTTCACAGCGACGACAACCGGCACCTGTTACATCAACGCCCGCGCGTGGGAGCCTGACGCGACTATCCCCGGATATGTGCAAACCGGCGGCTACCAGATCAGCATGACGTCCGGCGTGCAGCAGGATCCGCTGGATACGATCGATCTGAATTTCGCCGTCGCCACGAACAACATCAGCGTCTATTTCGTACCCGCAGGCCAGACGGTCGGCGCTGGCACCGATTTCCAAGTCACCGCGTCGCGGAGTTGGACGGCGTCCGAGATCAATGCGGCGTTCGTCGCGCTCGATACATTCGAGGCGATCACCAATCTTAATTTCACGCAGACGTTCACCGCGGCTGGCGCGACGTTCCTGCTGACGCTCTCAAATCTCGATCCGGGCGTGCTTGGCCAATTCGGCACGCTGAACGGCACTGGATATGGTGTGTTCGATCCGGCCGAGGCCGGCTGGAATGCCAGTGGTTTGACGCCGGGCGGCATGGGATTTGTGACTTTGATTCACGAGTTCGGCCATGGTCTCGGTCTTGCGCACCCACACGACAACGGCGGCAATTCCGAAATCATGCAAGGCGTGCTGGAGGAGTTCGACTCCTACGGCGACTTCGATCTGAACCACCAAGTCTACACGATCATGAGTTACAATCGTGGGCGTACGTCGATCGATCCGCCTACAAATAGTGGTAACCAGGCGACGCCCGCCGCGCTCGACGTCGCGTTACTTCAGCAAAAATACGGTGTGAACGGCAATACCAACACTGGCAACGACACCTATGTTGTCCCGACCTCTGCGACTGCTTCGTTTCAAACGCTTTGGGACGCGGGCGGCAATGACACCATCGTCCACAACGGTGCCGCCAACGCCACACTCGACCTACGCCCTGCGACGTTGATCAACGCTCTCGGTGGTGGCGGTTTTGTCTCCTTTGTCGCCGGCGCGAGCGGCGGCTATACAATCGCTGCAGGTGCGGTGATTGAGAACGCGAGAGGTGGTAGCGGCATCGACACCATCAACGGCAATTCCTCGGCGAATACCTTGGATGGACGAGATGGCAACGACGTAATTTCTGGAGGTGACGGTGGAGACGTCCTGATTGGCGGCGCCGGTAGCGACAGCCTAGCCGGCGGCGCCGGCGGCGACACGCTGTGGGATGGCGACAACATCAACGGCCCAGATACGTCGTCAGATCAGTTGATGGGTGGCGATGGCGACGATGCGCTGCTCGGGGGCCGGTTCGATACTTACGACGGCGGCGCCGGAGAAGATGTCGCGCAGGTGCGCTTCGGCCATGAGGGATACAGTGTCGATCTGACTGCCCGGGACTTCAACAATGCCGTGTCGCTCGAGGGTGGCGGATCCATCCTGACTAACGTGGAGGTCATCCAGATCATTGGCGGCGACGGCGCCGACAGCGTGATTGGATCGAATGCGGCCGACACCGTGTCGGCAGGCGCCGGTAATGACATCGTGCACGGACACGGCGGCGCCGACACCATCTGGGGCATGGACGGCAACGATCAACTCTTTGGAGGGGATGGCGACGACGCGCTGTCCGCGGGCGACATTGGTGGGCTCGACTCGCTGTCGGGCGGCAACGGCGACGATGCGCTATTTGGTTATCTGGAAGACGTGATTGATGGCGGCGCCGGCACAGACAGTTTGCAGCTTGGCCTCAGCGCTACTCAGGCCGCGGCGCTCGATCTGACCGGAATTTCCTACGTGGGTGGGGTGTACGGCGGCGCACTCGCGGGCGGAGGGTCGATCGCTTCAATTGAGCAACTCATATTTTTCGCCCTCTCGCCAGGTCCGATCAACGCTATTGGCGGCGCGGGTGGCGACAGGCTGTTTGTTCAAGCAGGTACCACCGCGAACACTTCGATGCAGGGCAACGGCGGTGATGATTCTCTCATTGGCGCCTTGGGCCAAGACACACTGCATGGCGGTGCGGGTGATGACGGCCTGCTGGGCGGCGCCGGTGACGATTCGCTTGATGGGGGCGACGGCGATGATTCCATCATTGGTCAGACAGGCAACGACAACTTTCTTGGCGGCAACGGTGACGATTTCGGCGACGGCGGTGATGGCGATGACGCGCTGAGCGGCGGAGCCGGCGTGGATCTTCTTATGGGAGGAAACAACTCCGACACGCTCGACGGTGGCGACGGGGACGACGAAATCTATGGTGAGAACGGTGCGGACATCATTCACGGAGGCGCCGGTGCGGATTTTCTGATCGGCTCAAACGATCTCGACGGAGATCCTGGCGGAGTTGATGGGAACGATCAGATTTGGGGCGGTGACGGCGATGACCTAATTGGTGGCTTCGAAGGCGACGACGCATTGCGCGGTGACGACGGGGCCGATCTTCTCGATGGCGGCATAGGGAATGACGCGCTGTACGGCGGTGATGGTGACGACATCCTGGGTCCTGCCACAGGGTCGAACTTCGTCGACGGCGGCGCTGGCGTCGACCTACTTGATTATTCCTACTTCTTTACTGCGCTGAATCTGACATTGAGCGCGAGCTTCACCAATCCATTCGGCGGGCTCGACACGCTGATCAGCGTCGAGGGATTGCGGGGAGGAAGCGGCGCTGACTCTTTGACGGGCGATGGCAACGACAATTTTCTTGACGGCGGTCGCGGCGATAACGTCCTCGACGGTGCGGGGGGATTTGACCGCGCGGCAATGGATTTCGGCGATCGATCGGGCGCAGTGACGTTTGCATTGACATCCGGGGGAGGCTTCAGCGCGGCCTTGGTTGCGGGGCTTGCTGCAGGATCCCTCGTCGGCATTGAAGCGGTCACAATTCGCGGTGGACTTGGTGACGATCTCTTCACCGGCGCCGACAATGACGATGCGCTCTATGGCGGCCGCGGCAATAACATCCTCGACGGCGGCCTGGGCGTCGATATAGGCGGCGCGGATCTGAGCGATCGCGTGGGCGATGTGACGTTCACGCTCGCCGCGGGCGGGGCGCTGAGCACGTTGTTTGTCGGCGGCGTCGCGTCCGGAACGATGGTGGGCATCGAGCGGGTCGATCTCGCCACCGGCGCGGGCGGCGATACGTTGTTCGGCGGCGCTTTGGGGGATGTGTTCCGCACCGGCGGCGCCACCGACCGTGTGCGCGGCGGCGATGGCGCGGATCAGATTTTCGGGGAAGCCGGCGTCGATATTTTGCAGGGCGACGGCGGCGACGACATGATCGATGGCGGCGTTGGCACCGATTATCTCTACGGCCGCTTGGGCAATGACACGATTTACGGGCGCGCCGGCAACGACAACATGTTCGGCGATGAAGGCGACGACGTGATGTTCGGCGATGTCGGCGTCGATCAATTGCTGGGCGATGTGGGCGCCGATGCGCTCTCAGGCGAAGACGGCGACGATTACCTCTACGGCGAAGCCGACAACGACACGCTCAATGGCGGCCTCGGCAA
>CXWL01006483.1_pt1 | contig 117934 bp, 119 predicted proteins | sample 590931 | NCBI WGS metagenome assembly CXWL01 (sample SAMEA3498368, study PRJEB10139) | groundwater metagenome | biome: water well; material: biofilm material | place: Germany | collected 2015-04-27 | reverse complement strand
ATTCAGGCGCGCAGGCCTGCAAGGCGCTGCGCCAGGAAGGCTACCGGGTGGTGCTGGTGAACTCCAACCCGGCGACCATCATGACCGACCCGGAGATGGCCGACGCCACCTACATCGAGCCGATCACCTGGCGCACGGTCGAACGCATCATCGAAAAGGAGCGCCCGGACGCGCTGCTGCCGACCATGGGCGGGCAGACGGCGCTCAACTGCGCGCTGGACCTGGCGAAGAACGGCGTGCTGGAGAAATACAAGGTCGAGATGATCGGCGCCTCGCGTGAGGCGATCGACAAGGCCGAGGACCGCGAGAAATTCAAGCAGGCGATGACGCGCATCGGCCTGGCCTCGGCGCGCTCCTACCTGGCGCACTCGATGGAAGAGGCGCTGCAGGTGCAGGCGAGCCTCGGCTACCCGGTGGTCATCCGGCCATCCTTCACGCTCGGCGGCACCGGCGGCGGCATCGCCTACAACCGCGAGGAGTTCGTCGCCATCTGCGAGCGCGGCATAGAGGCCTCGCCCACCCACGAGCTCCTGATCGAGGAATCGCTCATCGGCTGGAAGGAATTCGAGATGGAAGTGGTCCGCGACAAGGCGGACAACTGCATCATCGTCTGCTCCATCGAGAACCTCGACCCGATGGGCGTGCACACCGGCGACTCGATCACAGTGGCGCCCTCGCAGACGCTGACCGACAAGGAGTACCAGATCCTGCGCGACGCCTCGATCGCGGTGCTGCGCGAGATCGGCGTGGACACCGGCGGCTCGAACGTGCAGTTCGCCATCAATCCGGACGACGGCCGCATGGTGGTGATCGAGATGAATCCGCGCGTGTCGCGCTCTTCGGCGCTGGCGTCGAAGGCGACCGGCTTCCCGATCGCCAAGGTGGCGGCCAAGCTCGCGGTCGGCTATACGCTGGACGAGGTGAAGAATGAGGTGACCGGCGGCGCGACCCCTGCCTCCTTCGAGCCGACCATCGACTACGTCGTCGTCAAGGTGCCGCGCTTCGCCTTCGAGAAGTTCCCGCAGGCCAACGACCGGCTGACGACGCAGATGAAGTCGGTGGGCGAGGTGATGGCGATCGGCCGCACTTTCCAGGAGTCGTTCCAGAAGGCGCTGCGCGGCCTGGAAGTGGGCGTGGACGGCCTGAACCAGAAGACCACGGACCGCGAGACGCTGGAGCGCGAACTGGGCGACCCCGGCCCGGAGCGCATCTGGTACGTTGGCGACGCCTTCGAGAACGGCTTCACCATGGAAGAGGTGCATCGCCTGACGCACATCGACCCGTGGTTCCTGGCGCAGATCAAGGAGATCGTCGATCTCGAGATGGAGCTGGACGACGAGAAGCTCGAGGGCATCGACGCGAACAAGCTGAGGACGCTGAAGAGAAAAGGCTTCTCGGACCGGCGCCTTGCCTATCTTTTTAATTCTGATGAAAAAACCGTAAGAGCAAAAAGACATTCCCTCGACATTCGACCGGTCTACAAGCGGGTGGACACCTGCGCCGCCGAGTTCGCGACGCGCACCGCCTACATGTACTCCACCTACGAGGAGGAGTGCGAGGCCGAGCCGACGTCGAAGAGGAAGGTCATGGTGCTGGGCGGCGGGCCGAACCGGATCGGGCAGGGTATCGAGTTCGACTACTGCTGCGTGCACGCGGCCATGGCGCTGCGGGAGGACGGCTTCGAGACCATCATGGTCAACTGCAACCCGGAGACGGTGTCCACCGACTACGACACGTCCGACCGGCTCTATTTCGAGCCGCTGACCCTGGAGGACGTGCTCGAGATCGTCGACAAGGAGAAGCCTTTCGGCGTGATCGTGCAGTATGGCGGCCAGACGCCGCTCAAGCTCGCGCGCGACCTTGCCGCCGCCGGCGTGCCCATCATCGGCACCAGCGCCGACATGATCGACATGGCGGAAGACCGCGAGCGCTTCCAGAAACTTCTGCACAAGATCAAGCTGCTGCAGCCGCCGAACCGCACCGCGCGTTCGGCGCCGGCGGCGATCAAGATGGCGGAGGAAATCGGCTACCCGGTGGTGGTGCGGCCGAGCTACGTGCTCGGCGGGCGGGCGATGGAGATCGTGCACCAGCAATCGGAACTTGAGCGCTACATGAAGGAAGCGGTCAAGGTTTCGAACGATTCGCCGGTGCTGCTCGACCGCTACCTGTCGGACGCGATCGAGGTGGACGTGGATGCCGTCTCGGACGGCGCGACGGTGCTGATCGCGGGCGTCATGGAACACATCGAGCAGGCGGGCGTGCATTCGGGCGACTCGGCCTGCTGCCTGCCGCCGCATTCGATCGGCGAGGAACTGGTGCAGGAACTCCATCGCCAGACCATCCTGATGGCGAAAGCCCTGAATGTGGTCGGACTCATGAACGTCCAGTTCGCGATCCAGAGGAAGGACGGCAAGGCGCTGGTCTACGTCCTGGAAGTGAACCCGCGGGCGTCCCGCACGGTGCCCTTCGTGTCGAAGGCGACCGGCATGCCCTGGGCCAAAATTGCCGCGCGCTGCATGGCGGGCATCTCGCTCGAGAAACAGGGGATCACGAAGGCGGTGGTGCCGCCATATTTCTCGGTCAAGGAAGCGGTGTTTCCGTTCGTCAAGTTCCCCGGCGTGGACACGATCCTCGGACCGGAGATGAAATCCACCGGCGAAGTCATGGGCGCCGGCCAGACCTTCGGCGAGGCCTTCATCAAGTCGCAGCTCGCCGCGGGCGTCAAGCTGCCCAAGGGCGGGCGCGCCTTTATCAGCGTGCGCGACGGCGACAAGCAGATCGCAGCCGGCATCGCCAGGGACCTCGTGGGCATGGGCTTCACCGTGATCGCCACGCGCGGCACGGCAAAGCCGATCCAGGATATGGGCATAGAGGTGACGGTCATCAACAAGGTGGCCGAGGGCCGGCCGCACATCGTGGACATGATCAAGAACGGCGACGTCAGCATCATTGTCAACACGGTCGAGGACAGCCGCACCGCCATATCCGACTCGCGCTCGATCCGCACCACGGCCCTGGCCCAGCGCGTCACGTACTACACGACCATCGCCGGCGCCCGGGCGGCCTGCACCGGCATGAAGGCGCTGGCGACGCTGGAGCCGTACCGATTGCAGGATTTACACGACAAACTGCACTAAACTGAACCCATGGCCAAGACCCCGATGACTACGCGCGGCGCCGAGCTCCTGCGCGTTGAGCTGCACAAGCTGAAGACCGTGGAGCGGCCGAACGTGATCACGGCGATCGCCGAAGCGCGCGCGCACGGCGACTTGTCCGAGAACGCCGAGTACGACGCGGCGCGCAACCAGCAGGGCTTCATCGAAGGCCGCATCTCCGAGCTGGAGGCGAAACTCGGCAATGCGCAGGTCGTCGACCCGAAGCTGCTCGATGCCGACGGCCGCTGCGTGTTCGGCGCCACCGTCGATCTCGAGGAAAAGGGCAAGCCGGCGACCACCTACCAGATCGTCGGTGACGACGAGGCCGACATCAAGCAGGGCCGAATCTCGATTAATTCGCCGATCGCCCGCGCGCTGATCGGCAAGGAAGTCGGAGACATCGTCGACGCGCAGACGCCTGGCGGTGTCAAGCAGTACGAGATCCTCGACGTACGCTACGGCTAGCTAGTCGGCCTCGGGTTTTTCCCGGTAGAGCACGAAGACCTTGCCGATGTGCTGCACCGGCTGGGCTGCCAGCCGGGTGCAGATTTCCACGTAGGCGGCTTCGCGTTCATCCCGTTCCATGCCGCCGGCCCGGACCTTGATCAGTTCGTGCGCGTCCAGGGCGCGGCCGATTTCGGCGATGACGGGCTCGGTGAGGCCTTTGTTGCCGAGATGGATGATCGGATTCAGCGCGTGCGCGCGCGCTTTCAGCTTCTTGCGCTCGATGGGAGACAATTCGTCCATGGCGGCACTTTAAATGGCGCGCAGCAAATCAAGCAACCAGTGGTTGCAACGCCACGTGAAGGACCCGTTCGTGAAAAAGGCACGCGCGGACGGCTACCGCTCGAGGGCGGCATACAAGCTCATGGAGATCAATACCAGAGAGCGTTTTCTGGTCCCCGGGGCAAAGGTGGTTGACCTCGGCGCCGCTCCGGGAGGCTGGTCCCAGGTGTCAATCCAGAAAGTCGCCCCGGGCGGCAAGGTGATTGCGGTTGATCTGCTGGAAATCGCCCCCATGTCCGGGGTGACGGTGTTGCGCGGGGACTGCCGCGAGCCGGCGATCCGGGCGCAGCTGGGGGTGGCGCTGGGAGGGGGAAAGGCGGATGTGGTGCTGTCGGACCTGTCTCCCAACCTCTCCGGCATTGCGTCGGCGGACCAGGCCAGGGCGGCGGAACTGGCGCAGATGGCGATGGATTTCTGCCGGGAATGGCTGCAAAGGGAGGGTGTTTTCCTCGTCAAAGTGTTTCAAGGCGGGGAGTTTGCCGGCCTGCTCAAGGAGCTGAGGGGTATGTTCAGGGAAGTGCGCACGGTAAAGCCCGCGGCGTCACGTGAAGAATCACGCGAAACGTACCTGCTCGCGCGCGGTCTGAAGGGAATACAATAGATGTTCATCGGCTCGGAAAATTCGGGAGCAAGTCCTTGAATAACATGCTTAAAAACCTCGTCATCTGGCTGGTTATCGGACTGGTGCTGATGACGGTGTTCAACCAGTTCAACACCCGCCAGGCGATTCGCTCGCCGATGGAGTATTCGCAGTTCCTCGACGAGGTGAAGGCCGGGCGCATCGCCAAGGTGACCATCGAAGGCCGACAGCTCAAGGCCACGACCACCGAAGGCAAGAGCGTGGTGAGCTATTCACCGGGCGACATCTGGCTCGTTTCCGACCTGCTCAAGTACGGCGTAAAGGTCGAGGCCAAGCCGGAAGAAGAACCGTCGTTGCTGGTGAACATCTTCGTCTCCTGGTTCCCGATGCTGCTGCTGATCGGCGTCTGGATTTTCTTCATGCGCCAGATGCAGGGCGGCGGGCGCGGCGGCGCGTTCAGCTTCGGCAAATCGAAAGCGCGGATGCTCGACGAGTCCACCAACACGGTGACCTTCGCCGACGTCGCGGGTTGCGAGGAAGCGAAGGAGGAGGTCTCCGAACTGGTGGATTTCCTGCGCGATCCCACCAAGTTCCAGAAGCTGGGCGGACGCATTCCGCGCGGCGTGCTGATGGTCGGCAACCCGGGAACCGGCAAGACCCTGCTCGCGCGCGCCATCGCAGGCGAAGCGAAGGTGCCGTTCTTCTCCATCTCGGGTTCCGACTTCGTCGAGATGTTCGTCGGCGTGGGCGCGGCCCGAGTGCGCGACATGTTCGAGCAGGCGAAGAAGCACGCGCCCTGCATCATCTTCATCGACGAAATCGACGCGGTCGGCCGCCAGCGCGGCGCGGGCCTCGGCGGCGGCAACGACGAACGCGAACAGACGCTGAACCAGCTGCTGGTCGAGATGGACGGCTTCGAGGGCGCGATGGGCGTCATCGTCATCGCCGCGACCAACCGTCCCGACGTGCTCGACCCGGCGCTGATGCGTCCGGGCCGTTTCGACCGCCAGGTGGTGGTGCCGCTGCCCGACATCCGCGGCCGCGAGCAGATTCTCGTGGTGCACATGCGCAAGGTGCCGCTGGCGCCCGACGTCAAGGCCGACATCATCGCCCGCGGTACGCCGGGATTCTCCGGCGCGGACCTCGCCAACCTGGTGAACGAGGCGGCCCTGTTCGCCGCTCGCAAGAGCAAGCGCCTGGTGGACATGGAGGATTTCGAGCGCGCCAAGGATAAGGTCATCATGGGCGCCGAACGGCGCTCGATGGTGATGCCGGAAGAGGAGCGCAGGAACACGGCGTACCACGAGTCCGGCCACGCGATCGTGGCGACGATGCTGCCCAAGACGGATCCGGTGCACAAGGTGACGATCATCCCGCGCGGCCGCGCGCTGGGCGTGACCATGCAGCTGCCGGCGGAGGATCGCTACAGCCAGGACCGCGAAAGGCTCCTCAATACCATCGCGGTGCTTTTCGGCGGGCGCATCGCCGAGGAAATATTCATGCACCAGATGACCACGGGCGCCTCGAACGACTTCGAGCGTGCGACCGACCTCGCGCGCCGCATGGTGACGCAATGGGGCATGTCGGACGCCCTCGGGCCGATGGTCTACGGCGAGAACGAGGGCGAGGTGTTCCTCGGCCGCTCGATCACCACGCACAAGAACGTGTCCGAGACCACCATGCAGAAAGTGGACGCGGAGATCCGGCGCATCGTCGACGAGCAGTACAAGGTCGCGCGCAAGATCATCGAGGACAACCGCGACAAGGTCGAGGCGATGACCCAGGCGCTGCTCGAATTCGAGACGCTGGATTCCGACCAGCTGGGCGACATCATGGCGGGCAAGCCGCCGCGGCCGCCCAAGATTCCCTCGCCGAGCGTTCCGCCGGCGCCGCCGGCCGATGGCGCCCAGGGTGCCGCCGCGCCCGCTGCCAGCGCCTGAGAGCGGGCGCCTGATAGAGGTATTGCGCTGCGGCGGGTTCCTCCTGCCGCTGGACCGTCCCCTGCTGATGGGCGTGGTGAACATCACGCCCGACTCTTTTTCCGATGGCGGTCAGTTCCTGGGCGCCCAGGCTGCGATCGCGCACGGGCGGAAGTTGATTGAAGAAGGTGCCGATATTCTGGACATCGGTGGCGAATCCTCACGGCCTGGTGCCCAGGCCGTTGCGGAAAGCGAGGAGCTTGGGCGGATTCTTCCCGTATTGAAGGCCCTCAAGGATTTTCCGATCTCCATCGACACCAGACGCCCATCGGTGATGCGGGCGGTCATTGCCGAGGGCGCGTCGATGATCAACGACATCGAGGCGCTTGAGGCGCCGGGCGCGCTGGATGCCGTGGCGGATACGGACTGCGCGGTATGCCTGATGCACAAGAAGGGCGATCCGGCCACCATGCAGCAGGCGCCTAGCTACGGCGACGTGGTTCCCGAAATCCGGGATTTCCTCCTGCGGCGGATTTCAGCCTGCCAGATCGCCGGCATAGAGAAAGACCGGATCACGATCGATCCCGGGTTCGGCTTTGGCAAGACCGTGCAGCACAACCTCAGCCTCCTAAAGCGCCTGCCGGAGCTGGTTTCGCTCGGATTTCCGGTGCTCGCGGGCTGGTCGCGCAAATCGACGCTCGGGACGATCACGGGAAGGCCGGTAGACGAGCGGCTGGCGGCGAGCCTGTCGGCCGCTTTGCTCGCGGTCCAGCATGGAGCGACAATACTGCGCGTGCACGACGTCAGGGAAACGCGCGATGCGCTGGCGGTGATGCAGGCGCTGGAGAGAGCATGAGCAGAAAATATTTCGGCACGGACGGCATACGCGGCACGGTCGGGCAGAGCCCGATGACGCCGGACTTCGTGCTGCGCCTCGGCTACGCGGCCGGCCGCGTCATGGTCGAGCGGCGCGCGTCCCTGCGGGCCGAGCAGCGGGCCGACCGGCGCGCGGAGCGCCCCTCGGTACTGATCGGCAAGGACACGCGCATCTCCGGGTACATGGTGGAAGCGGCGCTGGAGGCCGGCTTTTCCGCAGCCGGCGTGGACGTGCTGCTGTGCGGACCGCTGCCGACGCCCGGCGTGGCCTACCTGACGCGCGCGCTGCGGCTGTCGGCGGGCGCGATGATCAGCGCCTCGCACAATCCCTACGCCGACAACGGCATCAAGTTCTTCTCGCGCGACGGCTTCAAGCAGCCGGACGCGGTCGAGACCGAGATCGAGCGCCTGCTGGAGCAGCCGATCGGCTGCAATGCGTCGGAAAAGCTGGGCCGGGCGCATCGCGTCGACGACGCCCAGGGGCGCTACGTTGAATTCTGCAAGTCGGCGTTCCCAAACGAATTTGATCTGAAGGGCATGAACATCGTGATCGATTGCGCCCACGGTGCCGCCTACGAAGTCGCGCCCAAGGTGTTCCACGAACTGGGCGCGACGGTGAGCGCGATTGGCGTATCGCCCGACGGCTTCAATATCAACGACAAATTCGGCGCTACGGCGACGGATAACCTGGTGGCGGAAGTCAAGCACAGGAAGGCGGACCTCGGGATAGCGGTGGACGGCGACGCGGACCGCCTGGTAATGGTGGATGCGGCGGGCGTGGCCTACGATGGCGACCAGCTGCTGTTCGCGATCGTCAAGCACCGCGCGGCGAAGGGGGCCGTCTCCGGCGTCGCGGGCACGCTGATGACCAATCTCGCCTTCGAGCAGGCGCTGGCGGGCATGGGCGTGCCGTTCGCGCGCGCGCGCGTCGGCGACCGGTACGTCATCGAACTGATGCGAGAGAAGGGCTGGCTGCTCGGCGGCGAGAATTCCGGCCACATTCTCTGCCTGGACAAGCACACCACCGGCGACGGCATCATCTCCGCGCTGCAGGTGCTCACGGCGATGCGCGAATCGGGCAAGACCCTCGCGGAACTCACCGCCGACCTCCGCATGTATCCGCAGGTGCTGCTCAACGTAAAGGTGCCGAAAGGCTTCGACTGGAAAAAGCACCAGCCAATCGCCGACGCCCAGTCGCGCGCGGAGCGTTCGCTGAACGGCCGCGGCCGCGTGCTGCTGCGCCCTTCGGGCACCGAGCCGGTGCTGCGGGTCATGGTGGAAGGCGAGCCGCGCGAAGCCATTGAATCCGCAGCGAAATCTATCGCCGAGAGTGTCCGCAAGGCATCTGTGGTTTGAGGGATTTGCTTTTGCTCATCACTTCCATTATTCTGGAAACATGGAAATGAATGATGCCGTGAAGGCCCTCAGCGCACTGGCGCAAGGCTCGCGCCTCTCGATCTTCCGGCTGCTGGTGCAGGCCGGGCCGGCAGGCATGCCCGCCGGAATCATCGGCGAAAAGCTCGACCTGCCGCCCGCGACGCTGTCGTTCCACCTCGCAGGCCTGACGCGAGCTGGGATTGCGGACAGCCGGCAGGAAGGGCGCTTCGTCATTTACACCGCCAATTTCCCGAACATGAACCGGCTCGTCGATTACCTCACCGAGAACTGCTGCGGCGGCAAATCCTGCGCGCCGGCTTTCTGCAAACCCGAGACTATCAAGGAGAACGATCATGAAAAGACTCCACGTACACGTCGCCGTGCATGACATCCAGCAAAGCGTGCGCTTCTATTCCGCGCTGTTCGCCGCCCAACCGGCGGTGACGAAGGACGACTACGCGAAGTGGATGCTGGACGACCCGCGCGTGAATTTCGCCATCTCGAAGCGCGGCGCGAAGGCAGGCCTCGACCACCTCGGCATCCAGGCCGAGAACGAGGCGGAACTCGAGGGCATCGGCTCGCAACTGGCGCAGGCCGACGTCTCCACGCTGGAACAGAAGGGTGCGTCCTGCTGCTACGCGAAGAGCGACAAGTACTGGACGCTCGATCCGCAGGGCATTGCGTGGGAGTCCTTCCATACGCTTGGCACCGTGCCGGTCTACGGCGAGGACGGGCGCGCGCGGGCCGAACGCCGCGATTCCAAGGCCGCCTGCTGCGCTCCCGCCGCGTGACGTGATGTTCAACGTCCTGTTCCTGTGCACCGGAAACTCGGCAAGGTCGGTCCTTGCCGAGGCGTACCTCAACTCGGCGGGTAAGGGAAAGTTCAAGGCCTACAGCGCAGGCAGCAAGCCCGGCGGGCAGGTCAATCCGTTCGCGCTCGAACTCCTACAGACGACTCGCATTGATACCGCAGGGCTGCGCTCCAAGAGCTGGGACGAGTTCGCGAAACCGGGTGCGCCGAAGCTGGATTTCGTCTTCACCGTCTGCGACAACGCGGCGGCGGAGCCTTGTCCTTACTGGCCGGGCCAGCCGATGACCGCGCACTGGGGCGTGCCGGACCCTGCCGCGGTCGAAGGCACGGACGAAGAGAAGCGCAGGGCCTTTCGCAGCGCGCTCTCCACGCTGTCGACGAGGATCAACCTCTTCATCAACCTGCCGGTAGACAAGCTCGACCGCCTCGCACTGACGAAAAGGCTGCAGGAGATCGGCAGGCAGTGACGGTGTTCCGTCGCACGCTGGCCGAGGGGCTGGGCACCGCGCTGCTGCTCGCCGTGGTGGTGGGCTCCGGCATCATGGGCGAGCGGCTTTCGGGAGGCAACGACGCGCTTGCGCTGCTCGCCAATTCTCTGGCCACCGGCTTTGCGCTGGTCGCGCTCATCCTCGCGTTCGGCGGCCGGTCGGGGGCGCACTTCAACCCGGTCGTGACCATCGCGCTCGCATTGCGCAGGGATTTTCCCGCGCGGGAGACGCTGCCCTACGCGGCTGCGCAGGCCGCTGGTGCACTGCTCGGGGTGATTGCCGCGCATGCGATGTTCGACTTGGAACTGCTGCAGGCCGGCGACAAGGCGCGCCACGGCCTGGCGCAGTGGTGGAGCGAGATCGTGGCCACGTTCGGGCTGGTCTTCGTCGTGCTCTCCTGCGACAGGAAAGCCGCGCCTTACGCCGTCGGCGCGTACATCGCCGCCGCTTACTGGTTCACCTCCTCCACTTCGTTCGCCAACCCCGCGGTCACTTTCGCGCGCGGCTTCACCACGACCTTCTCGGGAATCCGTTCGGAGGACGTTGCCGGATTCGTTCTTGCCCAGGCCGCCGGCGCCGCGCTGGCCGTCGCGGCGGACCGCTATCTCTTTGACGGCAAAAACGGCTCTAAGTAGACTCTCGGCTCCTTGAGCCGTCTCCCGCAAGAATCCGGCGCCGTCGATGCTTCACGTGCGCTTGCGCTGTACCGCACGATGGCGCGCATCCGCGCCTTCGAGAACGCGGCCGAGGAGGCCTCCAGGGGCAGCGTATCGGCATTTGGCGCGGCGCAGGTCGCCAATGCCCGGGTGCGCGGCCCGCTGCACCTGTCCACCGGTCAGGAGGCGGTGGCGGCCGGCGTCTGCATCAATCTCGGGCGGGAAGACCTGCTCACCTCGACGCATCGCGGGCACGGCCACACGCTCGCCAAGGGCGCTTCGATGGAAAGGATGATGTGCGAGCTCTTCGGCCGCGAGGGCGGCACCAATGGCGGCAAGGGCGGCTCCATGCACATCGCCGACTTTTCGGTCGGGATGCTGGGCGCCAACGGCGTGGTCGCCGCCGGCATGCCGATCGCGGTGGGCGCGGCGCATGCGCTGAAGCTGCAGGCTAGGCAGAACGTGGTCGCCTGCTTCTTCGGCGACGGCGCGATCAACCGCGGCCCGTTCCTCGAGAGCCTCAACTGGGCGAAGGTCCACGAGCTCGCGGTGCTGTTCGTCTGCGAGGACAACCGCTGGTCGGCGACCACCGCCACCGGGGCGATGACTGCGGGCGCGGGCCCGCTCGCGCGCGCGAAGGCGATCGGCATCGATGGCGTGGAGGTCGATGGCAATGATGTCCTGGCCGTTGATCGTGCCACTGCGTCCCTGCTGGAGAAAATCCGTGCAGGGAAGGGCCCGCAGTTCCTTCACGCGGTGACCTATCGCTTCAAGGGCCACGTGTCGGTGGATGCGGCGGCGTACCGTGACGGGGAGGAAGTCGCGCGGGCTCTGGAAGACGACCCGCTATTGAGAATAGAAGTAGCGAAAAGTGATGCAGAACGAATCCAGGAGGAAGTGCAGTCAGAAGTGAGGGTCGCGCTGCAAGCCNNGCGCTGCAAGCCGCAGCATCCGCACCGTGGCCTGGGAAGAGCGGTGCCTACACGGATATCCAGGACGTCGGGAGCGGCAGATGGCTCGCATGACATGGCACGGTTGAACTACTGCGCCGCTGCATGCGCAGCGCTCGAGCGCGCGATGGCGGCCGATGCGCGCGTGGTCGCGCTGGGCGAAGACGTCGGGCGCGGCGGCGTTTTCGGCCAGTACCGCGGCTTGCAGCAGAGGTTCGGCGCGTCGCGCGTGATCGACACCCCGATCTCGGAGTCCACGATCATGGGCGCCGCGGTCGGCATGGCGCTGACCGGGCTCAAGCCCGTGGTCGAGATGCGGGTGGTGGATTTCGCGCTCTGCGCCATCGACGAGATCGTCAACCAGGCGGCCAAGGCGCGCTACATGTTCGGCGGGCAGGGCAGGGTGCCTCTCGTCGCGCGCCTGCCGATCGGGCTCTGGAGCGGCTCGGCGGCGCAGCACTCGCAGAGCCTGGAAGCCTGGTTCGCGCACGTGCCGGGACTGGTGGTGGTGACGCCGGGAACGCCGCAGGACAACCATTCGCTGCTCGCGGCGGCGATCGATTGCGGCGACCCCGTGATCTACATGGAGCACAAGGAGTTGTGGGGCATGGAAGGCGAAGTCGTGGAAGGCGAGAAAATCGCGCTGGGAAAAGCCAGGATCATCCAGCAAGGCAGCGACGTTACGCTCGTCACATGGTCTCGTACCACGCAGGTGGCCCTCGAAGCCATCGAGAAGGCCAAGGGCATTTCCGTCGAGCTGATCGATTTGCGCACCCTCTGGCCCTGGGACCGCGACACCGTGCTTGCCTCCGCCGCGAAGACGAAACGCCTCGTCGTGGCGCACGAGGCCGTGCGCGTGGCCGGATTCGGCGCCGAGATCGCGGCCACCGTGGCCGAGGAACTCGGCGTTCCGGTGCGAAGGGTGGGCGGCGCGCGCATCCCGGTGGGATATTCGCCGCCGCTTGAANNACGCTGAAGCGATCCTGCATGCGCTGGTGAAATGAGCGGCATTCCAGCGGCCACCGCCGAAAGCGTCACGCAGCTTGCGGACGTCGCGGGCAAGGTGCTGGTCGCCGGATCGCATGGCGGCGTGATCGCCGCCTGGCTTGGCGCCAAGGCCGGCGCGCATGCCCTGGTCCTGAACGACGCGGGCGTCGGCAAGGACCGCGCGGGCATCGCCGGCCTCGCCTACCTCGACGGCATCGGCATGGCCGCCGCCACCGTGGATTGCATGAGCGCGCGCATCGGCGATGGCGCCGACATGCTCGCGCGCGGCGTCATCAGCCACGCGAACGCGTATGCGGCCATTTGCGGCGTCGCCGCGGGCCAGTCCTGCCAGGAAGCGGTGGGACGCCTGCGAGGCGCGGCGCCACCGCGTTCCGCGCCTCCTTCGTACCCGGAGGGGCGCTGGTGCGTGGCGGGCGGGCCGCCGGAAACCTGGGCGCTGGATTCGGTCGGCAAGGTCGATCCGGCGGATGCCGGCCGGATCCTGGTCATCGGTTCTCACGGGGCGCTGCTTGGCGGCCGGCCGGAATCCGCGCTGGGCGTGGACGCGGCTGCGGCGGTGTTCAACGATGCCGGCATCGGCGCCGACCGGATCGGCATCACGCGCCTGCCGGTTCTCAACCGGCGCGGCATGCCGGCGGTCGCGGTGGATTGCATGAGCGCACGCATCGGCGACGGGCGCTCGGCCTGGGAAACAGGAGTGATCTCGCATGCCAACGCCGCGGCGGCGGTTCTGGGCGTGGCGCGTGGCATGGAGGTACGTCGCTTCGCCGCCCTTATTGCAGCGCAAAATCGAGGTTAATACGGTAAAATTCAGCGGTTTGCAGACTTCCGGGCTCGATGCGCATTCCCTTGGTTGCCGGCAATTGGAAAATGCATGGTGACCGGGCTTCGAACCGGGCCTTGCTGGATGCCGTCCTGGCGGGAAGCGCGGGCCTGAAGGGTGTGGAATGCGCCGTTTGCGTTCCGTTTCCTTACCTCGGTGAGGTGGCCGGGCAACTGGCCGGAAAATCGCTGGCTTTGGGCGCGCAGAACCTGAGCGAGCACGAGAAGGGTGCATTTACCGGCGAAGTGTCGGGCGCGATGTTGAAGGAGTTCGGTTGCCGCTACGTGCTGGCGGGACATTCGGAAAGGCGGCAGCTGTACGGCGAGACCGACGCGATGGTGGCGGCGAAATTCGCGGCCGCGGCGGGCAAGGGCGTGACGCCGATTCTCTGCGTCGGCGAGACGCTCGCCGAGCGCGAGGCGGGCCGCACGCAGGATGTGGTTGGACGGCAGCTGGATGCAGTGAAGTTTCTTGACGGCGCGGTCCTGGCGTACGAGCCGGTGTGGGCGATCGGGACTGGAAAGACCGCCTCGCCGGAGCAGGCGCAGGAGGTGCATGCGTTCCTGCGCGGCAAGGTTCCGCCGGGAACGCGCATCCTCTACGGCGGCAGCGTGAAGAAGGACAACGCCGCGGCGTTGTTTTCGATGCAGGACATTGACGGCGGATTGATCGGCGGGGCGTCGCTGGTGGCGGAGGATTTCATCGCCATTGTGAAGGCCGCTGCAGTAGCCGCGGTGAGGCCGCTGCGGTAGCCGCGGCGGCGCCGCGCAACTAGAGGGCTGAGATATGGAAATGTGGACCAACATAGTCATCGGAATTCACGTGCTGGTGGCGCTCGTGATCATCGGCCTGGTGCTGCTCCAGCACGGCAAGGGCGCGGACATGGGCTCCGGCTTCGGCGGCGGCTCCTCGAGCAGCCTGTTTGGCGCCACTGGCTCGGCGAACTTCCTGTCGCGCGCGACGGCGGTGCTGGCGACGGTGTTTTTCCTGACCAGCCTCGGGCTGGCCTACCTCGCCACCAGCAAGCCGAAGACCGGCGGCGGCGTGCTGGATGCGGTGAAGTCATTGCCAGTACCAGGTGCGGAAAAAGCGCCGGACAAGTCCGCCACCGACAAGCCGCCCGCGGATACGGCGAAAACGCCAGCCGCGCCGAAGGAAGGTTCGAAAGGCAAGGACGTCCCGCAGTGAAATTGAGGGATAATCCTGCAGTTAGCGCATGAATATCGCCCACGTGGTGAAATTGGTAGACACGCCAGCTTGAGGGGCTGGTGGCCTAAACCGCCGTAGCAGTTCGAGTCTGCTCGTGGGCACCATTAGTTTGCGTTGATCAGGGGAACCAGAAGCGAATGCTTGCCGAGTATTTTCCGATCCTGCTGTTCATCCTGGTCGGCCTCGTCGTCGGCGTTGCGCCGGTGGTCCTCGGTTCCCTGCTCGGACCGCACCGGCCGGACGCGGAGAAGCTCTCGCCCTACGAATGCGGCTTCGAGGCCTTCGAGGATGCGCGCATGAAGTTCGACGTGCGCTACTACCTGGTCGCGATCCTGTTCATCCTGTTCGACCTCGAGATCGCGTTCCTGTTTCCCTGGGCCGTCGTGGTCAACGAGATCGGCATGCCCGGATTCCTCGCGATGATGCTGTTCCTCGGCATCCTGGTCGTGGGCTTTGTCTACGAATGGATGAAGGGAGCGCTAGAGTGGGAGTAGACCCGTGGGAATAGAAGGTGTCCTGAAGCAGGGCTTCGCGACCACCCAGCTCGACAACCTGATCAACTGGACGCGCACGGGGTCGCTGTGGCCGATGACCTTCGGCCTCGCCTGCTGCGCGGTCGAAATGATGCACGCCGGCGCCGCGCGCTACGACCTGGACCGCTTCGGGGTCGTGTTCCGCCCCAGCCCGCGGCAGTCGGACGTCATGATCGTCGCCGGCACGCTGTGCAACAAGATGGCGCCGGCGCTGCGCAAGGTCTACGACCAGATGGCCGAGCCGCGCTGGGTGATCTCGATGGGCTCCTGCGCCAACGGCGGCGGCTACTACCACTATTCCTACTCGGTGGTGCGCGGCTGCGACCGCATCGTGCCGGTGGACGTCTACGTGCCGGGCTGCCCGCCAACCGCGGAAGCGCTGCTGTACGGAATACTGCAGCTGCAGAACAAGATCAAAAGAACGAACACGATCGCGCGCTGAATGACGCCGAGGCTGCAGAAGCTGTTCGATGTTCTTTCGCGGGAAGGTTTTGCCCCCGTGGAAAGGCTGGGCGAACTCACCGTCGTCGTGAAAGCGGCGGACTACAAGGCCGTTGCGCTCAAGCTGCGCGACCACCCGGAGCTGCGTTTCGAGCAGCTCGTGGACCTTTGCGGCGTGGATTACTCGACTTATGGCGACCGCCCCGCGGAGGGTTCTTCCTATGCCGTGGTGCTGCACCTGCTGTCGTTCACGCACAACTGGCGCATCCGGGTGCGCTGCTTCTGCGCCGACGATGCGTTCCCGGTGTTGCCGTCGCTCGTGGAGACCTGGCCCGGCATCAACTGGTTCGAGCGCGAGGCCTTCGACCTTTTCGGCATCGTGTTCGACGGCCATCCGGACCTGCGCCGCATCCTGACCGACTACGGCTTCATCGGCCATCCGTTCCGCAAGGACTTCCCGGTGACCGGGCACGTCGAGATGCGCTACGACCCGGAGCAGAAGCGCGTGCTCTACCAGCCTGTCACGATCGAGCCGCGCGAGGTCACCCCCCGAGTGGTGCGCGAAGCGCATTACGCCGAAGAAAAGAAGTAAGTCGTGGCGGAAATTCGAAATTACACACTCAACTTCGGGCCCCAGCACCCGGCCGCGCACGGCGTGCTGCGCCTGGTGCTGGAACTGGACGGCGAGGTGATCCAGCGCGCCGACCCGCACATCGGCCTGCTGCATCGCGCGACCGAAAAGCTGGCCGAGACCCGCACCTACCTGCAGAACCTGCCGTACATGGACCGGCTCGACTACGTCTCCATGATGTGCAACGAGCACGCCTACGTCATGGCGATCGAGAAGCTGCTGCAGATCGAGGTGCCGGTGCGGGCGCAGTACATCCGCGTCATGTTCGACGAGATCACGCGCATCCTGAACCACCTCATGTTCCTCGGCGCGCAGGCGCTGGACCTGGGCGCCATGACGGTGTTCCTCTATGCCTTCCGCGAGCGCGAGGACCTGTTCGACTGCTACGAGGCGGTTTCGGGCGCGCGCATGCACGCCGCCTACTACCGCCCGGGGGGCGTCTACCGCGACCTGCCGGATTCCATGCCGCAGTACCGCGCGCAGCATTCCCGCAATGCACGGGTGCTCGGCGAGATGAACGCCAACCGCCAGGGCTCGCTACTCGACTTCATCGAGGACTTCACGAAGCGCTTCCCGGCCTGTGTCGACGACTACGAGACGCTGCTGACCGAGAACCGCATCTGGAAGCAGCGCACGGTCGGGATCGGCGTGGTCACGCCGGAGCGCGCCAAGGCGCTGGGCTTCAGCGGCCCGCTGCTGCGCGGCTCGGGCGTCAAGTGGGACCTGCGCCGCAAGCAGCCCTATGAGGTGTACGACAAGCTCGCCTTCGATATCCCGCTGGGCGTCAACGGCGATACCTACGACCGGTACCTGGTCCGCATCGAGGAAATGCGCCAGTCGAACCGCATCGTCAAGCAGTGCGTCGACTGGCTGCGCGCCAACCCCGGGCCGGTGATCACCGACAACAACAAGGTGGCGCCGCCCTCGCGCGCCGACATGAAATCGAACATGGAAGAGCTGATCCACCATTTCAAGCTCTTCACCGAAGGCATGCACGTCCCCGAGGGGGAGGCCTATGCCGCGGTGGAGCACCCGAAGGGCGAGTTCGGCGTCTACATCGTTTCGGACGGCGCCAACAAGCCCTACCGCCTGAAGCTGCGTTCGCCCGGGTTCGCGCACCTCTCGGCGATGGACGAACTGGCGAAAGGGCACATGATCGCCGACGCCGTGGCGATCATCGGTACGATGGATATCGTGTTTGGAGATGTGGACCGATGAATCTCTCGGCTGATTCTCTGAAGAAAATCGAAAGGGAAGTCGCTAAATACCCTGCCGATCAAAAGCAATCCGCAGTGATGGGCGCGCTCATCATCGCCCAGGACGAGAAGGGCTGGCTCTCGACCGAGACCATGGACGACGTGGCCGCGGTCCTCGAGATGGCGCCGGTGGCGGTGTACGAGGTCGCCACCTTCTACAACATGTACAACCTCAAGCCGACGGGGAAGTACAAGCTGACGATCTGCACCTGCCTGCCCTGCGGCCTGCAGGGCTCGCTCGCGGCGGCCGATCACCTCAAGGCGAAGGCCGGCTGCGACTTCAACGAAACGTCCGCCGACGGCCGCTTCACGCTCAGGGAAGGCGAATGCATGGGCGCCTGCGCCATGGCGCCGGTGATCCTGGTAAACAACAAGAAGATGCACGACTACATGTCGAACGAAAAGATCGATGCGCTGCTCAAGGATCTGAAATGATCGACTACGGCCCCGACGCCATCCTGATGAAAGGCCTCGACGGAAAGAACTGGGGCCTCAAGGACTACGAGGCGCGCGACGGCTACCAGGCGCTGAAGAAATTGTTGGGCGAAAAGATCTCCCCGGTCGACCTGATCGCCGACATGAAGAAGTCCGGCCTGCGTGGCCGCGGCGGCGCCGGCTTTCCGACCGGCCTCAAGTGGTCCTTCATGCCGCGCCAGTTTCCCGGCGCCAAGTACCTGGTGTGCAACTCCGACGAGGGCGAACCCGGCACCTGCAAGGACCGCGACCTGCTGCGCTACAACCCGCACAGCGTGATCGAGGGCATGATCATCGCCGCCTACGCCATGGGCGCCACGGCCGGCTACAACTATATCCACGGCGAGATCTGGGAAGTGTACGAAGTGTTCGAGCGGGCCCTGGAAGAGGCGAAGCAGGCGGGCTACCTCGGCAAGAACATCCTCGGCTCGGAGTTTTCCTTCGAGCTCTACGCGCATGCCGGCTACGGCGCCTACATCTGCGGCGAAGAGACCGCGCTGCTCGAATCCCTGGAAGGCAAGAAGGGCCAGCCGCGCTTCAAGCCGCCATTTCCGGCGAGCTATGGCCTGTACGGCAAGCCCACCACCATCAACAACACCGAGACCTTCGCCGCGGTCCCCTGGATCGTGAGGAACGGCGGCGACGCCTTCCTCGCGCTCGGCAAGCCGAACAATGGCGGCACCAAGCTCTTTTCCGTGACGGGGCATGTGAACCGCCCGGGCAATTACGAGGTGAAGCTTGGAACGCCCTTCGCCAAGCTGCTCGAAATGGCTGGGGGCATTAGAAATGGACATGAATTAAAGGCGGTCATTCCCGGTGGCTCATCGATGCCGGTGCTGCCGGCCGACGTGATGATGAAGACCGACATGGACTACGACTCCATCGCCAAGGCCGGCTCGATGCTGGGTTCCGGCGCGGTCATCGTGATGGACGACAGCACCTGCATGGTGCGGGCGCTGGAGCGCCTGTCGTACTTCTATTTCGAGGAATCCTGCGGCCAGTGCACGCCCTGCCGCGAGGGCACGGGCTGGCTCTATCGCGTGGTGCACCGGATCGAGACCGGGCACGGAAAGATGGAGGACCTCGCACTCCTGGACAACGTCGCCGACAACATCGCCGGGCGCACCATCTGCGCGCTGGGCGACGCCGCCGCGCTGCCGGTGAAGAGTTTCCTGAAGCATTTCCGCCACGAGTTCGTGCACCACATCGAGCACAAGGGCTGCCAGGCTGGAAAAGACATAGAACCAAAATGGGGCAGGGCGGGCGCGTTCCTGCACGCCTCTGAAAAACGGGAAGCGGCCTAGATGCTAAAAGTCGAGATCGACGGCAAGGAAGTGGAAGTGCCGCACGGCGCGACCGTGATGGACGCGACCAATAAGCTCGGCATCTACGTGCCGCACTTCTGCTATCACAAGAAGCTGTCGATCGCGGCCAACTGCCGCATGTGCCTGGTCGAGGTGGAGAAGGCGCCCAAGCCGCTGCCCGCCTGCGCCACGCCGGTGACCGACGGCATGAAGGTGAAGACCGCCTCGGGCCTGGCGAAGAAGGCGCAGAACAGCGTGATGGAGTTCCTGCTCATCAACCATCCGCTCGACTGCCCGATCTGCGACCAGGGCGGCGAATGCCAGCTGCAGGACCTCGCGGTCGGGTACGGAGGGTCCGCTTCGCGCTTCCAGGAAGACAAGCGCGTCGTGCTGACGAAGGACATCGGCCCGCTGGTGGCGGCCGAGGAGATGAGCCGCTGCATCCAGTGCACGCGCTGCGTGCGCTTCGGCCAGGAAGTGGCCGGCGTGATGGAACTGGGCATGATCGGCCGCGGCGAGCACTCCGAGATCGTCGCCTTCGTCGGCCAGTCCGTCGATTCCGAGCTCTCCGGCAACATGATCGACATCTGCCCGGTGGGCGCGCTTACGTCGAAGCCTTTTCGCTACTCCGCCCGTACCTGGGAACTGGCGCGCCGCAAGTCGGTGTCGCCGCACGACGGCCTGGGCTCGAACCTGGTGGTGCAGGTGAAGCAGAACAAGGTGATGCGCGTCCTGCCGTTGGAGAACGAGGCGATCAACGAGTGCTGGCTCTCCGACAAGGACCGCTTCTCCTACGAGGCACTGGATTCGGACGAACGCCTCACGGCGCCGATGGTGAAGAAGGACGGACGCTGGGAAGAAGCCGATTGGCAGACTGCCCTGGAATTTGCAGTCCAAGGGCTGAAGGATTTTGGAGTGCTGGCTTCCCCCCATTCGACCCTTGAAGAGCTATTTCTTGCCGGCAAGCTCGGCGCGGGCCCGGGAAATGCGGCGGACTTCCGCCTGCGCCACAGCGATTTCTCGGGCGACGGCAAGCGCAAGGGCATCCCCTGGCTCGGCATGCCGATCACGGATATCGCCAAGCTCGACCGGGTGCTGGTGGTCGGCTCGTTCCTGCGCAAGGACCATCCGCTCCTCGCCCAGCGCCTGCGCCAGGCCGCCAAGCGCGGCACGCAGATCCACGTCCTGCACTCGGTGGACGACGACTGGCTGATGAAGATCGCCAGCAGGAAGATTGTTTCTCCCTCGGATATTTTGGGTTCTATTGCTTCCTTCAATGAAATGCTCAAAGGCGGGAAGAATGCCGCGATCCTCCTGGGCAACTTCGTGCAGCAGCATCCTCAGGCTGCGGCGATTCACGCGGCGGCCCAGGCGATCGGCGTCAAAGTCGGATTCCTCGGGGAAGCCGCGAATTCCGTGGGCGGTTACGTTGCGGGCCTGCCCGCGAACGGCGGGTTCCCTGTCGTGCAGGGCAAGAAATCTCTCCTGTTTCTAAACGTCGATGCAGGGCTCGATTGCGCCCCGGTGGAGGGAAAACAATTCATCGTGAACCTGAGCGTCTTCAAATCCGGGGTCGGCGACGTGCTGCTGCCAATCGCGCCGTTCACGGAAACGCCTGGCACCTTCATCAGTACCGAAGGCAGGGCGCAGGGCTTTCACGCCGCGGTGCGGCCGCTGGGCGACGCGCGTCCCGCGTGGAAAGTCCTGCGCGTGCTTGGCACGATGCTCGGGCGCCCGGGCTTCGAATACGAGACCGTAGAGCAGGTAAGGGAGGCTTGCCTCGCAGGTCGCGACGTTTCCTCGCTTCTGTCGAATGAGATTTCGGAAGTGAAAGCGGAATCGAATCCGGTTCAGGGGATCCAGCGCATCGCCGACATTCCGATCTATTTCGCCGACCCGCTGGCGCGCCGCTCCGTACCGCTGCAGAAGACGCGCGATGCACGCACGCCCTTGGCTGCGATGAACAGGAAATTGTTTGCGCAGCTGAACCTGGCCTCCGGGGAGAAGGTCAGGATTACGCAGGGCAAGGGCGCGGCAACGCTTTACGCGGCGGTGGACGACAAGCTGCCCGACAACTGCGTGCGCATCGCCGCGGGTCATCCCGCGACCGCGGGCCTCGGTGCCATGTTCGGCACGGTCACGCTGGAACGCCTGGCCAGCGAGAAAGCGGCCTGAGATGCTCGAGTCGCTGCTAGCCTTCGCCGAATTCAAGCTCGGGCCCACCTGGGGCCCGGCGGCGTACGAGCTCATCACCTCGCTGATCTTCATCGTCGCCATCGTGGTGCCGCTGATGGCGTCGGTGGCCTACCTGACGCTCTGGGAGCGCAAGCTCATCGGCTGGATGCAGATCCGCCTGGGGCCGAACGTGACGACGTTCTTCGGCATCCGCTGGCTCGGCGGCCTGGCGCAGCCGGTGGCCGACGGCATCAAGCTGGCGTTCAAGGAAATCATCCTGCCGGCCAACGCCAGCAGGTTCCTCTTCATCCTGGCGCCGATCGCGATGCTGATCCCGGCACTCGCGGCCTGGGCGGTGATCCCGTTCGCGCCGGAGGTGGTGCTCGCCGACATCAACGCCGGCCTGCTCTACATCATGGCGCTCACCTCGATGGGCGTCTACGGCGTGATCATCGCCGGCTGGGCCTCGAATTCCAAGTACGCCTTCCTCGGCGCGATGCGCTCGGCGGCGCAGATGGTGTCCTACGAGCTGGCGATGGGCTTCGCCCTGGTGGTGGTGCTGATGGTGTCGGGCAGCCTCAACCTGTCGGACATCGTCAACACGCAAGGCAAGGGAATTTTCGCCGACATGGGGCTCACCGCGCTGTCCTGGAACTGGCTGCCGCTGCTGCCGATGCTGGTGGTCTACTTCATCTCCGGCGTGGCCGAGACCAACCGCGCGCCCTTCGACGTGGTCGAGGGCGAATCCGAGATCGTCGCCGGCCACATGGTCGAGTACTCGGGCATGACCTTCGCGCTGTTCTTCCTCGCCGAATACATGAACATGATTCTGATCGCCACGCTGACCGTGGTCATGTTCTTCGGCGGCTGGCTGCCGGCCTGGGACAGCGCGCTGACGCGCGCCATCCCGCCCGTGGCCTGGCTGCTGGGCAAGATGTTCCTGGTGGTGTCGCTGTTCCTCTGGTTCCGCGCCACCTTCCCGCGCTACCGCTACGACCAGATCATGCGCCTGGGCTGGAAGGTGTTCATCCCGCTGACGCTGGTGTGGATCGTGGTGATCGGCGCCTGGATGCAGACGCCCTGGAGTTTGTGGAAATGACCCGCGCGCTCGAGTTTTTCAGGAGTTTTCTGCTGCTGGAATTGTTCAAGGGGCTGGCGCTGACCGGGCGCCACCTGTTCGCGCGCAAGATCACGCAGCAGTTCCCTGAAGAGAAGACGCCGATGAGCCCGCGCTTCCGCGGCCTGCACGCGCTGCGCCGCTACCCGAACGGAGAAGAGCGCTGCATCGCCTGCAAGCTGTGCGAGGCGGTCTGTCCCGCGCTGGCCATCCATATCGAAAGCGACCAGAGGGAAGACGGAACCCGGCGCACCACGCGCTACGACATCGACCTTGTGAAGTGCATCTTCTGCGGCTTCTGCGAGGAAGCCTGCCCGGTGGACGCGATCGTCGAGACGCGCGTCATGGAGTACCACGGCGAGAAGCGCGGCGACCTCTACTACACCAAGCCGATGCTGCTGGCAGTGGGCGAGCGCTACGAAGAGCAGATCGCGAAGGACCGCGCGGCCGATTCCGGGTACCGGTAGAGGCGCGCCGACCATGTTCGAAGCCATCGTCTTCTACACCTTCGCCGCGATCCTCCTGGGGTCGGCGCTGTGCGTCATCACCGCGCGCAATCCGGTGCACGCGGCGCTGTTCCTGGTGCTGTCGTTCTTTACCGCCTCGGCAATATGGCTCTTGCTGCGCGCCGAGTTCCTCGCCCTGACCCTGATGGTGGTCTACGTCGGCGCGGTGATGGTGCTGTTCCTGTTCGTGGTGATGATGCTGGACATCAACATCGAGCGCCTGCGCGAGGGCTTCTGGCGCAACATGCCCGCCGCCCTGGTGGTGGGCGGGTTGATGGCCTTCGAGATGGTTTCGGTGCTCGCCTATCGCGTCTACGGCATGCCGCGGCCCAACGAGCAGCCTCTTAGCTACAGCAACACCAAGGCGCTCGGCCGCATCCTGTACACCGACTACGTCTACGCTTTCGAGATCGCTGCGGTGATCCTGCTGGTGGCGATCATCGCGGCGATCGCGCTTACCCTGCGCCGGCGCAAGGATGCGCGCGGCCAGGATCCCGCGGAGCAGGCCCGGGTGCGGCCCGCGGACCGCGTGCGGATCGTCTCGATGCCCTCGGAGAAGGACGTCTAATGATTCCTTCCCTGTCGCACTATCTGGTCCTGGGCGCGCTTCTGTTCGCGATTGCGATCGTGGGGATCTTCCTGAACCGCAAGAACGTGATCGTGCTGCTGATGGCGATCGAACTGATGCTGCTGGCGGTGAACATGAACTTCATCGCCTTCTCGCATTACCTGGGCGACCTCGCGGGGCAGGTGTTCGTGTTCTTCATCCTGACCGTCGCCGCGGCCGAATCGGCCATCGGCCTGGCGATCCTGGTGCTGCTGTTCCGCAACCTGAACACCATCAACGTCGAAGACCTCGACTCGCTCAAGGGCTGACGGAACGATGCTCAAGACCCTCGGCCTGATCGTCGTCCTTGCGCCCCTCGCGGGCGCGATCCTCGCCGGCCTGTTCGGCAAGGTGCTCGGCCGCACCTGGTCGCACCGCGTGACGATTCTTGGGGTCTTGATTTCGTTTGCCTTGTCCGTCTTTCTCTTTTTGGAAGTGCTCAAAGGCAACACATTCAACGGCGCGGTCTACACCTGGATCACGATGGGCGACACAAAGCTGGAGATCGGCTTCCTCATCGACCGGCTCACGGTACTGATGATGCTGGTGGTGACCTTCGTCTCGCTGATGGTGCACATCTACACCATCGGCTACATGGCCGAGGACCCGGGCTACCAGAGGTTCTTCTCGTACATCTCGCTGTTCACCTTCTCGATGCTGATGCTGGTGATGTCCAACAATTTCCTGCAGCTGTTCTTCGGCTGGGAAGCAGTCGGGCTGGTCTCCTACCTGCTGATCGGCTTCTGGTACACGCGGCCCACGGCGATCTACGCCAACCTGAAGGCCTTCCTCGTGAATCGGGTAGGGGACTTCGGCTTCCTGCTAGGCATCGCCTTGATCCTGGCGAACTATGGTTCTCTCGATTATGGGTTTGTTTTTTCGAAGGCAAATTCAACTGACATCACACTGATCTGCCTCCTTCTTTTCGTCGGCGCGATGGGCAAGAGCGCCCAGTTTCCGCTGCACGTCTGGCTGCCCGACTCGATGGAAGGCCCGACGCCGATCTCGGCGCTGATCCACGCCGCGACCATGGTGACCGCAGGCATCTTCATGGTGGCGCGCATGTCGCCGCTGTTCGAGCTGTCGCAGACCGCCCTGTCGGTGGTGCTGGCGGTCGGCTCGATCACCGCGTTCTCGATGGCGCTGGTGGCGATCACGCAGTTCGACATCAAGCGCGTGGTGGCCTATTCGACGCTCTCGCAGCTGGGCTACATGACCGCGGCGCTTGGCGCCTCGGCCTATTCGGCCGGCATTTTCCACCTCATGACGCATGCCTTCTTCAAGGCGGTGCTGTTCCTCGGCGCCGGCTCGGTGATCATCGCCATGCACCACGAGCAGGACATGCGCCGCATGGGCGGCCTGAAGAAATACATGCCCATTACCTACTGGACGGTGCTGATCGGCGCCTTCGCCAACGCCGGCCTGCCGCCCTTTGCCGGCTTCTTCTCCAAGGACGCGATCCTCGAGGCGGTGCACCTGTCGACCACGCCCGGCGCGCACGTCATGTACTGGCTGCTGGTGGGCGCGGTGTTCATCGGCGGCATCTATTCGTTCCGGCTCCTGTTCATGACCTTCCACGGCGAGGAGCGCATGGACGCGGAGACGAAGTCTCATCTCCACGAAAGCCCCTGGGTGGTGACCCTGCCGCTGGTGCTGCTGGCGATCCCGTCGGTGGCGGCGGGCTGGCTGATCGGGCCGGTGCTGTTCGGCTATTTCGGCACATCTATCCATATCCTTCCGGACCATCCCGCGATGGCGGAGATGCAGAAAGGCTTCCATGGCGTGCTTGGTTTCATCGGCCACGGCTTCAAGTCTCTGCCGCTCTGGCTGGGTATCGCCGGCGCCGTCCTGGCCTGGTATTTGTACATCGTAAACAAGGATTTGCCCAAGAAAATTGCGATCTTCTTCGGTCCCCTCTATGCGCTGGTCGAGAGGAAATACGGCTTCGACGAGCTGTATTCCTGGCTCTTCTCGCAGGGCGCCCGGGCGGTGGGCGGCGGCCTGTGGAAGGGCGGCGACCAGCGCGTCATCGACGGCGTGATGGTGAACGGCTCGGCGCGCTTGGTCGGCTGGTTCTCCGGCGTCATCCGGCTCGCGCAGAGCGGATTCCTCTACTGGTACGCCTTCATGATGATCCTCGGCGTCTGCGCCATTTACGCCGCGGTCAAGTACCGGGTTTTCGCATGATCCTCAGCCTCGCGATCTGGGTGCCGATCCTGGCGGGCCTGCTGGTCCTGGCCTGCGGCGGCGACCGCAACGCGCCGTTGCAGCGCACGATCGCCTTCTGGGGCGCGCTCGCCGGCTTCCTCGTCACGATCCCGCTCTACACGGGATTCAGCCTGGCGAATCCGGGCATGCAGTTCGTCGAGCGGCTCTCCTGGATCCCGCGCTTCAATGTCTGGTACCACCTTGGCGTGGACGGCATCTCGATGCTGTTCATCGTCCTGAATTCGTTCATCACGCCGCTGGTGGTGATCGCCGGCTGGACGGTGATCCAGAAGCGCGTCGGCCAGTACATGGGCGCTTTCCTGATCATGTCGGGGCTGCTGAACGGCGTCTTTTCCGCGCTCGACGGCATGCTGTTCTACGTCTTCTTCGAGGCCACGCTGATCCCGATGTTCGTCATCATCGGCGTTTGGGGCGGGCAGAATCGCGTCTATGCGGCGCTCAAGTTCTTCCTCTACACCCTGTTCGGCTCGCTGCTGATGCTGGTCGCGCTGCTCTACCTCTACAACAAGTCCGGCGGCAGCTTCGCCATCATGGACTGGTGGACGCTGCCGCTGCCGCTCGATGCCCAGAAGTGGCTGTTCTTCGGCCTGCTGTTCGCCTTCGCGGTCAAGGTGCCGATGTGGCCGGTGCACACCTGGCTGCCCGACGCGCACGTCGAGGCGCCCACCGGCGGCTCGGTGGTGCTGGCGGCGATCATGCTGAAGCTGGGCGCCTACGGCTTCGTGCGCTTCACGCTGCCGATCCTGCCGGATGCCTCGCGCGAGCTGGCCTGGCTGATGATCGGCCTGTCGCTGATCGCGGTGGTCTATATCGGCCTGGTGGCGCTGGTGCAGACCGACATGAAGAAGCTCATCGCCTATTCGTCCATCTCGCACATGGGCTTCGTGACGCTGGGATTCTTCATCTTCAATGCCTATGGTGTCGAAGGCGCGCTGGTGCAGATGATCTCGCACGGTTTCATCTCGGCCGCCATGTTCCTCTGCGTGGGCGTCATGTACGACCGCATGCACAGCCGCAACATCGCCGACTACGGCGGGGTGGTGAACACCATGCCCAAGTTCGCCTCGTTCATGATGCTGTTCGCGATGGCCAATTGCGGCCTGCCCGCGACCAGCGGCTTCGTCGGCGAGTTCATGGTGATCATGGGCGCGATGAAGGCGAACTTCTGGATCGCCTTCGCCGCCGCCACCACGCTGGTCTTCGGTGCCGCCTACACCCTGTGGATGTACAAGCGCGTGATTTTTGGTGCAGTTGAGAATGAAGGGGTATCAAGACTGGAAGATTTGAATCCGAGGGAATTCGCGGTCCTCGGAGTGCTCGCGGTCGCCGTCCTCTTCATGGGGATCTACCCGCTGCCCTTCACCGAGGTGATGCACGCCTCGGTCAACGACCTGCTGCGCCACGTCGCACAGCCTAAATTCTGACATGGCCGCCGACCTGTTCCTCGTCGTGCCCGAGCTGATCCTGCTGGCCGGCGCCTGCTTGCTGCTGATCGCGGACCTGTTCGTCAAGAGCGCGGACCGGAAAGCCAGCTTCGTCATCGCGCAATGCGTGCTCCTCGCCTGCGCGCTGGCCACGGTGGTGGTGCTCGGGAGCACGCCGCCGGCGCCGGAATACGCCTTCCACCGGCTGTTCGTGGCCGACCTGATGTCGCACGTGCTGAAGCTCGCGGCCTACGGCACGCTGTCGGCGGCGCTGGTGTATTCGCGGCAGTACCTGCTGGATCGCGGGCTGCTGCGCGGCGAGTACCTGGCGCTGCTGCTGTTCGCGCTGCTCGGCATGATGGTGATGATCAGCGCCAACAGTTTTCTCACGGTGTATCTCGGCCTCGAACTGCTGTCGCTGTGCCTGTACGCCATGGTGGCGCTGAACCGGGATTCGGCGGCGTCCACCGAAGCGGCCATGAAGTATTTCGTGCTGGGCGCGCTCGCTTCCGGGATGCTGCTCTACGGCATGTCGATGATCTACGGCGCCACCGGGTCGCTCGACCTGGGCAAGGTGTTCGAGCAGGTCGCCGGCCTGTCGAAGGACTCCACGCAGCACACCTTCCTCGTCTTCGGCCTGGTGTTTATCGTCTCGGGCATCGCCTTCAAGCTGGGCGTGGTGCCGTTCCACATGTGGATCCCGGACGTCTATCACGGCGCGCCCACCGCGGTGACCCTGGTGATCGGCACCGCGCCCAAGCTTGCGGCCTTCGCCATGGCGATGCGGCTGCTGCCGGGCGGGCTGGCGCATCTCGCCGCCGACTGGCAGCAGATGCTGGCGATCCTCGCGGTGATGTCGATGGCGCTGGGCAACATCACCGCGATCGCCCAGACCAACCTGAAGCGCATGCTGGCCTATTCGACCATCGCGCACATGGGCTTCATGCTGCTCGGGCTGCTCTCGGGCATGGTCGGCGGAAACTTCTACAACGCGCCAGACGCCTGGGCCGCGGCCCTGTTCTACACGATGGTGTACGTGCTGATGTCGCTCGGCTCCTTCGGCCTGCTGGTGTTTCTGTCGGGCAAGGGCTTCGAGTGCGAACACCTGGACGACCTGAAAGGCCTGAACAAGCGCAATCCCTGGTACGCCTTCCTCGTCCTGCTGCTGATGTTCTCGCTCGCCGGCGTGCCGCCCACGGTCGGCTTCTACGCCAAGCTGGCGGTGCTTTCGGCGGCGGTCAACGCCGGGCAACTCTGGTTGGCAGTGGTGGCGGTGCTGTTGTCACTGGTGGGGGCCTACTACTACCTGCGCATCGTCAAGCTCATGTACTTCGACGAGCCCAAGGTCGATGCGCCGGTCACCGGCCAGTCATGGGGCCCGCGTGCCTTGCTGAGCGCCAACGGTCTCGCGTTGCTTGTGCTTGGATTGCTGCCGCAGCCCCTGATGTCCCTGTGTTATGTCGCCATCAAGAATCTTTGAGTAAATTCAAGGAAGAGCGGCTTTCCGGCGAGATCGTCTACGCCGGAAAGTTCATCCAGGTGCATCGCGACGAGGTGCGCCTGCCCGACGGCAGCCGGGCGGCGCGCGACTACGTGCGGCACCCCGGTGCGGTCGCCATCGTGGCCCTGACCGACAGCGGCGACGTGGTGCTGGAGCGGCAGTACCGCTACCCCCTGGCACGCGACATGGTCGAGATTCCCGCCGGCAAGCTGGACCCGGGCGAGGGACACCTCGAAACGGCCAGGCGCGAGCTGCTGGAGGAGACCGGCTATGTCGCCGCCAGGTGGACCCGCCTTGGCCTGGTCCACAACGCCATCGGCTATTCCGACGAGGGCATCGAGATCTGGCTGGCGGCCGGGCTCGAGAAGCGCGAGGCGAAGCTGGACGAGGGCGAGTTCCTGGAGGTTTTCACGCTGCCCTTCGAGGAGGCGCTCGCCATGGCGCAGGATGGGCGCCTGACGGACGTGAAGACGATCATCGGCCTGTTCTGGGCCAGCACGAAGCGCTAGCCGGGTCTTTTGCCGAAGCGCTTTTCGTATTCCCCGGCCAGGTCGGCGTCGCTCTTGTAGTGCGGCACGCGCAGCAGCATGCGCTTCCACGATTGCAGGCGCCAGTTCGAATCCCGCACTTCGGCGTCCCAGTAGCTCCAGGCGAGCTTCAGGTTGCGCTCCTGGTCCATCTCGAAATACAGCCGGGCGCGCGGACTGGCGAACAGGTAGAGCTTGCCCTCGATGATCTTGAAGACGGAGGCGTCGGCGGCCACGGGCACGGCGTAGGCCATGGACTGGGCGCAGAAGCCGCCGAACTGCGGCGCGTAGCGCTCGGGGTTGGTGATGAACTGCCGCTTGCTCTCTTCGCTGGCGAAGCGGTAGGTGAGGCCGCGGTGGTCGGTCTTGATGTCGGCGCGCCCCGGGACCGGCCTGCCGGCGGTGAAGTAGGCCACGGCATCGTTGCCGCGCAGCAACAGTTTGTCGTCGCTGCCTTCGGAAATGACGTTGGCCGCGCCGCCGCAGCCGCCGAGCAACCCGGCGGCAAGGGTGAAACTAGTTAGCCACAGACGCCCGTGAATCCGCATGCCGTACAGTAATCACAACCGTCCTTGCGGATCAAGGTCGTATTCGAGCATTCCGGGCAGCGCGCGCCCGGCATGATGCGCGCCTGGCCGCGGCCGGCCGTGTCGTCGGGTTGCTGCATCATGCCCATCTGCTGCAGCGGCAGGCCGTCCTCGCCGAGGATGCCGAGCATGGCGTAGCGGTGCAGGATCAGGCGCGCGACGTAGGACACGGTCGACGGGAACGTCTGCTGTTTCTTTGACCCCGGGACGAAAGCCATGAAGTCGCCCAACGGCTCGGGGAAATCGAGCAGCTTGCGCAGCTTCATGCCGATCCACGCGGGATCGAGCACGCGCATGTCGAGCGACAGGATCTTGCACAGGCCGTCGAGCGCGCGCGGGTACTCGCCCGAGAGCCACATCGAGTAGGGACGGGTCACGCCCGCCGGATGGCCTTCCATCGCGGGCAGCGCGATCTCCTTCAGCCCGAGCACGAAATCATCCCCTGTTCTCGGGTTTAGCACATCCACCGTCCAGGACATGGTTCCGTCGGTGCCGGTCTTCGGCTCCTTCAGGCTGAACATGGCGTCAAGCAGCGGGCAGGGCCCGTCGTGAAATACCTTCAGGTCATTCGCCCGGTAACCCACTACCTGGGCAAATGCCGAAACAATCGACGGCATGCGCTTTTTCTCGCCGGTGGGCGGGAAGGGCATGTCGAAGGCATCGTCGCCCGCCGTCTTGGCCAGCGTCTCGAGCTTCAGCTTCAGCCAGCCCGGATCGTTGGCGCGCATGTCCATGGACAGCGTCTTGGCCAGCGCCCCGAGGCCGCGCGGCTGCTCGCTGCCGTTCACCCAGACTTCAAACGCGTGTTTCCTGCCGTTCTCGATGTGGCCGACGAAGACCGCGAACTGCGCGTGCGGGGCCTCGATCATGTAGGTCCAGGCCAGGTTGCCGGCGCTCAGGTCGGGCCGTCCCGGCCAGCGCAGGCTGGCCAGCACCGGTTGCGGCACGGTCTTGATGCGGATGCGCCGGTTGACGTCGTCTTCGACGAAATCCTGCGGTTTCTCCGTCTTTGCGACCGACAGGATCGAGCCCAGCACCTTGTTCGGGCGGTAGGTGGCCAGTCCCTTGAGGCCGGACTTCCAGGCGTGCATGTAGAGGTCCTGGAAATCCTCGTAGGGATAGTCCTCCGGGACGTTCACGGTCTTGGAGATGCTGGTGTCGATGTAGGGGGCGACGGTGGCGACCATCTGCTCGTGCGCGCTGGCGGAGATCTCCAGCGCGGTGACGAAATAGGGGGGCAGGTTCGCCATGTCGCCACCCTGCGCCCGGTATTTGCGCCAGGCGTGGTCCTCGACCGGGAACTCCTTCAGCGTCCCATCCGCCATGCGCTTCTTGCGCGTGTAGACCCAGGAGAAGGGCGGCTCGATGCCGTTCGAGGCGTTGTCGGCGAACGCCAGGCTGATGGTTCCCGTGGGGGCGATCGAGAGCAGGTGGGAGTTTCGAATGCCGGATTTCCGGATTTTTTCCTTCAGCTCGGCCGGCAGCCTGGAAGCAAAATTTCCCCCGGACAAATACAGGTCGCCGTTGAACAGGGGGAACGCGCCACGTTCCTTCGCCAGCTCCACCGACGCCTCGTAGGCCTCGTCGCGCATGGCGGCCGAAATGCGCGCCGCCATGGCGCGGGCTTCTTCCCCGTCGTACCTGAGGCGCAGCATCGCGAGCGCATCGCCCAGCCCCGTAAAGCCGAGGCCGACGCGCCGCTTTGCCATCGCTTCCTTGCGCTGCTGCTCGAGCGGCCAGGCCGTGACCTCGAGCACGTTGTCGAGCATCCGAACCGAGGCATGGACGGTTTCGGAGAATTTCCTGAATTCGAATTTCGCCTCCGCTGAAAAGGCGTTCGCAACAAACCTCGTCAGGTCGATCGAACCCAGGCAGCAACACCCATAGGGAGGCAAAGGCTGCTCGGCGCAGGGGTTGGTCGCCTCGATGGTTTCGCAGTAGTAGAGGTTGTTGTCCCGGTTCATGCGGTCGAGGAACAGCACGCCGGGCTCGGCGTGGTCGTAGGTCGAGCGCATCACCTGGTCCCAGAGGTTCCGGGCATTGATCTTGCGATAGACCCACATGCCGTCGGGGCGCTGATAGGCCTCGCTGCTCGGCCAGGGTTTTGATTTATGGATTAACTCGAATTCCCTGTTTCCCTCAATGGCCTTCATGAACTCGTCGGTGACGCCGATCGAGATGTTGAAGTTGGCGAGGTCGCCCTTGTCCTTGGCGTGGATGAAATCCTCGATGTCGGGATGGTCGCAGCGCAGCACGCCCATTTGCGCGCCGCGGCGCGCGCCCGCCGACTCGACCGTCTCGCAGGAGCGGTCGAAGACGCGCATGTACGACACCGGGCCGCTGGCGCGCGACTGCGTGCCCTTGACCTCGGCGCCCTTGGGGCGGATGGAGGAGAAGTCGTACCCCACGCCGCCGCCGCGCCGCATGGTTTCCGCCGCTTCGGAAAGCGCCGTGTAGATGCCGGGCCTGCCGTCCACGACTTCCGAGATGGAGTCGCCGACCGGCTGCACGAAGCAGTTGATGAGGGTCGCCTGCAGCGCGACGCCGGCGGCCGAGTTGATGCGCCCGGCCGGGATGAAGCCGTCCGCCAGCGCCTTCGCGAAGCGCTTCTCCCACTTTGCCCGGTCGCCCTCGGCCTCCACCTGCGCCAGGGCCCGCGCCACGCGCGCGCGCACAGGCTCGATCGAGGTTTCCCCGCCCTTGGCGTACTTCTCGATCAGCGCCTCGCGGCAGATCTCCTGGTCGGCGAGGGCGGCGGGGGATTTGTTAAGGGAAAGGGCCTGATCTGTCATGATTTTTAGCGTCTCACATCAAGTATCTGTTGTATGTAACTGAGTCTATAGCGGTTTTTAAACCGTGCAAGCCACTAATTGTGGGGCCCGGGAGCGCCTCGGCCCGAGGGCCGGTTATTCAAATCTTCCAAAGACTTGGATGATTCTGGCGCTGCAGCGTGCCCCTTGGGGCCGCGCGGCGCACTTTCCTACCGGTAGGGGTAGGCGCGGGCGAACGTGTATAAGAATACAGTATCAGCGCGGTCCGGAATAGCTGATTCGATAGATCATCCCCGCACTGTCATCCGAAACCGCCAGCGATCCGTCGGGCAGGATTTCGAGGTCCACGGGCCGGCCCCAGGCCGATTCGCCCTGGAGCCATCCCTGGGCGAAGGGTTGGTACGCAACGACTTTGTTGCCTTCGATTTTTGCGATGGAAATTCGATAGCCGCTTCTCTTCGAGCGATTCCACGAGCCGTGTTCGGCGATGAAGATCTGGTTGCGGTACTCGGCCGGGAACATCGATCCCGTGTAGAAGCGCATGCCGAGCGCCGCGACATGCGGCCCGAGTTTCTGCGCCGGCGGCTGGAACTCGGCGCCGGAATTGTCACAGCGGCGGCTGCGGCCGAACTCCGGGTCGGGCAGGTCGCCCTGGTGGCAGTGCGGGAAGCCGAAATGCAGGCCGGCGCGTGGCGCGTGGTTGAGTTCGTCGGCCGGCAGCTCGTCGCCCAGCCAGTCGCGGCCGTTGTCGGTGAACCAGAGCTCGCGCGTCTGCGGGTGCCAGTCGAAACCAACCGTATTTCGCACGCCCCTGCTGTGGACTTCAAAGGCTTTTGTTTTCAGGTCCAGCGCCCCGATCAAGGCATATCCATTGCGATCGCAGACGTTGCACGGCGCGCCGATGGGAATGTAGAGCTTGCCGTCGGGCGCGAAACGGATGAACTTCCAGCCGTGATGCACGTCGCCGGGCAGCTTGTCGTAAACGACTTCCGGCTTTGAATTTCCCGCCTCCGCGTTTTCAATTTTCAGGATGCGGGAAACTTCTCCGATGTAAAGGGCGCCATCCCGGAAGGCGACGCCGTTGGGCATCGAAAGGCCCTCGGCGACTTTCGACACCTTGCCGCCGGGAGCTACCGCGTGTACCGCGCCGCCCGAGCGGCTGCCGACGAACAGGGTGCCTTTCGCGCCCAGTGCGAGCGAGCGGGCATTTGGCACCGGGGCGAGGATCTCGATGCGAAAACCGGGAGGAAGCTGGATCCGCTCGAGGGGCGGACCCTGTGAAAAAGCACACGCCGCCGCGCTGGACAGCAGCGCGGCGACACCGAAGGACCGCACCGCATGAGGCGGCGCGGCCGACTGCAGCCTCACGCCGGCTTGGGCACCGCGGCGGGCTCGGCGCCGGACCGCATCTGCTGGCGCGCGGTCTTGAGGATGTCCGCCACTTCGGAGTGCCCGAGCCTGAGCGCGAGTTCCACCGGCGTGTCGCCGTCCTTCGTGGTGACCGTCGGATCGGCGCCGTTCCTGAGCAGCAGCTCGACCATGCGGCCGTTGCCCTTCATCGCGGCGTAGGCGAGGGCGGTATAGCCGTTTTCGTGCTGCACGTTGGGGTCGAAATTCATCTGCAGCACCTTCTGCGCGTAGACCAGGTTGCTCTTCTCGATGCCGTAGAACAGCGCGCGCACGCCTTCCGGGCTCTTTTCCTTGGGCTTTTCTTCCAGCCCGGTGGGCATCAGGTGCACGAAGTAGTTGATCAGCTGGATGCCGACCATCGCCACGAGCGCCAGGACCAGGGGGATCTTGGAGATGTTGACGTAGTCGGCGAGCTGCTGGTCGAGGTTGGCGCCGAGGATCAGCAGCACCACGGCGAGGAAGAAGAAGAACTTCAGGTAGAAGAACAGGCCGAGGATGATGCCGCAGCCGAGCACCCCCAGCAGGTAGTTGCGGTTGATGCCGTAGTCCTCGAGGATCTCGTGCGGCATCTGGGCGAGGATCGCGGCCATCGCGATCAGGCCGAACAGCGCCACCTCGCGCACCCGCATGCGGGTCAGCAGGTCGTCTTTTTCAATCGATTTTTGTAGCGCCATGTACATCTCCCCTGAGTGCCGTCCGGGCTCTTCTGGCCCGCACCCCGGATTGTCGTAGAATTTGGGGCCATGTCCAAGGCTTTCGTGCGCGAGTCCGAGGACGACGGCGAGGCCCCGGAACTCCAGCCCAGCCCGCCCCCGGCAAAAAACTACATTTCGCCCGCGGGGTACGCGCGCCTGAAGGCAGAGCTCAAGGCGCTGGTCGAGCTCGAGCGGCCCGAGGTCGTGCGCACCGTGTCCTGGGCGGCCAAGAATGGCGACCGCTCGGAGAACGGCGACTACCTCTACGGCAAGAAGCGCCTGCGCGAGATCGACCGCCGGGTGCGCTTCCTGATCAAGCGGCTCGAGGCGGCCGAAGTGGTGGATTCGGCAGGCCGCGACAGCGACCAGGTGTTTTTCGGCGCATCCGTGAAACTGAGGGACAAGACGATCACGATCGTCGGCATCGACGAAACCGACACATCGAAGCACCGCGTTTCCTGGATCTCGCCGGTCGCGAAGGCGCTGATCAAGGCGCGCGAGGGCGACAAGGTGATTCTCTGGACCCCCGGCGGCGTCGAGGAACTTGAAATCCTCGAAGTCAGCTACGATCCCATCGATTAGAGTCATGTGAAGGAGAGGCACGGATGAGCATTGCGAAGGAATTCCGCGAATTCGCGGTCAAGGGCAACGTCATGGACCTCGCCGTGGGCGTGATCATCGGCGCGGCCTTCGGCAAGATCGTCGCCTCCGTGGTGGAGGACGTGGTGATGCCGCTGATCGGCACGCTGATGGGCGGCCTCGACTTCAGCGGCCTCGCCGTCAAGATCGGTTCGGCCACGCTGAAGTACGGAAAATTCCTCCAGACCTGCCTCGATTTCCTGATCATCGCCGTGGCGGTGTTCCTGCTCGTCAAGCTGATCAACCGCCTGAAGCGGGAAGAGGAAAAAGCGGCGCCCGTTGTGGTACCTGCTGCGCCCCGGCAGGAAGTGCTGCTGGAAGAAATCCGCGACCTGTTGAAGAAAAAATAATCGGGCTCTGACCCCGATTTACTTGAAGTCGCCGGCTTTCAGGATGGAAAGCTTTTTCGGATCGATGTGCCGGCGCAGGGCATCGCGGATCTGAGCGGGCGTCGCCGCCGCGAGGCGTTTCTCGAAATCGATGTCCCAGGCGAAGGTACGCCCGACGTACAGGTAGTTCGCGAGGCGCGCGGCGATGCCGCCATCCTGCGAGCGGGCCAGCAGGCGCGCCTCGAGGTAGCTCCTTTTCGCGGCCTCGACCTCGGCGTCGGTGAAGCCCTTGTCCAGCGCAAGCGCCAGCTCCTCGCGGATGGCGTTCTCGACCTTCTCCCGGTTCTGCGGCGCGTAGATGGACGACAGGCCGAAACTGCCTGCCGCATCCAGCTGGCTGGCGTTGAAGCGGCTGTAGGTGCTGTACGAGAGGCCTTCCTTCTCGCGCACGCGCGCGGGCAGCCTCGCGCTGGAGGTGCCGCCCAGCAGGTAGTTGCCGAGGACCAGCGCCGGGAAGTCCGGATGGTCGTCGCGCAGCGCCAGGTTGAGGCCGGCGCGCAGCACCGCGTTGGCCTTGTCCGGCGTGGCCACGGTCTGCTCGAGCGCCGGACGCTCGAAGTGGCGCTCCGGGATGCGCGCGTAGGGCGCGGGATTCTTCCAGCCGCCGAACAGCTCCTCGACCAGTTTGGCGAGCGCGTCGGGGTCGAAGTCGCCGACCGCGACGAACTGCGCGCCGCTGGCGCCGACCAGGTCGCTGTAGCAGCGTTTCGCATCCTCGAGCGTGGCGGCCTTGAGGCTCACCATGCGCTCTTCCATGGATTCCGGATAGTTCCAGTGGCCGCGCGGGTAGGGATTCAGGTGGCGCGCGAGGCGCTCGCCCGCGATTGCCCCGGGTTCGCCGCGCTGCGATTCGGTGCCGGTCAGTGCGGCGCGCTTGAGTTCCTCGTACTCCGAGGCCGGGAACGCGGGTTCCCGCAGCACCTCGGCCACCAGGCGCAGCGTGTCGTCGAGCTGCGGGCGGCGCACGCTGATGGAGGCGCCCTCCATGCCGGCGGACACGCTCGCCTTGAGCTTGTCGAAGGCGTCGCGCAGTTCCGCGCGCGTGTGCTTGCGCGAGCCGCGCATCAGCATGCCGCTGGCGAGGCCGCAGGAGGGGCCGCGGTTCGACCTTGATTTCTCGTCGCCCCAGTACATTGAGAGCGTCGCCACGACGTTGCCGCCGCGCGTTTTCTTCGGCAGCAGCGCGACCTTGATGCCATTGGAGAGCGTGCGGCGTATCACGCGCTTCTCGATGTTCTGCGGCGAAGGCTCGAATGCCTCTCCAACGTCCACCGATTCGCTGCTGCGGTAGGCGTCCAGCGCGGCGCGCATGTCCGGCGCCGGCGGTATCGCGGCGCGGTCGGGCTTCTCCGTCGGCAGGAACATCCCCAGCACGCGGTTGGCGGGCTTGAGGTAGGCGTCCGCCGCCCGCTGCACGTCGGCCGTGGTGACCTGGCGCAGGCGGTCGCGGTAGAGGTAGAACAGGCGCCAGTCGCCCATCGAGGCGAATTCCGGCAGGTAGCGCCATAGCGTGGCCGAATCGAGCTGGATCTTCTCGACGTCGTTCAGCAGCGTGGTGCGCGCGCGCTCGACTTCGACATCCGTGATCGGTGCGCGGCCGGGGCCTTCCACCGCCGCGAGCAACGCGTCGCGTGCAGGTTCGATCGCGCCGGCCTTGGGTACTTCGGCGCCGAAACTGGCGTAGCCAGGGTCGCGCAGCATGCGCTCATAGCCCCAGGCAGAGGTGGCGATGCCTTTTTGCACGAGCGCGCGGTGCAGGCGCCCGGTCGCGGGCGTGCCCAGCACCTGCGTCAGCACATCCACTGCCGGATAGCCGGGATCTCCGGCCGCGGGTATGCGGTACATGGCGGAGACGATCTGCACGTCGCCGACGCGCCGCAGCGTCACCGAGCGCTCGCCGTCCTGCGTCGGCTCGCTGGTGTAGAGCGCGGGGATCGCGCGGGTCGCGCGCGGGATCGAGCCGAAATGCTTCGCGACCAGCGCCAGCGCGCCCGCTTCGTCGAACTTGCCGCCGATGGTGAGCAGCGCGTTGTCCGGCTGGTACCAGGTGCGGTAGAAGGCCTGCAGGCGCTCGATCGGCACGGACTCGATGTCCGAGCGCAGGCCGATGTTCGGGAAACCGTAGTTGTGCGCGGAAAACAGCACGCGCGACATGCGCTGCGAGAGCACGCCGTGGGCGCTGTTCTCGCCCATCTCGAATTCGTTGCGCACCACCGTCATCTCGCTCTCGAGGTCGACCTTGCGCACCAGCGAATTGACCATGCGGTCGGCCTCCATGCCGAGCGCCCAGTCGAGGTTCTCCATGCTGGCCGAGAGCGTCTCGAAGTAGTTGGTGCGGTCGTTCGAGGTGGTGCCGTTGAAGCGCGCGCCGCGCTTCGCCAGCTCGTCCTTGATGTTGCCCATCTTCGAGGTGCCCTTGAACAGCATGTGCTCGAGCAGGTGCGCCATTCCCTTTTCGCCGTAGCCCTCGTTGCGCGAGCCGACGAAATACGTCACGTGCACGCCGACCGTGTTGGCGGCGGCGTCGGGCACGGTCAGGATGCGCAGGCCGTTGGCGAGGCGGTATTCGGTGACGCCTTCGATCGTCACCACCTTCTGCGGCATCTCCTGGGCGAAGCCGGGAAGCGGGGCGAAGGTCGCGAACAGCAACAGGAATCCGAGAAGGCGGTTTTTCATTTTTCTTAGAACATCCAGTCGAAGAAGTGCAGGGCGGCCAGCCCGGCGAGGATCGTACCGAAGGTAACCCGGAAGCGCCACGCAATCGCGACGGCGACGATCCCTGCCAGCAGCCGCTCGTTCCCCAGGGCGAGGCTTAGGACACCTTTTTGCAGCATCAGTTCCGGGGCCCAGATCGCCGTCAGCACCGCCGCGGGCACGTAGCGCAGCGCCCGGCGCAGAAGAGGCGGGAGCTGCACCTGCGGCGGCAACAGCAGGAACGAGGCGCGCTGGAAGAACGTCGCGACCGTCATACCGAAAATGGCGAGCCAGATACTCATTTGCTTTTATTCAAAAAATACTCGAATAAAAGACCGGAAACGATCCCCACAATGGCCGCCAGCGCGAGGCCTGAGCGCAGCGGCAGGCCGTGAGCGAGCACTGCCGTGATCCCGGCGCTGACCGCCGCGGCGACCATCGGCTTGTCGCGCAGGAACGGGATCGACATGGCGATGAAGGCGAGCGGGGCGGCGAAATCGAGCTTCCAGGCGCTTGGCAGCTGGTTGCCCAGCAGGATGCCGGCGCCCACCGTGGCCTGCCAGCAGATCCAGATCGGGATGGAAAGGCCGAGGAAGTAGTCGAACTTGCCGTGCGCCGCCGGATGCGGGCCGAAGCGCTGCATGAAGAGCGCGTAGGGGTTGTCCACCAGCGCGTAGGAAACCCAAAGGCGCTGGCGCAGCGGCTCGCCCGCGAAGTAGGGGCGGATCGAGGCGCTGTACATCAGCAGGCGCAGATTGACGATGAACGCCGCGGCCACGACGATCAGCGCCGGCGCGCCTTCTGCAATCAGTTGTGTTGCGGCGAGCATCGAGGCCCCGGCGTAAACCAGGATCGACATCGCCATGGCTTCCAGCGGCGGAATGCCCCCCGCCGCCATCGCCACCCCCGTGACCAGGCCGAACGGCCCGACCGCTATGAGGAGCGGCAGGCTCGCGCGTAGTCCTGCTTTGAATTCAGTACGCGCGAGCTGCAACTGCTGTTTTTATCCCCGCCCGTGATGGCCGCGGCCGTGCTTTTCACGCTGGTCGCCCAGGCACTTGCCCAGCTCGTCGCCGCGCTTGCCGTTGCAGGCCTCGTGCGCCTTCTGACGCATTTCCAGGCGCTGCGCGTGCTTCTGCTGGTGCTGGGCCTTCATGCAGCCCGTGAGGTCTTCCCCGCGCTTGCCACTGCAAGCTTCATGCATCTTCTGGCGGTCTTCCGAACGCTTTGCATGGTGCTCGCCGCGCTTCTTGGCGTGCTCGAAGCACTGCTTCGGATCGGACGCCTTGGAGCACATCTGCTCCGTCATGCAGGCGCGGCGGTCCGACTTGTCCTTGCAGGCCTCGCGCGCGGCCTTCATGCCCTCGCGCATCTTGCCGTGGTCTGCGCCGTGCGACATCCCGCCGGGCGGCGTCATCTGCGCCTGGGCGAACCCTGCCGTCAGCGCAAACGACGCGGCGGCCAGTACGGTTGCGAATCTGTTCATCTCAATCCCCAATTCGGTTAAGTGACGGGCTGAGGCTACAGTTCCGCCCTGTAGCAGGCTGTGAGCATTTGTATCAGTATGTAACCTGCCGCACTTAGGCCGACCGGGTCTATGCCTGCTTCAGCATCGTGGCGCCGTCGGAGACCTCGAATTTGCCCGGTCCCTCGAGGTTGATCGACTTGACCGTGCCGTCGTCCACCAGCATCGAAAAGCGGTTCATGCGCATGCCCATGCCGCGGGCGTTCAGGTCCAGTTCCAGGCCCATCGCCTTGGCCCAGGCCGCGCTGCCATCGGCGAGGAAGCGGATCTTGCCCATCGCCTTCTGGTCCTTGCCCCAGTGCGCCATCACGAACGCGTCGTTCACCGCCACGCACCAGACCTCGCTCACGCCCTTGGCCTTCAGCGCGTCCAGGTTCTGCAGGTAGGAGGGCACGTGCTTGGCCGAGCAGGTCGGGGTGTACGCACCCGGCAGGCCGAAAATCGCGATCTTCTTGCCCTTCGTTGCTTCCGCCACGTTGACTTCCTTCGGCCCCATCGCGCAATGCGTCGCCGAATCGAATTCCGTGGATTCCATCAGCTTGCCGTCGGGCAGCTTGTCGCCGGCCTTGATTGTCATCGTCTGTCTCCGTTGTGCGTTTCTAGGGGGATGCGAATGATAGCCCAGCCCTGTCTTTCCAAGCTATGCCAAAAGGTCCAAAACCGGCTCGGGGAAATGGGTATCCCGTGAGCCCGACGATCTTCCGTCAGGATGGGTTCCGGTTTTTCTTCTTTTCCCGCGAAGAACCGCGCCTCCACGTCCATGTGCACTGCGCGGACGGGGAGGCCAAATTCTGGCTTGAGCCCACCCTCAAGCTGGCGCAGAATTACCGCCTTAGCGACCGTCAGTTGCGGGCGGTCGAGGAACTGATCAGGACACACGAAAATGAGATCCGCGCAGCCTGGCAAGCGCACTTCGGACGTTGAAGTCACCAACGTCTCCGAACACGGATTCTGGCTCCTGCTGGAAACCGAGGAACTCTTTTTGTCCTTCGCCGACTTCCCCTGGTTCAAGGATGTTCCCATCGCCAGACTCGCGAACGTCGAGCGTCCCCAACCGCACCACCTTTACTGGCCTGACCTCGACATAGATCTGGCCGTTGAATCGATCCGAGACCCAGCCAAGTTTCCTCTGGTCGCCAAGCACAGCTGATTGAACCCTCCGGCCGCCCAGCCTGAGAAGCACGACGGGAAGGCCGGCTCGCACCCGGAATTCAACACCGCCGAGCTGATCAAGCCGCCCCGCAAGCTCGACTGGCGGATCATGGCGCCGATCTGGATCCTCCTGATCACGCTCCTGGTCGTGGGCTACTACCGCCACTGGGACGCCCGCGTTGTCGGCGGCGGCGCGCTCATCATCGCGATCCTCTCCAACGCCCTGGCATGGCTCGTCGCCCTGGTGGCGATGGTTCCCCTCGTCGGCCCGCTGATCGTCAAGATCCTCGCCTTGCCCTTCATCTGGCTGCTGAACGCCATCGGATATTTCGTCGCGATGCTTGCCATGCGCCGCGGCTACACCAAGGACGTCCTGACCTATCGCGGCTTGACGGTTGCGCTGCTCATCGGAATCGTCATTGGCTACGTTGCAGGGCACTTTGTGTGAAGTGAACGCAAACAGTGTGCGCAACCCAACTACGGCTTCACATCTGCGGGTACGGCACCGGTCCTGATCCACGACCGCATTGCCAGTACGGTTTCTTTTTCCACGCCGACGAAGCCATGCGCCGTGCGCGCCATGCAGGCATCGCCGCTGGAGGGCCCGCCGCCGCGCACCGTGACCAGGGGCGTTCCGCTGCGTTGTGCCAGCGCCTTCGCCGTCCTGTAGGCCGTGTACTCGCAGGGATCGTCTTCGTGGTGCACCCACAGCAGCGGCGCGCGCAGGCGGCTGAAATCCACGTCCGACAGGCCGGGGCCGACTCGGCCCGCGCGCACCACCGACGCAGTCAGGATCACGCGCTTTGCCATTTCCGGATTCATTCGTCCGGCATGAAACGCGCTCACCGAACCCTCGCTGGTGCCGACGAACGTCCAGTCTTCGATGCCGTAGCGCCGCCCGACCTCCGCCAGCAGCGCCGCCACATCGGCGCCGTAGCGCGGCGTTTCCCGGAACGACTGCCGGAACGTGGACCACTGGTCCGACGGCGCATCCACCACCACGACCAGCGTGTCCGGGTCGAGCCACTGGCGGCGCGAACGCACCAGGAAATTTCCGCCCAGGTCGAAGCGGAGCTTTCCGTCTTCCTCCCGCAATCGCATGATTCCCGGATACCCCGGAAACAGCACCACGCCGTACTTGAACCCCTTTGCGCCCTCGAGATGCGTGACCAGCCCCGCGACCGTGTAGCCGTCGCGCTTGACGGTCACTAGCTGGTTCGCGTGCTCGAAATTCGGGTCGGCCGCCGCGACCTGCGCTCGCGCCACCGGACTCACGACAACGGCCAGCGCGAGAAGCGCAACGGACCACGAGATGGTTTTCATTGCAGGAAATGGCGGTAGACCGCGCGCGCAACCTCCGCGATCGCGCGCTCATCCGCCTCCAGAGATTGGCCCGATTCCTTGATCTGAACCGTAACGACAACATGCCCAGCCTTGCCGGGGAGGGTGATGATCCCCGCGTCGTTCGTGATCAGGCGGCTCAACGTCCCGGTCTTGTGCGCAACCTTTGTCCCCGCCGGCACCCCCGCCGGCAGCCGCCCCTTGCCGGTCCTGCAGCGATGCATGATGTCGAGCAGGGCCTTGGTGTATTTCTGCTCCAGCGTCTCGCCGTTCCAGATCTTCGTCAGCATCACCACAAGCGCCTCCGGCGTCGCCGTGTCCTTCCCATCCTTCATGAACGCGGCGATCCCTCCCATGCGCCGCGAGCGCGGCAGTCCCCGAATCATTCCATCCATTTCCGCCGCCGTAGGCCCGACATCAGCCGGCAACTCGCCGAATCCCAGCGCGGCAGCCTGGAGATGACCCGTCGTGCGGTCCACGGAGATGCCTTCCAATCCGAGCTTCTGCAAACGCTCCTTGACGGCACGTACGCCGCCGGCCTCGCGCAGCAGATAGTCGGTAGCAGTGGCATCGCTGTCGATCATCATCCGCTCAAGCAACTCGCGGATCGTGATCCGCTTCGGCTCCACAAAATTCTTCACCAGCTGACTGCTGCCGGGGCGAAGGTCGCCTGCCCGTAGCTCGACCACCTTCTCGAGATCGACACGGACATCCCCGGCCATCGCAAGCAGCTGAATCGCGACAGGTACCTTGAATACGCTTGCCATCGGGAACCGCACACCGCGGTTGACATAGAACTCGCGTCCGGATTCGAGGTGGCGCACGCCAATCCCGACACTGCCGCCGGCCGAAGCGGCAATGCGCTCGAGTTCGGGTTGAAGATCGGTAGATTGGGCGTTCGCCAGAGTGGCGGCGCCGAAGAATACGAGCGAAAGGGCTAGCTTTAGGTTTGGCACTTGAAATCCAAGGGTCTATTCTGTCTAAGATACGGCCTGTTTGGGGAGCTATAGCCGCACATGTTCGAACAAGCCTTCAAAAACATCGACGACGTCCTCTGGAAAGAGGCCGGCTGCACCACTGAGCTCGACTACACGGAACAGACCTCCTGGCTGCTGTTCCTGAAGTACCTCGACGGGCTGGAGCAGGACAAGGCCGACGAAGCCAAACTCGAAGGCAAGAAGTACAACTACATCCTCGACAAGGCGTACCGCTGGGAAAGCTGGGCCGCGCCCAAGGGCAAGGACGGCAAGATCGACCACAACGTCGCCCAGTCCGGCGACGATCTCCTTGATTTCGTCAACAGGAAGCTCTTTCCCTACCTGATCGCCTTCAAGCGGAAGGCGGAGGGCCCGGACACCATTGAATACAAGATCGGCGAGATCTTTGCGGAGATCAAGAACAAGATCACCAGCGGCTACAACCTGCGCGAGATCATCGACCGCATCGACGAACTGCGCTTCCGCTCGCAGACCGAAAAGCACGAGCTGTCGCATCTCTACGAAGCCAAGATCCGGAACATGGGCAACGCCGGGCGCAACGGCGGCGAGTACTACACCCCGCGCCCGCTCATCCGCGCCATCGTGCAGGTCGTGGCGCCCAAGATCGGCGAACGCATCTACGACGGCGCAGTTGGGTCAGCCGGCTTCCTCTGCGAGTCATTCGAGTTCCTGAAGGCGAAGAAGGGCCTGACCACCAAAGACCTCACCACCCTCCAGACCCGCACCTTCTACGGCAAGGAAAAGAAATCCCTCGCCTACGTCATCGGGATCATGAACATGATCCTGCACGGCATCGAAGCGCCGAACATCATTCACACCAACACCCTCACCGAGAACCTGGCCGACATCCAGGAAAAGGACCGCTACGACATCGTCCTCGCCAACCCGCCCTTCGGCGGCAAGGAGCGCAAGGAAGTGCAGCAGAACTTCCCCATCCGCACTGGCGAGACCGCATTCCTCTTTCTCCAGCACTTCATCAAGATCCTCAAGGCCGGCGGCCGCGGCGGCGTCGTCATCAAGAACACCTTCCTCTCCAACTCCGACAACGCCTCGGTGAGCCTGCGCAAGAAGCTCCTCGAAGAATGCAACCTCCACACCGTGCTGGATTGCCCCGGCGGCACCTTCATCGGCGCGGGTGTGAAGACCGTGGTGCTCTTCTTCGAGAAAGGCACCAAGACCCGCAAAGTCTGGTTCTACCAGCTCGACCCCGGCCGCAACATGGGCAAGACAAATCCCCTCAACGACGCCGACCTCGCTGAATTCATCGCATCGCAAAAAACCAAAGCCGACTCGCCTAAGAGCTGGAGCGTGGACGCAAAGGACATCGACCCCAAGACCTTAGACCTCTCTGTGAAGAACCCCAATGGTGGTGAAGAAATCACCCACCGCAGCCCCGAAATCATTATGAAAGAAATCGCCGCGCTGGACGCCGAGAGCGCGGAAGTTTTGGGGAGCATCAAAGCGTTGCTATGAATAGAGAGTGGCAGACAAGAACGTTGGGCGAAGTATGTGACGTTGTGAATGGCGGCACACCGAAGACTGGCGAGCCCAGTTACTGGGACGGAGACCATCGGTGGATTACGCCTGCCGAAATGGGAAAACGCCTCAACCCATACGTCAGCGACACCGAACGGAAGATTACAGACCTGGGTTTGCGAGACAGTTCGGCGCGGATGCTGCCGCCAAACTCAGTAATTCTTTCGTCCCGCGCGCCAATCGGCCACCTAGTAATCAACACCGAGCCGATGGGGACGAACCAAGGCTGCAAAGGTCTAGTTCCTCGGAGTCAGATCGAACACAAGTTTCTCTACTTCTACCTCAGTAGCATTGTTGATTTGTTGAACTCGCTTGGGACAGGCGCGACATTTAAAGAGTTGTCGGGTGGCAAGCTCAAGGAAGTCGCCATTCCTGTTCCTCCGCTTGCCGAACAGCGGCGGATCGTCGGCCTGCTCGACGAAGCGTTTGACGGCCTTGCCACCGCCAAATCCCACGCGGAAAGGAACCTCGAAAACGCCCACGCACTCTTCGAAAGCCACCTCCAATCCGTCTTCACCCGGCGGGGCCAGAGATGGGTGGAGAAGCCACTTTCAGAGGTGTGCATGTTCGTAAATGGTCGAGCCTACAAAAAGCATGAAATGCTTGAGAAAGGGAAGTATCTACTGCTTCGCGTGGGCAATTTCTTCACTAACAAAGATTGGTATTACTCGGACCTTGAGTTGGAACCAGACAAGTATTGCGACACAGGCGATTTGCTTTACGCGTGGTCCGCTTCTTTTGGGCCCCGAATCTGGGATGGTGGTAAAGCCATTTACCACTACCATATTTGGAAGGTGCTCCCGAAGGCGGCTATTGTTGAGAAGCGATTCTTGTTGTACCTGCTCGAATGGGATGTGGAGCAGATCAAGCAGGCCCACGGCACAGGAACGACAATGATGCACGTGGGCAAAGGCTCGATGGAGGGTCGCATTGTCCCCATTCCGCCGCTGAAAGAGCAATCAAGCATAGTTGCAGTGCTTGATGAGTTGACCGACGAGACCCAACGACTCGCATCCGTCTACCAACGCAAGCTTGCTGCGTTGGAAGCGCTGAAGAAGTCGCTACTGCACGAAGCCTTTTCCGGCCGGCTTTAGGGCGGTGACTTCGGCGGCCTGCCATAGACATGCCATATATTGGCACGATCATGCTAGAATCTAGCATATGTCAATTGCCGCGGCCCTTTTTTCGGATAGCCAGACTCGCGTCCTTCGCTGGCTTTTCGGCCAGCCGGAGCGCGGCTTTCATTTGAACGAATTGCTGCGGCTGACGGGATTGGGAAGCGCGTCGCTGCAGCGGGAGTTGAACAAGCTGGTCGATGCGGGGCTCGTCCGCTCCGAGAGAGTGGGGAACATGCGTACGTTCCAGGCCAACGCAGAGAGTCCGGTTTATGCAGAACTGATCGGGCTGGTGCGTAAGACGCTTGGGGCGCAGCCTGCGCTGCGGGAGGCGCTGCGACCTTTGGCCAAGAACGTGGAGGCCGCGTGGATCTACGGCTCCGTGGCCAAAGGAACGGATTCGGCCAGGAGCGACATCGATGTCATGCTCGTCGGGAAGGATCTGACGCTGCATCGCGTGCTTAAATTGCTGATCCCGCAGGAGACGCAGTTGGGCAGGAAGATCAATCCCACGATACTCACGCCGGCTGAGTTCAAGCGGCGCCTGGCTGAGCCGGATTCGTTCGTGAATCGCGTTATGGCGCAGCCTGTTCTTTCGCTAATTGGAGATGTTCCCGGCCGTGCGCGAGCTAGATAACCTCGTCCGCGTCGGCAAGCTCAAGGCGGAGCCGCGCAATGACGCGGAAATCGGACGCCTGCTGGCCATGGCACGGACGCATCTTGCCGATGCACGGGTGGCCGGTGCGTCCCGCGAGGGCCGCTTCATCAGCGCCTATAGCGCGGCGCACGCGTCAGCGCTGGCAGCCCTGCGCTGGCACGGTTACCGGAGCGACAAGCGCTTCATGGTCTTCCAGTGCCTCCCGCACACGTTGAATTGGCCCGCGGCGCGCTGGCGCGTGCTGGACGCGGCGCACCAGAAGCGCAATCTGGGCGAGTACGAAGGCCTCTTGGAGGTGGAGGAACCCGGCGTCGCGGAGCTTTACGCCCTCTCGGAGGCGCTGATTGCCGATGTCGGCCGACTGGTGCAGTCTCCGCAGCCGAAATGAACGAAGCCGAGACCCGAGCCGAGCATATCGATCCCGCACTCAAGGCGGCGGGCTGGGGCGTCGTCGAGGGCAGTCGCATCCGCAGGGAATACCCGATCACGCTGGGCCGCATCGAGGGCCACGGCAAGCGCGGAAGGGCGCTGACCGCCGACTACGTGCTGGAGTACCGCAACACCAAGCTGGCGGTGGTCGAGGCCAAGGCGTGGGAAGAAGCGGTGAGCGAAGGGGTGGGGCAGGCAAAGAACTACGCCGGCAAGCTCGCCGTCCGCTACACCTACTCGACAAACGGCAAAGGCATCTATGCCGTCGACATGCAGACCGGCACGGAAGGGGAGGTGCCGCGCTATCCCTCGCCGGAAGAGCTCTGGAACCTGACCTTCGCGAAGGCCAATGCCTGGCGCGACCGCTTCGCCGGGGTGCCGTTCGAAGACAAGGGCGGCTCGCACCCCAGCCGCTACTACCAGGACATCGCTGTTGAACGGGTGATGGAGGCGATTTCGGCGGGCAGGGACCGCATCCTGCTCACGCTCGCCACCGGCACAGGGAAGACTTTCATCGCGTTTCAGATCGCGTGGAAGCTCTTCCACAGCCGCTGGAACCTGGGCCGGGAGCCGACGCGCCGGCCCCGCATCCTGTTCCTGGCGGATCGAAATATTCTGGCCAATCAGGCATTTATCGCGTTCTCGGCCTTCTCCGAGGATGCGCTGGTGCGGATCGAGCCCGAAGACATCCGCAAGAAGGGCAAGGTCCCGAAGAACGGCAGCCTGTTCTTCACCATCTTCCAGACCTTCATGAGCGGGCCGCCGAAGGATGGGAAGCCGTCGCCGTATTTCGGCGAGTACCCGCCGGATTTCTTTGACTTCATCGTCATCGACGAGTGCCACCGTGGCGGCGCGAGCGACGAGAGCAACTGGCGCGGCATCCTCGACTACTTCGCGCCGGCCGTGCAGCTCGGCCTCACGGCCACGCCCAAGCGGCAGGACAACGTGGACACCTACGCCTACTTCGGCGACCCGGTCTATACGTACTCGCTCAAGGACGGCATCAACGATGGCTTCCTGACGCCGTTCAAGGTGAAGCAGATCTCCACGACCCTCGACGACTACGTCTACACCCCGGACGACGTGCTGATCGAGGGCGAAGTGGAGAAGGGGAAGCGGTACACCGAAGGCGATTTCAACAAGATCATCGAGATCAAGGAACGCGAAGCGAACCGGGTCAGGATTTTCATGGATCAGATCAACCAGAACGAAAAGACACTGGTGTTCTGCGCCACGCAGGCCCACGCGCTTGCGGTACGCGACCTCGTCAACCAGATGAAGGCGAGCAAGGATCCGCACTACTGCGAGCGGGTCACAGCGGACGACGGGGCGCTGGGCGACCAGCATCTGCGCGACTTCCAGGACTCCGAGAAGACGATCCCGACGATCCTGACCACGTCGCAGAAGCTCTCGACCGGCGTGGACGCGCGCAACATCCGCAATATCGTGCTGATGAGGCCGATCAACTCGATGATCGAGTTCAAGCAGATCATCGGCCGCGGCACGCGCCTCCACGATGGCAAGGACTACTTCACCATCTACGACTTCGTGAAGGCGCACCACCACTTCAACGACCCGGAGTGGGATGGGGAGCCGATCGACAACACAGCCACGACTTCAAAAGGCCCGGAACACGCAACTCCAAAAACAAAGGAGCCGGACGGCGACTACACGGCAAGGAAGCCCAAGGCTCGCATCAAGCTGGCGGACGGGAAGGCCCGCACGATCCAGCACATGATGATGACGACGTTCTGGCACCCGGACGGCACGCCGATGTCGGCGCAGCAGTTCATGGAAATGCTGTTCGGCAAGCTGCCCGAGTTCTTCAAGAACGAAGCCGAACTGCGCACCCTGTGGAGCGCCCCGGATACGCGGTCAAAGCTGTTGCAAGGTCTGGCGGAAAAAGGGTTCGGCAGGGACCAGCTGGCCGAGATGCAGAAGATCATCGATGCGGAGAGAAGCGATCTCTTTGATGTATTGGCTCACGTCGCCTACGCGCTGCCCACACTCACGCGCGAAGAGCGGGCGCAGAAAGCGAAGATCGTTATCAGTACCCACTTCAACACCAAGCAGCAGGTCTTCCTCGATTTCGTACTGTCCCAGTACGTGAAGGTCGGCGTAGACGAACTCGCCCAGGAGAAGCTCTCGCCGCTGCTGAAGCTCAAGTACAACAACGCGATTGCCGATGCAGTCGCCGACCTGGGGAGGCCGGAAGAGATAGGCAAGGTCTTCGCCGGATTTCAAAAGTACCTGTATCAACATCAAGCCGCGGCGTAGCGAGAGCGCGGATGGCGGAAGGCAAGTGGTACAACGGCTACAGCGCAGGAGAGCGGGACTACAAGTTCAAGGTCATGAAGTCCCGGATCGCGAAGGGCGAGCTTCCTCGGGCGTCAGGCCCATGCATGCTCTGCGGCGATCCAGATGTGGCCGTCGAGTACCACGACGAAGACTACGGCGAGCCGTTCATCTGGGGACCTCCAGCCTTGCTTTCACTTTGCCGGCACTGCCACAGGGACAAGCTGCACAAACGCTTTTGGCGTCATTCGGCATGGAAGGTATACCTCGCGCATGTTCGGCGCGGCGGGTACGCGCGCGACTTGAAGGATCCATCGGTGAAGAAGGAGCTTGCTGCGTGCCGAACCGCCATCGAGAGCGGCGGAACGTTCACATTGCGCGCCCTGCGACCTTATAAAGGCAGCGTCGGGCAGGAATGGTTTGCACAGCTGCGCATGGATCCGGAAAGTCTGGCAGATCGATCCGCCCGTCCTCGTACTTGAGCCAACATGAAATCACCAACATCCTTTGACGCGCTCGAAAAGTTTGGCCGGGTGCGCCTGTCGCAGTCGTTTTTCATGCGGGACTTTATCTAGACTGACTCAATGAATTTGACCCTATTCGATTTCGCCATTTACCTCGAAAGCTTTCGCGGCGTGCCCGTTGGACGCGCCGGTTGGGCAGCGACCTTACGGCTTCGAGTGTTCAACGATGCGTGCCTCGCGAAGCGTGCCAACGAACCCTTCCGCTGCATCCTCGCCATATCCGACTCTCATCTCACCGGCTAAGCCGCCCTCAAACGTCCAGTAGTCCCAGTAAAACGTACCTTCGTAGTTGTAGCCTTTGCCTCGAATGGTGAGTGGCCTGCCCAGCTTGATGCGCCTCCAACTTCGAGCCGTTAAGGAAAGCGAGTGATCTTGGTCGCCCCACTCGACCGTTACGGTGACCGCCGGTTTCATCGCTGCGCCCAACTAGAGGTTATTTAGCATGTGCAAATTGACACTGACCCAATTCAATTCTTCACGGCAACCGGCCATGTCTTGCCTACCTTGAGCTACGCTCCCCCATCCGCATCTTTCCACTCGAGCCACTCGGTAGCAATCCTTCGTGGGTCAAAGCTAGTTTCATGTTGATGCGTGTCGATGAAGTGCTGTCGAAATTGCCGTGCTTTGGTTAGAAGAGCGCCGTCCGACAAATGGGCCTTCTCGACTGCCACGATCTCATCCCAAACCTGTGCCGCAAGTCTCGAAGATTTGTCACTCTGCATCCAGACATACTCCATTAATTGCGCCATGGGGGCTGGAGTGTCGTCCGAACGAATGATAGAGAACAGATCCGTTACGCTCGCCGGGGTCATTACGCAATAGCTGTCCCAGTTTGGGTTCAGTCGATGTTGAACTGAGTCCCACGTGCACAGGACTTTAGAGAATCCGGCTTCAACAGCAGGGCTTTCAAGATAGCCTACGACTCTAGAGTCGTGTGCAATCAGGATTGAACTGCGCTTCATGTTGGAAGACTCGATGATGGCAGCAATACGATTAAAGACGCCGTCAAATTTGCGGTTGTCGAGCTCCAATAATTCCACGCCGTATCTCTGAAAAAGATGGGACATCCTGGTCGATATTTTTTCGATTGTCGGATAGAAAAATTCGTCAGACAAATCTGTATAGCGACTACCGGCCGGAGAGCCGAACACAGCAATGTAGTCGTCAAATGACAGGGGCTGCGTGTTGGGCAATTTGCGCAGAAGTGAAAAGTGACTCGCAAAAGCGTTCGATGAATATGAGAGATCCTCATTTTCCAGAAGCAATGCTTGATAGTGCCTGCAGCATTCCACCAGATGACCGGCGGCCTCTTCGATGTATTGGCTCGGTGCCTGCGCGGTGAATTTGTGTTTTTCCAGCAAAGCAACGAGCAGGCGCGCTGAATAGGCCGCATGCTCGTCGACTTTGTCGAACAATAGACCGCACAAGAGGGGGATTAGTGCGGAAGTGTCAAAAACAACAAAAAGGCCTTTCGTTCCTCCAAGTGCAGACACCAAATGAGTAGATCCGGATTGCAGCAACGAGTAAAAGAGTTCTGCGGCTGCGATCTTCTTGGCGAAATCACTGTTTGCAACAATTGCTGCAAGGTCCGCTACGGTTTTTAGTGACTCGGCAGGGCCAAGGGATCCTGCAAGGGACGCATGAATCTGGTGATACTTTTCATCAACAATGGAATTATTCTGCAATCCTGCCTGTGGGGCGTGACGCCGCCAGAGTGCTATGGAGAGAGCAAGGAGGTTGTCCAGCAGCAGCGAAGAGATGCCAGGGGCATTCGCTAGTGGCGTCGTTGCGATGTGGTCCTCAATAGATTTCCTGAGTGCCTCGAATTCGCCAGTGGCCAGACTCTTGACTCCAGCAAGTTGAGTCCGACTGGCCTCCGAGATTCTCAGCTGTGAACCGGATTGCACAACTCTCTTGGACTGAACGATGCGCCTTAGCGTGCGCCTCACATCTGGTTTTTGCAGGGAAGTTAGATTGTGTTTTTGAGCAAATGTGTCAATAAATTGTTGCTCTTCGATAGGCTCGATTCGTTCTAGCTCCGCCACTAAGAGATTGGCGGTCATTTCAGTCCTGAAGTCGCCGCTATTTGATCCGAACAGCAGTAGCGCCGATGCGGCTTCTGCCTGTGGCGTCAATCGTGCCTTTGGCGATTCGGGTGGTGCAACGATGTTAAGTGCCTCATAAAGCTTGGCTACTAGATTCTTATCAACAAACTCCGTGGCGATCGACTGATTGTCGTAGTGAGTCGCTGCCATTCCATGTTGCTGGATCAGTGTGGCGTTTACTTTCCGTATTGAGTTGAGCGGAATGCGTCGATTGGAGACAAATACGAATACCTTGACGGTTGGGTAATTGAACTTGGCTTTCTTTATCTCCGCTTCAAGCTTGCCTCGCCAATTGCGTTCGATCGAAAGTTGAAAGGCGGTCTGTATTCCGGCGCCGTTGTCCTCGTGAACAAAAAAATCGACCCCGCCGTCATATGGACCATCGCTAAAAAATCCTCTCGAATGTCCAATCGAACGCAAGAACAATGTCGCTATCGTTCGGAAAGTAGGAACGTCTGCGGACTCAATCAGATTTGCGAGGTAATCGATGTTCATGTTTATTTGGTCGATTCGCGAAGTGACGGATTGCCATGCGGCAGAGAATTATCGTGCTGCGATAAGGTCAATTGGTCATCTAACCACATGTATAGCTCCTCTTCGTCCGCGCTCAACATCGATGCCGACAAGGAGAATTAATCCGACTACGAAATAGACTCCTACAGAGAGGATACCCAAACGATGGTCGCCAACAAAGATCCAGGTGACGGCACCGTAAGTAAGCGGCCCAAAAATCGACGCCGCCTTCACCGCCAGCCCCCAAAGCCCAAAGAACTCCGCCGTACGCTCCGGCGGAGACAGATATCCCACGATTGCGCGCCCCGCAGCCTGGGCGGCGCCCATGCAGAGGCCGGCAAGATTTGCGGCGACCCAGAAGAGAGTGACGCCCTGGGCGAGGTAGGCGAGGGCGATCATGATGATCCAGCCGACGAGGACAATCTGCATCGCGCGAATGTGGCCGATGGCGTCCTGCAGGTAGCCAAAGCAAAAAGCGCCGATTGCGGCGGTGACGTTGACCACCAGGATGAGGATGATGGTGTCCACGAAGGTGAATTTCATCGCTTCGGTGGCGTAGATCGCGGCGAGCGCGATCACGGCCTGGATTCCGGCCTGGTAGAACAGGATGCAGGTGAGGAAGCGCCACAGGTCGCGGTAGTTGCGCGCCTGGCGCAGGGTCTGGCGCACGCGCTTCCAGGGATGCTCGAGCTCGCGATGCGGCCTCGCGCGCTCTTTCAGGAACAGGAAGGTCGGTGTCGCCGCGAGCGCGAAGATCGCCGCGGTGATCAGCATGACCACCGGCACGTACTGCGGTCCTTCCTGTCCCCGGGGCGTGGCCCAGACGAGGATGTAGGCGAGGGCGACGCCCAGCGATACCAGCCCACCCAGGTAACCGAAGGCCCAGCCCCAGCCCGAGACGCGGCCCATGGCTTTGGAGTCCGCGAGTTCGGTCAGGAAGGCGGCGATGAGGTTTTCGCCGGTGGCGAAGAAGAAGTTGGACAGGATGATGAGCGCGATGGCAAGCGCCACGGTGCCCGGGCCGGTGAAGTAGAGCAGGGCGGTGAAGGCCACGCAGCCCACGGTGGCATAGAGCAGCAGCCGCTTCTTCGCCGCGTGCGCATCGGCCCAGGCCCCGACCAGCGGCGCCGTCAGCAGGACGGCGAGATACGACACCGAAAGCGCCGCAGTCCAGGCGAAAGTCGCCCAGGGAGCCTTGCCGGCCACGCCGGAGACGAAGAAGGCGCTGAAAACCGCGGTGATGACCACGGTGGTGTAGCCGGAGTTGGCGAAGTCGTACATGCTCCAGGCCCAGACCTCGCGAAGGCTGACGTCCGGCGCAAGGGAACCGGGCCTGCGAATCGCTGTGGCGCTGTTCACGGGGCGAGTGTAGCGCCCGGAGGGGGTGCGGGGGAACCACGGTTCCCCTGCGCATTCGGGCATAATCGCCGCCATGGCCGCCGCCGAACCTGCTGTCGCGGGACACCGCCTTTCCATTGCCGAGCTGCTCGACTGGATGGTCGAGGACAAGGTGGTGTCCGCCGAGGACGCCGACAAGGTCAAGAAGGAGCGGCGCTACTACCGCGGTTCGCAGCATCCCCTCACCGTGATCTCGGAGCAGAAGATCAAGAGCGCCACGGCGCCGTTCAAGCCGCTGGGGCTCGAGAAGCTCACGGAATGGCTGGCCAAGCGGGTCGGCCTGGAATACCGCCATATCGACCCGCTCAAGATCGATTTCTCAGCGGTCACCGAGGTGATGTCCTCGAGTTACGCGACGCGCTTCAAGATCCTGCCCATCGGCGTCAACAGCAAGGAAGCGGTGATCGCGGTAAGCGAACCCTTCGAGCGCGAATGGGAGAAGGAAATCGAGCGCATGACCAAGCGCGAGCTGCGCCGCGTCATCGCCAACCCGCAGGACATCGAGAAGTACCAGGTCGAGTTCTACAACCTCGCCAGGTCCATGAAGGGCGCCGCCAAGACGGCGGGCGCCAGCTCCGGGCTGCAGAATTTCGAGCAGCTGGTGGAGATGGGCTCGAACAAGACCTTCGACGCCAACGACGCGCACATCGTCAAGCTGGTGGACTGGATCTGGAGCTACGCCTTCGAGCAGCGCGCCTCGGACATCCACATCGAGCCGCGGCGCGATTTCGGCGTGGTGCGCTTCCGCATCGACGGCGTGCTGCACCAGGTCTACCAGATCCCCGCCACGGTGCTGGCGGCGATGACCAGCCGCATCAAGATCCTGTCGCGCATGGACGTGGTTGAAAAGCGCCGCCCGCAGGACGGCCGCATCAAGACGCGCACGCTGGACGGCGAGGAGGTCGAGTTGCGCCTGTCGACGCTGCCCACGGCGTTCGGCGAGAAGCTCGTGATGCGGATCTTCGACCCGGAAGTGCTGGTGCGCGACTTCAAGGAGCTCGGCTTTTCGGAAGAGGACACGCAGCGCTGGAAGGACATGACCGAGCGGCCCAACGGCATCGTGCTGGTCACCGGCCCGACCGGCTCGGGCAAGACGACCACGCTCTACTCGACGCTGAAGCAGCTTTCGACGCCGGAAGTCAACGTCTGCACCATCGAAGACCCGATCGAGATGGTCGAGGGTTCCTTCAACCAGATGCAGGTGACGAACGCCATCGACCTCGGCTTTGCCGAAGGACTGCGTGCGCTGATGCGCCAGGACCCGGACATCATCATGGTGGGCGAAATCCGCGACCTGGAGACCGCCGAGATGGCGGTGCAGGCGGCGCTCACGGGCCACCTGGTGCTCTCCACGCTGCATACGAACGACGCGCCCAGCGCGGTGACGCGGCTGCTCGAACTCGGCATCAAGCCCTACCTTCTCGTGGCGACCCTGAACGGCGTGATGGCGCAGCGCCTGGTGCGCATCCTCTGTCCGCACTGCAAGCAGAAGGTCGACCTGCACCGCGTCGAAGACGTGCACGCCTGGGAAGGCCTGGTGGCGCCGTGGAAGGCGAACCGGCCGGCCTCGGTCTACAAGCCGGTGGGCTGCCTCGAATGCCGCATGACCGGCTTCCAGGGCCGCGTCGGCGTCTACGAGACGCTGGTCTGCACGCGCGCCATCAAGGAGATCGTCGCCGCGGGCGGCGACCTCGGCAAGATCCGCGACCAGGCGTTCCGCGACGGTATGAAGCCGCTGCGCATCAGCGGCGCCATGAAAGTGGCCGCCGGGTTCACGACCATGGAAGAAGTCCTGAAGAACGCACCGCCGGCGCTGGAATCGGCGGCCGGCTAAGCCGTGGCCTGGTCGCAGCTGGTCGAGGCGCTGCTGCTGGTCGTCGGCGGGCTGGTCCTGTTCGGGGTCTGGTCGAGCGCGCGGCGGCGCGACCGCCAGGTCACGGCGGCATTGCGCCAGTCCGAGGAGCGCTTCCGCCAGCTCACCTCGCTGTCGGCCGACTGGTTCTGGGAGACCGATGCCCAGCACCGCATCAGCTGGCTTTCCGGCGGCTCGGCGGTGGCGGCGCTGTTCGGCGGCGAGATGGCGCACGGCAAGCGGCTCTGGGAGATCCCCGGCATCGAGGTCGAGCCGCGCGCCCTGGTGGAACACTTCGCGCGCCTGCACCGGCAGGATGCGCAGCTGCCGTTCTTCGATTTCGTGATATCGCGCGGCGCCGGCGGACAGAGCGCGCATGTCGTCATCGGCAAGCCGCACTACGATGCGGCCGGCAGGTTCTGCGGCTACCGCGGCGTCGGCCAGGACATCAGCGAGAAGCGGCGCGCCGAGCGCGCGCTCGCCGAGGCCAAGGAGCGGCTGCAGTTCGCGCTGGAGGGCTCGAGCGCCAGCCTCTGGGACACAGACCTGCGCAGCGGCGAGGTCTACATCAGCGAGGGCTGGGCCGAATTGACCGGCCCGCAGGATGCCGGCCCGCGCGCGGGCACGCACACCAGCGTCGAGGCGCTCGAGCGGCTGGTGCATCCGGAGGACCTTCCCGGCGTGATGGGCGAGTCGATGCTCGTGGTGAAAGGCGCCAAGGACGAGTATGCGGTGGAGCACCGGCTGCAGCAGGCCTCGGGCGACTGGAAATGGGTGCTGGCGCGCGGCAAGGTCGTCGAGCGCGAGGCGGTGACCGGGCGCGCCATCCGCATGACCGGCACCATCCTCGATGTCACCGAGCGCAAGCGCGCCGAGCACGCCAGCCGCGACGCCGAGGCGCGCTACCGCGCGCTGATCGAACTCGCGCCCGACGGCGTGACGGTGTTCTCGAACGGCATCATCGAGTACGCCAACCCGGCGGCGGCGCGCATCGTCCGGGCCGGCTCGCCCAAGCAGCTGCTGGGGATGAGGATCGAGGCCTTCGTGCATCCGGAGCACCGCGCGCGCCAGGCCGAGCGCCTCGCCTACCTTTCTGCGGGGCCCGGCGTGGCTGGTTACGAGGAGCGCAGGCTGATCCGCCTGGACGGCAGCGAGGTGACGGTGGAGACCGCGAGCGTCTCCTTCCTCGAGCGCGGCCGGCTGGTGGTGCAATCGGTGCTGCGCGACATCACCGAGCAGCGCGTCGCGCGCGAGCTGCTGGCCGAGCGCGAGAAGCGTTTCCGCGACGTGCTCGAGGCCTCGGGCGAATACGTCTGGGAGACCGGCGCCGACTGGCGCTACACCTTCCTATCCGAGCGGGTCGAGACCGTGCTCGGCTACCCGCGCCACGAGATGATCGGGCGCACGCCGCGCGAATTCATGCCGCTGGGCGAGGCCCAGGCGATGGACGAGTGGTTCGCCCAGCGCGGCGCGCCGGCGGTCGGCTTTCGCGAACTGGTGCACCGCTCGCTCACCAAGTCGGGGCGCGTGGTGTGGCAATCGGTCACCTGCGTGCCGGTGTTCGACGCGGCCGGCGCGCTCAGGGGCTACCGCGGCACCGGCGCCGATATTACCGCGCGCACCCAGGCCGAGGACCGCATCCGCTTCCTCGCGACGCGCGACGCGATCACGGGGCTGCCCAACCGGGTGCTGCTCGCGGACCGCGCCAGCCAGGCGATCCTCGCGGCAGCGCGGGCGCGCGGGTCTTTGGCCCTGATCGTGCTCGACCTGGATGGCTTCAAGCTGGTCAACGATTCGCTCGGCCACGAGGCCGGCGACGCGCTGCTGCGCGCGGTGGCCGAGCGCCTCGGAGGCACGCTGCAGCCCGACGACACCCTGGCGCGCATCGGCGGCGACGAATTCGTGCTGCTGTGGACCGGCCTGAAGAGTTCGCAGGACGCGGCCACGCTGGCGCAGCGCGTGCTCGGCATCCTGGCGCGGCCGTTCACGGTGGAGGGGCGCACGCTGAAGGTGACCGCGTCGATTGGCATCAGCGTGTACCCGGGCGACGGTCGCGATTTCGGCGAGCTGCTGCAGAACGCGGGCACGGCGGCCAACCACGCCAAGGAAACCGGCCGCGACCGGTTTCTCTTCTACTCGCCCGAACTGAACGCGCGCGCGGTGGCGCGCCTGGGCATGGAGAACGACCTGCGCAGCGCGATCGCGCGCGGCGAGTTGCTGCTGCACTGGCAGCCGGTCGTGGGCAGGAGCGCCATGCGCGGCACGGCCGGCGCGCTGGTGGGCGCCGAGGTGCTGGTGCGCTGGCAGCACCCGACGGAAGGCATACTGATGCCCGACCGCTTCATCTCCGTGGCGGAGGAGAGCGGCCTGATCCTGCCGCTCGGCCAGTGGACGCTGGAACGCGCCCTGAGCCAGGTCGGCGCCTGGCGCCGGGCTGGCGGGAAGGAAGGCGCGGGGCGCCACTGGGATCCGCGGCAGGAACTGTGGTTCGCGCTCAACGTGTCGGCGCACGAGCTGGCGCAGGGGGATGCCTATGTGGCGCTGGTGGCGAAGGCGCTGGAAGCCAACCAGGTGCCGGGCCGCTGCCTGGAGCTGGAAATCACCGAAAGGGTGCTGATGTCGCAGCTCGTGGGCAACGTCGAGACGCTGCGCAAGCTGGGCGCGCTCGGCGTGCGCATCGCGATCGACGATTTCGGCACCGGCTATTCGAGCCTCGCCTACCTGCGCCAGCTGCCCATCGACAAGCTCAAGATCGACCGCTCCTTCCTGCGCGAACTGGACGTGCACCCGGCCGGCCCGGCGCACCATGTCGACGCGACCATCGTGCAGACCATCACCGCGATGGCGAAGGCGCTCGGCCTGCGCGTCGCCGCCGAAGGCGTGGAGAGCGAGGCGCAGGTGGCGCGCCTGCGCGCGCTCGGCTGCGACGAATGGCAGGGCCACCATTTCAGCGCTTCGCTGGACGCCGCGGACTTCGAGCGGCTGATCGCCGAGCGGGTGGCGCCGGTCGGCGAATTTCGCGCCGCCAGCTAGGGAAATCTATTCTTCGAGCGTGAAGTGGAAAGCGGCGCCGGCGTCCGGAACGCCCTCGGCCCACATCCGGCCGCCGTGACGCGCAACGATGCGCTGCGCCATCGCCAGGCCGATACCCACGCCTTGGAATTCCGATTCGCCGTGCAGCCGCTCGAATGGCGTGAACAGCTTCGAGGCAAAGCGCATGTCGAACCCCGCGCCGTTGTCGCGCACGTGGTAAACGGTGCGGCCATCGCCGGCGGTGGCGCCGATCTCGACCACCGGGTGCTCGCGGCGCGCGCTGTACTTGACCGCATTGTCGAGCAGGTTGGCGAATACCTGCCGCAGCAGGAGCCTGTCGGCCCGGCAATGGGGAAGCTTGGCGAGGCGAAACTCGACCGCACTGCCTTCCCGGGGAGGCGAGAGGTTGTCGATCGCCTCGCGTGCCACATCGGTGGGGTCGAACAACTGGCGGCGCACCGCCTGGCGCGAGACTCGCGAAAACTCGAGCAGGGCGTCGATCAGCGCCTCCATCTGGGCGGCGCCCTCGCGGATGCGGCCCAGCAGGTGGTTGGCGTCGGCGTCCAGGCGCGAGCCGTGATCCTGCGCGAGAAAATGCGCGAAGCCGGATATCGTGCGCAGGGGCGCGCGCAGGTCGTGCGACACCCAGTACGAGAACGATTCGAGCTCGCGGTAGGCGCTCGACAGGTCGGCCGTGCGCCGCGCAACCCGTTCTTCAAGCTCCGCGTTCAGGCGCCGCAGTTCGCGCTCGGTATCGGCGAGGCGTTCGTCGGTGGCGCGTCGCTGCGTAACGTCCTCCAGGGTCACGATGACGCCGTCGAACTCGCTGCGTTCGTTGTCCAGGCGCGCCGCGTTGGCGCGGAGCGCGCTGCGCGTGCCGTCCTGCCACAGGACGAAGTAACAGGCGCCTTCGATCAGGCGCTCGCCGGTGCGCAGGCGCTCGACGGCGGCTCCCGGCAGCGAAGCCTCGTCGCCATCGAGCGCCTCGCGGCCCCAGGGCACCTCGTCGAAGCGCAGGCCCAGGATCCCGCCGCGCGGCGCTCGGACCAGGCGCTCGGCGGCCGCGTTCAGCAGCACGTAGCGCCCGTCGCGGTCCATGATGACGAGTCCTTCGGCCATGGTCTCGATGATCCGCGCCAGCCGGTCGCCTTGGGCACGCAGCGCTTGCCGGTACTCGATCTCGGCCGAGATGTCGTGGCCGATGCCGCGGTATCCGATGAACCCACCGGCGGCGTCGAAGCTCGGCCGGCCGGCGATGAGCTGATGCACGATGCAGCCGGCACGGTTGCGCCGGTGCAGCTGCAGTTCGTCGAACGGCTCGCGCGCCTCCAGCCGTGCGCGGTGCGCGGCCCAATCGCCATCCTGCATGCCGATGTAGTCGAGCTCCCAGCGCTTCCTGCCGATGGCGAGGTCCGAGTCGAGGTCCAGGGCCCGTTTCACGCCCGAGGAGATGTAAGTGAAGCGGTGCTCGGTGTCGGTCTCCCAATACCAGTCCGAGGACAGCTCCAGGAGCTCGCGGAAGCGCTGTTCAGGATCGCTCGGTGAGCGCGGCCGCCCGCGCCGGGCGATGGCCTGGGCGACCAGGGCGCGCACGGAGGCCGAAAACGACGGATTCTTGCCGGCTTGGTTCATCTGAAGGCGTCTGTCGCGCCCGCCAGCCACTCCTTACAGCATTTGGTGTTCGCTGTGGGGTCGAGTATCTTGCAGCCCATGCCGACCAGATTCAGCTACGTAGTGCCGGTGGAGGAAACTCACTGGAAGTTCCCCGCCTCGGGCGAGGTCGCCTTCACCTGGGACTACGATGCGCGCTCGGAAGACCTGCTGAAGCTCTACTCCAAGGGCAAGAAGGAGCAGTGGGACGCCGACACGCGCATCGACTGGAGCCTCCCGGTGGACCCGGAAGACCCGATGCAGATGGCGGACGAGGTGGTGCCGCTCTACGGCACCGAGCTGTGGAAGAAGCTCTCGAAGAAGCAGCACGCCGAGCTGCGCTACCACAGCCAGGTATTCAACCTGTCGCAGTTCCTGCACGGCGAGCAGGGCGCGCTGGTGTGCGCGGCGCGCATCGTCAAGGACGTGCCGCGCATCGAGTCCAAGTTCTACGCCGCGACGCAGGTGATGGACGAGGCGCGCCACGTGGAGGCGTACCGGCGGCTGCTGCTGGAGAAGTTCAAGTTCGTCTACCCGATCTCGAAGCCGCTCAAGACGCTGCTGGAGCAGGCGCTGAACGACCCGCGCTGGGATTTCACCTACCTCGGCATGCAGGTCCTGATCGAGGGGCTGGCCCTGGTCGCCTTCCAGCGCATCCGCGACTATTCGAGGAATCCGCTGTGCCAGGCTGTCAACGCCTACGTCATGCAGGACGAGGCGCGCCACGTCGCCTTCGGCCGCCTCGCGCTGCGCGACTACTATCCCGAGCTCAGCGCCGCCGAGCGCAGCGAGCGCGAGGACTTCGTCATCGAGGGCTCCTACCACCTGCGCGACCGCTTCAATTCGCCCGAGATGTGGGAGCAATTGGGTTTTGATGTTAAACAAACTTTAAAAACCGTAGACGAAGCAGAAGGACAGATCCGCTTTCGCAAGCGGCTCTTCAGCCGCATCGTGCCGACCGTGCGCGACATCGGCCTGTGGAGCCCCAAGGTACAGAAGGCCTACGCCGAGCTGGGCGGCATGCAATACGCCAACACCGACGCGCAGGAGATGCTGGATAACGACGCCAAGGTCGCCGAGGAATTCGACAGGAAGATGCAGGAAGGTTTTGGAAAATCGGGGTCAGAGCCCGATTTACAGCGACAGAAAGGATGATTAATCGGGCTCTGACCCCGATTTTCCATGATCAGCACCACCCCGCACATCATCACTTCCCTGCTGGCGATGGGCATGGCGCTCGCGTTCATCGTCGCCGACCGCAACTCGCCCACCAGCCGCGCGCTCGCGCTGTTCCTGGTGTCGATCGGCCTGGCCATCGGCGTGGGCTCGCAAATCTCCTATCCGATGCACTACGCGGGGCGCTTCGAATGGTGGGACGGGTTCCTCGCCATTCCGGAGACGATGGCCTTCTTCTTCGCCTACGAGTGGATCCTGCGCGTGCGCCGCACGGTGCCCGCGGCCGGCCTGAAGACCCAGGGGCCCGACCGGCTGCTGCGCATCGCGCAGGCGCTGACGCTGTTCTATCTGGCGGCCGCGATCACCTGCCCGCGCCTGCGCGCGGAAAAGTTCCTGAACGCCGGCTTCCACGAGGTGTTCGAGCGTGGCTCGCCGGAATTCTGGCTGTTCGCGCTGCCTCTGACGCTTTCGCTGGCCTTGTCGCTGTTCTCCGGCCTGCTGATGCTGCGCCGGCGCCCGGACCAGGCCGAGTCCCTGCGGCTGCTCGCGTTCGCGGTCGCCGCGCCGTTCATGGCCTCGGGCATGGTGCTGCCCAACACCATCGCGCCGGTGGCCACGGCCGTCGGCCTGCTGATCTTCCTGGTGGGCGGCGTGCAGTACCACGTGATCCAGGGCCGGCGCGCGCAGTTCATGTCGCGCTTCCTGTCGCCCGCGGTGGCCGAGATGGTCGGCAAGCGCGGGCTGAAGAGCGCCACTGATGAGCAGACCATCGAGCTTTCGGTGGTGTGCTGCGACCTGCGCGGCTTCACCGCCTTCACCGCCGCCACCGAGTCGAGCAAGGTGATCGCGATCCTGCGCGAGTACTACGATGCCGTGGGCGCTGCGGCCACCGAGTGCGGCGGCACCATCAAGGACCAGGCGGGCGATGGCGTGCTCACGCTGGTGGGCGCGCCGATCTCCTATGCGGACCACGCGCAGCGCGCCTTCCAGCTCGCGCAGCGCATCCGCGAGAAGGGCATGCAGATCACCAAGAGCTGGTCGGACAAGGACCTGAGCCTGGGCGTCGGCATCGGCGTGGCGAGCGGATTCGTCACGGTGGGCGTGATCGGCGCCGCCTCGCGCCTCGAATACACAGCGGTCGGCGCGGCGGTGAACCTGGCCTCGCGGCTCTGCTCGGAGGCGGTGCATGGCGAGATCCTGGTCGACAAGCGCAGCATCGAGCTGCTGGGCGAGACGGCCAGGGCGCATACCCTGATTCCGGGCGAGGCGCTCAAGCTGAAGGGTTTCCAACAGCCGGTGCAGAGCTACGCGCTGGCGACGGCCTGAGCCCCGCGGTTACTTCGCGAAGCGGCGCTCGATCATCAGCTTCCTGGCCTGAAAATATTCGGTCGGAGAGGCGCGCCCGTCGCCATCCCGGTCGACGCGCTGGAATTCCTTGGCGAGATATGGAAAGCGGCTGCGCATCTCATCCTGCGTGAGGTGGCCGTCGTTGTTGCTGTCGGCGGCGCGGAACTCCGCTTCGGCGGCCTGCCGGTAGCGCTGGAATTTGTCCTGGCCGCTGTCCGAAGTGGTGGCCTGCGGAGCAGCGGCGGGAGCAGAGGCTGCGGGAACCGGGGTTGCGGGAACCGGGGTCGCAGGATCGGGGATTGAAGGAGCCGGGGTTGCAGGAACGGACTGCACGGGTTCGGTCGGCCTTGTTCTTTGCTTCCTCCAGATGCCGCCTGCAGCCACGGCAAGCAGTACGACCATGACGATGAGCGGCCAGCGGCTGCGGCGGGGCTTCTCGGCCACGACAGGCCGCGCCGGCCGAACGGTCCGCCTTTCGACGGCGGTTTGCGCCGGCGACGCCGGAACGGCCCTTCTCTCTGCGAGCACCACCGTCTTCCACTGCTCGACGCTCTGCGGCCGCTTCTTTTCGTCAAGGTTGACGGCCCACTCGATGGCCCGCAGGAACTCGGCGCTGTACTTGCCGCGCGCCGCTGCGAGGCCCGCTCCGAGCGAATCGCCGCGGATTCGGCTGACGGCGTCGGGCGGGTTCTTGTCGGTAACCGCCCGGAAGAGCACGCCGCCCATGGCGTAGATGTCCGTCCACGGGCCTTGCTTGCCTTCGCCGGAATACTGCTCCAGCGGCGCGTAGCCGGGCGTGAGGATCGAGGTGAGGCTCTTCGTCTCGCCGCCCATCGCCTGGCGCGCGGCGCCGAAGTCGATCAGCACCGGGCGGCCGTCGGCGCGGATGAAGATGTTGTCGGGCTTGATGTCGCGGTGCAGGAAGCCCATCGCGTGCACCGCCGCGAGTCCCTCTAACAACGGCGCTAGCAGCGCCTTCAGCTTCTCCTCCGGCGGCTGCGGGTCGAGCTGCAGCGCCGTCTTCAGCGGATCGCCCTTCTCGTAGTCCATCACCATGTAGGCCGTGGCGTTGCCCTCGAAATAGCGCAGCACGCGCACGATATGCGGATGGCTGAACTTCGCCAGCGTGCGCGCTTCCAGCAGGAAGCGGTCGAGGCCCCACTTGTAGCCCGCCTCGTGCGTGGTGCCCTGCGGCACCACGTTGCCGTCCGGCGCGCGCATTGCCAGTTCGCCCGGCAGGTACTCCTTGATCGCGACGTCCTTGTCGAGGTTTGTGTCAAGCGCGCGGTAGGTAATGCCGAAGCCGCCCGCGCCCAGCACCTGCTCGATGCGGTACTCCAGCAGCATCGACTGCATCGGCAGGGCATTGCGGAAGTGCGGTGCGGGCATCTCAGGGTTCGAAAAGCTCGTCCACGGTAAATCGCCTGGGAATCAGCTCCTGCCGGTAGACGTACTCGATCGCGACTTCGAGGTTGCGGCGGTTTTCCTCCAGGCCGAAGGGGGAGGTGGGCACGTCTCTTGCCCCGATGTTTTTACTTGCGAGCATGAGGCGATACACCTCGTCAACCACGTCCTGCGGCAACGAATTGCGCACGCACACCAGGTGATTGACCTGGATCGCGCCCTTGCGCCGCTGCCAGCCGGCGGCCGCGGCCGCGGGATCGGGGATGACGCTCTTCAGGCGCTCGTCCTGCGGCACCGGATCGGAGAGCACCGCGGCGTCGACTTCGCCTTCGAGCAGCATGCCGAGCGGCGTCTTTCCCGCCGCCGCGCGCTCGGTGCCCGGCGGATCGCGGTACTCGGCGACATGGGCATCCTCGAAGGTCACCCAGGTGATCTTCGAAAGGTCGACGCCGTAGTCGTCCGCGAGGATGCCTCGAATCCAGGCCACGGTGGTCACGGAGCTTGAGCGAATGGCAATTCGCTTGTTTTTCAACTCCGAGGGCGAAAGACCGGCAATCGAAACCAGATACGGATGCTGAAACCTGCCGAACATCACCGCCGGCAGCAGCCGGAGCGACTTGCCGAAGGACTTCGCCATGAGGAATGTGACGATGGCGATTTCGGCCACGTCGAACTCCAGATCGCGCACCACGCGCTTGAAGGCGGTGTGCGGCACCTTGACGTCGGCGAATTCGAACTCGAGCGACGCGCTGGGCACGCGGCCATCCTTTAAAGCCTGCGTGACAGGGTAGTTACCGAGCAGTGTCTTTAATCTCATATCTCGCGTACAATCCGCGCTCTTTTTTGCAGAAGAATCAAGATCATGCCTCGCGCTTTGCGTAATGTAGCCATTATCGCCCACGTCGACCACGGCAAGACCACGCTGGTAGACAAGCTGCTGCGCCAATCGGGCACCTTTGCCGCCCACGAGGCGTTGCAGGAACGGGTGATGGATTCGAACGACCTGGAGCGCGAGCGCGGCATCACCATTCTCGCCAAGAACTGCGCGGTGCGCTTCGAAGGCACGCATATCAACATCGTCGATACGCCGGGCCATGCCGACTTCGGCGGCGAGGTGGAGCGGGTGCTGTCGATGGTGGACGGCGTGCTGCTGCTGGTGGATGCCGTTGAGGGCCCGATGCCGCAAACGCGCTTTGTCACGCGCAAGGCGCTGGCGCTGGGCCTCAAGCCCATCGTCGTCGTCAACAAGATCGACCGCCCCGGCGCGCGCGCGCAGTGGGTGGTGAACCAGACCTTCGACCTGTTCGACAAGCTGGGCGCCACGGAAGAGCAACTCGACTTCCCGGTGGTCTACGCCTCCGCGCTGGAAGGCTGGGCGACGCGCAAGCCCGACGAGAAGGGCGAGAACCTGAAGCCGCTCTTCGAGGCGATCCTCGAATACGTGCCGATGCGCGACGAGAATCCGGACGAGCCGCTGCAACTGCAGATCTGCTCGCTCGACTATTCGAGCTACGTCGGCAAGATCGGCATCGGCCGCATCCGCCGCGGGCGCATCAAGGCCGGGCAGGAAGTGATCGTATTGAACGGCGACAAGGAAAAGTTCATCAAGGCCAAGGTGAATCAGGTCCTGATGTTCGAAGGCCTGGAGCGCGTGCAGGTGCCGGAAGCCGAGGCGGGCGACATCGTGCTGATCAACGGCATCGACGAAGTCGGTGTCGGCACCACGCTATGCCTCCCCGAGCATCCGGACCCGCTGCCGATGCTGACGGTGGACGAGCCGACGCTGACGATGAATTTCCTCGTCAACGCCTCGCCGCTCGCCGGGCGCGAAGGCAAGTTCCTCACCAGCCGCCAGATCCGCGAGCGCCTGGAGCGCGAGACGAAGTCGAACGTCGCGATGCGCGTCGAGTACCCGGACGACACCGACACCTTCATCGTGCATGGCCGGGGCGAACTGCACCTGACCATCCTGCTGGAGAACATGCGCCGCGAAGGCTACGAGATCGCGGTGTCGCGGCCGCGCGTGATCTACAAAACCATCGACGGCGTGAAGTGCGAGCCGTTCGAGGTGCTCTCGGTGGACGTCGAGGACAGCAACCAGGGCGGCGTCATGGAAGAGCTGGGCCGGCGCCGCGGCGAGCTGCTCGACATGCAGCCCGACGGCAAGGGGCGCGTGCGCCTCGACTACCGCATCCCGGCGCGCGGCCTGATCGGCTTCCAGGGCGAGTTCATGACCCTCACGCGCGGCACCGGCGTGATGAGCCACGTGTTCGACGAATACGCGCCCGCCAAGGCCGAGCAGATGGCCGAGCGGCGCAACGGCGTGCTGATCTCGCAGGACGACGGCGCCATCGTCGCCTACGCCATCTGGAAGCTGCAGGAGCGCGGCCGCATGTTCGTCAGCCCCGGCGAGCCGGTGTACGAGGGCATGATCGTCGGCATCCACAGCCGCGACAACGACCTCGTCGTCAACCCGATCCGCACCAAGCAGCTCACCAACATCCGCGCCTCAGGCAAGGACGAAGCCATCGACCTCGTGCCGCCCATCGGCCTGACGCTGGAGTACGCGGTGGAATTCATCGCCGACGACGAGCTGGTGGAGATCACGCCGAAGTCCATCCGCCTGCGCAAGCGCTTCCTGAAAGAGCACGAGCGCAAAAGGGCGGACAGAGCGGCCGCCTAGTCAGCCGCGGCGCGCCGCCTCGATCGCGGCGATGTCGATCTTTCTCATGGTCATCATCGCGTCGAACGCGCGCTTCGCCACGGCGGGGTCAGGATCGATGATCGCCTGGGTCAGGGCGACCGGCGTGATCTGCCAGTTCACGCCCCATTTGTCCTTGCACCAGCCGCAGGCGCTCTCGGCGCCGCCATTGCCGACGATGGCGTTCCAGTAGCGGTCGGTTTCGGCCTGGTCGGCGGTCGCGACCTGGAACGAGAAGGCTTCGCTGTGCTTGAACGCGGGCCCGCCATTCAGCCCGAGGCAGGGAATTCCCAGCACCGTGAACTCGACCGTCAGCACCTGTCCCTTCTTCCCCGACGGAAAATCTCCCGGCGCAAGGTGCACTGCGCGAACGGATGAATCGGGGAAGGTCCTGGCATAAAAGCGCGCCGCTGCCTCCGCGTCCCGGTCGTACCAGATGCAAATCGTATTTCTTGCCGGGCTATCCATGTCGCTTCTTCTCTAGTGCTTGGCAGGCGGGAGCGGCGTCCAGCCGGTGAGCTTTTCGACCTCGGCCTTGACGTAGTTGAACATCGCAGCGCGCTCGTTCACCAGCATCACCATGTTGAAGCCCTGGTCGATGTAGCGCTGCGTGTATTTGGCGCTGGCGGTATGCATCGCCGCCTTCACCTTGTGCTTGCGGCAGGTCTCCAGGATTTTCGCCACCATGGCGACGTGCTTCGGATCGTCGTTGTCCATCACCGGCGGCAAGCCCAGCGAGAGCGCGAGGTCGGTGGGGCCGATGTAGACCGCGTCCAGGCCGGGCGTGGAGATGATCTCCTCCATTTTCGCGATGCCCTCGGCGGTCTCGATCATGGCGATGCACAGCATTTCGCCGTCGGCGTTCTTCTGGTAATCGGCGCCGCCGTAGTAGATGGCGCGGTTGGGGCCGTTGCTGCGGATGCCCACGGGCGGGTAGCGGCACGCGGCGACGGCGCGCTCGGCTTCGGCGCGGTTGCTCACCATCGGCACGATCACGCCGTAGGCGCCCGCGTCGAGCACCTTCATGATCATGGAGGGCTCGTTCCAGGGCACGCGGACGAGCGGCGTGACCGCCGTCGTCGAAACAGCGGTCAGCATCGGCACCACGTCGGCGTAGTCGAGGCAGCCGTGCTGCATGTCGAGGCAAAGCCAGTCGAGGCCGGTATGGGCCATCGCTTCGGCGGACAGGCAGCTCGGGATGGACAGGAAGCCGCCGATCGCCGGCTTGCCGTCGCGCCACAGTTGCTTCACGCGGTTGGTGCGCATACGTTTTCCTTGCTCTTGAATAGATAGAATAGGGGACGCGGGAGGAGAATAATAATGGCAAACAGAAGATGAAGATCGCGGTCCTGCCGGGCGACGGCATCGGCAAGGAAGTCACGGCGCAGGCCGTGAAGGTTCTCAAGGCGGTGGCGGGCCGCGAGGCCGAGATCACCGAGGGCCTGATCGGCGGCGCCGCGGTCAGGGCGGCCGGCAAGCCGCTGCCCGACGAGACCTTCGATCTGGCGAAGAAGTGCGATGCGATCCTCTTCGGCGCGGTCGGCGGACCGGGGGACGAGAGCGGGCCGCGGCACCTGCGCCCGGGCCTCGGACTCCTCACCTTGCGCCGGGAACTGAAACTGTTCGCGAATTTCCGCCCGGCTTTCCTGTTTCCCGAACTGGTCGCGGCTTCCTCGCTCAAGCCGGAGCTGGTGGAAGGCCTGGATCTGGTGATCCTGCGCGAGCTGAACGGCGACATCTACTACGGCGAGCCGCGCGGCATCTCGGTCGGCGCGGACGGCCGGCGCCACGGCGTCAATACCATGCGCTACAGCGAGCCGGAGATCGAGCGCATCGCCCACGTCGGCTTCAGGACCGCGCGGGAGCGGAAGAAGAAACTCTGCTCGGTGGACAAGGCCAACGTTCTGGAGACCATGCAACTGTGGCGCGAAACCGTGACGCAGGTCGGCAAGCAGTACCCGGACGTCGAGCTGCGGCACCTGTTCGTGGACGCCGCTTCGATGGAGCTGCTGCGCGCACCCCGGCAGTTCGACGTCATGATGGCGCCCAACATGTTCGGCGACATCCTTTCGGACGCCGCTGCCATGCTCACAGGGTCGATCGGCATGCTGCCCTCCGCCTCTATAGGGGAGGGCAACAAGGGCTTGTACGAGCCGGTCCACGGCTCCGCCCCCGACATCGCCGGCGAGGACATCGCCAACCCGATCGCCGCGATCCTGTCCGCGGCCATGCTGCTGCGCCACAGTTTCGGCCGCAACGACGATGCGTCGAGGGTCGAGCGTGCCGTGCGCGCCGTGCTGGCCAGGGGCATCCGCACCCAGGACATCGCGCAGCCTGGAACGCAGAAAGTCGGCACTTCGGCCATGGGCGACGCGGTTGTTACTGCCCTCGGGCAGTCCTGACAGAGCCCTGACATAATCCGCAAATGCCGGAGACCCCCCAACCCAAGCGCATCGGCCGCTACGACATCGACCGCGTCCTCGGCGAGGGCGCGATGGGCGTCGTCTACGAGGGCAACGACGGCCGGCTGCACCGCAAGGTCGCGATCAAGACCATTCTCAAGAGCGCGCTCGATTCGGACTCCGCCAAGGAGTACTCGATGCGCTTCGCGCGCGAGGCGCAGGCGGTGGCGCGCCTGAACCACCCGAACATCGTCCAGGTGTTCGACTTCGCCGAGGAGGGCGACGTCGCCTACATCGTGATGGAAATGGTGCGCGGCCGGGAGCTCAAGACCTTCTTCGACGCCAAGGAGCGCTTCGAGGTGAAGGAGGTGGTGCACATCATGGGCGAGCTGTGCGAGGCGCTGCATTTCGCGCACAACGCCAACATCATCCACCGCGACATCAAGCCCGCCAACGTCATGATCGACACGCAGGGCCGGGTCAAGCTCACCGACTTCGGCGTCGCGCGCGTCACCGACCCGGACCGCACGCAGACGGACCGCACCCAGGCGGGCGCGGTGGTCGGCACGCCGGCCTACATGTCGCCCGAGCAGATCCAGGGCAATCCGATCGACCGGCGCACCGACATCTTTTCCGCCGGCGTGATCCTCTACGAGTTCCTGGCCGGGGCCAAGCCGTTCACGGGCAGCGGCGCCTGGGCCATCGCCAAGAAGATCCTCGGCGACAACCCGCCGCCGCCCTCGACGCTCAACCCGCTCGTCTCGCCGCTGTTCGACGACGTGGTCGCCAAGGCGCTGGCCAAGAACGCCGACGCGCGCTACCAGACGGCGCGCGAGTTCGGCAGCGCCCTGAGTCGCGCCTTCGACGGCCTGCCCCCGGGAGAGGACGTCGAGAAGACCGCCGTGCTGCCGAAGGGCTTCGCCAACGCGGCGCCCCCGGGCCCGGGCGAGGCGACCGTCGACGCGACCGTGCTGCGCACCCTGGCCATGGCCCCGGCGCAACATACCAAGGCGACCGAGCTGGAATTCTGGCGCTCGATCAAGGACGGCAGCGACCCGGACGACTTCGACCTCTACGTGCAGCAGTACCCGAGCGGCATCTACGCCGCGCTCGCGAAGCGGCGCAGCGCCAAGTTGCGCGGCCTCGCCACCGAGGACAGCGAGAACCGGGCGAGGACGCAGGAACAGGAGCGCAGCGAGATCGAGGAGGCGGCGCGCCGCGAGGCCGAGGCGAGGGCCAGCCTGGCCGCGGAAAAGGCCCAGATGGAAGCGGCGCTGGCGAAGCGCGAGGCCGAGTTCCTGGAGCGGGAGGCGGCGCTGAAGAAGCGCGAGGCCGAAGGGCCGAAGAAGTCCGCCCTCGTGCCGGTATTGTCCGTCGTTGCCGCGGTGCTCATCGGCATCGGCGCCTGGCAGGCGCTCCAGCCGCCGGACCAGTCGGCGGCGCGCGTGGCGGAGCTGACCAAGCTGCTGGAGGATTCGAAGAAGCGCGAGACCGAACTGGTGCGGTCGCGGCAGCGCGAGGCCGAACTCATGAAAGAGCTGGAGCTGGCGCGGCAGCGCGAGGCTGAGGCAGTCAAGTCGGGCGACGTGGCCAAGCAGCGCGAACTGGCCGAGCTGACCCGGCAGCGCGAGGCGGCGGCGCAAAAGCAGGCCGAACTCACCAGGCAGCGCGAGGCGGAGGCGAAGGCCGCGGACGCGCGCCGGGCCGAGCTTGCGCGGCTGCAGGCCGAATCCGGGCGAAAGTCGCCGGAGCCCGCCAAGTCCGTGGAGCCGGCGAAGCCGTCCGAGCCGGTCAAGCTTGCGGTGGTCACGCCCGCGCCAACGCCCGCGCCCGCGCCGGACGTCGCACCCGTATCCATCGAAACCCTGTATCAGCGGGCCCTGAACCTGGAGCGCGACGGCAAGAACCGGGAAGCGGGGCGCCTGCTGATACAGGTGACGCGCGAGGGCCGGGGCGAAATCGCGGGGCAGGCCGCCAAGCGGTATGGCGACATGCTGTCGGTCGGCGTGCCGGGCGTGCAGCGCGACTACGGCGAGGCGCTCAGGTACTACGAGATCGCGCGCCTGAACGGCGTCGACGTTCCCCGCGCTAAAAGCCGCTAGATATTCCGCAGGGGTGGCGCGGCGTTGTCCGGCAACGGCATGCCGGCGGTGTTGAGCACCATCGCCATCGCCGAGTAGTAGCCGTTCAGCACCAGCAGGTCGAGTACCCCGTCCAGCCCGAAGCGCGCCGACAGTGCGCCGAAGGTTTCGTCGTCGAGCCGTCCCGTTGCGTGCGCCTGCGCGCAGGCCTTGTAGACCAGCGCTTCGTCGGCGGACATGCCCTGGGGTATGCGTCCCGCAGCGATCGCATCGAAGGTCCGCGCGTCCAGGCCCGCCTTGCGCGCGAGCTTTTCGTGCATGTACCACTCGTGCTGGCAGTTCCAGCGGCGCGCGGTGAAGAGAACCGCCAACTCGAGCAGCGGCGCCGGCAGCTTGTTGCCCCAGCGCAGGTGCTCGCCCAGCGCCTGCATGCGCCGCGCGAGTCCGGCATTGTGGATCAGCGCAATGAACGGCCCGCGCACCTCGCCGCGCGGGCCGGCGGAGATTTCGGCGGCCACGTCGCGCTGCTCGGCGCTCATGGTCTCGGGGGTCAGTTTCGGAAAGCGCAGGCTCATGAGGGCGGTCTCGGCAGGCAGATGCGGGTGGAATTGTTCTCGTGCCAGGGGCGCTGCGGCAGCTTCGCGCCGGCGCAGGCCTGCTCGCGCGCCAGGCGCAGGCGATCTTCAACCGGCAGCTTCTGGTCCTGGGCCTGGAGCGTGCGCTGCATGCGCTCGGAAAAATTCTCGTGCTGCGAGAAGCAGTCTCCGGCGCCGCCCATCCAGGCCGGCGGCGTGCCGTCCTCGTACATGCAGTAAGTCAGGACCGCCTGCTTCGCGTCCTGCATCTTCGCCGCCTCCAGGCTGGTGAAGAAATGGATCGCCGCATCCTCGCCGTTAATGCTCGAGGCGGGATGCCACTGCGCCGCGAAACCCTCGGCCTCAGGCCGGAACTTCTGCGAACCGACCGGCAGCTTCGTGTAGATGAAGTACACCTCGTCGGCGCGGTCGGGCCCCGGGCGGGAGCCGCCGATGATGAACGGTTGTTCGCCGCGGGAATCCTTGCCCATCCACACCAACGCCACGGCGACGGGCAGGACTGCCAGCGCCACTGCCGACAACAGCCATTCGCGCAATGCCTCCGGCCCGCGGCCCTCGTACGACCCGAGGAAGAGCTGCGCGATCAGGCTGTCGGTGAGCAGGAACAGGCCGAGCGGATTCTGCTGCCAGGGAATGCGGTGCAGCTTGAGATCGGTGGTCGCGGCCTCGCGCAGCGCGTGCAGGTCCAGCAGCAGCGCGACGGCGGCCAGCGAGAGTCCCAGCAGGACACCGCGCGCCGCGCCCCGCAGCATGGGGGGCCACTTCGCTTGCGTCACCAGCACCGCCGTGACGCACGCGAACGTCATCACATGGAAAACGCCGCCGGCCACCGGTATGGGAATCAGGTAGTCGGCCAGCGCACTGCCGGAACCCCAGACGCCTTTCCAGCCCATCGCACCCGCGATCAGGGCCGGCGTAGGCCAGGCGAGGACTAGCCAGAAAAGGAAGCGGGCCATGCGTCCGGGTCAAAACCCACCAGCAGCTTTGCTCCCGCCTCGACGATCGGGCGCTTGATGGCGCTGCTGTTCTTCTCCAGCAGCGCGAGGGCGCGCGCTTTGGTGAGGTTCGCGCGCTCGGCCTCCGGGATCTTGCGCCAGGTCGGTCCGCGCGTGTTGGCGAGCTTCTCCCAGCCGGCGCGCCCGGCCCATTCCTTCAGCTTGCCGGGCGGCACGCCGGCCTTCTTGTAGTCGTGGAACTCGTAGGCGACCTTGCGCGCCTCCAGCCACGCGAAGGCCTTCTTCATCGTGTCGCAGTTCCTGATGCCGTAGACGACAGGTTTCACACCCAGACCTGCAGCACGTAGTCGTAGGCGGCCTGCGCATTGGCCATGTCCACGCGCTGGAGCTTGATTCTGTAGCCTTGTTTTGTTTTCTTCAGGTGATGGGTGTACTGACCGGCGAAGTGACGCACATCGTCACGCCTGAGCTCCAACATGTGGAACCGGGAGGTGACTTCCACATCGCCGCTTTTATTTGAATTTCTGATGGAAACATTTGAAACAACGTGATTCGTCTCCCACAGCGGCCGCTGCGACCACGCGTCCGGGTGGAGTACGCGCAGCATGCGCACGGTCATGAGGTTTTTGTCTTCGGCGAAGATCGCGGGCTGGCCGTCCCAGGTCTTGTACGAAGCGTCGGGCGGCATCCAGTAAATGCCGTCGGGCGTGAAGAGATCGACCCACTTCTGCCACTGCTTCGTATCGAGGAATTCGGATTGCCGGTAGAGGAACTGCTCTACTTCATGCTGATTCTTCATGGCTGCATGTACTTCGCCCAGGCCTTCATTTGATTTCGCATCGGCGCTTCTGACGTTCCCATTTTCGGTCCGCTCTCGACCGATCCGTCCTTCTCGATGTCGCGTCCATGGTGCCTCGCGAAGCTGACCCAGTCGCCGCCGTCGGAGGACAAGCCGGTATGGCACTTCCAGAAATTCTCGAGGTCGTCGGCGTTGATCAGCGTGGCGGGCGAGTTGACGAGGTTGTAGTAGGCGAGCGAGCGCCGGTAGATGGCTTCGGGCGCGCCCTTCAGGCGGAAGTGCCAGATCTCCGTCAAGGTGCGGTCCACGCCGAGCGGCCGCACCGCGCGCAGCTGCTGCAGCGGCGACTGCACCGAGAGGCCGGGGTACACCAACACGTGGTGGATGTTGACGCCGACGATCTCCTCGAAGCGCTTCTGGCCGTAGGCCTTGACCATGATCCTGTCGTAGGCCTTGGTGTCCGGATCCTGCGGCCTGAGGCCCATGTAGCCGGTGAGGATGCAGTGGCCGTACGGATAGTTGATGGTCTGGAAGTCGTCCCACTTGTCGATGGTCACGGTCGCGAAGGCCGAAAGCATGTGGTACGAGAGCGGCGCGGCACCACCCTTGGCCTTTTTCGCGAGGATCTTTTCGACCTCGTGCGCGGCACGGCCGGTGGACTGGTGCGTGACGGAAGGGTGCAGCGCGTCGATCTGGTTCTCCATGAACAGCTTCCAGTTCGAGTGCTGGATGACGCGGAAGCAGTTCGGCACCACCTCGACTTCGCCCTCGGGCGCGCGGTCGCACATGTCGTCGAAGGCAACGATGCTTTTACCCAGAAAGGTTCTTAGATCCGGACCTTTTTCCGACAAACTCGCAAACACGAAACCCCGATAGCTTTCCACGCGAGCGGCGCGCTTCATGCATAGCTCCGGGCTGTCCTTGTTGAGGCGCGTGCCGGCGTAGCCCGATTCCATCATCGGGATGTTCTTCAGCTTGCCGTCGTGGCGGAAGGTCCAGGCGTGGTACGAACAACGGAACTGGTCGCCGGTGTTGCCGGTGCGGTCGCCGACGATCATGTTGCCGCGGTGCGGGCAGCGGTTGTAGAGGACGTTCACCTTCTTGTCCTTGCCGCGCACCATGATCATCGGCTGTCGGCCGATCTGCACCTGGAAGTAGTCGCCGGTTTTCGGCACCTGCGATTCATGGCCGCAGTAGATCCACACGGTCTCGTGGATGCGCGCCATCTCCTGCTCGAATATCTCCGCGTCGGTGTAGACCTCCTTGCGCACGCGGTCGGGTTCCACGAATTTCGTCAGGTCTCGTTGCATTCTTGCCTCCGTGGGCGACAGGTTATCATTCCCGCATGCGTCTTATTGTCGCCATCACCGGAGCCAGCGGCGCCATTTATGGCGTGCGCCTGCTGGAGGCGCTGCGTGCCGTGCCCAAGGTGGAAGTGCACCTCGTCATCAGCAAGACCGGCCGGGTCACCGTGGCGCTTGAAACCGGCCGCAAGGTCCGCGACATCGAGAAGCTGGCGCGGCACGTGCATCGCGACGAGGACCTCGCGGCGAGCATTTCCAGCGGCTCGTTCAGGACCGCCGGCATGATCGTCGCGCCCTGCTCGATGAAGACGCTCTCGGGCATCGTCCATTCCTACGCCGACAACCTGGTGGTGCGCGCGGCGGACGTGGTGCTGAAAGAGCGCCGCAAGCTGGTGTTGATGCCGCGCGAGACGCCGCTGCACGTCGGCCACTGCCGCCTGCTGCTGCAGGCCGCGGAAATGGGCGCCATCATCGCGCCGCCGATGCCCGCTTTCTATAATGCGCCAGAGACGCTGGACGACGCGATCGGCCACAGCGTGGGGCGGGTACTGGATCTGTTCGACATCGACAGCGCGCTGGTGAGGCGCTGGCAGGGCACGAAAAAGAGGCCTGGCAAGTAGGTTACCCGGGGGGGTATCGCATGGCATTGAAGTGGCTGGGAGGGGGAGGGAAGCCGGATCATCCGCTGGCGGACGACAAGGGCGCGAAGGAAGTGCTCTCGGCACTGCCGCCTAACGATCCGGCCAAGGCGATCCAGGAAATCCGCGACCTGATCGAATCGGTGCTCGGCACCGTGGGCTTCAAGGGCGAGCGCCGCGGCGAAGTGGTCCTGCTGCTGGATGACACCGCGCAGGCGCACCAGCGCAAGCTCACGCGCGACTACCTGTCGAATCCGCGCCTGCCGAAGTTCCAGGAGGGCCGCATGTGGGGCGCCCTGTTCGGCCTGTGGAAGGACCTCGCTTCAGCCTATGCGGCCTGCCTGACGCAGTTCGCGCTCGACCCGGGCAGCGTCGGCAAGCTGAAGGCGCAGATGCCGCTGTTCTGCCTGCGCGCGGTGCGCGCGGCCGCGGCGCAGCTGAAGTGGCACTACATGCACTACGAGCAGGGCGACGCCGCGGTATGGGAGACGCTCGGCAAGGTGTATCGCCTCGCGGAGGACAGGAAGGTCAACCGCGAGATGGTCACTGTCTACGCGGGCGTGCCGGTGGCTTCCAGCGCCGAGCGCGAGTTCATGAAGGCGCTGATGCTGGCCGCGTCCTCGCCCGACTGCCTGATGCCGCTCGACATCGAACTGGCCGAGCGCGTGGTGGCGCATTTCAGCGCCGCGTTCCTCATCAGCAACACGCACCAGCCCCAGGCCACGTACAACTGGGTCGACCTCGCCAACGGCGTGCCGCCCAAGCGCCTGACGCAGGCGCCGCCGGCCTCGCCGACACTGCGTTTCTTCGCCGCGGGCGCGGCCATCGCGCAGCTCGACAGCATGATCAAGGTGGTGCAGAGCGGCGCCGTGCCGGCCGACCTGAACCTCGGCGGCACCTACGAGCCGGAAAAAGTGCTGGTCGTGCTGCAGCACCTCAAAATGTACTGGGCGGCGACGCCGCCGGTGCGCAAGAACGACCGCTACGCGGTGAAGCACCGCCTCACGGTGGTCAACAGTTTCGAGGGCATCCTCGGCCGGCTCAAGGGCGGCGCCGACGCGGCCGCGGCCGCCGAGAGCTGGGTCACCGAGAACATCAGCGCCGGCGGCATCGGCGCCACGCTCGAGAAGGCGCAAGGCGACTGGCTGCGCATCGGCAAGCTGGTCGGCCTGAGCGTCGAGGGCGGCAGCGGCGCCTGCTCGGTCGGCATGGTGCGGCGCTGCAGCCGGCTGCCGCAGCACCAATCGAGCGTCGGCATCCGCACCTTCGCCAAGGAATCCTTTGCCGTCACGCTAGGCGGGCGCGACGAGCAGGACGCGCTGCTGCTGAACGACGGCCGCGCGCTCAAGGAAGAGGCGCTGATCTGCCAGCGCGAAGGCGCCTTCGACAAGCGCAACAGCCCGACCATGGCCTTCGAGGGGCACAGCTACCTGCTGATCCCGCTCGAAGTGAGCGTTACGGGGGACGATTTCGAGTTGGCCCGCTACAAGGTGATGCAGCAGTCCTGAGCCGATGCAGCGCAGACGTCTGATCGTCGTGGGTGCGGCGTTGTTGCTTGCGGCCGTCGCGGTCTCCGGCGCGGCCTGGTACGGATCGCAGGCAATACGCGCCCAGGTCTCTGCCGACGTGTTTCGCGGCTCCGATACGCTTTGCGTCGGGATACGCAGTGCCGGCCGGACCGGAAGTCCCGTTGAATTGGCGTCCGGCGGCCGATCCACCGAGGCGCTTCGCGCCGCGGGCATTCTCGATGACAAGCTGAAGCTCACTGACCTGGGATGGGAACAGCTCGACCTGGAGGATGAAGGTTGTCTCGTTGCCGGAAAATTCGCGCTGTCGGTCGTGGGCGTATCGCTCGAGCGCTTTCTGAAAAATCCGGCATTCAATCCGCCCTGGAAGACGATCGACATGAAGATGCGTGCGCGTGCACGCGTCGACAAACTGGCTCCATGGGTGTCGAGTCCGGCGATTCACGACGGGATTCCCGAAATTCGTGCGGCCCTGGATGGAATCCGGGGCCAGGTGACTTTGATCAGGACAGAGTCCGGCTGGCGGGCGCTTGCGCCACGGGAGTTTGCGGCGGCACTGCGCGTCCCGGCGTCGGGAGCATCCGTCGTGGACGCCGAGGACAAGGACCTGCTCGCGATTCATCCGCATCCCGACAAGCGCGCCCTCACCAAGCTGTTCCTTGAAGAGCATGCCGACTGGGTGGGGGCGAAAGCCTGCATCCAGATTGCAGGTTCAAGCCCCTATCCGGTGGACGAAAGGCCGAACTTTCCCTTCGATGACCGCCTGAAGCGCGAACAATTTGCGGTCGCCGTCTACGAGATGCCGGAACGGGACGCGGCGCAGCAGAATGTCATTGTCAGGACGCTGCCGCGCCTTGAGGCGCTGGAACGCGCAGGCGTGCTGGTCTCGAGCGCAACTTTTGGCCCCCGGGATCGCCCGCAGTGGCGCGGGCGGCTTTATACCCTGGCACCGGAACAGGAACAGTTCTTTCAGGGGCGCTTCGGCAGCGGTTGCCTTTATGCCGGACGTGCGGAAATGCAGGTTACTGGCGTGAAGTATCGCGGAGCATCCGGCAAGATCATCGTACAGGACCGGTACAAACAGCTGGCGCCGTGGGCCCGGTCGCCGCAACTGATCGAGGCGCTGCCGGACCTGGGAAAGGTCCTGGAAAGCGGGGTAGTGTGCCAGCTTGAGGTTTTGCTGATCGACCATTCCGGCTGGAAGCTAGGCAACGGGGGATGCTTCTGATGCCTGAAGCGGCTTCCACCCGGACTGGGCTACATTAGCTGATGCGATATTTCGGCCTGGTTGCCGCAATCCTCGTCGTGATCGGCGCGCTCGGCTTTGGTGGCTGGAAATACGCGCGCAACGAAGGCCTGATCGCGGGGTCGCCTTACTCGCCGCGCCCGGAAAACTTCAAGCGCGTGCTGGACCAGTACCTGCCGAATACCATCGATCCGCAGGCGCGTCTGTGCGCGAGTATCGGCTATGGCGTGCAGCACCTGCGTTCCATCGGATTTCCGGATACGCGGCTGCATTACTCGCCGCCGACGTTCCTCGCGAGGCCGGGGCCTGATTCTCCATCCCAGATGCGCGGGCGACTGGACCATTTCGCCAAGCACGGCTTGCTCAAGTCGGCCCAGGGCGATGGCGGAACCGAGTACACGATGACCTGGAAGGGATTCGCCGCGTCGAACGGCGCGGGTTGCGTCTACCTGGCCGGGATCGAACGCAATGCGACGGTTCTGGCGCACAAGCGGGTGCGTGTCGAGCGGGGCGGAGAGGAGGTCTACCAGGTCGTGATCAAGGCGTTGCCGCTGACGATCGAACCCTGGGCTGCGGATCCGGACTTTGCCGCAGTATTCGAGAAGGACGGCATCAAGTACCGGACCGAGATTGACCCGGCGCCGGTGGCCTACGAAATGGGCAGATTCAAGGATGGAATCCGGGTGCTGGGCGAGCAGGCCGTCGTGGGCCAGCGCGTCACTTCCAGGGCGGCAAGCGATGCGCGCCCGGTGCTGGGCGTCGAACCCGGGCGACTCCTGGGATTGGTCGACGCCTATGTCGCCAAAGGACAAGGGACGCGCAACTACGCGTGCCTCGACATAGTTGCGGGCGGTGCAGACGAAGTCGCGCACGAAGCGCTCTCTGTAACCGGCGCCAGCAGGCCGCCCAAGGCGGTGACTTACTACAACTTCCCTGATCGGACCGGGGAACAGCTGCACAAGGTCCTGCTGAGCTACGAGACGATGCGGCGCCTGGAGTCGCTCGGACTGGCCACGTCGGAATTGCTGGCGGTCGGAGAGTTCGGCCGCAGGGCTGCCGCAGGCGGGACTCGCTTCGAGTTGTCGCAAGGACTCCGGGACCAGCTCGAGCCGGGGCGCAACTGCGTGCGGGTCGGGACCCTGCATGCCGAAGAAATCCTTGTCGCGGATAAATTCAGTTCGGTGGTTCAGCATCCGCGCTTCTGGGTGCGCATGCGCATGAAAGTCATCGAAGGCCGGGAAGCGATCGCAGCGAAGTTCGGCCACTTCGCGCGCATGCAGGATCCGGGATTCCAGGTGCAGGGAAAAATGGTTCTGTCGGGCAACGACCTGCAGGTCGAAAGCCTGTCCTACTATTTCCCGGAATTCACATTCGACCCTGCCCAAGTCCGCCTGCCTGCAGTGGAACCGGCGGTGCGCGGCGCGCCGGTGCCGGCCCAGCGCCTGCGCGAGGAACGCAAGGAGAAGTCGGTGCCGCGCACGTTCGCAAGGCCGTTACGGCCCGATGAACGCATGATACGTTGCGGGGGCGACACCATCATCTGTGACTCAAAGGACACGGTGGTCTGCGGCGGGCGCGCGGTGCCGTGCCGCTGAGATGCAACAATCATTCAAGGGGAGGGAAGCAATGAAGAACATGTCCAGGGTGGTATGGCTGCTCCTGATGGCGCTGTGCGCCGCACCGGCGCTGTCCCAGCAGTATCCGTCCAAACCCATCCGGCTCATCGTCGGCTTCCCGCCGGGCGGCTCGGCCGACCCGACCACTCGCATCATGGGCCAGGCGCTGTCCGAGCAGCTCGGGCAGCCGTTCCTGGTCGAGAACCGGCCCGGCGCCGACAGTGCGATCGCGGCCGAACAGGTGAGCAAGCTGCCCGCCGACGGCTACACGCTGATGTTCGCCTCCAACAGCGGCATGACGGCGGCGGTGGCGCTGCGCAAGCAGCCGATGTACGACCCGCTCACGGATTTCACGCCGATCTCGATGGTCGGGCGGGCCACGGTGTTCCTCTACGTGCATACCTCCGTGCCGGCGAAGACGCTGAAGGAGTTCGTCGAGTACGCGCGCGCGAACCCGGGCAAGCTCAACTACGGCACCGGCAACCCGCTCTCGATCCTCTACACGCAGCAGCTGCTGAGCGCGAAGGGCCTCACCATGCTGCACGTGCCGTACAAGGGCGAGGGTCCGCTCAACCCGGACATCCTCACGGGGCGGATCCATTGGTCCTTCCTCAGCACCGGCACCGCGGTTTCCTACGCCAAGGACGGCAAGCTGCGGCCGCTCGCCGTACTGCTCAACAAGCGCAGCCCGTTGCTGCCCGAGGTGCCGACCATCGACGAGGCGGGCGCGCCCGAAGTCACGGTGCGCCAGTGGGCCGGCATATTCGGGCCGCCGCGGATGCCGCGCGAGATCGTCGAGCGGCTGAACAAGGAGGTCAACGCCGCGCTCAGGCGTGCCGACGTCATCGAGAAGCTGCAGAGCTACGGCTATGCCGCCGAAGGCTCGACGCCGGAACGGCTGCTGGAGATCAACCGCGAGGACCTGGCGCTCTGGCGCCGGCTGGTGAAGGAAGCCGGCATCCCGCTGGAGTAAAGCTATTTCGCCAGCGCCTTCATGGCCTTTTCCAGGCCGCCGATGGTGGTCGGGTACATGCGGTTGTTCATGAGTTCCTTCACGATCTGGATCGACTGCCGGTAGGGCCAGACTTCCTCGGGCTCGGGGTTGAGCCAGATGCATTTGGAGTAGACGTCGGTGAAGCGCTTGATCCACACCGCGCCGGCTTCCTCGTTGAAGTACTCCACCGAGCCGCCCGGCTGCAGGATCTCGTAGGGGCTCATGGTGGCGTCGCCGACGAAGATCACCTTGTAGTCGTGGCCGTACTTGTGCAGCAGCTCCCAGGTCTTGGTGCGCTCGGAGTGGCGCCGGCGGTTGTCCTTCCAGACGAAGTCGTACATGCAGTTGTGGAAGTAGTAGAACTCGAGGTGCTTGAACTCGGTCTTCGAGGCGGAGAACAGTTCCTCGGCGAGCTTGATGTGGTCGTCCATCGTGCCGCCTATGTCCATCAGCATCAGCACCTTGATGGCGTTGCGGCGCTCGGGCCGCATCTGGATGTCCAGGTAGGCCTTCTTCGCGGTATTGCCGATGGTATTTTCAAGGTCGAATTCGTCCGGGGCGCCTTCACGGGCGAACTTCCGCAGCCTGCGCAGGGCAATCTTGATGTTCCTGGTTCCCAATTCGACGGAATCGTCCAGGTTGCGGTACTCGCGCTGGTCCCACACCTTCACGGCGCTGCGGTTGCGGCTCTTGTCCTGGCCGATGCGGATGCCCTCGGGGTTGTAGCCGTAGGCGCCGAAGGGCGAGGTGCCGCCGGTGCCGATCCACTTGGAGCCGCCCTGGTGCCGGCCTTTCTGCTCCTCAAGCCGCTGCTTGAGGGTCTCCATGAGCTTTTCCCAGCCGCCCATGGCCGCGATCTGCTTTTTCTCTTCCTCCGTCAGCGTCAGTTCGACCTGTTTCAGCAGCCATTCGAGCGGGATCTGCGCTTCGATGCCGGGGATCGCGTCCACGCCGTCCCAGAACTCGGCGAAAGCGCGGTCGAACTTGTCGAAGTTGGCCTCGTCCTTCACCAGGGTGGTGCGCGACAGGTAGTAGAACTCGTTGATGTTCGGGCTGATGACGTTCTTGTCCATCGCCTCCAGCAGCGTCAGGTACTCCTTGATGGAGACGGGAAGCTTGTGCGACTTCAGCTTGAGGAAGAAATCGATCAGCATGGAAGGCTACTTCGGCTGCGTCCTGCCGGCCGTCGTGTAGAGGTCCGCCAGCGTCACCACGCGCCCGTGCAGTGGCAGGATCTTGTCCACGGCGAGCCGGAAGCCCTCGATGTTGACGACCAGGTTCACGTTGTTGGCGTTGGGCGTCGCCGGCGGCTTCGCGCCCGGCGCGATCGGCGTGTACGCGTCGGCTTCGATGAGGAGCTTCTCCTTCGGCAGGTACACCATCAGGAAGCCTGCGGCGTGGTTGCTCTCGACGATGTTCATGACCTGGACCGTGCGCGCGCCGTCGGTCATGGTCATGCGGTTGTTCACTCCCAGCACCTTCGCCTTGCGCTTCGATTTCGTGAGCAGGTCGGGGGCGACCTTGCTGTGGGTGGCGAAGGCGCGCTCGAAGTAAGGCTTGCTGAGCGCGTGCACGACGACGGTGGCCCCGGCCGCCGCCGCGGCGCGCAGGCCGCCCGAATGGTCGAAGTGGTTGTGCGAATTGATGACGTAGCGCAGCGGCTTTCCGGGCGCGAGCTTCTTCACTTCCTCGACGACCGGGCCGCTGCGCGCGTCGTTCAGCGGCGCCTCGACCAGGATCAGGTGGTCCTTCATCTCGATCGCGACGCTGTTGTGCGAGCCGCCGGCCACGTGCCAGACGCCGTCGGCGACTTTCTCCGTGGTGACGCGCTCGACGGCGGCGCGCACGTTGTCGGGCAGCGCGAAGTCGGCCGGCACGTTCGGCTGCGCTTGCCTGACCGTGAGGTCGAGCACCGGGAAGCCGCCCGCCGCCTGCTGGATGCGCCCCGGGAACTTCACCCCGCCGTAGTCGCGGTAGTTCGAGTAGACCGTGGTCACCGCGCTTTCGCCGAGCACCGTATCCGGGACGCGCGACTCGACGCGCTCCACCAGGTAGTCGTCGTTCAGGTAAGCCGTCGCCGCGAACTTGCCCGGTTCGGTGAAGGCGACCGCGGCGAGCGTCTTGCCGGCCTTCGTCTGCCAGGTCACCGTGGCGTTGTTGCGGGCCGCCGCGGCGAGCACGCCGTGCGGCGAGATCCAGAGCTGGTGCGTGCGGTCGGCGACGAAACGGGCGCCGGGCGCGGCACCGGCCGGCATCGCGTTCCAGGCGTAGGCGCCGCTCAAATACTGGTCGTTCTTCTGCTGCCCGGAGAGCGGATAGCCGCCGCCGCCCTGCGGTTCGCCGCGGCTGAACGCGATCTCCTCGCGCATCGAGCCGCTCGCGTAGTTCAGGGTGCGCGTCTGGTTCTGGATGTCGATCTTCGGCCAGGCCTTGCCCGCCTGAAACGCCTGGCCGAACGTCCAGCCGGTGCCTTCGCCTGAGTAGCGGATGGTCCTGGGCTCGCCCATCGCGGCGGCGGCGCGCTTTAGCACGCCGACGGCAGAATCCTGCGCCGAAACGGGCAACGCGGCGGCCGCAAGCGACAGGGAAACGAGGGCGAAGAGGGACTTTCCGATCATGGAGTGACTCCGGGAATGGACGAATCTGCCTAGAGTATCAGGACTCATGCGATATTCGCTGCCGTGACGATTTACCTGGACGACGCGGCGGTGCGCCGCCTGCTGCGCATGGAGGACCTGCTCGCCGGGATGCCCAAGGTCCTCATGGATCTGTCGGCGGAAAGGGTGGTTCAGCCGCTGCGCACCGTAATGGATGTGCCGGGCTCCCAAGGCATGCTGTTCCTCAAGCCTGCGGCGATCGATGGCGCGCTCGCGACCAAGCTCATCACGCTCATGCCGGGCAATGCGGCGCGGGGACTGCCGACGCTGCTCGCCACCATCGTGCTGATGGATCCGGCGACGGGACAGCCGCTCGCCGTCATGGACGGTACCTGGATAACGGCGCTGCGCACCGCGGCGGCCTCCGCGGTCGCCGCCGACGCGCTGGCGCCGGCCGGACCTAAGGTGGTCGCCATGCTGGGCAGCGGCGCGCTGGCGCGCAGCCATGCGACGGCCCTGCGCGCAGTGCGGCCGGTGTCGGAGGTCCGAATCTGGAGCCGCGACCCTGCGAACGTCGCGCGCTGCGCCGAGGAGGTGGGCGGTGTCGCCTGCCAGAGCGCCGAGGAGGCGGTTCGCGGCGCCGACATCGTCTGCACGGTGACCAACGCTTCCGAGCCGGTGCTGCGCGGCGCATGGCTTAAGCCCGGCGCCTTCGTCGCCGCGGTCGGCGCGCCGCGCCCGACGTGGCGCGAGCTGGACGACGCGGCGATGCGCAACGTGGTCGTCGCCGACAACCGCGAGGCCGCGCTGCAGGAGTCGGGCGACGTGATCCTCTCGGGCGCTGCGGTGCACGCCGAGATCGGCGAAATCCTGGCCGGGACGAAACCGCGGCCCGCCGCTGGTGCGACGGTGGTTTTCAAATCCCTGGGCCAGGCGGTCGAGGATGCCTTCGCCGCGCGCCTGGTGTATGACGCTGCCCTCAAGAAGCAAAACTGACGCCGCTATCGTGGGCGCCGGGATTGTCGGCGCCTCGGTTGCCTATTGGCTGAAGCGGCTCGATCCTTCGACGGAGGTAACCCTGATCGAGCGCGACAGGACGAGCTCGCGCGCCTCGTCGTCGCTGTCGGCAAGTTCCATCCGCCAGCAGTTCTCCCAACCGCTGAACATCCGCATGTCCCGGTTCGGGCTTTCATTCCTGCGCGAAATGGGAATCGCCGTGGAAGAGAAGGGCTACCTGTACCTCGGGGCGGCGGCGCCGCTGCGGGTCCTGAACGCCACGCAGCGCGCACACGGCGCCGACGTGGTTCTGCTGAATCCGGAGGAGATCACCGCGCGCTTTCCGTGGTTGAGCGTGGAAGGCGTCGAGCAGGGATCGCTCGGGCTTTCAGGCGAGGGCTGGTTCGACGGCCCATCCCTGCACGCGCGCGTCCTGAAGGAATCCAGATCCCTTGGCGTGCGGATTCTCGACGGCGAAGTGGTGGGTTTCGAGCGTGGCGCGCACGGCCGTGTGAACGCGGTGCTGCTCGCCGACGGCTCGCGCATCGCCTGCGGACACGCGGTCAATGCCGCGGGGCCCTGGGCGAGGACACTTGCCGCGGCGGCCGGCATCGAACTTCCGGTTCACGCCAGGCGCCGCACAGTGTTCGTGCTGTCCTGCCCGGAGAAGCTTCCGGATTGCCCGCTGGTCATCGACCCGAGCGGCTTCTGGTTCCGGCCCGAGGGCAGGTTCTTCATTGCGGGCAGCACGCCCTCGCCGGACGAGGACGACCTGCCGCTCGAGCCCAACCACGCGGAATTCGACGAGGCACTGTGGTCACGGATGGCGCACCGCGTGCCGGCATTCGCGGCCCTGCGCGTCGAGCGCGCCTGGGCGGGCTACTACGAGATGAACCTGTTCGACGCCAACGCTATCATCGGCGCGCATCCCTCGGCGCCGAACCTGTGGTTCGCGAACGGATTTTCCGGACACGGCATGCAGCAGGCACCTGCGGCTGGACGCGGCGTGGCGGAACTGGTGCTGCGCGGGCGCTTCGAGACGCTGGACCTCGCGCCGCTGGGGTTCCAGCGGCTGATCGAAGGGCGGCCGCTGGTGGAATCCATGATCATCGGTTAAAAGGGAAACCATGCGCATAGGCCTCATCGGCGGCGGCGTCATCGGGCGCCTGGTCCTGGAACACATCCGCAAAGGCGAATTGGGCGACGTGCAGGTGGTCGCCATCACCGGCCGCAGCGCACAATCAAAGGGAAAAGCCCTGGCCGACGCGTTCGGCGTTCCCTTCGTCGTCGGCCTGGACGCGCTCGCGGCCGCCAAACCGGAGGCCGTGGTGGAGGCGGCTTCCCACGATGCGGTGCGCGAATACGGCGAGGCGTTGCTGGCGCGCGGCATCTCGTTCGTCGCGCTCTCCGGTGGTGCGCTCTGCGACGACGCGCTGCGCGACCGCCTGGAGCGGGCGGCGGCGCAGCACCGCGCGCTGCTCTACGTGCCCTCGGGCGGCATTGGCGGGCTGGATGTGCTGAAAGCGGTTTGCCTCGCGGGTACGGAGGAGGTGAGCATCGCCGTCACCAAGCCGCCGGTGGCCTGGAAGGGCATTCCCTACGTGGAGAAGCTTGGCGTCGACCTTGACGCGATGACGTCCGCAACGGTGCTGTTCGAGGGCAGCGCGCGCGAGGGCGTGCCGCATTTCCCCGCCAACGTGAACATCGCCGCGGTGCTGTCCATGGCCGGCATCGGCTTCGACCGCACGCGCCTGAAGGTCGTCGCCGATCCCGCGCTCAGGTTCAACACCCACTTCATCGTCATTCGCGGCAGGACCGGGCGCATCGACATCAGGTTCGAATCGGTGGCGATGCCCGAGAACCCGAAGACTTCGATGCTCGCCTGCTTTTCCGCGCTCGCCGCGATCCGCGAGCTCGGGCGCAGTGCCCGCTACGGTACCTAGAAGGACGGCCGCCCGATCAGCGACTGCTGCGGCGGGCCGATCGGCTTCTTCTCCGCCACCAGCACGCTGTCGTAGAAGTGCAGCGCGTAGGTGCTGCGCGTGAGCTCGTCCACCGCGAAGCGCTCCGGCTCGGTCGAGTACCAGGCATACAGCCGGTCGACCAGGCCCTTCGAGTATTCAACGAAGCTGCCCTCGCGGCGGTAGCCGCCGCCGAACTTCGGGTCGTAGGAGGTGTGCATGTCCTCGCACAGGTACACGCCTTCGCGCTGCAGGTGCGGATAGAGTTCCTCGAAGCTGACGATCTGCTGCTGCATGCCGTGGCCGCCGTCGTCGATGACGATGTCGACGTGCGGGTGCAGGCGGCGCACCTCGGCGAGGAAGCCGCGGTCGGCCTGGTCGCCGATGTGGACCTGGATGCCGTCCTCCTCGAGCGCGCGGCAGCGCGGGTCGATATCGAGGCCGACGATGCGCGTGCCCGGGCCGAAATACTCGCGCCACATCTGCAGCGAGCCGCCGTGGAACACGCCGATCTCGAGGACCACCGGCGATCGGCCGCGGAAGCGGCGGAAATGGCGATGGTAGATGTCCAGGTAGTGATGCCACTTGTGCATCAGCCGCCCGGGGTTGGCGAAGAAGTAGGCGGCGAGCGGGTTGTCGTCCGCTCCGGCGGCGGGCGCGCCGCGCCGCCGGGCCGCCAGCATGTCGGAAAGGAGCCTCCCGAGCATGCCGGCGCGGGGCCGCTCNNCACCAGCCGCTCGAACAGGTGCACGTCCTGCTCGTTCTTGAGCAGCGCGCCGTGCAGCGGCGGGATGATGGTCTTGCGGTCCTTGGAGCGCAGGGCGTCGGGCGGGATGTCTTCCGCCAGCAGCAGCTTCAGCCAGTCGAGCAGCTCCGAGGTGGAGGGCTTCTTCTTCATGCCCGGCACTTCGCGCACCTCGAAGAACACCTCCATCGCCTCCTTGAGCAGCGACTTCTTCAGCGTGGGAAAGTGCACCTGGACGATCTTCTCCATCGTTTCCTTGTCCGGGAAACGGATGTAGTGGAAGAAGCAGCGGCGCAGGAAGGCGTCCGGCAGTTCCTTCTCGTTGTTCGAGGTGATGAACACGATCGGCCGCTGCTTCGCCTTGACCAGTTCGCGCGTCTCGTAGACGTAGAACTCCATGCGGTCCAGTTCGCGCAGCAGGTCGTTGGGGAACTCGATGTCGGCCTTGTCCACCTCGTCGATCAGCAGCACGCAGGGCTTGTCCTGCGAAAAGGCCTGCCAGAGCATGCCCTTGACGATGTAGTTGTTGATGTCGTGCACCTTCGCGTCGCCGAGCTGCGAATCGCGCAGCCGGCTGACCGCGTCGTACTCGTAGAGGCCTTGCTGCGCCTTGGTGGTGGACTTGATGTGCCATTCCAGCAGGGGCACGCCGAGAGATTTCGCCACCTGGACGGCGAGCATGGTCTTGCCCGTGCCCGGCTCGCCCTTGACCAGCAGCGGCCGCTGCAGCGTGATCGCCGCGTTGACCGCCAGCGTGAGGTCCTCGGTAGAGACGTAGTCTGCTGAGCCGGCGAATCGCATCGCATATCCCTTTGCCAAAATCGCATTATAATCGCCCGGTTTATTCCACCTTGGGCTGCGGCGAAACAGGGATGACGACAACCAATGTAACGATGCTCGCGGTGCTGGCGCTGTTTTCCATGCCCGCACTCGCGCAACAGCCGGCACTCAAGGGCGATCCGGCCGAAGCCCACAAGAAAATCGCCATGTGCGAGGGATGCCACGGGATCCCGGGCTACAAGACCGCGTATCCCTCGGTCTACCACGTGCCGAAACTGGGCGGCCAGACCGATTCGTACCTGCGCAACGCCTTGAACGCATACAAGTCAGGCGAGCGCAATCATCCGTCCATGCGCGGCATCGCCGCCAGCCTGACGGACAAGGACATCGCGGACCTCGCGGCCTACTACTCGACCGAACAGAAAGGGGCCCACAAATGAGAACCTTCCTGCTCGCGGCGGCCTCGGTTTCGCTGCTTTCCCTGTCGGCCAATGCCTGGGCCGGCGGCAATGCGGCCAACGGCAAGGCCATCTCCGAGAAAGTCTGCGCGGCGTGCCACGGGGTGGACGGCGCCAAGCCGATCGCGCCCGAGAATCCCATCCTTGCCGGCCAGTATGCCGACTACCTTGAGCGCGCGCTGGCCGACTACAAGAGCGGCAAGCGCAAGAACCCGGTCATGAAGGCGATGGTCGATCCGCTCAAGAAAAAGGACCTTGAGGACCTGGCCGCCTGGTTTTCGATCCAGAAGTCGAGCCTGCACTTCCAACGCTAGGCTTTGGTTTTCTTCCTGTAGTCGCAAAGATCCCGGATCGGGCAGTCCGGGCACCGGGGTGTCCGCGCGACGCAGGTATAGCGCCCGTGCAGGATCAGCCAGTGATGCGCGTGCGTCATGAACTCCGGCGGCACGAATTTCAGCAGCTTTTCCTCGACTTCGAGCGGGTCCTTGCCGGGCGCGATCCCGGTGCGGTTGGCGACGCGGAAAATGTGTGTGTCCACCGCCATTGTCGGCTNNTTCAGCACCACGTTGGCGGTCTTGCGGCCCACGCCGGGTAGGTTTTCCAGCTCTTCGCGGGTTCGCGGGACTTCCTCCCCGTGCTTTTCAAGCAGGATCTTCGACAGGCCGATGACATTCTTCGCCTTGGTGCGGTAGAGGCCGATCGTCCTGATGTATTCAGCCAGCTTTTCTTCTCCGAGCCTGCAAATCCGGGCGGGCGTGTTCGCGACCGGAAAGAGCCTCGCTGTCGCGAGGTTCACCGACTTGTCCGTGGCCTGCGCGGATAGCACCACGGACACGAGCAGTTCATAGGGTGTGCGGTAGACGAGTTCGGTCCTGGGGTGCGGCTCGGCGCTGCGCCAGCGCTCGAAGATCCGGCGGCGCTTTTCCGGATTCACGTGAGGGTGAAATTCAAATGCGGGCTTTGCGTTTCAGCGCCGCCGCGATCACCGCTTTGCGGTCCGCCGGCGGGGTTATCGCCTGCCTTTCAGACTTTCTCTTCCTCAAATATCCCGCGCGCAATTTTGCGCCATTCGCATTCGCCGCCGTCCAGGGCCCCGGCGGCTGCACGAGGTCGATGCAATCCACGGGGCAGGGAGGCAGGCACAGCTCGCAGCCGGTGCAGTAGTCTGCGATGACGGTGTGCATGAAGCCCCGCGCCCCCGCGATCGCGTCCACCGGGCAGGCGTCGATGCAGCGCGCGCAGCCGATGCAGCGGGCCTCGTCAACCAGCGCGACCGCGGTTCTCTTGGGCATTGCGAATCGCCTCGACGCATTCGTTGACCAGCCCCGGTCCGCGGTAGATCAGGCCGCTGTAGAGCTGCACCAGCGCGGCGCCGGCCTCGATTTTTTCCACCGCATCCGCGCCGGAGAGGATGCCGCCGACGCCGATGATGGGTATTTCGCCCTTCAATTCCTTCGCCAGAGACCTGACGACGCGCGTTGACCGATCCCGCAGCGGCGCGCCGGAAAGGCCGCCCGCCTGCATGCCGTTGGCATGGCGTTCCACGTCGGCGCGCGCCACCGTGGTGTTGGTGGCGACGACGCCGTCGATTCTTGCCCGCAGGGCGGCCGAAGCGATGTCGCGGATCTGCGTATCGTCCAGGTCGGGCGCGATCTTCAGTGCCAGCGCTACCTGGCGGCCATGCTTTTCGCGCATTTGTTCTCTTGTGATCGTTACGGTGGAAAGCAACTTCGACAAGCTTTCCGATCCCTGAAGGTCCCGCAACCCGGCTGTGTTGGGTGACGACACGTTCAAAGTGACGTAGTCCACGTGCGGGTAAAGCTTTTCAAGGCAGATCACGTAGTCGTCGGCCGCATTCTCGTTCGGTGTGTCCTTGTTCTTCCCGATGTTCACGCCGATGATGGATTTTCTCGAAGAACGGGAAAGATTCGAAACAAATTCGTCGACACCTACGCTGTTCAATCCATACCGGTTGATGATCGCGTTGGCTTCGGGAATGCGGAACAGGCGCGGCCTGGGGTTGCCGGGCTGCGGCCGCGGCGTCACGCCGCCGAGCTCGAGGAAGCCGAAGCCGAGCGCCGCCAGCGAATCCACATGCTCGGCGTGCTTGTCGAGGCCCGCGGCAAGGCCGACGGGGTTGGGAAACTCGAGCCCCATCGCCTTGACGGGGCAGGCAGGCGGCCGCGCCGCGAACAGGCCCGCCAGGCCTGAAAAGCGAAGTGCGGCGTGATGGGCGGTTTCGGGATCGAGGGCGAACAGGAAGGGGCGTGCGAGCGAGTACAGCACTAGACCCTCATTCCAGGTCCTTGCTCGCAAGCCGGCGCCAGGCGCCGTCGACGAATCCTTCGATCGGCACGAAGCGCGACTTGTACGCCATCTTCGGGCTCTCGCGGATCCAGTAGCCGAGGTACAGGTAGGGCAGGCCCAGCGCGCGGCAGGCCTCGATCTGCCAGATCACGTTGAAGGTGCCGTAGCTCGCGTTCCTGCGCTCCGGATCGAAGAACGTGTAGACCGAGGACAATCCATCGGGCAGGTAATCCACGATCGAGACCATCACCAGCTGGCCGTTGTCGCGGAATTCCATGAGGCGCGTGTCGACGCGGCTCTGCAGCAGGAAGTGCGAGTACTGGTCGCGGCTGTCGTTGTCCATGCCGCCGCCCGAATGGCGCCGCGACTGGTAGCGCAGGTAGAGCGCGTAATGCTCGAGGCGGAACTTGAGCGGCTGCGCCTGGGCAGTGAGCTCGGTGTGCTGCTGCCAGGCGCGGCGCTGCGAGCGGCTGGCGACGAAATCCTTGACCGGGATGCGCACCGGCACGCAGGCCCGGCAGGCGTCGCAATGCGGCCGGTAGGTGAAGATGCCGCTGCGGCGGAAGCCGGCCTTGACCAGCTCCCCGTAGAGCTCGGTGTTGATGAGGTGGCTCGGGGTTGCCACCTGCGAGCGCGCCATGCGCTCGGGCAGGTAGCTGCACGGGTAGGGCGCAGTCACGTAGAACTGCAGTACTGCGTGCGGCAGGTCGTTGAGCCGGGACATGCCCTAGTTTACCAATGCCGCGAGACCGCGCAAAAACTGGCGCCGCGGGATCTCCCGCCCGCCCATGGAAGCCAGCAGGGGCGTGCGCTGCTGGCAGTCGATCATCGGGCATCCCCGCGCGCGCAGTTCGTCGACGAGGGCCACCAGGGCCACCTTGGAAGCATCCGTTTCGCGGGAAAACATCGACTCGCCGAAGAAGGCCCGGCCGATGGCGACGCCGTACAGCCCGCCCACCAGCCGGCCGTCGCGCCAGGTCTCGAAGGAGTGGGCGTGGCCGGCGCGGTGCAGCGCGATGTAGGCCGCCTGCATGTCGGGGCTGATCCAGGTACCCGTCTCGCCCTTGCGGGGCCCCGCGCAGGCCTTGATGACCTTCGCGAAGGCGGAATCGATCCTGGTTTCGAACCCCTTGTTGCGCAGGTTCTTGGCGAGCGAGCGCGACACCTTCAGCTCGTCGCAGAACAGCACCATGCGCGGGTCGGGCGACCACCACAGGATCGGCTGGTCTTCCGAGTACCAGGGGAAGATGCCGTTGCGGTATGCCGCGAGGAGGCGGTGCACGGAGAGGTCGGCGCCGGCACAGAGCAGGCCGCTGGGATTCCGTAGTGCTTTTTCGACGGGCGGAAAGGGATCCTCCCTCTCCAGCCAGGTCAGCATTTAACCTGCTGTCGGCAGTAGTTTTCCAGCTCGTGCACGACGCTGGTGACGGCGGCAGTGGCGCGCGGGGCGCCGCCTTCGAGCGACAGCTTCATCTCGTACTTGGCGAAGAACTGGTTGAACATCTCGCCGCCGAGCGTGCCCACCGCAGTGAGCTCGTCGGTCCGGGCGTCGTGCTCGAGCAGGATCGCGGCCAGCGGCTGGGGCGCGGGCCCGGCCAGCACGCGCGCGCCTTCGGAGGGATCGTACTGGCTGTGCTCGGCGCAGCAGTGGATGACGTTGCCGAGCTTGTTGCGCGCGCTTTTCTCGGCGCGGTAGCTGATGAAGCTGATCTCCTTCGTCGGATAGGCGAGCTGGTGGGCGCAGATCGCCGAATAGGCCACGATGGAGCGGCGAGGGCCGAGGCCCCCTTTCCATTCGTAGGCGCGCTGGTCGGCGGTGAAGAGCCGCGCCGAAGTCCTGGCAGGGCGTCCGAGGTTGAGCAGGAAGCAGGGCGTGGCGGCGAACGGGTAGTGGAAAATCAGGTTCCGCTCGACCGGAACCGCCGCCGCCTTGAGCGGCGCGCCGTTGCTGCCCAGCAGCTTTACGCGGCCGTAGAACGTCGGCGTGGCGTCGGCGGCCGCGACCTCGGGGATTCTTGCCGCGGTGGCGGACGCCGCGCAGAACTTGACGAAGTCGCGGCGCTGCATCGCTACAAATTGTAGCCTTTCTCATTGTGCTCGACCGTGTCCAGGCCCTCGGTTTCCTCGTCGGGCGTGACGCGCAGGCCGGTCATCGCGCCGGTGAGCTTCAGCAGGATCCAGGTGACGATGCCGGACCAGGCGCCGATCGCGACGATGCCGATGAGCTGCGTGGTGACCTGCCCGCCCATGGTCTGGCCCTCCGGATAGCCGATGCCGCCGAACGCAGTGGAGACGAAAATCCCGGTGAGCAGCGTGCCGATGACGCCGCCCACGCCGTGCACCGGCGTGACGTCCAGCGAGTCGTCGATCTTCAGCGAGCGCTTCATCCAGCTGGTGGCGAAGAAGCAGACCACGCCGGCGATGCCGCCAATGGCGATGGCGCCCATCGGGCCGACGAAGCCGGAAGCCGGCGTGATGGTGCCCAGGCCCGCCACCATGCCGGTGACGATGCCCAGCGCCGAGGGCTTGCCATAGCGGAGCCACTCGCACAGCAGCCAGGCGAAGGCGCCGGTGGCGGCGCCGATGTGGGTCACCAGCATCGCCATGCCGGCCGCGCCGTCCGCGGCGAGCGCGCTGCCGGCGTTGAAGCCGAACCAGCCCACCCACAGCATGCAGGCGCCGGTCACGGTCATCGTCAGGTTGTGCGGCGGCATGGGCGATTCCGGAAAGCCCTTCCTGCGTCCGATCACCAGCGCGCAGACCAGCGCCGCCATGCCGGCGTTCAGGTGCACCACCGTGCCGCCGGCGAAATCCATCAGGCCCATTTTCTGCAGCCAGCCGTCGCCCCAGACCCAGTGCGCGATCGGGCAATAGACGAGCAGCAGCCAGAGCAGGCTGAAGACCAGCATGCCGGCGAAGCGCACCCGTTCGGCATAGGCGCCGATCACCAGCGCAGGCGTGATGATGGCGAAGGTCATCTGGAACATGGCGAACACCGTTTCCGGGATGGTTCCCTTCAGCGTCGCGACGGCAATGCCCGAGAGGAAGCTCTTGTCCCAGCCGCCGTACCAGGCGTTCAGCGTGCCGCCGTCGCCGAAGGCGAGGCTGTAGCCGCAGATAACCCAGGCCAGCGTCACCATGCAGGTGATCGCGAAGCACTGCATCAGGACGGAAAGGATGTTCTTCGAGCGGACCAGGCCGCCGTAGAACAACGCCAGGCCGGGCAAGGTCATGAACAGCACCAGCACCGACGCCGTGATCATCCACGCGGTGTTCGCGGGATCGAGCTTGGCGGGTTCGGCTGCCCCAAGCAGGGGCGAGTGCGTCAGAAATAGTGCAAAAAGAATTTTTGTATAGGCCACGGGTCCCCTCCCAAGTTGGTGCATCTGGCACCTAAAGGAAGCATACCCGACTTACTTTATGTCTTCAGCGTGGAAGCCAAAGTTGCCGCGCGCACGGTCTGCGAACCAGTGTTTCAGGGTCAGGCCGACGGTGCGGAAGGCGATGTCCTTCCACGGGACCTTCGATTCCTCGAAAAGTCCGACCTCGAGGCTCTCTTCCCCCGGCTTGAAATCCAGGTCCAGCAGGCGCGCCCGGTAGAACACATGCACCTGGTTCACGTAGGGCACCGAGATCATGCTGAATGGGGCGATCAGTTCGACGCGCGCGCCGGCTTCCTCCAGCGTCTCGCGCGCCGCGCCCTCGCCGGTGGATTCGCCGTTCTCCATGAAGCCGGCGGGCAGCGTCCAGTAGCCATAGCGTGGCTCGATCGCGCGCCGGCAGAGCAGCAGCCGGTTGTCCCATTCCGGCAGGCAGCCGAGGACCATCTTCGGATTCTGGTAGTGGATGCTGCCGCAGGCGTCGCACAGGTACCGCGGCACCGAGTCTCCGGGTGGCACGCGCTTCACGATGGAAGCTGAGCAGTTGGAGCAGAACTTCATCTAAGGTCCCGTATCATTAGGGAAATTCGGATTCGATGGTAAACTCCGCCGGGACCATGCAAACCAAACTCGGCGAGTGGATGTGGCGCTTCCTGGCGATCGTGATGATGTTCTCGGTCGGCTGGACGGTGTGGATTGTTTACCAGCTTAACCCGCCGCCGCTGATCATGAACGCGGCGTTCGAGGCGGCAGCCAAGGCCAAGGGCAAGTACTCGCCCGCCGAAAAGCAGAGCTCGCAGGGCGTGATTGTTCCGTCGGGCGCCGCCGGCGTCGCCTCGGCACCGACAGAGGCGCCGGCCGCCGCGCCGAAGGCGCCCGAGGTCCCGAAGGAACCGCCGGTCAATCCCGACAAGCTGAAACTCACCGACACCCTCGCGATTCCGGCGCCGCCTGGAAAGAAGTAACCCGGACGAAATGAACCGGTACGCGGAGTTGTACGGCAGCTGGCGCTGGGAAGTGCCCGCCCGCTACAACATCGCGCAAGCCTGCTGCGGCCGCTGGGCCGCCGACCGCTCCCGCTTCGCGCTCTACTGGGAAGACGAATCGGGAGAGACCGCGAAATACACCTTCTGGGACATCCAGCGCGAGGCCAACCGGCTGTCGAACGCGCTGGCGGCGCTGGGCGTCAGGCGCGGCGACCGCGTCGCGCTCATCCTGCCGCAGCGGCCGGAAATGGCCATCGCCTACATGGCGATCTTCCAGATGGGCGCCATCGCGCTGCCGCTTTCGCACCTGTTCGGCCCTGATGCCCTGGAATACCGCATGGCCTTCGCCGGCGCGAGCGCCGTGTTCGTCGAGCCGACGACGATCGCGAACCTGTGGGCCGTGAAGGACAAGTTGCCGGACCTGAAGAATGTGATCGGGGTCGGCGGTGCGAGGGAGTCAGGGGTTCACGTCTACGAGGATCTTGTTGTTCGTTCTTCTTCGGATTTTTCCCTCGTCAATACGGAAGCAAATGACCCCGCGTTGATTATCTACACCAGCGGAACAACCGGCCAGCCCAAGGGCGCGCTGCAGGGGCACCGGCTGCTGCTCGGCAATCTTCCGGGCTTCCTCTATTCGCACGATTTTTTCCCGCAGCCGGGCGACATGTTCTGGTCGCCGGCGGACTGGGCCTGGGCTGGCGGCCTGTTCGACGCGCTGCTGCCGAGCTGGAACTACGGCATCCCGATCCTCGGCTACCGCGGGCGCTTCGATGCCGAGAAGGCCTACTACCTGCTGGAGAAGTACGGCGTCCGGAATTCGTTCCTCTTCCCGACCGCGCTGAAGCTGATGATGAAGGCGGTGCCGGAGCCCAGTAAGCAATACAACCTCAACCTGCGCTCCATCATGAGCGCGGGCGAATCGGTCGGCGTCACGGTCATCGAATGGGCGCGCGAACAGCTGGGCGTCACCATCAACGAGATGTTCGGCCAGACCGAAATCAACTACGTGGTCGGCAACTGCCAGGCGGCGTGGCCGGTGAAGCCCGGCTCGATCGGCCGGCCGTATCCGGGGCACGAGGTTGCGGTGATCGACGACAAAGGCGCAGAAGTCCCGCGCGGCGAGCTGGGCGAGATCGGGGTGAAAAGAAATGACGATCCGGTGTTTTTCCTCGAGTACTGGAAGAACCCGGAAGCCACGCGCGAGAAGTACATTGGCGACTGGGGCTGCACCGGCGACCAGGGCCGCATGGATGAGGACGGCTACCTCTGGTACCAGGGGCGCTCGGACGACGTCATCAAGGCCTCCGGTTACCGCATCGGTCCCGCCGAGATCGAATCCTGCCTGGTGAAGCATCCGGCGGTGGCGAACGCGGCGGTGATCGGCAAGCCGGACGAGGCCCGCGGCCAGATCGTCAAGGCCTACATCGTGCTGCAGCCGGGACAGGCGGCTTCCCAGACGCTCATCGACGAGATCCAGGCCCACGTGCGCGGCCGCCTCGCGCCTTACGAGTACCCGCGCGAGATCGAGTTCATCGACGCGCTGCCGATGACCACCACCGGCAAGGTGCAGCGCAAGGAATTGCGCAAGCGAGAGGAAGCGAAACTCACCGGTGCCGTGTGACGCGCCTGCTGCTACTCGGCGGGGGACACGCTCACGCGGTGGTGTTGTTGCAGTTCAGGAAATTCGTCTCGAAGGAACTTCACGTAACGCTGGTCAACCCGGGGCCGATCCATACCTATTCGGGCATGGTCCCGGGAGTCATTGCAGGCCACTACGCCGCGGCTGATGCGCAGGTCGACCTGGCGCGCCTGGCGGCGCGCGCCGGCGTGGAACTCGTCCAGGACACGCTGCGCGCCATCGACACCGGGGCCAAGCGGGTCGCGCTCGCCAGGGGCGAAGCGCGGCATTACGACATCGCATCGATCAACCTCGGCTCGGTGCCGGCGGGCGCGGGCGAGGCTGCAATCCCGGCGAAGCCGTTCGACAAGTTCATGGCGCGCTGGCGCGATTTGCTGGAGAAGGGGCCGAAGGCACCGCGCGTCGCGGTCATCGGTGCCGGGGCCGCGGGCGTGGAGCTGGCGATGGCGATGAAGTTTGCGCTGGCGGGACGGGGAGAGGTCGTTCTCTTTTCCGAGCGGAACACATTTTCCGACGCGGTGACGAAGCGCATTCGCAACGCGCTCGCAAGGCTTGCCATCGAACTGAGGACAAATACGCCCGGCGAGCCGGAATTCGACGCGATGTTCCAGGCTACGGGTGCTTCCGCATTGCCCTTGCTACGCGAATCCGGTCTGAGGACCGACGACCGGGGCTTCGCCCTGGTCGATCCCTGCCTGCGCAGCGTTTCCCACCCGGACGTATTCGCGGCGGGCGATTCAGCGTCGCTGGAGGGCGCGAATGTTCCGAAATCCGGCGTCTACGCGGTGCGCCAGGGTGCGGTGCTGGCGGAAAACCTGAAGAGAGCCGTTCGCGGCATGCCGATGCTCGACTACGTTCCCCAGCGCGACAGCCTGTCGCTCATAAGCTGCGGCGCAAAGTACGCCATCGCCAGCCGCGGCGACTGGTCGGCGGAGGGCAGGTGGGCCTGGCGATGGAAAGACTGGCTGGACCGCCGCTGGATCGCGAATTTCAGGTAACGCTTGCCACGAGGATCTTGCCCTCGCACTCGACGACGACTTCGTTGCGCTGGTTCGTCGCCTGGCCCTTCATTTCGATGATGCCGCCCTTGTGTTTCGGCTTGTCGGCTTTGGCTGTCACCGTCCAGCGCGTCGCCAGCGTATCGCCCGCACGCACGGGCGCCTTGAAGCGGCAACCGTGCTCCAGGTACGCGATCGCAGTGCCCGCGAAGTAGTTGCCGACCGGGGCAGCCACCAGCGCGCCGGTGAACGGCCCGTGCAGGATGCGGCCGCCGAACATGGATTTCTTCGAGAATTCCTCGTCCACGTGCAGTGGATTGAAGTCGCCGAACATTCCCGAACCCATGACGATGTGCGTTTCGGTGACCGTCAGGCTCGTGCCGAAGCTGTCGCCGACCTGCACTTCGTCGTACCACTTGCCGTGAAATACCATTAGTTATCCGAACATTTTCAAAATAGAATCCAGCGTGGCTGGCGCCCCAGAGACGAATCGAACGTCCGACCTGCCCCTTAGGAGGGGGCTGCTCTATCCACTGAGCTACCGGGGCGCGAAAAGGGATTTTACCCGCATGAGATTGTTCTTCCTGACGCTGCTGCTTCTTGCGACGCCGGCCCGGGCCTGGGACGACGGCACGACGCCGTTCGTGGTGTCTCCGGACGCGGTGGTGGAACGCATGCTGCAGCTGGCGCAGCCCAGGGCCGGCGACAGGCTGGTGGACCTCGGTTCGGGCGACGGGCGCATCGTCATCGAGGCGGCGAAGCGCTTCGGCGCCAGCGGCCTGGGCGTGGACATCGATCCGCGGCTGGTGGAACTCGCGCGCACGAATGCCAGGCGCGCCGGCGTCGAGAAACTCGCGCGCTTCGAGATCCGGGACCTTTTCGAAACGGACCTGCGCGGCGTCAACGTCGTCACCTTGTACCTGCTCCCGGAGGTGAACCTCCAGTTGCTCCCGCGCCTCGTCGCGCAGCTCAAGCCCGGCGCGCGCATCGTCTCGCACGACTATGACCTGGGTCCATCCTGGCCGTTCGATGAAATGATCGAGCTTCCGCTGGCAGAGAAAATGGTCGGGCCGATGGGGCGCTCGCGCATCTTCCTCTGGATCGTGCCGGCGGATGCGCGCGGCAGATGGCAGTTCGACCTGCCGGACCTTGGCGGCCGCTGGCAATTCGACGTGACGCAGAAGTTCCAGGTGCTGGACGTCGATGCCCGCGCCGGCGCCTCGAACATGGTGGTGCGCGGTGCGCGGATGCGCGGCGAGGATATCCGCCTCGCGATCAGCGGGCTGGTGGGCGGCAAGGGCTACAACACCCTGTTCGCGGGCAAGGTGGTCGAGGGCCGGATCGAAGGCAGTATCCGGGTATCCGACGGCGAAAATTACAGAACCATTCCCTGGAAGGCGACGCGACTACCATGAGTTCCACACCCAAGCAGCTACTGTCCGTCACCGACGGCATCTTCCTGACGATGGGGATGGTAATCGGCGTCGGCATATTCAAGGCGCCTTCGATCGTCGCGGGCAATACCGCGGGCGGCATGGAGTTCCTGCTCGCCTGGGTCCTCGGCGGCGCGGTGTCGCTGTGCGGCGCGCTGGTGTACGCCGAGCTCTCCTCGCGCCATCCGGAAACGGGCGGCGAGTACTCATTCATCGCGCATGGCCTGGGGCGCGGCGCCGCGTTCCTGTTCGCCTGGTCGCGCATGACCGTGATCCAGACGGGCGCGATCGCGGCGGTGGCCTTCGTGTTCGGCGAATATGCAAGTGAGATCGTGCGCCTGGGCCCGCACAGCGCGGCGATCTACGCGGCGCTGTCGGTCATCGCCCTGACCTTGCTCAATTTCGCCGGCACGCTGGAATCGAAAACGCTGCAGAAGGTCATGGAGGTCATCCTGATCGCGGGACTGCTGTTCCTGGGCATCGCCGGCATGGTGGTCGGCAGCACGCCAAAGCCCGCGGCGGCGGGCTCGGGCGGCGGCGACTTCCTGTTCGCCATGATGTTCGTGTTCTTTACCTTCGGCGGCTGGAACGAGGCGGCCTACCTCGCGGGCGAAGTGCGCGAGCCGCGGCGCAACATGCTGAAGATCCTGGTGGGCGGCATCGTCGCCGTCACGTTGCTCTACCTGCTGGTGAACATCGGCTACCTGGTCGCGCTGGGGCAGGGCGGCATCGCCGGATCGAAGGCCGTGGGCGCGGACGTGATGCGGCTGGTGGCGGGCGACAAGGGCGCGGTGCTGCTCGCGCTCATCGTGTGCATATCCGCGCTGACCACCATCAACGCGGCGGTGTTCACCGGCGCGCGCACCAATTTCGCGATGGGGCGCGACTATCCGCTGTTCGCCAGGCTCGGCGACTGGCGCGAGAGCGGCAGCACGCCGGCCAACGCGCTCGTCCTGCAGGGCGCGATCACGCTGGTGCTGATCGCCGCCGCGGCCCTGACCGCGAAGGACGGATTCGACGCCATGGTGGCGTACACCGCGCCCGTGTTCTGGACGTTCTTCCTGTTGACAGGGGTGACGCTTTTCATCCTGAGAATTCAAGGCAAGACAGAAAGCGAATTCAAAGTCCCGTTCTACCCGGTCATTCCCCTGATCTTCTGCACCATGTGCGGCTTCATGCTCTGGAAGGCGCTGGCCTACATCTTCAATCCGCAGTACGGCCCGAAGTTCGGCAACCTGGTGCTCGCCGGCCTGCTGGTGATGCTGGCGGGAATCCCCCTGTACCTGTTTGCCCGAAAGAAACAATAAATTCCCATTGAACCACCGGGACGCCCGCATGCTCGCGCGCTACAGCGCCTGGGCCAACAAGCTCGTGTTCGAGGCAGTCGCCGCCCTGCCGGAAGAAGAGGCGCTGAGGCCGCGGCCCGGGGCATTCCGGAACATGGTCCATACGCTGAATCACATCCTGGTCATCGACCGCATCTTCCAGGCGCACCTGGAGGGACGGGAGCATGGATACCAGGCACGTAACACGGCCGACCATCCGCCGTTGGCGGAGTTGTGGCGCGCCCAGCAGGAGATCGACGCCTGGTACATCGCGAAGTACGATGCGATGACCGGTGACGACCTTGAAGGCATCGTGAAATTCACGTTCGTGGGCGGGGGACAGGGCAGCATGAGCCGCGCGGATATCCTGCTTCACCTTGTGAATCACACCACGTACCACCGCGGGAATGTGGCCAGTGCGATCTACCAGGTCCCTGCGATACCGCCGACCACCGACCTGCCGGTGTTCCTGAGGGACGTGGCGCCCCGCTTCGATTGATGGCTCACGGCAACCTCGCACCCTCTGCCTGGGTGACGCGCTGGGCGCCGCTGGTCACTCACGGTACGGTTCTCGACATCGCCTGCGGGTCTGGACGGCATGCCGGTGTTTTCCTGGGCGCAAAGCTGAACGTCGTCGCCATTGACCGGGAACCCCAGATGATTGCAGGAGCGCGCTTCATCCAGGCCGACCTGGAGGACGGCAGTCCCTGGCCGCTGCCCGGCGAGCAGTTCGAGGGGGTGGTGGTGACGAACTATCTGAACCGGGAACTCTTTCCGGTCATCCAGGATTCGCTCAAGCCGGGCGGCGTGCTGATCTACGAAACCTTCATGCTGGGGAACGAAAGGTTCGGAAAGCCCTCCAATCCCGCGTTCCTGCTGCGGCCGGGCGAATTGCTGGAATGTTTCAAGGATTTGGCCGTCAAAGGCTTCGAAGAGGGTGAGGTGTCCGTGCCAAAACCCGCAATGATTCAAAGGCTTTGTGCCGTCCGGACGGGGAAGAGATAAAATGGAAAGCTTGAGATTCTGGATGGAGTTCGGCACATGATCACAGGCAGCCTGGTCGCGATCGTCACCCCCATGCTGGAAGACGGCAGGCTGGACCTGCCGCGCTTCAGGAAGCTGATCGACTGGCATATCGCCGAGGGGACTTCGGCCATCGTCGTCGTGGGCACCACCGGCGAGTCGCCGACAGTGGATTTCGACGAGCACAAGGAGCTGATCCGGGTCGCGGTCGAGCACTCCAACGGCCGCCTGCCGATCGTCGCCGGCACCGGGGGCAATTCCACCGCCGAGGCGATCGAACTGAGCGAATCGGCGAAAAGGAACGGCGCGACGGCCAGCCTGTCGGTGGTGCCGTACTACAACAAGCCGACGCAGGAAGGCATGTACCAGCACTTCCGCAAGATCGCGGAAGCGGTGGACCTGCCGATGTTCCTCTACAACGTGCCTTCGCGCACGATCGCCGACCTGGCGAACGACACCGTGCTGCGGCTCTCGGAAGTCCCGGGCATCATCGGGATCAAGGATGCCACCTCCAACATGGAGCGCGCCACCGACCTGGTGAAGCGGGCGCCGCGCAATTTCGCGATCTATTCGGGCGACGACGCGGCGGCGCTGCCGGTGATCCTGCTGGGCGGCCATGGCGTGATCTCGGTCACCGCCAACGTCGCGCCGCGCGCGATGGCGGAGATGTGCTCGGCCGCCCTGGTCGGCGACGTCAGGAAGGCGCGCGAGATCAACCTGCGCCTGATCAGCCTGCACCAGAAGCTTTTCATCGAGACCAGCCCGGCGCCCGTGAAATGGGCAATGGTGCAGATGGGACTCATCGAGCCCGGGCTGCGGCTGCCGATGGTGCCGCTGACCGAGCGCAGCTACGACGCCGTGCGCGAGGCGATGGGCGAGGCCGGCATCTCGCTGCCTTTGCGCATGGTGGAGAAGCGGGCTTGAGGGTTGCGCGCATGAAACCCGCGAATTTGCTGCTCATCGCGCTCACGGCCGCGCTGGGCGCCTGCAGCGGAACCACCAACCTGCTCACGGCGCCAAAGGTCGACTACAAGTCGGCCGGCCAGCTGCCGACGCTCGAGGTTCCGCCCGACCTCACCACGCCCTCTCGCGACAACCGCTACGTGGTGCCGGATACCGGCAAGAGCAGCGCGACGCTCTCGGGCTACCAGGCGGACCGTGCCCAGCAGGCGAAGACGGGCAATGTCACCTCCGGGGTGCTGCCCGCGGTGGAAAAAATGCGCGTCGACCGCGCCGGCAACCAGCGCTGGCTGGTGATCGCCGAGCCGCCGGAGAAAGTCTGGCCGCTGGTGCGTGACTTCTGGCAGGAGAACGGCTTCCTCATCAATGTGAACGTGCCCGAGGCGGGCGTGATGGAGACCGACTGGGCGGAAAACCGCGCCAAGATCCCGCAGGACTGGCTGCGCACCGCGCTGGGCAAGCTGATCGACCAGATCTATTCCACCGCCGAGCGCGACAAGTTCCGCACCCGGCTGGAGCGCAATGACGAGGGCGGCAGCGAGATCTACATCAGCCACCGCGGCATGATCGAGGTGTATGCCAGCGCGCGCAATGAAAACACCGTCTGGCAGCCGCGCCCCGCCGATTCCGAGCTCGAGGCAGAGTTCCTGCGCCGCCTCATGGTGCGCCTCGGCACCCAGGAGGAAAAGGCCAAGCAGCTGGTCGCCACCAGCGCGCCGGCGCAAGCCCGCGCCGCCGTCCAGGCGGGCATCGGCGGCTTCGAGACCCTTGAGGTGTTCGAACCCTTCGACCGCGCCTGGCGCCGCGTCGGCCTGGCGCTGGACCGGGTCGGCTTCACGGTCGAGGATCGCGACCGGCAGAAGGGCCAGTATTTCGTGCGCTACGCCGACACCGACGCCATGGACATGGCGCGCAAGGACACGGAGAAAGGCCTGCTATCGAGGCTGCAGTTCTGGAAATCGGACGATCCGAAATCCAAGGCAGAGCAGTACCGCGTCCATATCCGCCAGTTCGCCGGCAAGAGCGTGGTGCAGATCCTGACCAAGGATGGCGCGCAGGCCAACACCCAGACCACGCGCCGGATCGTCGCACTTCTTTTCGAACAGTTGAAGTGAGTTTTCGCTTTGCTTCCATAGGAAGCGGATCCAAGGGCAACTGCCTGGTCGCAGAGGTTGGCACTACCCGGGTCTTGCTTGATTGCGGTCTTTCCCCGCGCGAAACCGAGCGCCGGCTCGCGCGCATCGGCCTGGCGCCCGCCGACATCAGCGGCATCCTCGTGACGCACGAGCACGACGACCACGCCGGCCAGGCTTATCCCTTCGCGGCGCTGCACCGTATCCCGGTCTGGCTCACCCACGGCACGCAGGCCGCGATGGCTGAGTCGGGCAAGCTCCCGGGCGGCGTCGACACGCGCACGATCCTCGGGCGCGACGCGTTTGCCATCGGCGACCTGGAGGTGCGGCCCTACACCGTGCCGCACGACGCGCGCGAGCCGGTGCAGTTCGTCCTTTCCGACGGCGCGTCCCGCCTTGGCGTGCTGACCGACATAGGCGCCACCACGGCGCATGTGGAGGCCACTCTGTCGGGCTGCGATGCGCTGGTGCTGGAGTGCAACCACGACATCGACATGATCTGGGGCGGCGACTATCCGAAGTGGCTGAAGGAGCGCATCACGGGCCCATTCGGCCACCTGTCCAACCTGCAGGCGGAACGGCTGCTCGCCGCGCTTGACCGGTCCAGGCTGAAGCACGTGCTGGCGGCGCACCTGTCGCACCAGAACAACCGGCCGGAACTGGCGCGCGAAGCGCTGGCGCGGGCGATGGGCTGTGCGCCGGAATGGATCGGCTTGTCCACCCAGGAAGACGGCTTCGCCTGGAGGGAATTGAAATAAAAAACGGCGGACCCTCGCGGGACCGCCGTTCTTTGGATGCGGGAAGGAATTACTTCTTCATCGCGTCCTGCGCGCCCTTGACCGCGCCGGAAGCGGCGCCAGCGGCACCACCGTCCTTCGCGCCAGCGGCGGCGCCCGTCGCGGCCCCCTTGACGATGTCAGCCATCTTGCCGGCTTCATTTTTCTTCGCCTCGGCCGGGGCGGCCGGAGCGGCGGCGTCCTTCTTCTCCTCGGCCTTCGGCGCTTCGGCCGGCGCGGAAGCCGCCGGGGCAGCAGGAGCCGGCGCCGGCGCCGCAGCGGGTGCGGGCGCCTTCGGGGCGGGTTTCGGTTCTTCTTTGCCGCAGGCGGCGAGCGCGATGGCTGCCGCGACGGCGGTGAGCAGTGCCTTGTTCATGATCTATCCCTTTGGGTTCAAATTTGAGGTGTTACCAGCAACCGGAATGCGGCTGTGCAGCAATTGTAGCAAATGCGCCGCTACAAGCCTACGGTGGTGCTCGAAACACCCGGATAGGACGCGGACCAGATTTCCTGGAAGCGCGAGCGCATCGAAAGCGCTTCGTTCTCATCGTGCAAGCCGATCGCGCCGCGGAAATGCTCCGCTACCGGCCGGCGCACGTAGTGCTGGGCGTCCAGCACCATGAATGCGTCCTGCAGGTTGCCGATCTCTTCATGGGTCCGGTTGATCTGGATCGCGTGGTTGAAGAGCCTGAGCAGTCCGAGCATGCGCGGGCACTGGCGGGTGAGGTGGTCGACGTTGTGCACCACCATGGAGATCTTGCGCGTGCGGCTGCCGCGCAGGAAGCTTTCGAGCTGCGAGATGCGCGCGGGCGAATTCAGGCGCAGGGCCTTCAGGTCAGGATCGAAGATCCGCATTTCACGCCCCGACTGCGCCAGGAAGAGATCGACCGCCGTCTGGAAGTCCGCCTCGCCCTCGAAGCGCACGTACTCGGGTTTCGGTTTCTCTTCAGTCACGAATGGACGTCAGGTTCAGGTATCCGGCCCGGTGCCACGCCAAGATTAATTGCGCCAGGCCGGCGAGGGCAAGAGCGCGGCCCGGCGCGCGCCTGCGGTCGGCCAGTCCCGCGAGCGCCTTGCGTTGCGCGGGACGGACATGCAGTACTTCGCCGTTGATGAAGAATCTGCCGCCCCGGTACAGCAACTGCGTTCTTGGGTCCAGGTTGACCATTCTGTTCCGCATCCTTCCGGAGAAATCCCGGTTCGGCATGAAAACCACGCTCGGCTTTGGCGTACTGAGGTAGCGGCCGAGAAACTCGTCCACGTCGCCGCGCGACCAGCGGATGCGTGCCAGCTGCGTCTCGGCGAATTTCGCCAGTTCTGGGCCGATCCGCGCCGGTCGCGTCGCCGGGGACAGGCCCGGGTCGCGGTAGACGGCGTCCGGCAGGCCGCGCTCGTGCAGGTGGTCGAGGAACGCGGCGCCAAGTTCCGCGCCGCCCGGTGCCCTGAAGCCGATGGAATAGGTGAGGCAGGGATCGAGAGCGACGCCATCATGTCCCCATCCCGGCGGCAGGTAGAGCAGGTCACCCGCCTCCAGGACAACCTCCTCGTCGGCGCGGAATCCGTCGATCAGCTTCAGCGGCGCGCCCGCGACGAGGGGGAAGGGGCTGCGATTCGGTGGCGCCTTGGCGAGGCGCCAGCGCCGGCGCCCCCGGCCCTGGATGAGGAATACGTCGTAGGAATCGAAATGCGGGCCCACGCCGCCGCCGGGCGCGGCGTAGCTCACCATCACGTCGTCCAGGCGGGCTTGCGGGACAAATGAAAAACGCCGCAGAAGCAGTTCCGCCCTTGCATTGTGGTGATTTACGCCGTTGACCAGCAGCGTCCAGCCGCGAGCGGCCGCGCGCGGCATGCGCGAGCGGGTTAAAGGGCCGTGCGCGACAAAGAAGCGGCCGCGCTGTTTGCGCACCAGCCTGGACTCGACGTCGTCGCGTGCCGACAGCGCGAAAAGCGCGTCCTTTGTCACAATCCCCTCGCAATCCGGCAGTGCGCCGCGCACCAGCAGTGGGCGTTTCTGCCAGTGGCGGCGCAAAAAAGCCTGCGGCGACAAGCCCCCTAGCGGCGCATCTTCCATCACTTGATTATATGTGTGGCAGGCGAACGACAGCGTGGCATGCGGCACTTGTCAAATGCCGGTGCAAGCATAAAATTTTCCCGAGACGATCCGATGCTGCAGCCAGGTCAAAGTGCTCCCGTATTCACGCTGCCGGATGCAGACATGCAGACGGTCAAGCTGGCGTCGTTCCTCGGCAAGAAGAACATCGTCCTGTACTTCTACCCGCGCGACAACACGCCCGGCTGCACCCTGGAGGCGGCGGAGTTCTCCGACCACGAGGGCGAATTCGGGCGCCGCAACTGCGTCATCCTCGGCGTGTCGCGCGACGATTGCCTGACGCACGCGGACTTCCGCGACAAGCACGGCCTGTCGATCGGGCTGCTCTCCGATCCCGAGGGCGAAGTCTGCCGCCGCTACGGCGTGCTGCAGGAAAAGGAGCTGGACGGCGTCCGGCGCGAGTGCCTCGTGCGCTCCACGTTCGTGATCGACATGAAGGGAGTCATCCGCCATGCCGCCTACGGCGTCAATCCGCGCCACCATGCCCAGGAAATCTACGACGTCGTCCGCAAGCTGAAGTCCTGAACCAGGAATTGCCCCGGGGCGCTATCATTGGGCCTGGGGGAGGGTATTGCCATGGTCATGGACGTCCTGTCGTACGGGATCGGCACGCTGGTCGGATTCGCGGCGATCATCGCCCTGGTGTTCGTCTTCATCTCGGACATCACGCAGAAGAAGCACGGCGTGCTGCGCAACTATCCGGTCGTTGGCCGGCTGCGCTACTTCTTCGAGGAACTGGGCGAGTACTTCCGCCAGTATTTCTTCGCCGGCGACCGCGACGAGATGCCGTTCAACCGGTCGACGCGCGGCTGGGTCTACCGGCTGGCCAAGAACGAAGGCGGCGTGATCGGCTTCGGCTCGACCTACGACTTGCACCAGTCCGGCGCGCTGATCTTCGTCAACCACCCGTTCCCGGTACTCGAGGAAGAGCGCCTGCCCACGCCTTCCTGCGTGATGGGCGAGGGCTACGCCAGGAACCCGTTCGAAGCGCGTTCCATCGTCAACATCAGCGGCATGAGCTTCGGCGCGATCTCGACGCCTGCGGTGCGCGCGCTGTCGCGCGGCGCCGCGGTGGCCGGCTGCTGGATGGATACCGGCGAGGGCGGGCTCTCGCCGCACCACGTCGAAGGCGGTTGCGACATCATCATGCAGATCGGCACGGCCAAGTACGGCGTGCGGGACGCGCAGGGCAATCTCAGCTCGGAACGCCTGGTAGAGCTCTCGAAGGTGGTGAAGGCCTTCGAGATCAAGCTGTCCCAGGGAGCAAAACCCGGCAAGGGCGGGGTATTGCCGGCGAAGAAAGTCACCGACGAGATCGCCCAGATCCGCGGCATCCCGGCGGGGCGCGATTCCATCAGCCCGAACCGGCACCGCGACATCTCCAACATGAACGACCTGCTGGACAAGGTCGCCTACATCCGCGACCTGACCGGCCGGCCGGTCGGCGTCAAGACCGCGATCGGCGGCTGGCGCTTCATGAATGAGCTGGCCGAGGCGGTGAACCGCCGCGGCCTGGAATTCGCGCCGGATTTCCTCGCCATCGACGGCGGCGAGGGCGGCTCCGGCGCCGCGCCGCAGGCGCTGGCCGACCACAGNNCCACATGGCCCTCTCGATCGACGAGGCCCTGCCGCGGGTGGTGGATTCGCTGATCGAATCGGGACTGAGGCAGCGCGTGCGCGTCATCGCCTCTGGGAAAATCGTCACCTCCGCGCGCGCCGCCTGGGCGCTGGCGGCGGGCGCCGATTTCGTCAATACGGCACGTGGCTTCATGTTTTCCCTGGGCTGCATCCAGGCCCTGCGCTGCCACCAGAACACCTGCCCGACCGGCGTCACCACGCACAACAAGCGCCTGCAGCGCGCCCTGGTGGTGGAGGAGAAGTACCTGCGCGTCGCCAACTACGCCAACGGCATCAACCGCGAGATCGACATGATCGCCCACTCCTGCGGCGTGCGGCACGCCCGCGAGCTGCGGCGCGAGCACGTGCGCATCGTGCAGGCCAACCACCAGTCCATCGCGCTCAACATGCTCTATCCCTATCCCGAGCCGAAGGCGAAAATCAGGGCTGCCTGAGATGGGAACCTGGACCATGCGGGCGGACCCGGCGCGCAACAGGCTCTACGGCGTGCTGGAAGGGTACTTCACCGCCGAAGACATGAAGAAGTGCGCCGACGACACGATCGAGAAGTCCAAGCGCCTGCGTCCGGGCTACTGCACGGTGACCGACGTCACCAAGTGCAAGCCGATGCCGCCCGAGGCCGCCACCGAGATCGAGCGCGTGCAGGCCCACTTCCGCAAGTCCGGCGCGCGCCAGGGCGTGCGCATCGTCGGCGGCAGCACGCTCACCGGCATGCAGTTCAAGCGCACCGGCAGCAGCGCCGAGTACAACTCGGTGAACATGGCCTCGATGGAAGAGGCCGAGAAGTTCCTCGACAGCCTCTGAATCGCGCGGGGCACTAGTCGCCGTCCCGGATAATCTTCAGAGGAGGCTTCTGCGTCATTTGCTGCTCGAGGACGTGCATCGTTACGTCCGCGACCATCTGGCGCGGCTGTCGGCGTTCGTCATCGTCGCTATTCCCGCCCCGATCGGTTACGTCTCAATCCTGTTGCCCGGCGGCAGCATGCGGCCCTTGCCGAGGACGTGGTGCTCGACGGTGTGCATGAGAGCGTCCGCGAACAGCTTCAAGCCACCGAACAGCAGGAATGCCGCGGTGCCGGCTGCGGTCATGGCGCCCCCCGCGAGAATCGTGAGGTGCATCGGCAGTATCCGCGCGTAGGGTAGGAACATCAGCATACCGATGTCCGGCCTGCCGCGCGTCGAGGCGAATGTTCCGGAACTGCGAGTAAGCGTGGTTGACGACGAAAATCGTTCCACACACGAAGAAGCCCACCCGTGAACTCACCTCGCGGCGCAAAAGCGGCTTGCGTCCCTCCGGACTCGAACTTGGCGTAGGCGACATGGCACTTCGGGCACTGCCATTCCGGATTGGTGTCGGCCACGCTGCGCACGTAGCCGCATTTAGGGCAGGGCTTGCCCCGGAGGTATTCGGTGCCGCTCAATTCCCTGTCAGCCACCCGTTCCAGAGGCGCCGCACCGGATCGACCAGCTCACCCGCGGTGAGGCCGACCGGTCCGGCGCCGTTGCGCACGCATTCGTCGGCGGCGCTGCCGTGCAGATGGGTTCCCAGGACCAGCGCGGCATCGCCAGGGTATTTCTGCGCGAGCAGCGAGCCGAGCAATCCCGCCAGCACGTCACCCATGCCGGCCGAGGCCATGCCGGGATTGCCGGAGGCGTTGACGAACCAGCGGCCGTCGCGCGCGACGATGATGCTGCCGTTGCCTTTCAGAACCACATTCGCATTCAGGTTTCCCGACAGGTTCCTCGCCGCCTTGAGGCGGTCTGCCTGCACGTCCGCGGTCTTCAGCGCCAGCAGGCGGGCGGCTTCGGCGGGGTGGGGCGTGAGTACCGTTTCCGCGCTGCGCCGTGCGCAGGCCCTGCGCAAGTCCTCGTTCTCCGAGATCAGGTTGAGGGCGTCGGCGTCCAGCACGCAGGGAATGTCGCTCGCGAGGACCGCGCCGAGCAGCGTTTCGGCACGCTCGCCCTGGCCGAGGCCCGGTCCGATGACGATGGCATCGAGGTCCAGGCCGAGCACGTCGTCAGGATGGCGCAGCATCAATTCCAGTGCGTCCGGGTCGTGCGAGAGCCCTTCGTCGAGCAGTCCGACGTAGACGCGTCCGGCGCCCAGCTTCGATCCCGCGCGGCCCGCGAGCAGCGCGGCGCCAACCATGCCTTGCGCGCCGCCGATGATCGCCAGGGAGCCTGCCATTCCCTTGTGGAAGTTCCGCTTGCGCGGCTTGAGGATGCTCGAGAAAAGGGCCGGCTCGGCGATCCATCCATGGCCGGGCTCGAGGGGATTGAATTCGATGCCGAGGTCGGAAACTGAAACCTGGCCGCAAAGGTCGGGGCCGTCGAGGGTCAGCAGGCCCGGTTTCAGGCCGATGAAGGTGATGGTGTGCGTGGCGCGCACCGCGAGCCCGAGCGCCTGTCCGGTGTCAGAGTTCAGGCCGCTGGGAACGTCAAGCGCGAGCACCGGGCAGGATTGCGCGTTCGCGTAGCCGGCCAGCTTCGCGAATTCGCCATCGATCGGGCGGCTGAGGCCGATGCCGAAAAGACCGTCCACGACCAGCGACCACCGGGTGTCCGGGGGAATTTCCGCGACTTGTGTGGCGAGGGTTACCCGGAAGAACTTTTCCTTCAAGATCTTCGCGACGATTCGCGCGTCGCCGCCATTGTTTCCGGGCCCGGCCAGAACCAGAACATCCTTGCCGGTCTCGGGGAGCAGGGAGGCCGCAAGCCGGGCCGCTGCTGCGGCTGCACGTTCCATGAGCGGAGCGTTGCCGGCAGCCTGCTCGATCCGGCGGATGTCCTGGGTGCTGTAGATCGGCCGGGAAGCGTGGGACACGTCAGCGCAACAGCTCGTACTTGCCGCCTTTTTCGATCGCGCGCTGGTAGGCGGGGCGCGCGTGGATGGTCTTGAGGAACGCCCACAACTTCGGCCGCTTCTCGTCCAGCCCGCCGCGCGATGCCGCCGCCTCCAGGGGAAAGCTCATCTGGATGTCGGCCGCGCTGAAAGCCGGTCCCGCGAACCATGCATGCGACGCGAGCCAGGACTCCATGTAGTCCAGCTGGCGCTCCAGGTTGGGCGACACCATCATCTTCTTGACCTGCTGCGCGATGCCGCGCGCGATCGGGCGCACGAAGAAGGGCATGCCCTTGCCGCTCTCGATGCGGTCGAAGATGAGCTTCAGCAGCAGCGGCGGCATGGCCGAGCCCTCGGCGAAATGCAGCCAGTAGATGTACTGGAAATATTCCGGTGTGTTTGCCTTTGGAACGAGGATTTCTCTTCCATAACGGGAAGCAACATACTCAACGATCGCTCCGGACTCGGCGAGCGTCACGTCACCGTCGCTGATCACCGGCGATTTGCCGAGCGGGTGCACCGCGCGCAGCTCGGGCGGCGCGAGCATGGTTTTCGCGTCGCGCTGGTAGCGCTTCACTTCATAAGGCAGTTCGAGTTCCTCGAGCAGCCAGAGGATGCGCTGCGAGCGGGAGTTGTTCAAGTGATGGACGATGATCACTTTGGTTTGCTCAAGAGCTTGTCAGGCAGCCACGTCGCGATCTCCGGGAAGATGGTGATCAGCGCAATGCACAGCACCATCATGCAGAAGAACGGAATGGACGCATAGGCGACGTAGTTGCTGTCCCGCCCGCTCATGGTCTGCAGCACGAACAGGTTGAAGCCGAGCGGCGGCGTCACCTCCGCGATCTCCACCAGCAGCACGATGAAGATGCCGAACCAGATGAGGTCGATGCCCGCCTTCTCGATCATGGGGATCACGATGGAGGTCGTGAGCACGATCATGGAGACGCCGTCCAGCGCCGTGCCGAGCAGCAGGTAGATGCCGGCCAGAACCGCGATCAGGGTGTACTTGCTGGGCTCCATGGCCGCGACCCACGCGGCGAGCGCTTTCGGGATGCCCGTGAAAGCCATGCATGACGAGAGGAACGCCGCTCCCGCGAGGATGAACATGATCATGCACGACAGGCGCGTCGCGCCCATGAGGCTCTGCCAGAAGGTGTCGCGGTTCAGGCCGCCCGACCACCAGGCGATCAGGAGCGAGCCCAGCACACCATAGGCGGCGGACTCCGTGGCGGTGGCCCAGCCCATCACCATCACCCAGACGATGAACACGATCAGCAGCACGCAGGGGATGAGGTGGCGGCTCTTGTAGATCTTTTCCCCGAACGACATGCGGATGGTTTCGTTCGGCGTCTTGCCGGGATTGAGCAGGGCCCAGACGATGATGTAGCCCGAGAACAGCGCCATGAGGAGAAACCCGGGGAGGAACCCTGCCAGGAAGACCTTGAGTATCGAGACTTCGGCGGCCACTGCGTAGACCACCATGATGATCGACGGCGGCAGCAGGATGCCGAGCGTCCCCGCGCCGCAAAGCGAGCCGAGCGCGGTCTTCTCGTCGTAGCCGCGCTTCACCAGTTCCGGCAGCGCCACCTTGGCGATGGTGGCGCAGGTCGCGGCCGAAGAGCCCGACACCGTGCCGAAGATGCCGCAGGCCAGCACGTTGACGTGCATCAGGCGCCCCGGCAGCCAGGTCAGCCAGGGCGCGAGGCCCTCGAACATTTCCTCCGACAGCTTTGTGCGGTACAGGATCTCGCCCATCCAGATGAAAAGCGGCAGCGCTGCGAGCGTCCAGGAAGCGCTCGAGCCCCAGAACGTCTGGAACAGGTTCACGTCCGGCGGCGTCGAGGTGAAGAACTGCAGCCCGAACCAAGCAACGCCCGCGAGAGAAATCGCGATCCATACCCCGCCGGCGAGTAGCAGCAGCAGAAGCGCCAGGAGAACCGCGGCAATGGCGAGAGTGCTCATACGGTCAGGCCATTTCCGAGTAGTCGCCACGGGCGCGGCGGTCTTCCTCGGCGACCTGATACGCCGGTTTCTGCTTTCTCAATACCATTACCAGCTCATCCAGAACGGCGATGAGGAATATCAGCACCCCCACGACGAAGCACAATTGCGGAATCCAGATCGGAATCTTCAGCAGGCCCTGGGCGACCTCCTTGAACTTCCAGCTTTCGTAGACGAACTTGGTCACCGCCACGGCCATGTAGCCGACGAACAGCGCCGTCAGCGCCAGCGCGGCGATCTCGGCGATGCGGCGGGGCCCCGGCTTCAATTGGTCGATGAACAGGCCGACGCGCACCAGTTCGCCATGCCGGAAGGTGTGCCCGAGCGCGAGGAACGCCGCAGCGGCGCACAACCAGGAGGTGATGTCGTCCGCGGCGCGGATCAGCAGGCCGAACTCGCGGCCCACCGCCTGCGCCAGCATCAATACGCAGATGCCAGCGAGGCAGACCGCGGCGAGCGCGCCGCTCGCCGCGTAGAGGCGGTCGAGAAACCGCCTCAACCGGTTACTTCCGGTAGGCTTTGACGATGGCGTCGCCGTCAGCGCCGGCAGCCTTCAGCCACTCTCCGGCCATCTGCTCGCCGATCTTGTTGAACGCGGACATCATGCCGGCGTCGGGCGTGCGCACCGTCATGCCGTTGTCGGCCAGCATCTTGTTGGCCGCCTGTTCGCGCGCCTTGGAGAGGTCCCAGCCGCGCTTCTCGGCCGCGGCCGCTGCGTCCGTGAGCGCCTTGCGGTTCGCCGCCGACAGACCCTGGAGGGCACGGTTATTCACGACCACCGCGTTCTTCGGGTGCATGGCGTTGGTGGTGTAGTAGTTCTTCACGAACTCCCAAGCCTTGGTCGAGGTGCCGGTCGCCGAGGAGGTGATCATGGCGTTCACGGTGCCGGTGGCGAAGGCCTGCGGCAGCTCGGGGACCTGGATCACCGTTGGGCTGGCGCCGACCAGCTCAGCGAAGCGCGCGGTAAGCGGGCTATAGGTACGGAACTTGGTGCCCTTCAGATCCGACACGGCCTTCAGCGGCTCCTTGGAGTAAATGCCCTGGCCCGGCCAGGCTACCGAGTAGAGAAGGACCAGGTTGCGGCCCTCGAGTTTCTTTTGCAGCACCGATTTCTGCGCCTGATAGAGCTTCCAGGCGTTGTCGTAGCCGGCGGCGAGGAACGGCACGTTGTCGGCGTTGAACACCGCCTCCTCGTTGCCGAACTGGCCGAGCAGGAATTCGGCGATCGGCACCTGGCCTGTGGAGACCGCGCGCAGCATGTCCGGGTGCTTGATCAGCGAGCCGTTGGAATGCACGTTGATGTCGATTTGCCCGCCGGAGGCCTTCTTCACGTCCTCGGCGAACTGCTTGACGTTGATGGTGTGGAATTCGCCATCGGAGTAGGGCGTCGGCATGTCCCACTTGGTCTGGGCTTGCACGGTACCGGCGAGCGCGAGCGCTGCGAATGCGGTAAAGATCGGTTTGAGTTTCATGTTTTCCCTTTGGAATTAAGTCTGAAGAAGCTTGGCGACATCATCGGCTAACGCGAGCGACGCTGTCAATCCGGGCGACTCGATGCCGAACAGGTTCACCAGACCCGGCACGCCATGGTCGGCGGGGCCCTGAACGACAAAATCGGCCGCCGGCTCCTTCGGGCCTGAGATCTTGGGGCGGATGCCGGAATATCCCGGTGCAAGCGCCCCATCCGGGAGCGCCGGCCAGTATCTGCGGATCGCCGCGTAGAACCGCTCCGAACGCTTCGGGTCGACCGCGTAGTCCGTCCGGGGGTCGAAGCGCTCGACCCATTCCACGTCCGGCCCGAAGCGCGCCTGGCCGGCGAGGTCCAGCGTGACGTGCACGCCGAGCCCGCCGGGCTCGGGCACCGGGTACACCAGGCGCGAGAACGGCGGCCGCGTCGCGAGCGAGTAGTAGTTGCCCTTGGCGTAATACTCGGGCGGAATCTTGTCCGCCGGGAAGCCTTCCATGAGGCGCGCGACGCTGGGCGCGCGAAAGCCGGCGCTGTTGATGAGGAATCGGGACCGGATTCCTGTGTCCTTCGAGCGAATTTCAAATCCGGAACCTGAAATGAAGACCCTGTCCAGCGGGCTCTGCAACCCCAGCATCGCGCCCGCGGACTCGGCGTCTCCCTGATACGCAAGCATCAACGCGTGGCTGTCGATGATGCCGGTGGAGGGCGAATGCAGCGCGGCGACGCATTGCAGCGCGGGTTCCAGGCGCATCGCCTCCGCGGCAGGGATCTCGGCGACATCGGTGACGCCGTTCTCATGCGCCTTGCGCCGGATGGCGAGCAGCTCCGGCACCTGGTTCTCGTGTGTCGCGACGATCAGCTTGCCGCAGCGCCGGTGGGGCACGCCATGGGATTCGCAGTACTCGTAGAGGCGCCGGCGGCCCTCGACGCAGGCGCGCGCCTTGAGCGAGCCTTTCGGGTAGTAGATGCCAGCGTGGATCACCTCGGAATTGCGCGAACTGGTATGCGTGCCGATGGCATCCTCGGCTTCGAGGATCACCACCTCGCGCCCGGCCAGCGCGAGCGCGCGCGCCACCGCGAGGCCGACCACGCCCGCGCCAATCACCACGCAATCGACCCTATCCATGCGCTATTTTCCTGAAATATAGCCGTTCGGCGAAGAAAGCCGCCGCGCCGAAGGCGCAGATCGCCAGCGCCATCGGCCGCGTCGTGCCATCGTATGCAGCCGCCAGCGCGGCGCTGACCGCCGCTCCAGCGCCGAAGGGCAGGGCGCCCAGCAGCGACGAAGCCGCGCCCGCCATCTGCGGAAACGGGGAAAGCGCGGCGGACGCCGCGCTAGGGAGCATCAGGGAGCAGCCGAACAGGTAGACGATCATCGGCAATACCACTGCGCTCCAGTGGGCAGCGCCAGCCAGCGCCAGGGCGGCGAGCAGCAAACTGCCTGCGAAGGCGAGCGCCACGCCCAGGCGCACCATGCGGCCGATACCTGCGCGCATCACCAGCCGGCTGCCGATGAGTCCACCGATGATCTGGCCCAGCATGATCGCGGCGAACAGCAGGCTGAAGGCCGTCGGCGTCAGGTGCAGCGCCTGGACCATTACCAGCGACGAAGCGGAGACGAAGGCGATGATGCCCAATTGCGCGAGCAGCATGGTGATGAGCGCGGCGCGAAAGCGCGAGTCGCCGAGCAGTACCGCGTAGCTGGCCGCGATGCGGCCCGGCGCAATCGACGGACGCTCGCCCGGCGCCGTTTCACGCAGGCCGAAGAAGACCGCGGCGAGCAGCACGAGCGCGATTGCCGCGAAGACCCAGAACACGGACGGCCAGCCGCCAAGCGCAAGCGCCTGGCCGCCGGCCAACGGCGCCGCCACCGGGACGACGCCGAACACCGCCATCATCCGCGCCAGCAGGTGCGCCGCCTGTTCGCGCGCATAAAGGTCGCGCACGATGGAGCGCGCGATGACCGGTCCGCTGGACATGCCGAAACCCTGCGCGAGGCGGATCAGAACCAACTCCTGCACAGATTGCGCCCCGGCGGCACTGGCGCTGGCGGCGAGGAACAGGCAGAGCCCCGCCAGCAGCGCCGGCCTGCGTCCGAAACGGTCGGACAGCGGGCCCCAGACGAGTTGGCCGATGGCGAGCCCAAGCAGGTAGGTTGTGACGCAATGCTGCGCGGCGGCGGGCGCGGCGCCGAACGACTGCGCGATCACGGGTACCGACGGCAGGAACATGTCCATGCCGAGTGCCGTGAGTGCGACCAGGACGCCCAGGAGGAGCGTGAGCGGGAGCGAATATGGAACTGGAGCCTGAGGAACCGCCACTTATAGATATAATAGCGCGGCCCTCCTGAATCCCTGCCGAAACCCCTGATAACCGCTTGAATCCGACCGCGATATTCTCGAAGACCGGCAAGGGCGTGCAGGAAGCCTCCGGCAAGACCAGCAACCTGTCGCGGGGCGACCGCGCGGTACTCAAGGAAATCGACGGCAAGACCGCGCTCGCGAATATCGCGACCAAGTTCGATAAGACGCCGGCCGACAAGTTCTACGCGCTGATCACCCAGTTCGACAAGGACGGCTACATCCGCGAGGTGTCCTCCGGCGCGCAACCGGCCGCAGCGGCGCCGGCACGCCCCGCGGCGGCGGCACGGCCAGCCGCGCCACCGCCGCCACCGGCCGGCGGTTCCGACGACGACATGGATTTCACGCAGGCGATCAAGCTGCCGCCGCGACCGGCCGCGCCCGCGGCGCCGAAACCTCCGGCCGTGGACCTGGCCGCGGCTTCCCGAGCCGAGGCAGAACGCAAGGAGAAGGAGCAGGAGGCGTTCAATTTCAAGGCGCGGCAGGATGCGGAGCTGAAAGCGAAAGCCGCTGCCGAGGCGAAGGCCAAGGCGGATGCGGAGGCCAGGGCGAAGGCG